>Ga0182027_10001196_pt1 | contig 43573 bp, 42 predicted proteins | sample 712E1DmetaG_FD_121300 | JGI IMG/M metagenome (GOLD analysis project Ga0182027, IMG submission 121300) | Permafrost microbial communities from Stordalen Mire, Sweden - 712E1D metaG (Illumina Assembly) | ecosystem: Environmental > Terrestrial > Soil > Wetlands > Permafrost | place: Sweden...
CACGTGTTACGCACCCGTCCGCCACTTTACTAGAGGAGTTGCCCCCTCATTCTCGTTCGACTTGCATGTGTTAAGCCCGCCGCTAACGTTCGCTCTGAGCCAGGATCAAACTCTCCAGTTAAACTCTCACATACGGCCTTTCGACCGCATGTAGTAACTGATTCGATCCTTCGGAGATCTTACGATCCCCGAGTTGCGTTCTCGTATCACTCAAAGTTTCGGGGCCGAATCCGCCTGTTCCCCAAAGAGGAACAAGGGAATCGGCATTTCTTCTCAGTTTGCTATTCAGCTTTCAAAGACCGAGCGACCCTCTCGCTGGAAGCCGACCACCGGCTGCCCGCAGAGGGGATGGGAAGATTATGTATGCGCGGGCAAAAGTCAACTAAAAACCCCAGACGCGCCTGGTCGGCGCTGGAAGCCCGCTATCTCTTGCCCGTGAGGAGCTGCGCTGCCTCTTTGGCGTGATAGGTCACAACCAAGTCGGCACCAGCTCTCCGTACTGAGGTAAGAGTCTCCACCATGGCTCGGTCATAGTCAAGAAGCCCTTTTTGGCCTGCGAGCTTGAGCATCGCATACTCGCCCGACACGTTGAATGCAGCGATTGGCACGTCGAACTCACGGCGCACCTCGCCGATGACGTCAAGGCAAGGAAGTGCGGGCTTGACCATGACGATGTCCGCACCCTCTTCCACGTCGAGGGCCACCTCACGTATCGCCTCACGGATGTTCGCCACGTCCATCTGGTAGCCATTCCGGTCGCCGAATGACGGCACTGAAGCCGCGGCCTCGCGGAAGGGCCCGTAAAAGGCCGAGGCGTACTTGGCCGCGTAGGACAGCAGGATGACGTCTTGCTGCTCGGCCTCGTCCAGCGTTTCGCGCAGAAAGCCAATCATCCCATCCATCATCCCAGAGGGAGCGACGATGTCTGCGCCCGCCTGTGCCTGGGCCAGGGCCGCCCTGCCCAGGTTTTCCAGGGTGGCATCGTTGTCCACCACGCTCTGGTTCCCTTTCTTTTCCAGGATGACGCCGCAGTGGCCGTGGGCCGTGTACTCGCAGAAGCAGCAGTCAGCGGCCACCACGAGATCGGGCACCGTCTTCTTGATGGCGCGAATGGCTCGCTGGACAATGCCTTCCGGGTGCCAGGCCTCGCTTCCCACGGCATCCTTTCGCTCCGGCAGCCCGAACAGCATGACCGCGGGAATACCGAGGTTGGCGACGACCTCGGCCTCACGAGAAAGCTGGTCGACCGAGAAATAGAACTGTCCAGGCAGCGACCCAATCTCACGGCGCACCCCTTTGCCCGAGCACACGAAAAGGGGAAGAATCAGGTTGTCTACGGAGAGCGTGGTCTCGCGAACCATTCGACGCAAAGCTTCGGTGCGGCGCAGTCGCCGGGGCCGGTTTTCTGGGAACGACATGCTAGTGGCCTCCTTTGGGTGAATACGCGCTAGCGATAGCCGAGATGAGCGCATCAATGTTGGGCTCAGTAGCCATCACAGGCTGAAGACCATGACGCACGGCCTCGGCTGCCGTGGTCGGCCCGATAACGGCGACTGTCCTGCTCGCAAAGGCGCTGGTACCGTGTCTCTCCACGAAGGCGCGCAGCGCCGATGGGCTGGCGAAGGTCGCGACGTCAAAGGCCGGTGGGGGTGGTAAGGGACTGCGTGGCGCCGTCTGGTAGGCGTCGACCACGTCAACCTGGCAGCCTTGACTGCGCAGCGCGTCTATCAGCGTGTCGCGTCCGGCAAAGGCATGAAGGAAGAGCAGGCGGGTGCCGGTTTCGAGGTCGCGGAAAGCGTCTATCAGTCCCTCTTGTCGCTGATCGGAGGGCACGAGATCCACGTGGACGCCGGCTTTCTCCAGCGCCCGTGCGGTTTCTGCGCCCACCGCGGCGACGCGCGGGCGAGCTCGCCCGGAGGGAGAGCGACCTCCCTCCATGCGTGAAACGGCAAAAAACACCGCTGGCTGGCTGGTAAAGATGATCCAGTCGTAGCGGCCAACCTGCCGGAGCGCTTGATCGAGTGGATCCCAGGAGGGTGGCGGCAGCACCTCGATCGTCGGATAGGGAACGACGGTGGCGCCCGCCACGGATAGAGCCGCTGCCCATTTGTCGGCCTTGGCGCGCTCTGGGCGAGTTACGAGGATGCGGAGTCCCTTAATTGACATGGGAACCCTGGGAGGATTCGCTTCGCCCTTCGGCCCCCCACCTACCACCACGCCCCTACCCGCCTCGCTCGGCCTCGCCTCCCGCGACCGGCGCGCGCGAAGCGTGCGTGGGGCAGGGGTGGGGCGTGCAGGCCCTAGCCCCCGAAGGGGGCGCTCTGGCTCCGGCGGGCAAAGCCCGCCTTCGCCTACGCGATCACTCTTCCAGCTCGACATTCCAGTACGACGCGTTGGCGAGGTCTAGGAAGGGGAGCCATTCGCGGTAGCGAACGCCATCGCCGGCGGTGCGGAAAGTCGGGGTCCAGCGGGGTCGAATCGGCGCGCGGAGAAGACGCAGCTTGGCCTGCTCCGGAGTCCGCGCGCCCTTGGCCAGGTTGCAGTCCACGCAGCAACACACGACATTCTCCCAGGTGGTCCTGCCGCCCTGGGATCGGGGCTTGACATGGTCCAGATTCAGGTCCGAACGGGCGAGCTGCCGGCCGCAGTACTGGCAGGTATTGGCATCGCGCGTGTAGATGTTGTGGCGCGAGAAGCGGACCTTGGCCTTGGGGATGCGATCGTATAGCTGCAACATGATCACACGCGGCACGCGGATGGAGCGATTGACCGTGTGAATGACGTCATCACCCGTTTCGGTCGAGAGCTGGGACCAGCTATCGAAGTCGAACATCCGGAACTGCCGGTCGACGGCCTGCGCCGCTCCCAAGTAGAGCAGGGTAAACGCCCGCCTCACATTGGTTACGTGGATGGGCTGGAAGCTCCGGTTGAGCACCAGGACAGACGAGTTGATCACGCCCCGTCCGTTCTGGCGCTGCGCACCTCCACATGGGAACCCTGAGAGGGTTCGCTTCGCCCTTCGGCCCCACCCGCCCACGCCCACCCCCCTCGCTTCCCCCTTCGGGGACTTCGGGACCCGCACCTTCCCCACCACACCCGCTCGCTACGCTCGCGCCCTCGCGCTCGGCCTCGCCAAACCCTCGCGCGATGGTACGCGGCGAGCGAAGCTCGCCGGCTCCCCACGCGAATACACGGCAAGAATCGGCCATTCGTTCCCTGTGCGCCGCGCTGCTGCGAAGCGTCGATGGAGGGCCTCGACCGCCGGAGCGGCCGCGTATCGCTGGCCGCGCTCATGAGCGGTGATGCTAACAGACCGGGGCCGGGACGGCAAAGGCTGTAAAATGCCAAGGTCTTGAACACCCAGACCCTATCCGCATTGGTAGCCGCCATCGTCAGCTTGGCGATCGGTGGCGCCGTCCTTTTGCGTGAACCGCGGCGGGCGGTCCATGTTCTGTTCGCGACCTTCGCCTTCAACATCGCGGTCGAGAAGCTCCTGTCCTTCTTCTCCACCGGCGCGGCCGAGCCTGATTCGCTGCTTAAGTGGGCTGTGATGGCCGCCACAGTCTCCCTTCCCGCGACGGCGCAACGGTTCTTCCAGGCTTTCTTGGGCGACGAGGCCGGGCCGCCACCGCTCTCGCGCACCACCGTGGTTGGTGCGGGATTACTCTACTCGGCGCTGCTGCTCAGTCGCTTTCTCGCGACGCCCATCCACACGCGCTTCTGGTTTCACGCGGCCCTGGTCGCCTATGTCTTCGTCGGCCTCTACCTGTCTGTCTACTACCTCTACCGTCGCTACCGGGCTACACCATCGCGGGTCGAGAAGATCCGGCTCCTCTACCTCCTCGTCGGCGGCGTGGCGACGGTGACCGCGGCGTTGCTCGATCTCATTCCCGGTGCGCCGTCGTTCGGGAACATCTTCATCACCATCTACCTATATTTCCTGTCGCAGACCCTGGCCCGCTACCGCCTGCTCGACCTCAACGAGTTGCTTGGCCGGATGGTGGTGTTGGCCACCCTGGTGATGATCGCCACGGTCATCTACGGCCTTCTCTTGGTGAAGTGGGTCGAGCTCGACGAGCTGGGGGTGTTCTTTCTCAATGCTTTGGTGGCGTCCACCGCGATCATCATCGTGTTCGAACCCTTGCGCACGCGCCTGGAACGCGTGGTGAATCGCTGGATGTTCCAGGAAAAGTACGAGCTGTTCCGGCGCATCGAAACCCTGCGCACGGATCTGATGAACATCATCGATGTGCGGGATCTGGTGCCGCGCGTGCTCTCCGCCCTGGAGGCCTCGCGCCGTGTGACCCACGCCTCGCTCTACACCGTCGACCCCGACGGCTCGGCCTACGAGTTAGCTGGGCATGTCGGACCGCGGCCCGAGGGACGCTTGGACGCGGTTGCCTATCGCGCCTTTCTCGAGCGGCTGCGCCGCGCAGGCGTGGTGTCCATCGAGGGACTTGAGCGAGAGCTGGCAGCCCTGCGCAACACCCAGAGCGAGGAGCGCGAAAGCCTCCTGCTCATGGTGCGTGCCCTGGAGCTGCTCAACGGTTCGGTCGTGCTGGCGGTGATCGGCGAGGAGCAACTGCTCGGCATGCTGGTGCTGCGCGACGAGCGCCTGCGCGAGGCCTATTCCTCGGAGGAGATCGAGCTGTTTCGCGGGGTGGCCGCGTCCATCGGGGTCACCTTGCAGAACTCGCAGGTGTACGAGCGCATGAAGGAGCGCGATCGCTTGGCGGCGCTAGGCCAGATGGCAGCCGGCCTGGCCCACGAGATCCGCAACCCGCTGGGATCGATCAAGGGTGCGGCCCAGTTTCTGCAACCCACCGGGTCGCAGCCCGCTGACGCCGCTGGCACACGCGAGTTCCTCGGTATCATCGTCGAGGAAGTCGATCGGCTGAACAAGATCGTGTCGCAGTTCCTCGACTACGCCCGGCCCTATCGCGGCGACCAGAATCCGCTCGACATCAACGATGTGGTTCGCAAGACGCTGCACCTCCTCGACAAGGAACGCAGCGCAAACGTGGAGATCTCGACCAGCTTCATCGAAGGACTGCCCCCAGTGCGGGCCGATGCTCAGCAGCTGCGGCAGGTGTTTCTCAACCTTACGCTCAACGCGCTCGAGGCCATGCCTTCGGGCGGAAAGCTGCACGTGACGACCAGCCTGCGCCGATCCACGCGCCGGAGCGCAGCGGCAGCATTCCTGGAGGTCCGCTTCCGTGACACCGGCGTCGGAATCCCGCCGGGGGATCTGCGCAACCTCTTCATCCCCTTTTTCACCACCAAGGAACGAGGCACGGGTTTGGGTCTGCCCATAAGCCAACGCATCATCGAAAACCACGGTGGAACCATCGAGGTGCGTTCACAGCCGGGCGCCGGCTCGACGGTCACCGTGCTTCTGCCCGTGGAAGCCGATGCCTATGCCTCCTATGCGGAATCGAAGAAAGGCCCGCCGCCTTTGCCCGGTTCCGGCCCCATCCCGCTGTCGCCGCCCGCGGTAGTCGCACCAGCCCTGCCGCTTCCGACGCCGCCGCCCATGCCCTCCGGGTTGAAATGAGCTAACTTCACGCCGTGGCCGGAAACGAGACTGAAGCCAAGCGCGTTCTCATCGCGGACGACGAACTCAACATGCGCCGCGTGCTCGAGGCAATTCTGCGGCGCGATGGCTACGATGTGGTGACGGCAGCCAACGGGAATGAGGCGCTGACCAACATGGGTCGAGAAATCAACATGGTCATCACAGATCTCAAGATGCCTGGCCTCGACGGCATGGGTCTTCTGCGCAGGCTCTCGGCCGACTACCCTGATGTGCCGGTGGTTATGATCACGGCGCACGGGTCAGTGGAAAACGCGGTCGAGGCGGTCAAGCTGGGCGCATTCGACTACCTGGAAAAACCTTTCGACCAGATACAGATTCACCAGATCGTCGCCAAGGCGATGCGTACGCACATGCTGGCGCGTCGCGATGCCCGACCCGAGGATACGACCGCCCGCGGGCGCTTCCGTCTGGTGGGCGAATCACCCGCGATCCGTCAGATCTACGCGGTGGTCGAGAAGGTGGCCGACACGCCCTCGACGGTGCTCATCACAGGCGAGTCGGGCACCGGCAAGGAGTTGGTGGCGCGGGCTCTGCACGACAATTCTTCGCGGCACGCGGGGCCATTCATCAAGATCAACTGCGCCGCCATTCCCAAGACCCTGATGGAGTCCGAGCTTTTTGGTTACGACAAGGGGGCGTTCACCGGAGCAGTGGGCTCCAAGCCCGGCCGTTTCGAGCTGGCCCACGGGGGCACACTGTTTCTCGACGAGATCGGCGAGATCCCCGTAGAGATGCAGGTCAAATTGTTGCGGGTTCTGCAGGAGTCGGAGTTCGAGCGCGTGGGCGGGATCAAGACTATCAAGGTCGATGTGCGCCTGCTGACCGCGACCAATCGGGATCTTGCGGCCGAGATCGCCAGCGGCGGCTTCCGCGAGGACCTCTACTACCGGCTCAACGTCGTGCCCATCCACCTGCCCGCCTTGCGCGAACGGCGCCAGGATATCCCGCTGCTCGTAGATCATTTCATTGCGCGCTTCAACGACCGGCTGAAGAAGCAAATCACGGGTGCCGATCCCGCGGCGGTGGAACGGCTGGTGGCGCACAACTGGCCCGGCAACATTCGCGAGTTGGAAAACGTCATCGAGCGAACCATCCTCTTCTGTGAAGGACCGCAGATTCGGATCGAAGACTTGCCCGCCGACTTGGGAGGAGGACCCCTGCGGCCGTCGCAACCCGATCTCCCAGCGGTGGTGACGGTGGTGCCTCCGGCGGCGAGCCCGCCTCCCTCCGCCGCGCCACCCGTGGGCGAGGAAGTTGGCTCTCTCAAGCAGGCAGTACGCGTCGAGACCGAGCGGGTCGAGCGCGATCTGATCCAGCGCGCCCTCGACGAAACCGGAGGCAACGTGACGCAAGCCGCGCGCAAGCTGCAGATCTCAAGGAAGAGCCTGCAGACCAAGATGAAGGAGCTGGGGCTGCGAGATCGCGAGTAGACAACGGCCTGTGAGCGCGTGTCTACTCGCGCACTCGCAGATCCAGCACCAACCGGTACGTCTCTCGTCGTGGGCGGCCGATTTCGCTGGCCAAAGCGTCGGCAGCATCGCGCGCCGACAGGCCCGAGGCCAGAAGAGCCCGCGCGCGCGCGCGGACTTCTTCGTCGCTTTGCCCGTCGCCTTCCCGGTCTTGCGCGGAGGCGCCGCCCACCACCAGGGTCACTTCCCCCAGGGGACGCTCGTTTGCGTACCGGGAAGCCAGCTCGGCCAGTGTGCCGCGTACGAATTCCTCATGTGTTTTGGTCAGCTCGCGGGCCAGACAGGCGGGCCGGTCCTTGCCCAGGACCGCGGACAAATCGGCCAGGGTTGCCCCGATTCGATGGGGCGATTCAAAGAAGACCAGCGTTGCGCCAAGCGAACGAAGCTGAGCCAGCAGGCCCTGGCGCGCGCCCGTCTTGCGCGGGGGAAACCCCACAAAACAGAACCTATCGGTTGGCAGGCCGGATCCCACCAGCGCGGCCAGCACCGCCGAAGGCCCTGGCACGGGCACCACCCGAGCGCCCGCCGCAATAGCCGCGCGCACGACCCGGTAGCCTGGATCGGACACGGTCGGAGTTCCTGCCTCGGATAGCAGCGCGATGCTGCCGCCCGAGCGCAGCAAGACCACAGCCTGTGCGGCACGGGCGGGCTCGTTGGCATCGAAGCAGGACTGCGTGCGACGGTCGATCCCGTGCCCGTCCAGCAGCTTGCGCGCCGAGCGCGTGTCTTCGGCAAGTACCAAGTCAGCCGTGCGCAGGGTTTCTAGCGCGCGGGGCGACAGATCCTGCGGATGGCCTATGGGCGAGGCCACGATATAGAGCGTGCCAGGGTGAGATTCGGTCAACAGCCTCTCCATTGCATGGGCTCCGACATATCCGCAAGCGCGGCAAAGCGCAGCGGCCAGGTCGCGCTGCGAATCCTCGCACGACGGCGTGCTTCTGTCTTGCTATGATTCGGCCACAAGATGGATCTCCTCGACGATCCAAGTTCGTCTTCTCCGACACAACCGGAGTCATTCATGCGACGCTCACGCAAGATACTCATTTTTCTGGGGGCCTGCACCCTCGCCCTGTTTCTCACCATTTCACGCCGGGGTGATGACCTACAGCTCGGCACCAATGCCTCCCTGTCTGCCGCGGTCCAAGCGGGGAACACGACCTACGAGCTCGCGCAGGCCCAGATCTTCACCAAAACGCTCTACTACGTAAACAACCAGTACTTCGACAAGACGCGGCTCGATCCCAGGCGCATGCTGGTGGGTGCGCTCGACTTCTTGCAGCGGGACGTGCCGGAAATCTTGGTCGATCGATTTCCTGAGCAGGACCCCAAGCAGGTCACCGTGCGAGTCAACGGCGAGCAGAAGACGTTTCCCGTCGAGCGGGTGGACTCGCCGTGGACCCTGCGCAGCACGTTGCAGGACATCTTTCGTTTCATCCAGCCGCGCTTGCAGCCGGTGGCGGCCAAGGACGCGGCCCGCCACCTGGTCGAGATCGAGATGACCGCTACCAACGGAATGCTCTACACCTTGGATCCGCACTCAGTCCTGCTCGACGTGGACAGTTACAAGGACATGCGCACCACCACGCAGGGCAAGTTCGGTGGGCTTGGAATTGTCATCGAAATGGACCGCAAGGGGCGCATCCTGGTCAAGAAGCCTATGCCAGAGACCCCGGCCATGCGCGCCGGGCTTAAGGCCAAAGACCACATTGCCCGCATCAACAACGAGTCCACCATCAACATGACGCTGCAAGAGGCGGTGGACCGGCTGCGCGGCGAGGTGGGCGCGCCGGTGGACGTCTACATCGACCGGGCCAATGCTCCGGCCACGAAGAAGTTCACCATCGTCCGCGATTTCATCCGCCCGCCCGCCATCGACCCGCCGCCACGCGTGCTCACGGTTCCCGCGGCCGGCGGGCAGCCCGCTGCCAAGATCGGCTACTTCCGCGTAATCAGTTTTTCCGCCAACACCGAAAGCGACCTGGGCAGGGCTCTAGCCTTTTTCGACCGGGAGAAGGTCAAGGGCATCATCATGGACCTGCGGGGCAATCCCGGCGGGCTGTACGACCAGGCACAAAAGGTGGCTGATGCCTTCATCGAGTCGGGCGTCATCGTGTCCATGGTCGGGGTGGGCGGGGCCCAGCGCAAAGACGAGCACGCCACCCGCAATGGCGACAGCAAGGCTCCCCTGGTGGTTCTGGTCAGCCAGAATTCGGCCAGCGCCTCGGAAATCGTCGCCGGTGCCATCAAGAACCTGGACCGCGGGGTGGTCATCGGCGAGACCACCTTCGGCAAGGGCTCGGTGCAGATGCTGTTCGACATCCCGTCACCCGTTGCTTTCGGCGACAAGCCCGACGACGACAAGCTGGGGCTCAAATTGACGACGGCGCAGTACCTGACCCCAGGGGATACCTCCATCCAGGGTGTGGGCGTGACCCCCGATGTGGAGTTGGTCCGCATGCGGGTGGAAAAGAACAACGATGAGGCGTGGATAAACCTGCAAAGTTCGACGCGGCGGCGACAGGAATCGGACTACGAGTGGCACCTGGTGAGCCCAAGCGTGCGCAAAGGCACGAAGCCCGAGGAGGTCGTCTCGTACCTCTATGTGCCGTCAGCCTCCGAATTGCGGCGCAAGCAGGACCTGGAGGAGATCGACACCAACTCACCCGACGAAGACGAGAGCGACAGCGCGGAGCCCGAAGAGGATCGCATCGATTTTCCCATCACGCTGGCCCGCGACCTGCTCGCCCAGGCACGCGTGGTACGGCGGCAGGACCTGGTCAATTCGAGCAAGGCGCTCTTCGACAAGGTTCGCGCCGACGAGGACAGGCGCCTGGCGGCCGCGTTGGAGAAGCTGGGGGTGGACTGGAGCACCGGCCCAGACAACGAAGGTCCAGGCGAGATTCAGGTGACTCTGGCGGCGGCCACCGGCGAGGCCCAGGTGAAGGCGGGCAGCACCATCAAGATCCGAGGCACCGTGAAGAACGTAGGGACCACTGCGGTCTACCGGGTGCGCGCAGTGCTGAGGAGCGACAACTCGCTCTTCGACGAGAATGAGATGGTCTTTGGCAAGATTGCCCCGGGCAGCAGCAAGACCTACGACCTGACCGTGAAAGCGCCCAAGAGCAGTCTCACTCGCACCGACATCATCCGGGCCGAAATGTCCGGACAGGGGACGCTGAAATCAAACAGCCCCGAGATGACTCTCCACATCGAGGGCAAGGCGCACCCGCTCTTCGCCTACAGCTACCAGACCATCGACGACGTGGCCGGGAATCGCGACGGTCAGGTGCAGAGGGGCGAGCGCGTGCGCACCCTGGTGAAGGTGAAGAACATTGGGCAGGGCGCGGCTCTGCGCACCGAGGCCATCTTGCGCAATGGTTCCGGGCAGGAAGGCATCTTGATCAGTGCCGGTCGTTTTGAAACCAAGGAGCTGGCCCCGGGGGCCAGCCGGACGTTTACCTTCGTCTACGAGGTCGGGTCGGATTTCCGCGGGGACGAATACCAGCTTGATCTGCAGGTGGCCGACACGGTTCTCGGCGAATCGGTGACCGACAAGATCAAGGTCAAGCTGGCGCCGGCCGGAGCGGCCCCTTCGGCTGAGGATCAGCCCGTCACCATTACGCGTTCCGAGGCTGTCTTGCGCGAAGCACCCGCCGACAATGCGCTGGTCGTGGGTTATGCCCCGAGAGGCACCGTCTGGAGGAGCACCGGCAGCATCGGCACCTTCCGACGGGTGGAGATCGAAAGCGGCCGGCCGGCGTTCGTGGCTGCGGCGGACGTCACGCCGGGCGGTTCGGTCCACGGCAGCTTTGTCCCCAAGTGGCAGGTGACCCCGCCCATCCTGGTGGTTGCGGCGCCCACGGTGGTGCCGGGCAGCACGGTACACATCAAGGCGACAGCCTCAGACGACAGCGAGGTCAAAGACGTCTACATCCGAGTGTGGAACCGCGATTCCAAGCTGCCACCCAAGAAGGTCTTCTACCTGCCCAACAAGGGAGACAAGAAGCATCTTGCCTTCGAGGCCGATGTGCCGCTCTGGCCGGGCAGCAACCTAGTTCAGGTCTTCGCGCGCGAGACCAATGAGATCCAGTCGGTGCAGACCGTGGTCGTACTGGATCGGGGCGCAGCCACAGTAGTGCAGAAGACCGGCAGCGCCGCAGAGCAGAGCGCGAAGTGAGACAAGCATCCCCGCGATAGCCGCAGGATGACCAAGGGGCTCTGCGCGTCCATTTCAGGCGTGGAGGCGCCGGTTCAGATTCCGCGATTCCGCGCGTCCAAAAACTTGAGCTGCCGGTACAGCGTCTCGACGAGCGGCATGCGCGCGCCGGCTTGCTGGGCGGCGCGCAGAGGGTTGCCGTAGATGGCCTCCACCTCCATGGGTCGGTGGTCGTCGAAATCGACCTTCAGGCTGGCCCGGTAGGGCGTCATGGCCACCGTCACGTCGATCATCTTCTGCACGAAGCTGTCGTCGATGTGCCGACCGCAGGACCGCGCCCCTGCCACCACTTCGCGCATGATGTCCTCGGCCAGCGCGCGCGTGTGCGGGTCGGCCATCAGCGCCTGGGTGTCCGTGTCCAGCACCACTGACAGGCCGCTCATCGGTACGTTCCACACCAGCTTCTGCCAGCGCGCCAGCAGCAAATCATCCAGCAGGTCGACCTCGAGGCCTGCAGCCGCGAAGTCCTGGCCAATGGCGCGCATGCAGTCGCTGATACCGGCCTTGGCGCCGTCAGCCGAGTACTGCGCGAAGCGAACCGCGCCGTAGTCCGAATGGCGGATGTGGCCGGGGCCGACCTTGTTGGAACAGAGGTAACACAGGCCCGCCACCACGGCATGCCCGGGCGCGGCCCGCGCCGCTTCCTCTTCGCCACCCAGCCCATTCTGCATCAGCAATACCACCCCGCCGTCCGCCAGCACGGGCTGCAGCAGCGACGGCAGCAAATGATTGTGCGTGGCTTTCAGCGCCACGGCCGCGACATCACAACGGGGCATGTCGCGCACGTCGCGGTAGGCCTGCACGCGCGCCAGGACGAAGTCGCCGTCCTTCGAATCCACCACCAGTCCGTGCTGGCGCACATGCTCGAAATCGCTGTGCAGAAGGAAATGCACATCGCAACCGGCCCGGCACAAACGCACGCCATAGAACCCGCCGAGCGCGCCCGTGCCCAAGATTGCGTATCGTCTTGGATGTGGCATGGCTCGCCAGCGTAGCACGATCGGGCGGCTAGCGAGGCCTGCGCGCCTATTCGGCCACGGCGACCAACTCGCGTAGGGCGTTGCTCACTGGATGGGCCGGCTGCTCGCCCGAGGCGATGCGGTCCAGTCCCGCCTGGATGCTCGCCACCTCGTCGAGATCGAAGGACCCTTGCACCAAGCGATCGCGGCCCCAGGTGCGCATGTTCATGGCGTGCAGTCTGGCCATGACGACCGCCGGTTGCTGAACCACGGCCAGCCGGCTGGACAAGATCTTCCAGCCACGCGATCGTACACGCCCATCCAGGTCGACGCCGATCTCGAGTGATTGGCCGTAGCCTGCCTGCAAAGCCGCCACCAGTTCGTAGTAGCGGGCGATGATCGGATGATCGGCGCGCAGCCAGGCCGTCTCTTGTACCAAGAGCCGCGCCCCCGGTCGGGCGGCCGCGGCCCAGGCGCGCAAAGCCGTGCCTGGATCGTGCAAATGCGTGAGCAGGAAGCGACAGAAGAAGACATCCGCTGGCGCGGTGGGGAACGGCTCTTGCGTCACGTCGTGGCAGACGAACCCGATGTCCTGCTTGGACGCGCGTTGGGCATCCTCAAGAAAGCGCGGCGACGCGTCTACGCCGGTGGTCCGGTGCGGTCGCAGCGTCTGGTGCAGAAGCCGTGTCGTATGTCCCGGGCCGCACCCGAGATCGATGGCATGTTCGGGTCGGCACGGCCCCCACCTGGCGAGGAATGCCTCCGACGCCGCTTGATAGGCAGCGGCGAGCAGGGCCAGGCGTTGCGCCGCTATGGGGGTTTCGCCAAAGGTGTAATGATTTGTGGTGCTGGTCATTGCGTGTTCCGCGCGACGCGCACCCGAACAAGAGGCCATGTCACGGGTGCTTCCGGGCGGCCTCTCCTTTCGTGTTTCAACAGAAAAGACTGGCAGCGCCCAGGCTAGCGCCACCACCAACACGCGGCCTCAACGAGCATCGAAGTTCGGAGGCATGCATGCATGATGAGATAAGTGTAGCGAAAAGCCTCCCCTTGTCCAGCCGGCTCTGGAGGTAAAATCCTTCGCTTCCCCAGGCCGCCGGTACGGGCCAGACTGCCGATCGGACATGCGCAGCGCTCTGGTAATCTTCCCACTCACGCGCTCTGCGGCCTTGCTGGCCCTGGTGCTGGTGGGTGCCTGCGCTGGGCCGGCGACCAACCTGGCGCCCTCGCCGGGGGAGAGCGTCGAGATTCGGGCCAGCTACTACAGCCGTGCCCTCGTCGGTCGCCAAACGGCCTCGGGCGAGCCCTATGACCCCGCGCTGCTCACGGCGGCGCACGCAACCCTGCCGATGGGAACCATCCTGCGGGTCACCCGCCTGCCCGACGGCCCTTCCGTGGAGGTGCGGGTGAACGATCGCTGTAGCTGCACGCACGGACGGCAACTGGACCTGTCCGAGGCGGCGGCGCGCCGGCTGAACCTGCTGCGGGCGGGAACGGCCCAGGTTCGCATTGAGGTTCTGGGCCGTCGACCGGTTCGGTGAGCGCATAGCGGCGGGCGGCCGTCTGGATGGAGTCGCACGGTGCGGCCGCAAGGTTGCCCTGTTCCCTGTCCCACGATGTTCTATATAGGGACGTGGTGGAAACCCACGAGATGATCGATCCGCCGCACGCACTCTCGCCGCGCTTGGGGGAAGCCCTGATCCGCGAGTTGAACCCACGTCAGGTCGAGGCGGTGACCTATCCGGCAGAGCCGCTCTTGGTGATCGCCGGCGCGGGTTCGGGCAAGACCCGCGTGATCACTTGTCGGCTGGCCCGTCTTATCGCCGAGGGAGCGGACTCGCGCCGCGTCCTGGCCGTGACCTTCACCAACAAGGCCGCGCGCGAGATGAAGGAACGCGTGGCGCGCCTGCTCGGCCGGGAGGGCAGCGACCTCCCGGGCATGTGGCTGGGCACCTTCCATGGCCTGTCAGCGCGGCTCTTGCGCCTGTACGGGGAGGCAGTGGGCATTCGCAAGGATTTCGTGATCTACGACGCGGACGATCAGCGCCGCCTGATGGCGCGCGTGCTCCACGACCTGAACATCTCCGACAAGACATTCCCGGTGCGGCAGGTGGTGGCCATCATCGACCGCGCGCAAAATCAGGGAATCAGCGCGGCCAACTTTGTCGCCTCGGGCCCGTTCGATAAGGTCATCGCCAGTGCCTACCGCACCTACGAGGAGCGACTGGCCGCGGCCAATGCGGTGGACTTCGGTGGTCTGCTGCTCTGGGCCTTGCGTCTGGGCAGCCCCGACAGCTCGGTGGCGGCCACGCTGGCCGAGCGGTTCGATCACGTTCTGGTCGACGAATTCCAGGACACCAACAGCGTGCAGTACCGCCTGGTGCGTTTCCTTTCGCGCCGCACACGCAGCATCACGGTGGTGGGTGACGAGGATCAGTCTATCTACGGTTGGCGAGGAGCCGACATCCGCAACATCCTCGACTTCGAGCGAGACCATCCCGGTGCGGGCGTCATCAAGCTGGAGCAAAACTACCGTTCGACGGCAAACATCCTGCGCGCGGCGAATGCGGTGATTGCTCCCAACACTGAGCGGCGGCCGAAGCGGCTCTTCACCAACACAGCCGCCGGGGATCCGGTCGTGGTCTTCGAGGGCGAAACCGAACGTGAGGAAGCCGAGTATGTCGCCTCGACGGTGCAGGCCGGGCTGGCCCAAGGAGCAGCGCCGCGGGATTTTGCCGTCTTCTACCGAACCAACGCGCAGTCGCGCGTGTTGGAAGAAGCCTTGCGTACCCACGATCTCCCCTACCTGGTGGTGGGTGGCACGCGCTTCTACGACCGGGCGGAAATCAAGGACATGGTCGCGTATCTGCGCGTCTTGCAGAATCCCGACGACGCCGTGGGCCTGGCCCGCATCATCAATGTGCCGGCGCGCGGGATTGGCAACAGCACCGTGGATCGTCTGTCGGCGCTGGCCCGCGACCGGGGAGTTGGGCTGCACGCGGCCGTGGAGATCGCGGTGCGCGAGCCCGATGTCTTGGGCCAGGGACCGCGTCACAAGGTGGCGGCCTTTGCTGAACTTCTGAAATCCTTGCGCGCGGCAAAGGATTCGCTCCCGCCTGCGGATCTGGCGGAGAAGGTTCTGGCAGACTCTGGCTATCGCGATCAACTCGCGGCCGAAAACACGGTGGAGTCTGAGGGCCGCTTGGAGAACCTGATGGAGCTGGTGGCGCAAATGCGTGAGTACGAGCGCGAGGCCGAGGAACCCACCCTGGCTGACTTCTTGGAACGCATCACCCTGGCCTCCGACGTGGACAGCTACGATCCCGAGAAAGGTGCGGTCGCCCTGATGACCGCGCATACAGCCAAGGGCCTGGAGTTTCCCGAGGTACTGGTGGTCGGCCTGGAGGAGGGCGTGTTCCCTCATCAGCGCAGCATCGATGACGATGCGGCGGTCGAGGAAGAGCGCCGCCTCTGCTACGTGGCGGTCACCCGCGCTATGAGGCGTCTGCACCTTTGCCGCGTACGCTGGCGCCGGCTGTCCGGTCAGCAACTCGGCGGCGTGCCCAGTCGCTTCCTCGGCGATCTGCCGGCAGAGGTAATCGACCATGTGATCATGCCGCCACCGGCGTACCACGACGAGAAAACCGACGGGGCTGGCCCCTGGCAGGGTCGCTGGAACCGGGGCGAGTCGCTAAGGTCGATGCGCGGGCGAGGGCCTGCCCGTGCGGCGCCCATGGCCCAGCCGGGCGAGATCACTCGGCACTACGACCAAGGGATGGCGCACGGCGAGGAGGGCGAGCTGGGCCTGCGCGTGGGATCCAAGCTGAAACACGCGAAGTTCGGGGTGGGCGAGGTGTGCGCCTGGCAGTCAGTGGGCGACGATTTCAAAGTGACCGTGCGCTTCGCCAGCGTAGGCGTGAAGACGGTGATGGCGAAGTTTCTGCAACGACTGTAGCGTCCGCGATCCCGCATGGCATCCGCAACAAGCAAGTTTGAGACGAACCGACAGATGGTCGAGGCGGCCTTCGTGTGCGATCTGGTGCGCGTGCGCGAGTTGCTGGCCGACGGCGCCGACCCGAACGTGCGCGACGAGGAGGGACGGGCGCCGTTGCATCAGGCGGTGCTGGGCAACAGCGTTGGCCTGGTGGGACTTCTCTTGGAGGCCAAGGCAGATGTGAATGCGGCTGACCAGCACGGCTGGACTCCGCTGCACTTCGCCGCCCAGGAATACTTGCCTGTGATTGCGCGCATCCTGTTGGCCAAGGGAGCCGACCCGAATGCACGCGACGACGAGGGCTGCTCGGTCCTGTGGCGTGCGGTCTTTTCAGCCGGCGGTCAATTTGACCTCATCCGTCTCCTGCAAGAAAACGGCGCCCGGGACGATCTGGCGAGCCTCGAAGGCGTGACCCCGCGGGCGCTGGCGGAACGACTAGGCTTGATGGTCTTCACTGCTAGCTGAGTCGACCATTCTCTCGCGTGCGGCGGACGAAGAGGATGCCCGCGCCGGTTCCGGTGCCCAAGAGCAGCAAGAGCACGATCCACCCCTCGGTTCGATACTTTTTCGTCTCGTACAGCCAATGGTCCACGCGTGCCCGCTCGTAGGTAGCCTTGGCGTCGACGTTGAGGCGGGTGTGGCGCCGCCAGGGCGCATCCTGCGAGGCACGTTTCCAGTCGTGGCCAAAGGGCACATGCCGCATTAGCCAGAGGTGACCGAAGATGGGCTGGAACGGACCCAGCCAGACCGTGGGGTAGGTGTCATCGAAACAGCCCTCACAGTACCCACCCTTGTCCGCGGTCAGGGACGCACTGCGATTGGGCTGACCGAGCCACTTGGTGCGCGCGTCGAGGCCGATGCGAATGAAGTGGTCCCAATAGAAAGCGTTGCCCAGAAGTTGCACGCAGAGGCCGGCAGCCAATAGCCCAACCGCCAGGGAGCGCCCGGGCCGGCGCGCGGCGGAGAAGAAACTGATGGCAGGAAGCAACAGTACCGGAACAGCGAAGACCGCGTAGCGCGGTCCCCACGCCCAATCGCCCGGCCAGGCGGGAAAGCGGCAGTAGAACAGGATGACCGGCACGATAGTGGCGATCATGGCCAACACGGTCCAGCGATGGCTGCGCCAGAAACGCGGAAAGCCGAGCAGCGCGAGGATAAGGGGTGGCGTGTACAGGAAGATGCTCTTGCCCGGCGAGAATAGGAAACCCCACAGGCTGATAAGGACGTTCTCCACCATCACGTCGCTTACCTTGAGGTAACCCGTCTTCATGATCGAGCCGAACCGAAGGTAGTTGTAGAGCAAGGCCATGATCAGTCCCGGCAGGAACCCCAAGACTGCGCTGCCCAGTGGCACGGCCAACGAACGCAGGGCTTTCCGGTGCGCCAGTGCGACCAGGAGCAAGGCGCCGGGAAAAGATAGGAAATAGATGTACTTCGTGTTGAGCAGCAGGCCGGCCCACAGACCCGTGACCAAGGCATTGCGCCGAGTAGGCAATTTGAGAAGCTGGCAAAGCTCAAGGAAGAAGCCGGTGAAAGCAGCGATCTGAGTGATTTCGCTGAAGGGCGATCGGGCGTAGACCCAGACTATGCTTGCCGTCGCGAGCAGAATCGCGGCGAAACCGGCCAGGGGCGGTGAGGCTCCGTGGCGCAGGCAGAGGCGAAAAAACAGCCATGCCACCAGCCCGCCCAGCAGGGTGCCGGCCAAATGGCAGGCAAAGACCGCCGACAAATGCGCCAGCTCCGGGCCCGGGTGAAGGTGCGAGAGAGCGCCGCGCAAAGCCGCGCCCGGCAAGTGAATGAGAGATGGGATCCAGGGCTGGGGCGCATAGAATTTGCCACCGAGGCCGGGCGGCGCGTCCGAGGGCCAGCGGACGGGCACCGAGATTCCCTGGAGGTTCACCATGGACTCGGCCACCTCGTAGATCGGCCGCGCGTCGCCCCAAGGCACCTCGCGACTCATGGACGCGAAGTAGAGACAGGTCACGGCGATGAAGAGGTACACGCCCGGGCGCCATCCCGAGACCGCACGAATCGCCCGGCGGAGTAGACTCACTTCTTGATCCGGGCTTGGCTTGGCAAGATTCGCTGGGCCGTTCACCCGTGCAAGAATGCCCTCTCACCCTCGTCGGGTCCAGTGTGACGGCCAGCCTGGAATTCGGGGAGAGGTGTAGGTGGCGGTAGCTGTGGCCGTGGGGGGGCGGGTACGGTGACAATGGCGGTGGCGGTGGGTCTGCTCCGAATTACCGGCGGCCGTCACCGAATGACGCTGAGCCGGCTGCTGCGCTTGCCGGTTCCGGGGTCTGGCAGGTTGAGCACCGACAGCGCACAGGCCACCTGCTGGGCGATGCTGACGAATAGCTGGGCGACCGGCGAAGTCGGCTCGGCCAGCACCACGGGCTTGCCCGCATCACCGCCGCCGCGCACTCCGGGCAGAAGCGGCACTTCGCCCAGAAAGCGTACGCCTTCGCGCTCGGCCAACTTGCGGCCCCCGCCGCGCGAGAAGATCTCGTCACGGTGCCCGCAGGACGGGCAGAGGTAGTAGCTCATGTTCTCGACCACGCCCAACACCGGAACCTGCACCTTCTTCCACATGGCCATCGCCTTCTCGACGTCGAGGATGGAGACCTCCTGCGGGGTGGTGACCATGACCGCGCCGGTGACGGGAATGAGCTGCGACAGCGAAAGCTGCGTGTCGCCGGTGCCGGGCGGCAGATCGACCACCAGGTAGTCCAGCTCACCCCACTCGACCTCGTCGAGAAACTGCTGCAGCAGCTTGTGCACCATGGGCCCGCGCCAGATGATGGCGGTGCCGCGCTCGACGAAGAAGCCCACCGACACCACCTTCATGCCGTGGTGGACCGCGGGCTTGATCCTCTGGCCCACGCCTATGTCAGGTGGCACCTCGGGGTTGCCCATCATCTGCGGAATGGAAGGCCCAAACACATCGGCGTCGAGCAGACCCACCCGGGCGCCTTGCTGGTGCAGGGCGGCAGCCAGGTTGGTGGCCACCGTGGACTTGCCCACGCCGCCCTTGCCCGCCGCGATCGCGACGATGTTGCGGACTCCCGGCAGCCTTTCTCGCTGCGGGCCTGCTCGCCGCGCCACCTCGGCCGAGAAGACAACCTCGACGCCAGCCACGCCGGCAAGTCGGCCAACTGCCTCGCGGATGGACGATGAGATCGCGTCGCGCGATGGGCAGGCGGGCGTGGTCAACTGGAGGTTGATGCGAACGTTGCCGCCGTCTACGCCCACCTCGCGCACCATGTTTGCTGCTTGGAGAGTCCGACCCAGCGCCGGATCCTTGACCTGCTCCAGAATCGCGTGAACTTCTTCGACGGTGGGAATGGTGATCTCCTTCTTGGCACTAACCCTTGCCAGACTTGGGGACAGAGCGAAGAACGAGCAATGGGTCGGACGCATCAGGTCCATGCGCGTCGGGATGGTGGCCCATCTTGTGGCGCTTCACCGCCAGGTAGCCTGCGTTGTGCTGATTTTCGCCCACCCAGTGTGAGACGCGATCCACCACGGTCACACCGGCGTCTTCCAGTCCTTTGACCTTGAGTGGGTTATTGGTCATGAGCCGCACCGAGAGCACGCCCAAGTCACGCAGGATGGCGCCCGCGATGTCGTAGGAGCGCTCATCGGCTTCGAAACCCAGAGCCAAGTTGGCCTCCACCGTGTCAGCTCCACTGGCTTGCAAGGCATAGGCGCGGATCTTGTTCCCCAGCCCGATGCCGCGGCCCTCCTGACGGAGATAGACCAGCACGCCGGCGCCCTCGGCCGCGATCTTCTCCAGTGCCACATGAAACTGCTCGCGGCAGTCGCATTTGAGCGACCCCATGACCTCCGATGTCCAGCACTCAGAATGCACGCGGGTCAGCACGTGGCCCTTGCCCTGGACGGGTCCGCGCACGATAGCCATGTGCTCCTGACATGGGCTCGCCCCGTTCTTGTCGGCCGCCTCATGGTACACGAAGAGGCGAAACGGTCCGTGGACCGTCGGCAGATCGGCTTCGGCATATCGGACGAGCTTCATGGAAGTGAAGCGGGCAGAGCGGCTAAACTACGAATGGGATCCAGGGTTGTCAACGCGCGGGCGCGGTCTTCGCGCTGCCGCGTCTTGCTTGGACCGTCGTCGGATGTCATCCTTTCTATTGAGATGTCCATTCTCCCAATCCTGCGTTTTCCCGACCAGCGCCTTCGTGAGACGTCGCGTGACGTCACCAGTTTTGATGACGATCTGAAGCGTTTGGTGGCGGATATGACGGACACCATGTACTTGGCCGAGGGCGCCGGACTGTCAGCCATCCAAGTGGGCGTCCCGTTGCGGCTTTTTCTGGTCGACCCCGAGGTGGCGGGCCGTCCGGCCACTGATCCGCCCGTGGTCTTCATCAACCCCGAGATCGTCCACTTGTCCGACGAGGAGCAGACCGGGGATGAGGGGTGTCTTTCTTTTCCAGGGATATTTGTGCCGGTGAAGCGGGCCATGACCGCCGAGTTCAAGGCCTTCGACGTCGAAGGCAAGCCCTTCACCGTCGAGGGCAGCGGCCTCTTCGCACGGGCCATGCAGCACGAGCACGACCATCTGGCTGGCCGATTGCTGATTGACATGGTGGGACCGGTCAAACGCCAGATCATCAAGCGCAAGATGCGCAAGGAAGCCGAGGTCGAGGCGCCTTGAACGAGGGAGCAGCGGCGGGCAAGAGTGCGGCCTGAGGGATGCCCACCCTTGTGTTGTCTCAGCTCAGCTTCGAGGGGCGCCACGGCGCGACCCCTGCGGAGCGCCGGTCTCTGCGCCGGTTCGAAGTGGACATCGAGATCGATGCGCCGCTGGAGACAGCCCAGTCCACCGATCGTTTGACCGATACCATCGACTACCGGCAGGTGGCCGAGATCATCGTGGAGATCGGGACTGGCAAGACCCACCATCTTCTGGAAGCCCTGGCTCGCCACATGATCGATGCACTCGTGGCGCACCTTCCCGGGGTTGCCCTGCGCCTCGAGCTGCGCAAGCTCAATCCACCGGATTGCCCCGGCCAGCCGGCCTACGCGGCGGTTCGGATGGCGTATTCGGCAGGCGAGAGAGAAGGCTGATACCGCTTCCCGATTGGCGGTAGTAGGCGTCTACTCGTCGCGGGTGACGCCGCTGCGCAGGGCTTTTTTCGCACCCTGAGCGCGCTTGTCAGCCAACATGCGGTTCTTGGCCCGGCGCGAGCGGCGCCGCTTCTGCCGCCGAATGCGCTCGCTCTCCTGCTGTTCCTGGCTTTGCCGTCCGAGCCGGGCGGCCTCAATCCGATCGGCCAATAGCTTGCGCGCGAGGTAGCGGTTGAGTCCCTGCGAACGCTCCTGCTGGCACTTGACCGAAGTTCCGCTCGGCCGGTGTACCAGCACCACGCAGGTAGCCACCTTGTTCACGTTCTGACCGCCCTTGCCGCTGGAGCGGACGAAGCTTTCGTCCAAATCTTCTTCCTGGATCTGCAGCGCGGCCAGACGCAGGCGCAGGGCATTCGCCTTGTCAGACGAAACCGGAAACAAGGCCCCGCTGTTGCTCACGCCTCGTCCTCATCGTCGCCGGCCTCGTCTTCTTCGCCATCGGTCATCCGGACGTCCTCCCAAAAACGATCCCACGCCTCGCTGGTCGAGGTCAGCGCAATAGCCATGCCCGGCGACAGGCTGCCCTCGCGGCTACCTTCCAGGTCGGAAAAACAGCGGACCACCACGCCCACAGCAAAAACCGCCTCGCCGCGTGGTCCCAGCACGTGCACGCGCAGCAAGGTTCCCACCCGCCGCGTCTCAGAGGACGCCACGAAAAGGCCGCCCCGGCTTACGTCCACACTGCGGCCCAAGAAACTGCTGACCAGGTCCGCAAGCTGCAGCCGCACTTGGATCGGATTGCGGCGCGAGGCGCGACGTTCTTGCAGGACCGGCGAAGCGGGTTCTTTGGGGGACACGTGCACTACTCCACGGGTGCGCCGGCAGCGCCACTGCTCTTGCCGCTGTCCGCAGACCTGCCAGCCAAAACCTCTTTGAAGAAACTCTTGGCATCTTTGTCCCACGCATCGCCGAAGGTCTGCGCGTAGCCCACGGCTTCCTCGCGGCTGCCGGCTGTGGCTGCACCCAGGTTGGCCGCTTGAGAGGGGACGCGGCCCAGAAGCGCCACTCCGAAGTGGGAATTGGCGGCGAGAGCCTGCAGCATCGCAGCCTGCGCGGCAGCCCGATCACCTGCGGCAAAGTGGGCCAAGCCCAGACTAAGCAACGCGCGGCCTGCCCCGGCCTCTGACTTGCTGGCCACCTCCAGAACCTGCACGGCGTCCGCCGGCCGCTTGAGCTTGAGAAGTGCGGCGCCGGCGATGAGACGGGCTTCGGTGCCCACCGCGCCTTGATCCACCCCATACACGCGTTCGAGATCCGCCAAAGCATCCTGGTAGCGTTCCTGGTCGAAAGCCAGGCAACCGAGGGCGTGGCTGGCGCGGAGGTACGCCTGTGCCTCTTTGCGGGAAAAGGCGTCCTTGGCACCCGACTCGCGCAGCTCGGCGGCCAGTTTCTCGGAGACGCGCAGAACCTCGTTGAACTCTCTGCGCGCGGCATCCTGATCGCCCGAGCGCAGGCGCGCCAAGCCGATGGCGACCATGGCGTCGGGCCAGTCAGGCTTGAGGGCAAGGGCAGCACGGAACTCCTTCTCTGCGGCCGCTGGCCTGCGCTGTTCAAAAAGCCGCCAGCCCGCGGCGAGCATCTCTTCAGGATCAGGCGCCTGGGGCGGCGCCACGGCGGCTGCTTCGTCGTCAGCTAGGTGGCACTTCTTGTACTTTTTGCCGGAGCCGCAGAAGCAGGGATCATTGCGTCCGGTGCCAGCCAGACGGGCGCGCGCGGCTTCAACCTTTTCGTCTCGTTGCATTTTCACAGGCTTCGCAGTCACGGCCGTAGTCTACCGATCAGAGCCGCCGTCGGACAGTGAGAAGTGGCCTAGCGTCCGAATGGACTCAGCCGGGTGACTTCGGCTTGCAGGCGCGCGAGCACGGCCTTGTCCACGTCGGACAGGCGAACACCGAGCCGGTGCTCTTGTTTGGCCACGACCTTGCCCTTGCCGGTGAAGAGCGAATGACCTTCGAAACTCTCGATCACCACCTCGAAGACCGCTCCCAGGGGCACGTTTTCGTCGCAGGGAACCACGAACCCTCCCAGGCGGATGTTGAGCAGGGGGTTGTTGGTGAAGTAGCCCACGGTCGCGGGCGTGAGCTTGACGTGCAGGTCGCGCCCGCTGACCAGGAGACCGGGTTGCACCGTGGTGGCGCCGCGCAAAGCGCTGAACCGGCCTGACCCGGTGAGGCTGGGGGATGGTGACCCGGCGGGCGCGCTGGCAAAGTCGAGCGAAACCGCCGGCGATCGCCCCTCTTCTTCGTTCACCTGAACGATGCGATCCAGAAATCGGCGGGCTTCCTCGTCGAGCTCGCGAAAGCGCACGCCCATGCCCGCTACTGGCGTGCCGGTGACGCGCACAACCTCGCCCTTGCCTCGAAGCAACGACAGGCCGTCGGCCAGCGCCAGCTCGAAGTCGATGATGGTCCCCACCGGTCGCGGATCAGCACAAGAGACGAACATGCCGGAACGGCTGATGTTGACCGACTGGGTCTCGTGAAAATCGAGGATGCTTTCGTAGCGGACCCTCACCGGTGCGCTGACCGCCACCCGGGGATCGCGCGCTTGCAGATCACTGCGCTGCGCACCACTTTCCGGCACGAAAAAGGATCCCGTCGTTCGCCGCACGGGCTGATCGCCGGGTATGGGAATGGCCCCCGTCGTTCGCCGCACGGGCTGATCGCCGGGTATGGGAATGGCCCCCGTCGGCCGCCGCACGGGCTGCTCGCTGGCTAAAGGAATGGCCCCCGTCGGCCGCCGCACGGGCTGCTCGCCGGGTATGGGAATGGCCCCCGTCATCCGTCGCCCCTTGTCGTCAGGCATGGCTCACGACTTGGGTGCCACGAACTCGGGCGGGTTACATCCTCCCGCACCGAAGAAGAACTGCTCGGCCTGTTCGAGGAGAACCTGCTGCCCTACGGCTGAGGTCAGGTCGAGGCGGAACTCGTTGACGATCCGCTTGGAGTATTCGATCCACTCCATCCACGCCTGCTGTGAGACGTGGTCGTAGATCCTTTGTCCCAGTTCGTTGTTGAACGGCTTGTAGACCACCCCGGGCAGGTCCTGCCCGAGTCTTGCGCATCTGACCATGCGAGGCATTGGATCCGACTCGTCTCCAGAGGAGATTATTGTAGCACCATCGTCCGCCACCGTGCCGGCACCGTCCTTCCACCCGGCCCGCGCCGACTCTCCGTTCCCGGAGACGACGAGAAAGGTCCCGAGCACCCGGTCGACCAGCTACCGTTGCTCCCTTCCGGGCCTGGCGGGGTTCGCAAGTGTTCCGTCACCCGGGACCAGACTTCCTTTTGGCATAGCCCGTGTTCGGGCGCCAGAGGGATCTGATGATCGCCAGCTACGGCTTGTCACCTGATATCCCCTGACGCTTGAGGAAGTCGACGTAGTACTCAACCGGCTGCCGTTCGAGCAGCTCGCCTTGTTCGATGGCATCTTCGCACAGCTTGCGCAACTCGCCCACCCGGCGCGAGGGCGGAATAGCGAAGGCTTCCATGATGGCGTTGCCCACCCCTGGCGGCAAAGGCGGCATGCGGGCGTCGAGTTCGCGCACGACCGCGATCCGCTGCAATAGCGCCTCGATGTTGCGTGCCGCCTCCTGGCGCCGGCCGGGCCGGGCTGAGGTGACGTCAGCCCGCGACAGCTCGATGAGATCAGGGAGCGCGTCTCCCATCTCGCGATCGAAGCGGCGCACGGCTGCGTCGGTCCATTCCGATTCGTAGGCATTGGCGCGCAGGTGGTTGACGATGAGAAAGCGGATGCGCTTGCGCTCGGAGCGGGCGAAACCCAGTCGGCGGGCCAGAGCATCGAACAGGCGGGCGCCCACCTCGGCGTGGCGGTGGAAGGTAACCTTGCCATCGCTAAGCATGACCCGGGTGGCCACCTTGCCGATGTCGTGTAGCAGGGCGGCCCAGCGCACGATGGGCTGCGCCGACGACTGCGTGACCACCTGCTTGGTGTGTTCCCATACGTCCTTGTGCCGGCGTCCTGCCTCTTGCGAGAAGTTCACCGTCGCGTCCAACTCGGGCAGTACCTGCTGGAGCACGCCAGCCTCGTGCAGCCACTGCAAACCGTCGTCGGCGTGCGGGGCGGTGATGAGCTTTTCCAGAGCGCTGCGCACCTGATCCGGCGGCGACGATCCCACCAGGCCGGCCACCGCGCGCGCCGCCTCGGTGATTTCGGCAGGAAGGGAACCACCGCTCTCGGCCAAGCGGCAGGCGACGTCGAAGACTGCTGCGGGCGTGGCACCAAACGGCACCACCTCGGAACTTCGCGCCATCCGAGTTTCCGTCCTAGTGCGGAGTGATCTTCTTCTTGTCCTGGTCCCACTTCCGCTGCAGGTGGTCCAGGATAGGCTGGGCCTGCTTGAGACGTCCCTCCAGGCTCTTCTCGCTGATCGGGTAGTTGGTGCCGAACTTCATTGCTTCGTCGTAAAGCAGGGTGCCGACTTCCTCGTCGTCGACGAACATGGGGATCTTCTTGCGTGCGTACACGGCTTTGCCCAAGACGGCCCAACGGCTGTCGAGCCAGGCGAACAGGTCCTTGCCGCAAGCCCGACCGAGCAGGTCCAGCTCCTGGCCCAGGCGGCTCAGATCTTCGGCGAAACGTTGCCGGAACGCCGGCGCTCCCTCGGCCCCTTCTCTCAAGATATGGCACAGGGCCAGGCGAAGGACCAGCACGTCCTCGCTGTATCGGATGTAAGGCTCAACGTTCCCCTCGCGGGGCGCGATGATGTACACAACCGCAGCCGCTGCGACTTCGCGCGCGCCGTGGTCCAGGTCAGGGTCGGACACCGCTTCGAGCAGGATCTTGAGGTCGAAGGGGAGCGAAACCAGGGCCCGCGCAAGCGTCTCGAGGAAACTGCGCTCTAGGTCCTTCTCCATTGTCGTCACGGGTCACGGGGTTCTTGGGGTTCTTCAGCCAGGCCCGGTCGGACCTGGTGGCGGTCAACGGGTGGCATACTACCTAATTCTCAGCGGATTGACAGTGGCCGCCACCTCCCCTTGCTAGCCGCAGGAGGTCGTAGGTGGCTATTCGCGTGGGGAGCCGGCGAGTTTTGCTCGCCGCGTACCATCGCGGTTTGGCGAGGGGTGGGCGTGGGGGGCCGAAGGGCGGAGCGAACCGTTTGAGGGTTCCCATCTTGATAAAAAGGCTTGCCAACCCTTGCCTCCGCCTGTCGCTTGACCGAATCTTGAGTCATGAAGATCACCCTACGTGAGGCCAGGGACGAGGCGCGTCGTTTTCGTCGAAACGGCGATCATTTGCGCGCCCTGCGCGCCTACCAGAGGATCCTGGCAGCGCTCCCACTTGACTACGAGACCCGGTTTGCCATCGCGGACGTGCTCGCGGAAGCGGGGCAGACCGACGCGGCGGCCGACGTCTACCGGAGCGTGGCCATCCACGATCTGCGCGCCGGCCACCCCCTGCCGGCCATCGTGGCCGCCCATGCCCTGGGCAAGCTGGGCCGGCCGGTGGACGACATCCAAGCCCTCTTGGTCAGAACTTACGCCTCGGGTTCGCCACAGCTCGCACATTTCGCGGTACGGCCGGCGGCGGTCGATCCGTCGACCATGCTGGAAATCGGCGATATCGCCCACACCGGTTCCCTGACTCATGTCGTCGAACAGGCGCACAAGACCGCGCTCGATCTCTCGGTTTTCGTGGGCTATCAGGAACAGTATCATCCGTTGCCCTTCCTGTCCGAGATGGGCCCCGAGTCGTTTCAGGCGGTGCTGCGCTCGCTCACTGTGCTCCGTCTGGCCGACGGCCAGTTCGTCGTGCGGCAGGGCGATGCGGGCGACTCGCTCTTTTTGGTGGCCGGAGGCGAGCTGCGAGTCGTTGTCAACACACCGGCGGGGGAAAAGGATGTGGCGCGCTTGTTCGAGAACACGCTCTTCGGAGAAATGGCTCTCATTACCGGCCAGCCGCGGAGCGCCTCGGTGGTCGCGGCGGGTGAAGCCGATGTCATCGGGGTCAGCAAAGCGGCGCTAGGCCATGTCATGGCGAAGCTGCCCGCCATCGGCGCGGTGCTTGACCGATTTTCGCGCGAGCGCCTGATCAAGAACCTGCTGCAGACATCGCCGCTCTTCGTGCCGTTTAGTAAGTCCCAGCAAGGCGATCTACTTCGTCGATTCGAGGGCATCGAGGTCGATGCCGGGGCCGAGCTCATCCGCGAGGGCGACCGGGGCAAGGGCCTCTTCCTCGTGCTGGGCGGCGAGGTTGATGTGGTTGCGAACGCAGATACCGCCGAAGCCATATCGCTCGCTCATCTTGGGCCGGGCGACATTTTTGGCGAGATGTCGCTGGTGACCGATCAGCCCACCTCAGCCACGGTGCGCGCCACCATGCGCACTTCCGTGCTCTTTTTGGCGCGCGAATACGTGGAACGGCTGGCCGAGGCCATTCCGCAGGTGCAGGCCTACTTCGAGCGGGTGGCGCTCAGCCGCGCGCGCGACAACACCCTGCGTTTCGACCGAGGCGCCCTGCCCAACGAAGTCATCGAGGTTGACCTTTCAGACGTGATTCCGGTGTAGCGAGGGTAGGTTAGAAATCGAGTACTGAAAGAACCTCGTCCCTATCTGGTCGGCGCGAGGGAAGTATTCCGGGAAGACTGGTGCGAAGGGGTGTCTGCAAGCGGCGCCTCCGCTCCGCAAGTGCGATGGCCAGCGCCTCATTGATGATCTGACTGACCGAAACCCCCTCTTTTCTGCCGATGCGCTCCACCTCGGAAAGCAGGGTGGGCTCGATGTCAACGTGTTTGCGCGGCATGTGTGGCCTCCGGTTCCCTGGGCGGGTCCATGCGGTCAGCGGCCCGGGTCAGGGCTGCAAACGCCTCGGCGCGGATGCGCGGGTCGGGGTTCCGCAAAGAGCGAACCAGACCGTCGTGGGCCAGGCGAGCGGCGCCGCGCCGCTCACTTGCCGATGTGCTGTCCACACCGGCCGCACCTGGCCGTGGCACGCCGGGCGCCTGCGCTGCGGGTGGATGCGCGCCCACCGGCGCGGAGAGTTGGCCGTCCGCGAAGGCGGGCAGAAGGCGGGCGGCGCTGCCCTCGTGCGCAGCCAAGGTCTCGTCGCGTCCGGACCAGAAGCGGTACACCCGCTCGGCGCGGGCAATGTTGATTCTCGCTTCCGTGACAAGATCCACGGCCGTGCGCAGTCGTCCAGATGTCGTCGGCTGTCGCAGGAGCGCGATCAGATCAGCATCTGTCCAGCGTCCAGGCGTGGGACGAGGCGTGGCATCGGACTCGGCCCTCAGTGCCAGCACCTCGGCCTCGGGGTAGAAGGCCGTGCCCATTCGGCCACGAACGGCGCGCAGGCGGCCGGCCCGCTCGAACTGACGGACCTTGAATTCGCTGCGCAGGCCGAGCCGGATCGCCGCCTGATGCCTGGTCAAGTATCCCTCGCAACCCGCGGGCGGCTTGACTGTCCTGCGTCCTGCCGAGATTGGGCAACCCATTGACGCCGACGGTATACCCCTCACGGAGGTCAGCAAGTTTTTCGCATCACCCTTCTCATCAGGCCCGCATCAGACACCCATCGGTCTTTCATCACACTCTCATCGGGCTCCCATCAGGGGTTCAATCAGACTTGTCATCAGGGCTATCCCATCTAAACTACGACAGTATCTTTCACGGCCGCGGTCTGCGCGCTGCTCCGCCACGCTCTTCCCGGAGATCCGCAAGAGGCCCTAGTCAACGCAGTTCGTAAATGATCTTTGCCTTCGCGCCCGGGCGCCGCTAGGCTAGAGATCGAGGGTTCGTCCATGAAATCCATGAGCCGTCTGGCCATTGTCTTGACGTTGCCGGCTCTGCTGTCGAGCCCAGCCTTGGCCGGGCCCCGATCGGGCGCAAGCTTCAGCGGCCGCAGTGGTTTTCGTTCGGGCGCAGGTAGCTTCTCGCGCGGCTACCAATCGGGGCGCGGCGGGGGATCAAGCTTCTTCTTCTTGCCCAGCTTCGGCTGGGGGTGGGGTGGCTATGGCGGCGGCCTCGGCTTCATGGGTAGCCTCGTCCTCTTGGGAGTCGTGGGCCTGGGCACGGTCGCCGTCATGCGCGCCATTCGTCGAGCCACGCGCCGGGGGTCTCCCGGCGCGTGGTCCGATGATGATGTGGATGAGGGAACCGATGAATCGTACGTGTACAAAGTCCAGCTTGGCCTTGGCCGTTCGGCCCGCGGGATTCAGGGTCGGCTGGCCGACTTCGCCAGCCAGGGCGACACTGCTAGTGAAGCTGGCCTGGCCGAGCTTCTCCATCAGACCGTGCTTGAGCTGCTGCGTGAGAAGGACTCCATTCGCTACGGTCTCGCTGAAGCGAGCGGGCCCATGAGCCTGACCAACGGTGAAACCAAGCTGAATGCCGCTGCCATGGCTGAGCGTGCGCGTTTCGAGGTGGAGCGCATTCGGGGCGCTGACGGTTCCGTGCGCCGCGCGCAAGCGGCTGCTGCCGTGGGAACCGAGGCGCTAGAATATTTGGTCGTGACCGTGCTTGCCGCCACGCGGGCTCCGCTCGTGCGCATGCGGGTGTCAAGCGACCGCGAAAGCCTTGAGGCCACGCTGTGCGAGCTCGGGGCAGTCCCGCCCCGGGCTCTGTTGGGGCTTGAGGTGGTGTGGACCCCCGCCGATCCCGAAGATTCGCTCACCGAAACGGACCTGATGACTAACTACCCTGAGTTGAGGAGCCTGTAGAGCATGCCACCCATGGTGCCCATCCCGCTTTGGCGGTTGGTTCTTGACGCGTCGGTTCTTGGCTTAGCAGGAATCGCATTGCTCATCATCGGCTACTACATCTGGGAGCTTGTCACTCCCTACAATCTGCGTCGCGAGCTGCAGGAGAACAAGAACCTGGCTGTTGCCGTCGTGGTGGCGGCCTTCATCGTAGGAATGGCCATAGTGATTGGGGCTGCCTTGATCTTGATCAAGTAGCTTCTCAGAGACACTTCTCAGAGCGCGCTTGATCCCTATCGAGGCTGCGGCTAGAGTCGATTCTGGCGAGGCACCCGTACTCCCCATGCAGAAACTCCTCATCGAGGATGACGAAGGCCGGAGCGTTGTCGTTCCGCTGATCCGCGACGAGATCACGATCGGCCGGAAGGAAGGCAACACCGTCCGTCTGAGCGAGCAGAACGTCTCGCGAAGCCACGCGCGGCTGGTGCGCCGCCAAGGTTCACTGCTGCTGGAAGATCTCTCCAGCTACAACGGGACCAAGCTCAATGGTGTGGCGGTATCGGAGCCTGCCCCGCTCAAAGACGGTGACGTCATCCTCATCGGCGACTACCGGATGGCGATCAAAGAGGATCGACCCAGTGCGATCATAGGTGCCACCGGGCATGCGCCCCCTGCTGCCGCCACACCTGGACCGCAGGTTGGGGCCTCCGTGACCTCAGCGGCCGAGGTACGCGACGCTCTCGAAGCGCAACCGACGATTCCACTGCACAGCCTGGCCGACGAAGCCACGCTACCCGAGTCTGGGTCTTCGCTAGCGCGACTCGTTATCGTTGGACGGTTCATGCAGGGGCGCGAGTTCATTCTCGACCGCCCCTCCTTGGTCATTGGACGCACGCCGGAGAACGACATCGTTATCGAGCACAAGTCCATCTCCCGCCACCACGCCCGCATCGTGCGCGAAGGCAACCAGTACTATGCCGTGGACCTGGAAAGCGCCAACGGCGTGCGCGTGAACGGGGTGGACCGCGATCGCGTGCTGCTCAGCACGGGTGACGAAATTGAGCTTGGGCAGGTGCAACTGCGCTTCGTCATCGGCGAGGGCGGTGGTGAGTTCGAAGCAGGACTCGGACGTCCGGTCAAACGCAAGGGCTACGGTATCGTGGCCGGCGGCTTGGTGTTTCTGGCATTGGTTGTTGCCCTGGCGCTGTCGGGTGGCCGGTTGCTGCGGTCCCGGCCGAAGGCTCCGCCTGCGCCGCCGGTCGTCGTCCAGCCAGCACCGGTGGTAGCACCGGTGGAAGAGCCGCCTGCGCCGAAGGAGACGCTGGCGGATCTCTTGGCCGCTGCGAAGTCGGCGCAGGTGAACGAGAAATGGGATGAGGCACTGGCCGCTGCCAGCAAGGCAGTCGCTGCGGCTCCTGATTCGGGCGAGGCGGCCGAATTGCGCAAGCTCGCCGAGGACGAGAAGGGAAATGCCGAGCACTTCGCAGCCTTGAAAGGGGCGGCAGACAGTTCGGACTTCGAGGCGGTTCGGCGCGAGGCGGCCGAGATTGGGGCGACCAGTGTGTACAAGGAACGCGCATCGGCCTTCGAGACGTCCGCTCGTACCGACTACATCAAACTGCATGCGGATGCGGCGTCGAACAAGGCAAGCGTGGGCGCCTGCGACGAGGCCAAGCAGGAGTCCGATTTGGTGCTGGCCGTCGATAGCGCCAACAAGACCGCGCGCTGGATCCTCGGCCGCTGCGCGGCGCTTGCGAAAAAAGCAAGCCCGCGTCCCGTTCCCGAGGCGAAAAAGCCGGTACAAGCGCCTAGGCCTGTGGCCGTTGCCGTCCAGCCCAAACCCACCCCGTCGCCTCCTGCCCAACCCGAAGCCAGCCCGGACCCCGACAAGCTGATCCAACAGGCCCGCGAGGCGTGGCTGCGCGGGCAGTACGTCTTGGCTGTCGATTCCGCACGCAGAGCCTTGCGGGCCAAGCCCGGGCTTTCCAGCGCGTATCAAATCATCGCGATCTGTTCGTGCTCGCTGCACAATCCCGACGAAGCCATGCGCGCATATGAGAAGCTCGACGACCGCAACAAGCAGCTTGTCCGCTCGGCCTGCCAGAAGAACGGCATTTCTTTCTGACATGAAATGAACTTAGAAAGCGGTGGCGCGGCCTTGCCGCACTTTTGTGCTACAATCTACGTTCTTACTCATGACGTCGGATTTGGGGCCGCACATCAAGCTGGTGGCAGCAGTTATCGAGCGTGAAGGCCGCTATCTCATCACGCAACGACGACCGACGGCGGTGCTGCCGGGTTTGTGGGAGTTTCCAGGCGGAAAGGTGGAGCCCGGCGAGTCGGATGAGTCCGCGCTCAAGCGCGAGATGCGCGAGCGCGTTGGTGTGGAGGTTGAGGTCAAATTGCGCATGGCGCAGCGGACTCACAAGTACGACGGATACTCAGTGGACCTCACGCTCTACCAGGCCAGCATCCTTCCGGATCAGGAGCCGCGGCCGCTGCGGGTGGCCGACTTCCGCTGGGCAGCATCAGGGGAATTCGAGAAGTACCCGTTCCCGGCCGCCGACCAGGCGACCACGGATCTTCTGCTCGGCTTCAAGCGCTAGTCTTCATTCGGGGCGCAGAACTTGGCCGTAGCGCTGGCATTGGGATCAGGCAGGAGAGCGATGCTGCCGAGCGTATCGGAGGTGCGACAGACGTAGCCGTCCCGGCAATCGCCATTGTTGCCACAAGTGGCAGCGCAGTAGCGACGCTCTGACGCGGCCGGCACACAGCAGGGTTGCTCAGGCTCAGAGGCGCTGGGCCCGCAGACCACACAGAGTTCGTCGGCTTGGCATTCGCCGATAGTGCCCGGAGGGCTGCTGCAGGTTCCGGTGGGAAACTTCTGGTCGAAGAAGCGGACGCAAATGGAGTCCGAAGGGCAGGAGCTGTCATCGCACCCATCCACCGTACAGTAGCCGTCAGGCTGGGACAGATCGCAGATGCGCGTGCCATCTTGGGCGCAGTCGATGTTGGTCGCGCAACTATCGCCGACTTTCTTGCCGCAGGCAGGGGCCAGCAACCCGATAAGCAGAAGGGTGAGGAGATAGGCGGTGCGATTCACGGCGCAAGTATGACCCATGGATTGTCCGCCAATCAACGCAAGACCGCCCCAATCAGCATGGTCAGAAGGAATCCCAGAACCACCCCGGCCGAGGCAGCGCCCTCGTGGCCGTGGCTGTGCGATTCCGGGATGATCTCATTGGACGTGACGTAGATGAGGATTCCGGCGGCCAGGGCCAGGATGAGAGGAAGGGTGATGACCGTCCACGATGATAGGCCATGCCCGACCAGCGCGCCCAAGGGGATCGCAAGGCCGCTCGCGACGACCACCAGCAGGCCGCGCGAAGGCGACACGCCCGAGAGACGCAGGGGAGCGCCCATCACCACGCCCTCGCAGATGTTCTGGATGCCCACCGCAGCCACCAACAGCCAGCCCAGCCGGCTCCCATGTCCGGACGCAAATCCGGCGCCTATAGCCAGGCCCTCGGGGATGCGGTGGATGGACAGCGCACCGACGATTGCATAGCTCTGGCGAATCTCCACGCGCTGGTCATGCGCTTCCTCGTTCCGGTAGCCCGGGGCAATGTGGTGCCGGTGGCCGCGGGCGTGCCGGTGCGGGATCAGCCGGTCCATCACGCTGGCCACCAGCACGCCCGCCAGGAAGCCAGTGACCACCAGGACCAGGCGCCCCAGGTCCAGGCCGGAGGCACGGTTCACGCCCTCCAGTGCCTCGTGCAGCAGGCCCAGGGTCGCAGCGGCCAACATGAGCCCGGCGCCCAAACCGAGAATGCCGTCGTAGGCCCGTCGCGAGAGCTGCCGAATGAAGAAGAAGGGAAAGGCGCCGACGCCGGTAACCAGGCCGGTCAGGGCAGCGGCTGTTAGCGTCTGAAACATTGAAGGCCGTTCTTACCACGGGGGGCTGTGGAGGTATCCTGGGACCGTGGTCACGGCCTATCTCGCACTCGGATCCAACCTGGGTGACCGGCGCGCTTTTTTGCACGCTGCGGCGGCGGCGCTCCGGCAGGTGGCTGGCATCTGTATTTTTGCCGAAAGCGGCATCTACGAAACCGTGCCCGAGGGGAACGCCGCAGAACCACTTTATTTGAATGCCGTGGTGCGAGTGGACACGTCACTGACAGCCCGCCAGTTGCTCGATTCGTGTCTGGCCATCGAGCGCATGCTCGGCCGAGGCCGGTCGGCAGATGGGGCCAAGCGCGCCCGGGTGATTGACATCGATCTGCTGCTCTTCGGGGGGCAAACCATCGACGAGCCGGGGCTACAGGTGCCCCATCCCGCCTTGCTCGCACGTCCCTTCGTGCGCATTCCGTTGGCCGATGTGGCAACGCCCGGGCTGTGCCATCCACAGGCGGGCGAGCGCCTGGACAAGAGCAGTCCAGACGTGGGCGTCTGGCGCCTGTCTGGGCCGTAGCCTACGCGAAGGTGCGGCTTATCTTGCGGACGATCCGGAAGAGACCCCACGCCTGGACCACCCAACGCAAGGCTCGGCGTGGCTGGACCACGGCGAAGGCGAGCGCCGCGATCAGCAAGAGGCCCTTTCGGGCCAGCAGAACCTTGATCATCGCCACCCCCCTGTCCGCCAGCCAAAGAACGTTGCTCTGGCCGTCGAGCAAGGCCCTGACCGCCACGCGTTCAGCCCGGGCACGTTCCATCAGCTCCCCGCGGCGGATCCGGATTTCGGTCAGCGACATGGTCATGAGCCCTTCTCCATGCTCTGCCGATCCTTGGAGAGAACTTCGACGGTCTCCTGCAGCGGGCGCTTGTGGCCGCGCACGATAACGGCGAGCACGATGGCGTTGAGCACGCCCAGGCCCAAAAAGAGTCCGCTGAGCAACCCCAGGATGGCCAGGCGATCCGAGTCCCAATAGAGCACGACCACAAAAACCGATAGCAAGACGATCCCGAGGCCAAGGCAGAACAGGGCCGCCCCGCCGAACAAGACCAGCCGGCTCAGGCGAACTCGTTCCTCTTGCAGCTCGGTCGCCAAGATGCCCACCCGCGTCTCGGCTGCGGAAACCAGCACGGCGAGCAGATGGTTTGCCGACCCGAGCAGCCCACGATCCGACGCCCTGGCCAAGGGTTCGTCTGCCATTGGGGCTCTAGCGGCGACTTACCAGCAGTCCGAAGAGGAACCCGGCCCCTGCGGCGATTCCCACGGCCCTCCACGGGTTCTCGTGGACATAGGCATCGGTCGCGTGCGCCGCTGCCTTGGTCTGCTCGACGGCTCTGTCCTCGATCGCGACGATTCTGACCTTGGCTTGATCAAGCTCCCGCTGCACCCTGTCTCGCACTGCCGCGACCTTCTCGCCCGCCTGCCCAGCCGTGATCTTGAGCAGCTCCTCGGCGTCAGTCACCACCAACTTCAGATCAGCCACCAGCTTGTCCCTGGTTACGATGTCCGTGCCATCCATGTGGAAATCCTCCTAGGTAATTGTACCAACCGTCCGACTTACTGCACTGTTCGACTTCCCCTGTCCGTCCAGCAGGACAATACCTGCCTTGAAGCTACCGCGAGCGCAGGGAGAGGGCAAGGACGCAGCGTCCGCGCCCGCGCTTATTCTGCGGGTGGCTCTTCGTACTTGACCTCAAGTTTCCACTCCTTGGCGACCCAATCGAGGATCTTGGACTCGTGGCCTTCGATGGTGTCGGTCATCGCGGCCCCCATCACCGCGCCAAAGATGAGCTCGCGCGCCTCTGGGCGGGTGATGGTTTCGAGGAATTTCTTCGCGGCCTCCTCGTCGGGGAAGCGCCGGTCGACTTCCTCCGTCGCCTGACGATAGGCGTCCTCGCCAATCTCGTCGACGATATCCTGGATCTCTCGTTCCTCGTCCTCGGTCACATGACCGCTGGCCATCATTACGAACTCAATCAGGGCGGCCAGGGCAACTCTTTCGTCGGCGTTAAGGTTACGAAGTTCCATTTCTTGTCTCCTTGCGGAATACTACACTATCACTGCGGTTTCTGACCGTGCCACTTGCATCGCGCGCGGAATTCGCGTGAACTGCCCGTGTGGGACATACACCGTCGGGCAAATCGAGGAACCTGCTGGTGACCATGGGCGATCCAGCCGGCATCTCGGCTGAAGTCGTCATCAAGGCGTTCGTGGCACTGGCGCGCGGGAAACATCCCCTGGCCCGCCAGATCCGAAGCTCCTTGCGCAAAGAATGCGCGAATCTGGCGGTGGTGGGTGACGCCGGGGTGCTGGCGGAGGCAGGGCGACGGCTGCGGCAAGGCATCCCCATCACCCTGGTGGAGGGCTTCTCGCCCAAATGGCTTGCGCCCTCCGCGCTCCGGCTCTTCGCCCATTCCCACATCGACATGCGACGTTTCCGCTTTGGCTCGCCCGCCTACGGGCGCGAGCAACTCGGCTACCTGGACTTCGCCATCGAACAAGCCCGACGCCGCCGGATCGCGGCCATTGTCACCGGGCCGGTCACTAAGGAGACCGTGGCCGCGCTGCTCCCCAACTTTGTGGGCCACACCGGCTACCTGGCCGAAAAGCTGGGCGTGCGCGACGAGCGCATGGCCTTTCTCACGCCCGACTATCTGCTGGCGTTGCAGACCACGCACATTCCCCTCTGCCAGGTGTCCGGCCATCTCACGATCGCCGGGCTTCTGACATCGCTCAAGATGCTAGAGCAGGCAGGTCGCGCCCGTTGGGGCCGCAAGCTGCCGGTGGCCGTGCTGGGCCTGAACCCCCACGCGGGTGAGCACGGCCTTATGGGTGACGAGGAGGCGCGGGTGATCATTCCCGCGATGCAGCGGGCGCGGCGCCAGGGTATTGCCTGCGACGGTCCCTTCCCGGCGGATTCCTTTTTCATCGAGCGTGTCAAGCGCTACAAACTGATCCTGGCCATGTACCACGACCAGGGCTTGATTGCGGTCAAGCCGGCCTTTCCCCGTGCCTCGGTGAACGTGACGCTAGGCCTGCCGGTGGTGCGCACATCGGTAGATCATGGTTCGGGCTACGACATCGCAGGACGAGGCATCGCGAGTGAGGTCAGCCTGCTTTGTGCCATCAAGGCAGCGCTCGAACTGATGGCCGTGCGCTCGGACTCTGCTGGTTGAGCTTGGCAAGCACCGCGTCCGCGCGCTGTAATAGGGGCATGAGGCCGCTGGCGTTTTGGGCCGCCTTGCTAGCCCTAATGGGGCTGGCTTCAGCCGCCCGAGCTGAGTCGATCTACCGGTACCGCGATCCCGACACGAAGCGCGAGGTTTTCGTCACGCGCCTGGACCAGGTTCCGGCCCAATACCGCGAGCAGGCCAAACTCGTCGTGTCGGATGGAGTGCTGGTTGATTCGAGCAGCCAGCCAGACAAGCACGTGCCACTCGGTACCGTGATTTATGGAGGCAAGAACAGCGGCGGCGTTCTGGAGACGATCAAGCGCGCTCTCCGCGACGCGAGCCGCAGCGGGCTCGATGTCAGTGGACTCTATCGGACGTTGACCACGGCAATCGACACAGCTCTGGTCGGGGCAGGCAGGCGGCCTTTGTCCGCTGCTGAAGTGGCGCAGGTGAGGCGCATGCTTGCCGAAGCGGCCACGGAGCTGGCCGTGGCTGGCCTATTGTGTGTCGTGGGGTTGATTCTGGTCATGGGGCACGCCTTTCGCGCCGAGCACCGCTGGTGGATGGTGTTCATACTGTTGTTCCAACTGCCCGGGATCGCGTACGTGCTCATTCACGTGGAGGGCAAACGCCGTTGGTTCAAGTTTGCGACGCTGTTCGCCCAGGCCGCGCCCTATGCGGTCGTCATGGTCACGGGTTGGCGGTTCTTCGCCTTCTTCAGGGGGATCCTGGCGGGAAGCTAGCACCACAAAGACCCACTCGGCACCTTCAACACAATCCTTCATATCATATCGACTCGACGCTTTTCGGGTTCCCGAGGCACGGGCAAACGGATCGGGTACCGTGTTTGCAACGCCACATTTGCAAAACGGTGACTTTGCGTTCTGCGCGCACCAGCGGGCCTGAGGCCCATGGTCCGACCTCGCTCTCGTAGCCAGCTAGCGCCGTTTGCGCTTTCGTCGCGGGTGCAAATCCACGTGCTGCTGACGAGATGATTGTGCGACAACCGGCGCGAGGGCCGCGGCCGCCAGGGGGACCTTTGCTTCTTTGCTGCTGTCTGGCCCAGCCGACGCGGTTGCCAGGGCCGGCTGGCGCGCCAGCATCAGCTCCCGGGCGATCAGCACGAAGACGATAAGGGTACCGACCGACATCCAGGTGTATTGCTCGTCGAGCCCGTTGGGCATGCTGAAGTTGGTGACGAAGGAACTTTGCCTGAGCGAGGCCGGCATGAGGCTCTTCAGCCAGTTCGGCAGGTGGTTGATGGGCGCCCAGCCCAAGAACTGGGTGAGCGCAGTCAGCCACAGCAGCCACTCGCCGGCACGCGGAACCACCGCGTACAGCAAGGCGGGAATAATGAGAAAGGCATAGTAATAGCAAGTCAGCTCGGAGCCAAATGAGATCACGGTTGCCGACAAGACCACAGTTACCCAAGGATCGACCTTGCGAATGGCCAGGCCAATCAGCACCAAGTAGCAAGCCACCAGCGACACGTAGAGCGGCAGTGCTTCGTGAAAGGCCCTGAGGCGCGCCTCTTTCCAGCGCAGCCAAGGATCCACCATGGCCGGCGTATTCATGCGATTGGCCGCCTCGGCGGGGCGGAAGTTGAGCACGGTACGCAACCCCATGTAGTTGGTCAGCGGGGTTTCTGAATGCTTGGCGGTGTTACGCAGGAACTCCGGGTAGATGCGCGGACTGCCGGTTACCGCAAAACTGGTTGGCACCAGCACGGCCACGGCCACGGCGCCACCCATGATCAGGCGCAGGTAGCGGCGATCCCACTCGCGGGTTTTCACGTAGTGGTAGCCCAGCGCAATCAACGGTGCCACGAAAAGGAACCCGGGGAAGATGCGCAGGAGCGCGGCGTACGCAATCGCGGCGCCGGCCCAGAATGGTCGTTCCTTCTTCATCAGGCACACCCCCACGCCCATCCAGAACAGCCAGTCCCAGCGCAGGAACGAGCCGCCAATCCAGTACCAACGTGACGGGAAATTGGTGGCAAATACGATGAGAGCGACGGACACCGCGCGCCAGCCGAAGGCCCACCACATCAGCATCGCCATGATCGTGATCATTATGACGTCGAGGCTGTCGAGCATGAGGATGTCGAGCCGGCTGGCCGGCGCCAGGTTGGCCAGGAGGGTGCCCATGATGGCCCACACCGGCGTGCCGTTGAACCCATGATCGGTCTGGGCATCGTCCCACCGGCGCGGGTTCTCCAGGGTGCGGAAATAGGCCAGATCATCCTTGAACGACTGCCAGCGCGCGTCGGTGAAGTGCTGCTTGCAGCGCTCGGGGTGGGCGAGAATGTCGTCGGTTTTTTCCACCACGTTGGTGCGCAGATTGGTCATCTTGCGCAGCTCGACCCGGCGGCGCAGGCCCGGCTCCTCGGAATCTGCGGTGGCCACGCATTCGTACAGCCGCTCGTAGTGCAGTTCTTTGAAATACTTCGAGCCGATGTAGTAGTGGAAGGTGTCCCAGCCGTGCACGAAGTTGGGGAAGTGCCAGAAGCCGAAATTGAAGAAGGTCAAGAAGGCCAGCACCCCCATCACCCCGAGGAGAATCCGGCGCAGACGGAGCTTGAAAGCAGCCATGCCCAGACCGACGAGTCGGCGTTCCCACCAGAGCAGGATCGCGCCCAACATGGCGAAGATCATCTCCCAGCGGGCACTGGCGTCGTTGTTCCAATAGTCGAGGTAGCTCTTGGGGGCCGTGGCTGCCGGCGCATCCATGACCTTGAATTGCGGCGGGAACGGCGTGGGCGTCTGGCAGAAAGCCGCGACCTCGGAGACTGAGTAGAAACCGTCGCCTTTGCCCTCGCCCACCCGCAAGAAGCGCGCGGCCATGCCACCCACATCGAGGGTGCGCATGCGCAGCCCGTGTCCGGTGACGGGGTCGATCTGCCCCATCAGCTTGTAGTCTTTGCCGTCGAGGGATCCCCAGATATTGTAGGTATCGTTGGCATCGGCCTGAATGGCCAGCGAACGCACGCTCACTATCTCGCCCAGATCCCAGGTCACGGTGGAGGCGCCGGTTTCAAGAATGGCGGCCAGGGACGCGTCCCACACCGCGCCTTCGGTTGCCACGGTCTCGTCGGTGAGCAGGCTAAGATTGCGCTGGACCTCTTGCCAGGCCACGGGCATCTTGCCGGCCAGCAGATTGCCGGCGGGACAGGCCGGCACCACCGAGGAGTTTCCTTGCGCGCGGGCCTGCGGCTGGGCGAAGGCGGAGAAGACCAGAAGCAGGGTCAGGGAACGGGTAATGCGTGACATGACCAAATAGTCTAGCCCTATCCGGAGCGAGACAAAACCTGCACGTGTCTCGCAAGGTGGCAGAATGACGCCGCAACCTCCCATGGGTCTTGGTTTTCCCCCTAGCGCTCGCGCCAGCCAGATGGCGGGCCGAGGCCCCGGTGTGCGCTGGCTGACACTTGGCGGGCGGAGAGCGGACCTGTGATGCCCCATTCTGTCCTGACGGATTGGCGCATGACCTTGGGCGCGCAGCTCGGCCGGCCCGCTCTGGTGCTGGTTTGCGTGGCGGCCGGCTTGGCGGTGCTCCTTTCGGCGGCTTCACTCTGGCGGGAGTCGCGCCGGCGTCGGGCCATCACGATCCTTGTGCTGCGCCTTCTCGCCGTGGGGAGCTGCCTGTTGGTCGCCTTGCAGCCCAGAGTGGAGCTGGGTCAGGTCAGCCTTCTGCCCAACCATGTAGCCGTACTGGTGGACGCCTCGCGCTCGATGAGTGTGACACCACCTGACCACGGACCTACACGCGCCCAGCGCGCCGCCCAGATCGTGGCCGAGGCTGCGCCACTGTTCTCGGAATGGGAACGCGCGGGCCACCGGGTCGAGATCTATTCCTTTGGGGAGGCATTGGCCACGGCCACGCCCGAGTCGTTGCGAGCGGTGCCGCAGGGCGAAGCCACCCGCATAGGCGAAGCCCTGTCTGAGCTGCGCGGGCGCCTGGCCGGCCGTGATGTGGGCGGTGTCATTCTGATCTCCGATGGTATCGACACCGGGCGCATCGCACGCGGGCCGCTCGACGGCGAGACCCGCCGGGCCCTGGAGGCATTGGACGCGCCTGTACACACGGTGTTGGTCGGGGAGCGCGAGTTGCGCGACCTGTCGGTGGCGGCCGTGCTGACCGACGACTTCGCCTTCGTGCGCACGCCCATCAAGCTGGAAGCAGTCTTGCGCCACAAGGGGTACAGCGATCGCCAGGTCGAAGTCACCCTGGCGCGCGAAGGCCGCTTGCTCGACGCCAAGGCGGTGCTTCTGCGCGGCGAATCGGGCCAGGAAAAGGTCAGCTTCGACTATACCCCGGTGGAACCGGGCAACTTCGTCTTCGAGATCAAGACGCCGGTGCTGGCGGGCGAGGCGCTAGAGAGCAACAACAGCCAGGTGTTCACCATGAAGGTGATTCGCGACCGCGTGCGGGTCTTGCACGTGTGCGGCCGGCCGTCGTGGGACGAGCGTTTCTTGCGTTCCATCCTGCGCCTGAACCCCAACGTGGACTTGGTGTCGTTCTTCATCCTGCGCACCGACACCGACGAGCTGCCTCTGGGCGCCAATGAGATGTCGCTTATCCCCTTCCCTTATCAGGAGATCTTCGACGAACAACTGCACTCGTTCGATTTGCTGATCTTCCACAATTTCAATTACAAGCCATATTGGGTCGAGCCTTATTTGCCTGGCGTGCGTGACTACATCCAGTCAGGTGGTGCACTGGCCATGATCGGCGGCGATCTGTCATTTGCCAGCGGCCAGTATGGCGAGAGCGCTCTGCGCGACGTGCTGCCGGTGGACCTGGCCGGGATTCCCGTCGACGGATCGCGCGCGTTTTCCACCGACAGTTTCAAGCCGCGGCTGACCGCTGCCGGACGCAATCACCCAGTGACCTCGCTCAGCCTGGACCCCAAGGCCAATGAGGCGCGTTGGGCGGCGCTGCCTCCGCTGCAGGGGATCAATCGAGTTGCGCGGCTGCAGCCCGGCGCGAGCGCCCTGCTGGTGCATCCTGGCCAGAGTACCAGTGACGGCAAGCCGGCGCCGGTGCTGGCGGTGAACAACGCGGGCAAAGGCCGCACCCTGGCTCTGCTGACTGACAGCGCCTGGAACTGGGGCTTTGCTGCGGCCGCCGCCAGCGACGAGAGCCGCTCACGAAGTGCGCGGGGAGAGGACGGCGCGAAGCCGGCGGGCGACGATGGCCGCGCCCTACAACGTTTCTGGGAAGGCGCCATTCGCTGGTTGGTGCGCGACCCGGCCCTGACCTTGCTGCACATCGATCTTGATCGCACTGAGTATCGGCGCGGCCAGACCGTGGCAGCACGCGTGCGCACTTTGCACGCCGACTACACCCCCGCGGGTCACACGGCAGTCACACTGGACTTGCACCTGGCAGAAGACTCGAGCGGCGTCCCCGCGGTTGACGCCAAGCCATTGCGCGCCCTGGCCGTGACCACGGGGGAGGATGGCGAGGCCCATGCGGAATTGGCCGGTCTGGCCGCGGGCGCGTATCGTTTGCTTGGTCGTGCGACCCTTGACGGTCGCTCGGTCGAAGAGCAGGCCACCTTTGTGTTACGCCCCGAGGGACACGAACTGGACGATGTAGTGAGCCGCGACGAGGTGCTGCGCCAGATCGCCACGGTCACCGGCGGGGAATTTCGCGCCGGCACGCTGGGCACGCCGACCATACGGCCCGCGCGCCAGGTGCGCGTGGGCAACCTGCGCACGGTTGCGATCTGGTCGCACCCGTTGCTTCTGTTGCTGGCGGTGGGCCTGCTCGCCAGCGAGTGGCTGCTGCGCCGCCGCGCCGGACATGGATGAGCGAACCGCCCGCGGACGCGACACGCACCCCACGCGGCATCGCCGTGCCTGTAGCCCAGCTACAACGGAGCGCTCTTGCGAACAGGAGTCTCGGGAATGTCCTCGCTCACAGCTCGGCTCTCAGAACTCGTCACGGGCTGGCGGCTGTTGAGTAGACACCTGGATCCGAAAGACCCTTTTGCGCTCCCGTGACGATTGCATTGACAATTGTCGGGTAGGTCTGAGCGCCAGTGGTTCTATTGAATATTGCGTACGATCCCCCGTTGTCCCACCACACAGGACACATGCCAGCGGCTGTTGTGTCTCGAGAATAGGCATAGGCATGGATAACCCTATTTGCCAATGCTTGAGCACTCTCGGAGCCCCATTCGCCGATGACGATGCCCCAGTTGGGCAACCAGCCTAGGATCTGCGTGACAGAATTCGCCATGCTGGTGTAGTCCGAAGCGCTTCCCCAGGCGTAAGGATTTGTGCTCAGGCCGAAATTGGTGGGCTGATAGGTGTGAACCGAGAAAACGAGATTGGGGTCGTTAATAACGGAGATCTTCAACATCGTGCTTATGCCCGTCGAAGACGGGCTAGCGCCTTGAC
>Ga0182027_10001197_pt1 | contig 43531 bp, 42 predicted proteins | sample 712E1DmetaG_FD_121300 | JGI IMG/M metagenome (GOLD analysis project Ga0182027, IMG submission 121300) | Permafrost microbial communities from Stordalen Mire, Sweden - 712E1D metaG (Illumina Assembly) | ecosystem: Environmental > Terrestrial > Soil > Wetlands > Permafrost | place: Sweden...
AAAATACGGCGGCATGCGGGAGTGGATGACCACCGACGAACCGATGATAAGCGCCGCCAGCACGATCGCGAACACCATTCGATTGACGAATTGGTCGAGTTTTAACATGAGCGACTCCAGTCCGCGATGTTCGAACTGTATGCGCGTTTCCCCCGCCTTGATCATCCGCATGAGATCTTTTATCTCAAACGGAAGGTCTTTAAGCAAAGACGCCATGTCGAGAAGCGTAAAATACGCGTCGAAGGGCAAATACTTGAGCCGGGGGTTTTCGCGCATGAGTCTGCGAGCATACGGCTCGACTTCCCGCGTCAGGTTGAAAGCCGGATCGAGCAAAAGCCCGACCCCCTCGATGGTGATAAGCGCCTTGAAAAGAAGATAAAAACCGGGCACGAAACGCAGATGGTTTTCGGCGGTGATGCGGCCGAAGCGGTCAAGCAGATCGCGCACTTTAATTTCGCTGAGCGACGCGGAAGAATACTGCTCGATGATTTCGGTGACTTCGTATTCAAGGCGGCTTATGTTGACGATACGCTCGGTGGCAAGCTGCGACAGGGTCCGGATGATGCGCTGCGGGTCCTTGTAAATCACGCCGTAGAGGATGACCCCCAGATGATGGCGAAGCGTCGCCGACACGATACCTACCGCGCCATAGTCCAGGAAACAGAGGCGTCCGTCCGTAAGGACCAGGATATTGCCCGGATGCGGATCGGCATGGAAGAACCCGTTCGTAAATATCTGCCTGAGCACCAAATTCACCCCGGTCCGGGCGACGTCGGCGGGGCGCAGATTCGCTTTTATCAAGGCCTCGACGTCGCTGATCTTGATGCCTTCCACGAATTCGGTGACCAAAACCGAATCGGTGGTAAGCGCCGCATAAATGCGGGGGACATAGTATTCTTTTATGTCCTTGAAATCGGCCCTAAACCGCTGCATGGTCGCCGCTTCCAGCGAAAAGTCCAGTTCCTTATTGAGCGTCCTGCCGAATTCGCCCACAAGCTCGGAAAGATGCAGGGCCGCAAGACCCGCGTTATGCCGCTCGATGAGCCCGGCAAGGTGCCGGAGAATATCGAGGTCGGTCGCCACGATCTGCTTGATATTAGGCCGCTGGACTTTGATCGCCACGTCGTCGCCGTTTAGAAGCCGCGCCCGATAGACTTGGGAAACCGACGCCGAGGCAATGGGCTCGTCCGGAAAATCGGCGAAGAGTTCACCGATCGGACGTTTGAACGCATGTTCCAGAATGGCCAGCGCCTCGGGGCGCGGGAAAGGCCGAACGGAATCTTGGAGTTTGACCAGTTCGTCGATGAACTCGGTAGGGACCAGATCGGGCCGGTTGCTGAGGAATTGCCCGAATTTGATGAATGTCGGGCCCAGCTCCTCGATGGCCAGCCTAACGCGTTCCCATCGGGAAAGGGGCGCTTTAAGGGCCGCGCCGCGCTTGAACGGGAATGGCCACCGTGTAAAGGCGACGTACTTTTGAAGGTTCAGGCCCGCAATGACGTCACCGAACCCGTATTTGAGAAAAACGGAGATGATCTCGCCGTATCGCGAAATGCGCAGTGTGACTCGCCGTCCGACGTTCATTATAACAGCGCCTTATCTGCCCTTAGGCAGGTTGGCTTCGAGTTCGGCGATCCTGCTTTTAAGGTCGTCGACGTCTTTACGGGTCGGAAGGTTCATCGCGTGTACGGCCGTTTGGATTTTATCGGCGACGGTTTTTTCGAGCGAGTCCTTGGCCTCCATTGATTTCTTGACCAATTCATCGACGAACTTCCTGCCTTCGGCCTCGTTTACCTTTGCGTCCTGGGCTATTTTTTTACCGACCTCCTCGATTTTGTCTTTGGTCAAATAAGTGACCCCGACGCCGGCAAGCAGGGCTTTTCTCAGTATTTCAAACATGGCTGACCTCCCTTTGAATAAGGTTTAAAAAAATATAGGTATCGTCGAACCTTCCTGTCAAATCAGTTACGCTTTGGGGCGCGACTCACAGAAGCGGCGCAAGAAGGCGCGCGGCCCCTTCAAGAAAAGCAACGGCCATATTCGCTTTCTTGATGCCCAAAACGGATTGCCCCAGTATGTTCGTTATCCAACCATCCAGTTCTTGGACCATTTTTTCATTATAAATAAACAGTGCGATTTCGAAGTTCAAAAAAAAGCTGCGCATGTCCATGTTCATGGACCCGACGATGGCAAGCTCCCCGTCCACGAGAATCACCTTGCCGTGCATCATGCCGGGGGTGAAGTTGCAAATTTTTACGCCGCTTTCCTGCGCCTCCCTGAGATAGCTTCGCCGAACCAGGTCGGCAAGGGGATGATTGGACGCTAAAGGCACGACGATGCGCACGTCAAGGCCGCGCTTGGCCGCGATGCAAATGGCCTTAAGGAGCATTTCGTCGGGAATGAAATAAGGCGTGACGATCCATACGCGCCGCTTTGCCTTGAAAAGCGCGGTCAAGACGCTCTCGTAAAGCGGATCGCCCGTAACGTCGGGACCGCTCGGCACCAGTTCAAGCATGGCGCTTGCCTCGCCAAAAACCTCCGGGCACGCTTGCGAGTCATTATGTTTTGCGGCAAATTGCCAATCCGAATTAAAAACACGGCACAGATCGCCGAGCACCGGTCCCTTTACGGCAAAAGAAAGATCGTGCCAGCGCCGCGTGTCGGCCGTTTGGCCCATATAATCCCGCGTAATATTCATACCGCCCATCATCGCTTGCGCGCCGTCGGCGATGGCGATTTTACGGTGGTTGCGTAAATTTGCCCGGCCACGGAAGGGCAGGTGCATCATCGGCATGAAAAAAGCGTATCGGCCGCCCGCGGCCATGAAAGGCGCGAGCGTCCTTTTTGAAACATGAAACGAACCCAGCGCATCCAAAAGCAGCCGCACTTTAACGCCCCCGTAGGCTTTCTTGGTGAGCGCCGAGAGGACCGCGGCGCCGGTTTCATCGTTACCTAAAATAAAGGTGCTGATATCGATGAATTTTTCCGCCCGTTCGATCAAATCGAAAAGCGCGGCGCAGGCCTGTTCGCCCGTGCCAAGCAGGGTAATTTCATTGCCCTCGCGCGGGGGAAAGACGCCGCCCGCGCCCCACGTCAACGGCCGCTCCTCGGGACCTTCAGCCGCCGCCGGCGACAAACCGGTCTTATTCTTTGTCAAGCTCTTGATTTTGCGGCCCCCGAACACCACGTATGCCGGTACGCCGAGATAGGGGACCAGCAAAATCGCCATCAGCCACGCTACCGTGCTTGCAGGGGAGCGGCGCTTTTGGCTTTGGTGGACGAGGAGCGTGACCGCGAGGAAAAAACCCATGATCGGCAGGATATGCAATAATATCCAATTGACTTTCATCATGGCAGCTCGCTTTCCACGAACAACGCCGCATGGTCGGAAAGCTTTTTCCAAACCCCCTTGTAATACGTTTTGGCGCTCTGCGCCGACAAACCCCTTAGGTAAATCCGATCGAGCGGTAGAAGCGGCATGCGCGCGGGAAACGTGCGCGCTTTCCTGCCGTTTGCCTCCACGGCAGCGTCTTTCATTTCCAATAGCCGGGCGAAATCATCGACGCATTTGCCGCTCCAGTCGTTAAAATCGCCCGCCATGACGATCGGTCCGCTCGGGGCGATTCGCGCGTTGATATAGTCGGCCTGCATGCCAAGCTGCTTACGCCGCGACGCGGCAAAAAGCCCCAGGTGGACGCACAGGCAATGCAACGGGCCTTCTTGGCGGCCCATGTTTACGGCACAATAGAGAAAACCCCGCTGCTCAAAGCTGTTGGTCGACGTATCGATTTGTTCGGAATGGACGATGGGATACTTGGAAAGCACGGCATTGCCGTGGTGACCATCGGGGTAAAACGCATTTTTCCCGTAGGCGAAATATTTCCACCTCGAACCGGCGAGAAATTCGTGTTGCGCCTGGTCGGGCCAGTTGCTGAGTTTTTCAGCTTGGGCGGTATTTTCACCCACTACTTCCTGCAAAAAGACGATATCGGCGTCCACCGAACGTATCGCTTCCCGAAGCCTGTGCAGGATAAATTTCCCATTGCCCCATGAAAACCCTTTATGGATATTGATGGTCACCATGCGAAGTTTCAGCATGCTTACCGTTTGTCGGCGAAGTCCCGGTATAAATTTTCCGAGGAATCCAACGCCGGACTGTTTTTAATTTCTTCCATGGACTTGTCTACGTACATGCTCGACTCGTCCCAATCCACGCTTTTGATCCATGAAGGCGAAACCAGCACTTTTTTTCCAAGCAGCCAATTGCCGGTATTGACGATCAAATTACGCAGTGTCCAGTCGTCGTCGTCGATAACGAAATCCGCCACATGCCCGATTTCACCGTCGATTGCGTGAATGCGGTATCCGGTAACATTATGCGTGCTGCGCAAATGCGGATCGTCGTGCCTATTTTCATCGGCAGGTTCCTTTTGCATTGAATTCTCGAAAACCGGGTAGGGGGTTATTCCTAAAATACCGCCATAACCGCCTTCCCAATACTGCGGCCAGCGGTAATAGTCGTGCAGTTCGGCTTCATGTTGGCGGGACACGGGCCTTTGCGTATCGATTTCAGGGCTGTCGCGGACTTGTTCACGCGTCAAGTTTACCGGAAATTCACGCGCTTCCCACCGGGGTTTATCCAGCGCTATTGTCGACAAAAGCACTTTGCGGCTTAAGAGCCACGTTCCCGTTTCCACGACCATGTATCGTATTGTCCAGGTCTGGTCGTCGAAGTAAAACTCGCTTACCTTTCCCAAGTCGCCGTCCATGGCCTTTACTGAATCGCCGATACAGTTTTTCAATTGGTTTTGCATAATGTTTCTCCCTTATTTCTTGATTTTAATTCATCGAAACGCTGATTGCAATCCCCGTTCCGGGATAACTTCGGTTATACAGATAATAGCCGTCATTGGAATAAACGATATAGACATTATCGTTTTCGTACCAATTGTCGGACCATGATTCCGGCCACGGATCAAGCACATCGAACCAATACCCGTTGTATTGAAAACGCGGATATCCGCCATACACTTCCATTTGCAGGCTATAGAGGCGGAAACTGTGATAGCGGCCGAAGTGGCCGTGGTAATGGTCTTGAGGGATACGAAAGCCGCTATAGCCGCCGCGCTGCGCCCAGGTGCGGTGCTCGCTTTGCCAGTTGCCGGCGCGGTGCTGTTGCCATACTCCCCGCTGTTCGCTTTGTTGGACGCGTTGGGCGGGCTGGGAAGCGACCTGCTGTTTTTGGACGCTTTTTGCTTGCGGCTGCGGTTGGTTTGCAACGGACTTGGCTTGTTGTTTTTGAAGGCCCGATTTTGCCGAAGGTGTTGGTGCCTGCTCTTGTGGGTTTTTTACAGGTTGACCTTTTTGCGGGCCACTAGTTTGTTTCTTTTTATGGGTTCTAGGAGCTTGTTGCGGTTTTTGATTTTGTGCTTGCGGCTGCTTTTGCTGCTCTTGGACTTTTTGCTCGGGTTTCTGCTGCTTGGCCTGTTGGTCTTTTTGCTGACCTTGGGCCTGTTCGTGCTCTTGACGTCCCTGCTCTTGTTGCCCTTTATTTTGTTGTTGTTCTTGACGCTGTTCTTGTTGTCCTTGTTGTTGTTCCTGCGGCCTAGCGTCTTGTTGTCGATGTTCGTCCTCTGAATAAATAAAAACAGCGGCCCCAAAAAGAAGAAACATAATGCCGCTACCGACCTTTATGATCAGGCCATTACGATTGGATATTTTCATACAAAGTTTCCTCGCTTTCGGACAGGCCCCTCAAAGCGGCAAGGACCGTTAAAATGACCGGATGCATGCCCTTATGGGCGTTTTGCAATTCAAGCAATTTTGCATTTAAATCTTCTTTTTTCGAGGCGCTTGGCGGATTATTAAAACTTAAAGTATTGCACTGCGCACAAACAGCCTGCGATTGGATTGATTTGTTCCTGTTCATACAAAGACCTTTCTGGAAAGGTAGTCGTCCCTTTAATAGGCACGCAAGAACCGCGCCATATTTTAGCTATATTTTCCGTCATGGATGTCGCAAACCCCTTTGATAAATTCCTGGTAATAAGAACCCAATTCCTATAGGCAAGAATCTAATTAGGAAAGCGTACCCGCCATGTCCTATTTTAATTACCAAGGAGTGTTCACGACAAGAAACCATTGAATGCAACCTCTCCTCATCACCCCTGCCCCTCTTCCCCTCTCCCATTGGGAGAGGGGAAGAGGGGTGGCCGTGGTCCCTGAGCGAAGTCGAAGGGAAGGCCGGGGAGTTAGGGTGAGGTCAAAGGCTCAGTATGAATTCCCATAAAAACCGCCCCCGGCCGGGCTTTCCGATTGTTGGAATAGGCGCATCGGCGGGCGGCCTCGAGGCCCTCGAATCATTTTTCTCGCACGTACCCGTCAAAAGCGCAATGGCTTTCGTGGTCATCCAGCATCTTGACCCAACGCATAAAAGCATCATGGGGTCCTTGCTTAAAAAATACACTGCCATGGACATAAGCGAAATATCCGATGGATTGCGAATGGAAAAGGACCGCGTTTATTTGGCCCCGCCGGACCATAACATCGAAGTTATCGACAATACCTTGCATTTTCGGACGCCCGAAAAAATCCGTTCCGTTAATTTGCCCATCGATTTTTTCTTCAGGTCCCTTGCCGACGACCAGGGCGAACGTGCCATCGGCGTCATCCTTTCAGGCACGGGGACCGATGGAACGCTCGGGCTTAAAGCGATTAAGGGCGCAGGTGGAATGGCCATGGTCCAGGAAGAGGCCCAGGCCAAATTCTCCGGCATGCCGAAAAGCGCCATAGACACAGGTATAGTGGACTTTGTGTTGCCGGTGGAAAAAATGCCGCTTCAGCTCCTCAAATATATTACGCACCCCTATATCGAAAAGGCCCGGACCGCGCAACCCTTCGATGGCGATTTCCAAACCAATGTCCGTAAGGTCCTTTTGATGATTCGAGATAAAACGGGCCATGATTTTTCGCAGTATAAGGCCAATACCGTCCAACGAAGGATCGAACGGCGCATGGCCCTTCATCAGATGGAACGAATTTCCGATTATGTCCGCTTTCTTGAGAAAAACCAAAAGGAGATCGAATCGCTTTTCAAGGAACTTCTCATCAACGTAACGAGGTTTTTTCGCGATCCCGAAGCGTTCGAAGCGCTTGAGAAAAAAGTGTCCTCCGGTCTTTTGGAAACCAAGGACCGCGACGCATCATTTCGTATTTGGGTCCCCGGCTGCTCGACCGGTGAAGAGGCATACGCGCTTGCCATGCTGCTTGTCGAGACCATGGAAACGCACAAGAAACGCCGCTTGTTGCAAATTTTCGCTTCCGATATCGACGACGAAGCCATAGAGGTTGGCAGACGCGCGATCTACCCCGAAAGCATCACCGCCGACGTCTCGCGGGAGAGGCTGGACCGGTTTTTCACTAAAGACGATAATGGCTTTCGTGTCAAGAAGCAAATCAGGGAGTGCGTCGTTTTCGCGGACCAAAACCTTGCAAAAGACCCGCCCTTTTCAAAACTCGACGTCATCAGTTGCCGCAACGTCCTCATTTACATGGACCAGGCTTTGCAAAAGAAAATATTGCCCATGTTCCATTATTCCCTGAACGGCGGCGGTCTTTTGTTTTTAGGCACTTCCGAGAGCGTGGGAGACATGGCCGGGCTGTTTTCCCCGATCGACGTGAAATGGAAAATTTACGAAAAAAAAGGGCAATCGCCGCGCTATAGCGGGCATGCCGTTTTCCCCGACGCGCTTCCCGCATTGGCATCCGGCAGGACGCTTACGCCGCCGCGCGCCGGAATCCAATCGTTGGGTGAAAAGGTGATCGCACGGAATTTCGCCCCGCCTTCCGCCCTCGTTAACGAAAAGTTCGACGTTCTTTACAGTTACGGGGCAATCGACCGTTTTTTGTCGATACCCGGCGGCGAAGCCAGTTTGAATATTCTTCGCATTGCCCGCGAGGGCCTTCGCGCCAAGCTTTCGGAAGCGCTTTCGAAGTCGTTTAAAAACGGCGTATCCGCGCAATGCGAAAACGTCCGCGTGGTCACCGATGGCGGCGTCAAGACCGTGGACGTGATCGTGCAGCCGGTTACCGAGCGCGATGGATCGCAGCGGCTCATGATGGTGGTTTTCAATGAAAAAACGACTTCCCAAAGTCTTGTCGCGAGAGCAAGGGGGGCAAAAGCGTCCACGAGTAAAGACTTGGAAATCGCCGCGCTCAAACAGGAATTAAGCGCAACTAAGGAGTATCTGCAAAGCGCCATTGAAGAGCTTCAAACGGCCAACGAGGAATTCCAGTCCACCAACGAGGAGCTGCAAAGCACGAACGAAGAGCTTGAAACGTCGAAAGAGGAGCTCCAATCGACCAACGAAGAACTGGTGACCGTCAATTCCGAGCTGCAACACAAGGTTGACCAATTGACCGAAACAAGTAACGACGTCAATAACCTTCTCGCGAGCACCGAAATAGCCAGCATTTTCCTGGATTCCCATCTGCGCATAAAACGCTTCACGCCCGCAATGACCAAAATATTCCGCTTGCTGCAAACCGACATCGGCCGATCGGTCCGCGATATCACGTCAAACATCGCCTCGCTCGATATTTACGCCAGCGCCCAAGAAGTGCTTGCCACGCTTGCGCGCAAGGAATTCGAAGTCAAAAGCGAGGACAACCGGTGGTTTGCGCTCAGGATCATTCCCTATCGGACGATGGAAAACACGATCGAGGGCGTGGTCATAACTTTTTCCGACATAACAGACCTTAAAAACGTACAAAAACAAATGGACGCTTCCCATGAGTAAAGAAATTAAAAAGGTTGACAAGGGGGCCGCTGCGCTGCGAAAACAAGCCGAGAAACGTCTTGGCGAAAAACCCCGCAAGCCCGAAAAAAAAACCAAGGTCGATACCGCGTCGCTCATGCATGAATTGCAGGTCCATCAAATTGAATTGGAGATGCAAAACGAGGAGCTGCGCAAGGCGCAGGTCATCATTGAAAATTCGAACAAACGGTTTTCCGACCTCTATGATTTCGCGCCGGTGGGATATTTTACCGTTGAACCCGAAGGACGAATTAAGGAAGCCAATTTGACCGGTTCGGAACTGCTGGGGTTCGATCGGGGTTATCTTATTGGAAAACCCTTGCCGGTTTTTGTCCATCCCGAAGACAAGGACCATTTTTACCGGCATTTAATAAGCCTTCGAAAAGGCGTCTGGGAAACCTGCGAAATCCGACTCGTAAAAAGGGACGCGGTTTTCTTTTATGCGCAACTGGTAAGCACCCCTCTTACTTTTGAGGCTGGCCCTCCCGAGGAATTCCTGATCGCGGTGTTCGACATTTCCGCGCGCAAACGCGCCGAGGAAGCAAAAGAACAGACAAATATATTCTTGACGAATGTTCTTGACGGCATCAGCGACGGCTTTTTCTCTTTCGACAATGATTTTAAAGTGACCTACTATAATCCCGCGGCCGCGCGCCTGCTCGGGAAGAAACGGGAAGAAGTCGTCGGGCGGCATCTTTTTAACGAGGCGTTCCCCGAGGCTAAGGGTTCCATTTTTGAGGAACGATATACGCGCGCCTTGCAAAAAAAGCTGCCCGATTCCTTTGAAACGTACTTTGCTTCGCCGCCTTATAGCAATTGGTACGATGTGTGGCTGTATCCGTACGCTCAAGGAATTTGCGTTTTCTTCCAGGTCATTACGGAGCGCAAAAAAGCCGAAGCCGAGCGCGCCCACCTGTCGGCCATCGTTGAAAACTCCTACGACGCCATCATCAGTAAAACCCTTGACGGAATAATTGAAAGCTGGAACTTGTCCGCCCAAAAAATGTTTGGTTTTTCGGAAGAGGAAATCAAAGGTAAATCCGTATCGGTCCTCGCTCCGCCCGATCGGGAGGATGAAATGACGGGCATCCTTAAAAAGATCGCCGCCGGAGAAACGGTTCGGGATTTTGAGACCGTTCGCCGGAAAAAAGACGGGACGGATTTCCCGGTTTCATTGACCGTGTCTCCCGTTAAAACAGCCGACAAGGCAATTATCGGCGCTTCGACCATCACCCGCGACATCGCGGAAAAAAGCCTCTGGGAAACCTCGATTTTGGAACTTAACGAACGCCTTCTGGTTTCGAACCGGGAACTCGAAGGCCTCGGACACTCGCTCTCCCACGATTTGCGCGGTCCGATAATAAGCATTGAAGGGTTTATCGGCATTCTCCTGGAAAGGCATTCCGAAAAACTCGACGACGAAGCCAAGGAATTTTTGAAAATCATCGGCGACAGCGTCCATCGCATGTCGGGCATGATATCCGGGCTTCTCAATATTTCTCAAATCGCGCGGGCGGAACTGCGCCGCGATACCCTCGATTTGAGCGCGCTTGCGCGGTCCATTATTCAGGAGTGCAAAGACAGGGAACCGGCCCATATCGTGGAAATTTCAATCCACGAAGGGCTTTGGGCCAAAGGCGATGCAAAGCTCACGCGAATCGCCTTGGAAAACCTCATTCTCAATGCCTGGAAATTCACGAGGAATTGCCCGCAGGCCCGTATTGAATTCGGGGAGACCGACAACAAGGGCGAAAAGGTCTTCTTTGTCCGCGATAACGGCGCCGGTTTCGATATGGAAAACACGGGCGCCATGTTTACTGTTTTTAAGCGTTTTCATGCGGATTCCGAATTCGAAGGTTCGGGAGTGGGCCTTGCTACGGTGCAAAGAATCATCAAACGTCATGGCGGAAAAATTTGGGCCGAAGGCAAGACCGGGGCCGGAGCAACATTCTACTTTACGCTGTCGTGATCGGCGCCGCGAGTGCGGCGCACGAATTTAGCAGTATTATTCCTTCGTATTTCAGCGTATTTGTTCAGGGCCGTCAAATTCGGATTCCTCGATTATTTTTATCGCATTTCGCTTACCGCCGATTAATTCCCACGTAACGGTTACCTTGACCCCGGAAAAGAGATCGTCCAAAGAAATTTCTTTCGACAGCTCCATTCTTCCGCGCATGATTTTAGCACCGGATTCAAGGACCAGCGTGTCTTGGTGATGTTTGGTTTTCACGATTATCGTATTAGCGCCAACATCAACTGAAACGACTATCCCGTGGATCGTTAAGTCTTCGGGCGACTTTTGATTAGTTTGATCATCCGTTGACGCATGCAACGGCAGAAAAAGAAAGACTGAACTTACAAGAAAAGCGACAATCGAAGGCAAAAACTTCATAGTAGAATCCTTTCAAGAACAAACGCTCCGATTTCTTCGCTTTCGCCTATTCGCGAAACCTTTTTGAATGCAATGCGGAGCGTTGTCCCTGATACGATCGGCATTATACCTTAAGGCCCTTAAGGTGCTCAAAAACGCTTTTGACCTGTGAAGTGGCCTTGTCAAGCGCCGACAGCGACTCTTTTAAAGTGTCGTCAAGGCCTTTTCCGGTTTTTTGGCAGACGGCCATGTGACGACGATACCATGCGGCCTTAAGAAACAATAATCCCAATATACCCGTTACTCCCAAGCACGCCACCGCCAAACATTTTCCCATTGCATCCATGATGTGGTCCTTTATTAAGGTTTAGACTCTGTAGCTGAATTATATACGCATCCAGCGTATATAATTCCTGCGTACAGAGACTTATCTGCCCGTAGGCAGGTTAAAATTGACTCCATCGTAATAAACACGCAATAACCAAGCCAGACTTTACGCTGATAAAAGTAAGCTTGCCCTCCTGTCGGCAAGGAGATTATTGCGCCGGGACCATATCTAAATTATTTTGTTGTACAACACGTACAACTTAATGGAGTTTTATGGCTAAAGTAATTGTTGATGCCAGCGTTATACTATCCTGTCTTCTCAACGAGCCGGAGAAAGATCGGTTAGAGGAACTTACCACCGGGGTCCAGCTCGTTGCGCCAGGTTCATTACCCTGGGAGGTAGGAAATGCCGTTTCCGCTCTGTTCAAAAAGAAAAGGATCGCGGAAGCAAAATTGGCGCAGGTGATCGTGAAGGGATTTAGCGAAATTCCTATCCAACTTGTTCATGTTGATTTAAAAGATTCGATTGATCTTTGTTTCAAGCGCGGGATATATGCCTATGATGCTTACATGATTCTGTGTGCGCGGCAAATCCGGGCGCCATTGCTAACGTTAGATCGGCGTCTTGCGGTTGTTGCCGAAGAAGAAAACATTAAAGTGTTGGAGGTATGAAATGACCGTATATACTTATTCGGAAGCCAGGCAGAATTTTGCCTCATTGTTGGACAAAGCCCGTTCGGAAGGTGAAGTTTTAATTAAACGAAAAGATGGGCAAGTTTTTAGTATGAGGCCTGAGAAATCAAAGAGATCGCCGTTATCGGTTAAGGGGATTCGACCGTTTATTACTACAAAAGAATTGGTTGAAGTCATCCGCGAACAACGGTCGGGCAAACGCGACTGACCGACGCTGGCCCTTCGGTTCAACGACTGTTTGCAAAATGCGCTTTCACGCGCGCCGCAACCTGTCCGTCCGTCATTTTTTCGGCCGATTCAACCACGGCGATCCTGCCATGAACATCGCTGTGTTCCATAAGCTTTTGCAGCTCGCCTTTGGCCTCGCCGGGGCCGAATATAAGGACCGACTCCGCATCCTTGATCTGCACCAGTGCTTCTTCATAGAAATTCTTGAGTTTTTTCGTAAACCCCCGTTGCTGCTTGTCGTCTGATTTGACAAGTTGCGATTCGAAGGGCGCGGTGGAATGCTTCCCCTCCGAGCGTCCGAGCTGCTTTTCGACATTCGATGGAATTTCTTTGGTTTCCTGCCCTTTGTCCGATAGCGTCACGATGATCGCTTTCCGGTGATCTATCCATATTCCTGCTACGGTTTTCATACTATTCCTTTTTTAAAGTGTTAATTGTGTTCAAATTAATCCAATTTTGGCTTTCCGCTTGAAACCGCCACCTTGGCGTGTTTGATGATTTTGCCTTTGAGCATGTAGCCGCGTTCAAGCACTTCGCTGATATGCGAGTCGGGTATCGAAGCGCTGGGGGCGCAAACAACGGCCTCATGAAGTTCGGGATCGAATTTGTCGCCAGACTTGCCGTAGGGCTCAAGGCCGTGTTTTTTTAAAATGGCGGCCAATTTCTCATAGTTCAACTTTATTCCCTTAATAAACGTATCGCCCCGGTCGCCCGATTTAAAGGCGCGTTCGAAATTTTCAGGAATTTCTATAAGTTCCTTGATGAGCAGTTCGTCGGCGGCCTCAATAAGGCGCTCTCTGTCCTGGCCGATACGGCGTTTGTAATTTTCGAACTCAGCCATGAGCCGTAGATATTTATCATTAAGGGCGTTAGTTTGTTCGGTCGGGTCCTCGATTGTATCGTTTTCCTTAAAAGGCCATGCCTTATTCGGGGCTGAAGATTGGCGATGAGGCAGCATTAGTACTTAATGTCCTTTTTTTAAAAATCCACGGTCGATTGCATTATAATAAGCACGCAATAAACAAGCCAGATTTTGCGCTCATGAACTGCAAAATACCTTAGTCGGGCAAAAAGGGCTGGGTGAAGGAAAAATCTTAAACCTATTGACATTTCATGGCACATTGTATTACATTTTGTAATACAAGGAGGGTTGAATGTCAATATCACTACGTTTAAACAGCGGTCTTGAGCGGAAGCTGAATCAGCATGCTCGCATGATCGGATTACCAAAATCCCAGTTCATTAGAAACCTGATTTCCGACTATTTTAAAAAGAAATCAGGAGATCTCACGCCCTGGCAGCTTGGTCAAAATGTTTTCGGGCGAGAGGGTAGCGGGCGAGGAAACTTGTCTATCGACAGAAAAAAGATTCTTAAGGAGAAGTTGCATGCCAAAAAGAATCGTTATTGATTCCGGCCCTCTTATCGCCCTTTTTGACAAAGATGATAAATTCCATGGGAAATCGTTGGAATTTATTAAAAACCTTAAAGGAGAGCTGTTTTCCAATTGCGCGGTCATAACGGAGGTAACGCATCTTCTGGATTTTAGCGTGAGGGCCCAGGTTGGTTTCCTTAGGTGGATAATAGACGGGGGCATGACGATTGTCGATATTACCGAGGAAGATATCGTTCGAATTATCGAACTTACTGAAAAATATTCCGATCTTCCCATGGATTTTGCGGACGCTTCCCTCGTTGTTTTATGTGAACGAATGAAAATCGGAGATATTGCGAGCATCGATAAAGACTTTGGAATATATCGAATGCGGGACAAAAAATCGCTGAAAAATGTCTTCTTGCATTGTTAAAACCGCGGACCAAATCTCTAAAAATTTTCCTTTGCAAAGTCGATAAAACCCCGCTCGATATTCGTGCTGACGAGTTGCACGCGAAGGTGCACGCCGACGTCGAGGCCCTTGGCGCCGTTCATTAATTTCCCTTCAACGGGAGGGTCGATAATTCGTACCCACGTTCCCTTGTCCGACGCGCCGGTAACGAAAGCGTCGAACCGCTCTCCGATCCTCGGTTCCAAAAGCATTGCGGCGGCCGATTTTACGACTTGTCGTTCGACTTTCTTGGCTTTGTCTTCCATTTCAGTGCAGTGCTTGGCGAGCGTTTCAAGCTCTTCGGTCGAATAGGGGGGCGCCTGCCCCGTCATGGCCGCTTTTAAAAGCCGCTGCGTAATAATATCGGGATACCTGCGGTTGGGGGCGGTTGTGTGGGCATAATCAACGACCGCCAAACCGAAGTGTCCGGGGGCGATAGTTCCGGGAAGCTCCACGACGTATTCACCGGGGCCAAGCAACTTGATGACGCTCAGGGAAAGGTCGGGGAAACGGTCCGGGTCCGCGGCTTTTGCACGCGCCAGAAATTGTTCAAGCTGCTTTGGGTCGGGCGTTTGCGAAAGCGGAAAATTATGGGTCGCGGCAAGCTCTACGATCCTGTCCCATCGTTTGGGCGTGCGGACCACCCGGCGCAGGGACGGAAGGTCCTTTGCGCTAAGGTATCGCGCGGAGACGCCATTGGCGGCGATCATAAAATCTTCAATGATGCTTTTTGCCCGGTCCGTTTTTTGGCCCACGAGCGCCGTGAGCGAGTTTCCGTCAAAAACCGGATTGGGTTGGATTGTTTCCAAATCAAGCGCGCCGTTATCGCGCCGAAGCGCTTTGAGTTTTTGCGCCGTGCGGTCTTGAAGCCGAAGGTCCTCGGCAAGACCGGCATTCTTTGCGATTTCAAAGGGCGTCGGCATGCTTCCCGTCAGCCACGCGGCCACGCTTGAATACGCAAGTTTTGCTTGGTTGCAAACCACGGCTTGATAATTGGAAGACCCTTGAAGAACTCCATCGGCGGAAAAAATCATTTCGACGATCATGGCCATGCGCTCCGCCCCGCAATTAAGCGAGGTAATATCGAAGGAAAGTTTTTCGGGCAGCATCGGGAATATTTGGGCCGCCGTATATACCGACGTGGTGTTGAGCCGCGCATGATCGTCGATTGCCGACCTTTTCTTGACAATGGAATCTACGTCGGCAATGGCCACGAGGACCTTTACGGCCCCGCCTTCCAAAGCCTCGCAGGCGGTGAGCTGGTCCAAATCGCGCGAATCGTCGTTATCGATGGAGCACCACCGAAGGCTTTTGAGGTCGCGGACCTGGCCCTGCAATTTGGGTGGTGTTTCTTTGATTCCGCTGAGCTGCGCGAGGGTCTGGGGCGAAAAATCGGGCGCGAGGCCCCTGTCGAGCATCGCCCTTCGGGCAATGCTTTGCAATACGGAACGGGACTGGGCGTTATTTGAAGTCGTCATGTATTCCTCTTTCATGCGAGATTTCGCGGTCTATTTTCTCAGCGCCGCCAATTTTTTGAAAAGGTCTACTTCCTGTTCGGTTAGGTGGTTGGGCACGAGTATTTCGATGGTCACGAACATATCGCCGAATTCGATTTTCCTGCCGAAGACCGGCATTCCGAGTCCGCGCAGCCTGAGCACCTTATGGTTCGGCGTTTCAGGCAAAATGTCGACCTTGACCGCGCCTTTGGGCGTTTTTACCAGGGTCTTCCCGCCGAGCACGGCGGTGTATAACTCGACCTGAAAATCACGGTGCAGGTCATTGCCTTTTCTATGGAATTCAGGGTGCGCCGCAACCTTGACGGATAGGTAAAGATCGCCGTCGGGTCCGCCTTGGCCCCCGTGCGTCCCTTTTCCCGCGATCCGCAGGACCTGTTCGTCGGCAATGCCGGGGGGAACGGTCACTTTGATTTTTTGTCCGTCGAGCTGTATGAGCCGGGCGCAGCCGTGATACGCTTCGTCGAGGGAAATGGTCGTTTCGGCGCTCAGGTCTTCGCCTTTGTAAGCTGCGGTCCTTCGCCCTTGTCCCCGTGCTCCGCGTCGCCCGAAAAGCAGTTCAAACAAATCCACATCTTCGCCTTGGGAAAACATGGACTCGAATTCTTCGGCGCCCATCTCTTGCGCTCGGCCGCTTTCGGGGCGGGCGTACTTTTTCCAGTCGAATCCGCCCGGCTGCGCGCCCGCTTGCTCATATTGTTTCCAATCCGCGCCGAACTGGTCGTATTTTTTGCGTTTCTCAGGGTCGCTTAATACCTGGTTCGCCTCGTTGATCTCATTGAACCTTTCGTTGGCCGCCTTGTTTCCCGTGGTCTTGTCGGGATGGAACTTCATGGCAAGCTTGCGATAAGCTTTCTTGATTTCGTCGGCGGTAGCTTCCTTCGAAACGCCCAAAACATTATAATAATCTTTATAGTTCATGAGTAAAGCTTCTTAAAAGTAAAATCGCGCTCCCAGACCCGCGTCTACGCCGAAAATGAATTACCGAACTCTGAAGCACTCGGCATTTCGAGCGTCCGCATACCTTGATTAAAACCGTTTTTAATTTCCCATTCGGCCTTCAGCCAATCATCTAGAGGGGCTTTTCCGCTCCCAAAGCGCTCCTGTGATAATTGATACGCGCGGGCCGCTATTTTTGAAGTGTCAATTTCCATAAACAGCTCCTTTCGAATTAATTACTTTTCAAACGAACAAACGTTACAATACTTTTTGGCCCCGAATGACCCGCACCAGAATGACGATAACGGCTATGACCAAAAGAACATGAATAAAGCCGCCCATGGTGTAGGAAGTAACGAGCCCCAATACCCACAAGACGATCAAAACCGTCGCGATGAATATTAGCATGATGTTAAGCCTTTCTTGTTTCTCTTTGAAAGCCTGCGGCGGGGCCAAACCCCGCCGCAGGTCGTTTTAAATCTTTTCATTAAGATTACGAATTTCTTCTTTTGTTTTGCTTCAGTTTTTCCGACACTACATCCCACTATACTGCAACAGAGCATCCTTGTTCGTGACGCGCAGCTCGACTCTGCGGTTTATCAACCGGCCTTCTTTGGTCGAATTGTCCGTTTTGGGCAAGCTCATTCCATACCCGTGGGCGCTGAGCGTCGAACTTAAAACCGGAGACACATCGATCAAATAGTTTCTTACGGCGTCGGCCCGGCCTTGGCTAAGCGTGACGTTGTATTCCTGACCGCCAATATTGTCGGTGTGGCCTTGCACTTCAATTTGCAATTTCGGGTATTTTGCCAACATTTCTCCGATAATATTGAGATACGGTTTTGAATTGATGGATATGATGGTTTTTCCGGTCTCGAAGTATACTGCGTCTAAAAGCAGTTCGCCGGTTGACAAGAGCTTGTTTTCCGCGTCGGTGCGCTTTGACTTTTCCTCGGCAAGGTTGCTTGCGGCCACGATAAGGGCCAGCGAGTCGGCGGCCGCTTTCTTGACGAGGACGTCGGCCGCCGCTTTATTCGCTATGGAGTCATTGGACGCTTTTCTTTGCATGGAATCCATTTGCATCCGTCCATTTTGCTTTTCATTTGCAAGTGCCATTGAATCGTCGAAAGATTTCATGGTAAGGGCGCGTACCTGGTTTGCCGACCCCGCGGCCTTGTTTTCCATGGCCAGCTTTTCGCGTTCGGCCGCTTGCTTTTGCATGAGTTCGCTGTTTCTTTTCCCGGCCAGCATGTCGAATGAGAATGCCAGGGAGCCGAAAACTCGATAGGGTTCAAGGGCGCGCGGATCACCAACCGTCCGGTCCGTTGAAAGCGCGATGTCGACGCCGAGCATGGCATTCATCTGGTACGGCGTGCGAATGTGCAGCGACGGCGTGACCCAGAGCGGATCGGTCCCAAAGGACATATCGTTAAATTGGGTCCGGGAGTTTATTTCCAATCCTAGGACCGCAAAGCCCGCGTTTCCTTGCAAACCGGCGCTTAAAAGCAATAGGGCGGGGTCGCTTTTATTGATGTCGAAAACCCCGGCCTCGTTTAAATGCAACTTGACTCCGAAGTCCTCGCCGCCCGACAGGAACGTTTGCATGAGTTTGCCCATAAAATCATACCCGGTACGGGTCTCGAAATAATCGTATCCGTCGGACCTGTAGGTGTTGATTTGGTTTTGGGACGTGCCTCCTAAAAGGACCGCTTGCCCGCCCATGCGTATGAACGCATTGTCGGGAAACGGAAGCGAACCCTGGGCGCCGGCGCTCACCGTTCCGATGCCGGAGCGGTTGCCGCTCGTGGTATAATTGCTTGAGGCGAACCCGTTTATGGACCCGAAAAGGTCGACGTTTGAATTGACCCCATACGAAAACGACCCGGCCCCCGTAAAAATATTGGCGCCGGTATTCGGCGCGTTAAGGTATCCGATTTTTTGTTCATACCACGGTAGCGTGAAGCTGAAGGTTATCCGGCCTTCGCCCATCGACTCGGCCGAGCTCACGGAACTCAGGCCCCTGAGCCCGTCGGCATTGACAACGGGTGAATACAGGGGGGCGGTTTCGCTCGGTTGGGCGTTTATCGCGAAGAGTGGGCAGAACGCGAACGCCGCTACGGCCGTAGCGCATGTTGATGTGATGGATTTTTTTCGTAACATGGGGACTCCTTTAGAAAAGGTTATGCAATTTATTGAGAATTGACGTCCCGTGAATAGGACGAACAAAATTGCATGGTTTGCATCAAATAACTACGCAAGAACCGTGCCTCATTTCTGGTTGTAAATTATTATCGGTTAACAAATGATTGCAAAGAATTTATGCGATAAGCCGGCCCGATCACCAACCGAATTTATCGTTTATAAGATTCGATGTTTTATAAATAAGAATCATCGTCCCGCAACTATTCGGTTGCGCGAGAGGCAAACGGGCCGAACGGCCTAAAAACATTGATTTCGGTTCGTAAAGAAAATGGCATTGGAATTGCGTGTTTTTTGATGCAAGGATTTGATAAAAGCAAAGGAAAGCATTAACCGATTAAAAAAAAGTAATCATGAAATTAATTGTACCCGATTCATTTCAATCCACGGAAGTATACTGTTCGGAAGAATATTTCCAGTGCATGCTGGTCCTCGAACGCAAGAAAAGCCATGGATCAGGAGGGCCCTTTTTAGTGGTTTCGCTCGATATCGATAAATTTACGAAGGCCAGCGAAGGGGAAAAACAATTCGTGGTGAGTAAGATCAGTTCGGCCTTGGGCGCATCGAAGCGCGCCCTCGAAATAAAAGGGTCGTATGAGCGCGGTTCAATGAGCGGGATTATTTGTCAATGGCTCATTCCGGGCGTCGGCGATCTTGGCTAACCTTCGATAGAGCGAGGAAATGGACAAGCCTAAGGCAGCGCATGTTTTCCGCTTGTCACCGTTGAATTTTACCAGCACGCGCAAAATATGGGCGTCTTCGGCGTTTTCAAGTTTTTCCGTATCGCCGGCCGTAAAATCGGGGGCGAGGTCGGGAAAGTGCAGGGGCGACAACTGTTCGCCTTGGGCAAGCAAAAGCGCCCGCTCAAGCACGTTTTTCAGTTCCCGCGTATTACCCGGCCAGGGATAGTCGGCAAGCAGGTCCAAAACATTGACGTCGAGGGGAAGATGCGAATAGCCTGAATTCGTCAGGAAATATTCCGACAGTCCCGGTATTTCCTCTTTTCGCTGCCTCAGCGTTGGCAGGTTGATGGGAAAGGCGCAAATGCGATAGTAAAGGTCCTTTCTGAAACCGTTCTTTTCCGCCTTTAAATCACGGTTCGTGGCGCAGATCAGTCGAAAATCGCTTTTCCGAAGGGTGTTTTCCCCAACACGCCTGAACGACTTTTCCTCGATCGTTTTGAGCAATTGCGCCTGGACTTCAACGCTCATGTCTCCTATTTCGTCAAGAAAGAGCGTGCCGCCGTGGGCCAACTCGATCAGCCCTTCCTTGGCCGAAATGGCCGAAGTAAAAGCCCCCCGTGCGTGTCCGAAAAGTTCGCTTCGAAGAAGGTCGCCTTTGAGCATGGAACAATTCACTTCGATAAACGCTTCCGATTTTTGTTCGCTATTATTGTGTATCCATCGGGCAAGCACCCCTTTTCCCGTGCCGGTATCGCCTTGCAGAAGCACTACCGTATCGCTTACTGCCGCAATTTTTGCTTGGTCCAGGACGCGGGCGGTTAAAGGGCTTTTCCCGAAATAAGGCTGGTCTTGATTGAAAAGACGCTGGCGAATGGCGTCGCGCTTGCGCACCGAACCGAGTTCAAGGCAGCGGTTTAAAATCGTTTTTAAATGGTCCATTATGACCGGCTTGGTAAGGAAGTTTTCGGCCCCATATTTGATTGCCTTTACGGCTGTAGGGATATCGCTGATTCCGGTGATGATTATGATCGGCATTCCGGGATTTGAAAGTTTCAATTCAGGTATCCACTCGATTGAATCGCCGTCGGGAAGCCCCAAATCAAGTAGCAGCGCATCGAATTGTTCCGACGATAGGGTTTCCTTGGCTTCTTTTAAAGAGCCGGCAAACGACGTTTGATATTCCGTGTTCTCAAAATATTTTTTATAGCCATATTGGGCCGATTTATCATCGTCAACAAGAAATAATCGGGGCGATTTCATAGTACTCCGGATGCAGGTATTAAAAAGAGTTCGACATAGCGAAGTTGGGGCATAATTCTAGAAATTACAATATGCCTCTTCCAAAAAAAAGCCCTGCCGGGTTGGAAGAGCCTTTTTTTAAAAGCAACAAAACCTATGCAGGTTGGAAATAATTATTTCGCCGTGTGGGCTATTCCCGCCAAATCGCCGATAACGTTAACGATCTGCTGACCCGCTGGAACGATGATTTTTGCATTGTTCTGAAGCGCGAATTGCGCGGTTTCAAGCCGTTTCAGCAGTTGCGAATTGCCTACGAAATATTTGTCGGCCGCTTCGTTAACGAGCCTGATCGCCTCGGCCTCTCCTTCGGCGCTCAAAATCCTGGCTTGCCGAACGCCCTCGGCCTTTTTGATCTCGGCCCGTTTTATACCGTCGGCCGTCGTTTCGGCTGCCGTGGCAAAGTCCACGGCAGCGATTTTCTCGTTTTCGGCCTTCACGATTTTATTCATGGTGTCCTGGACGTCCTTGGGCGGGTCGATCTCCTTTAATTCCGCTCGCACGATGTCGATTCCCCAATGCGTGGTTTCGCGGATCAGGATTTCGTGAAGGTCTTTATTGATCCTGCCGCGTTCGCTGTTGGCGGATTTGAGCGACATGGTGCCGATGATGTTTCTCAGCGTGCTTCGCGATAGGTTCACTATTTGGTAATTGACGTTGTTGACGTTATACTGTGAATTTTTCACGTCGGCTTCCGTGTCTTTTACTTTGTAGTAAATTTGCGCGTCGACCATGGCGTTGAGGTTGTCGTTGGTAATGATTTCTTGCGGGTCGGCGTTTACCAATTGCTCGGTGACATTGACCTGATACATCTTGTCGACGATGGGTATGAGCCAGTGAAAACCGGGGTTCGCGAAATGGTGGTATTTCCCCAAACGTTCAACAAGCCCTCTGCGGGTTGGGCGGACTATTTTAATGCCGGTCATGAAAAGAAACACGACAATAATCCCGACAATCCAAATCCAGAACGTTGACTGTGCTTGCATGCAAATCCTCCTGTGCTATAAAAATGTTAAATTCCCCTCTCTCATTGGGAGAGGGGTGGTTCTTTCGGATGCCCGGAAGCGGGCGGGGAAAGGTCGATTTAAAAAATTATCTTCCCACGCGAATATGCTCCATGGAGCCTAAAACTCCAAATGCGCTGAGGAGCCAGAGCACCGTGACTATGATCACGACGATATTCAGAATCCTTTTTATCTTCCCGTCCATTGGAATATAGTTATTGACGAGCCATAATAAGATTCCGATAATAACCAGTGTGATAAGTACGGAGATCAGTGACATGATGAATTCCTTTCGGCAAAAGTGTGTGAAATTTATTGGTAAATTACTAAACCCATTTCGTTACTTCTTCGGACCGATGATTTTCTTTTGCGCAAGTTCGGAAATCGTAAGGTCGGCGATTCCGGCCTGCAAGTCCGTTACGGCGCCGGGATCGGGCGTTTTACTAGTTGCGCACCAGATAAGCTTGCCGTTTTTTCCGGTTGTCGAAACTTCAATCGAGCGGACAACGACCCTTTGCGTATCGACATATCCCGGATGGTCGATTTCCCGATAGGAAGTCCAATATCGCTGCCAATAAAAACTATAGCGCATGTCTTGTTCCGTGGTTGTATATCCTTGAATGAATTGTGCATTGGATTCCGTGGGAAGCTTGAAAATCACCATAATGCCGTCAAACCCGTTGGCCACGACTGAGGAGGCCACCTGGTCGGTGTCCGGGGGCGCATCGGCGAATAGAGTATATGACTGGACTGCCGTAACGCCGTGCTTGGCAAGCTCTTTTGAGAAAGCGTCTTCCCAGATGCGCCGTTTTGCCCCTTCTTTTCTAACGGCAATGACCAGCATTTTGCTTAAGGGAGGCGCTTGAAATCCGGGGTCATGCCATAAATCGACAAGGCTCGACGATGCGCAGCCGACTAAAAGACCGGCCAAACAACTAATAATTCCCAGTATCGCCCATTTTGTAAAACGATTCATGATACGTTCCTTTCAAGTATTTCCTACAAGCGGTTTCCACCGTTATTTTAAAGCCGGTTGACCGATAGTCATGCCGTTTTTAAGACCTTTCACGCCCTTAATGTCCTCGACGAGCCTACCTACCAAGTCCTTTTCCGCGCCGTTTTTTGCAATGCCCTTGACCGTGACGATGCCGTTTTTAGTTACTACCTTGGTTTTAACGGCGTCGGTCGAATGGTGCAGCAATAAAGCGAGCTTGACTTGGGCGGTTATGGATGCGTCGTCGATGAATTCGCTTACTTTTTCAACCGCTGTTTTCTTGTTTGTGGCCACCGTCATGTTATTTTTAACACTCACGACGCCTTCGATATATTTGGCGTACTCCGTGGTCAATTCTTTTTGGGCTTCGCTCGAAGCCTCACCCTGGAGCGTAACCACCCCGTTCAAAACGTCGACATGGGTTTTAAGTCCGCTTACATTCTGATGAAACATAAGCATGGTCTTGACTTTCGTGTTGATCCAGGCGTCGGAGTTTTCAACCGGACGGTCGCCTTTGATTTCCAGCTTGTTTTCCACGCGCGTAACGCCGGGAAGTCCCGCAACCGTTTCTTCCGCCAGGGAACTGTGGAACCATTCCGACACCGTTCCCGTTAAGGTAACAACGCTGTCGTTAGCGGTCTGGATTTTAATCGAATCATCGCGCAAATAGGTTATAAAAACAAAGGAATTCCGGGCGGAGGTTTCGATTCGGTCGGTTGTTTGTATTGCAGGCAAGGCGACATTCGCCCCTAAACAAACTATTGCCGCCGCAATAAGCGTTGCAAAAATTGGTCGTTTCATTGCGTTGTCTCCTTTTAGCAATAAGTGGAGGTTGATTTTTAGTTACTTTATCCGCCCTTAGGCGGGTCAGCTCTTAAGACATGCAAGAACCGGGCCATGTTTTTACCGGTCGAAATACCTCACGGCATCACCCTTGCCCCACTTTCCATCTCCCATTGGGGAGAAGGAAAGGGTTATCACGGTTATTATTAATAAGAATTCGGTTCTTAATAACAAGAAAGAGGGTTGGAACCTAAAATGAATTTCCCAAATTGAATTGGATTGCGTAGGGGCTTTCGCCAGGGCGCTTGTCCAATTTAAACCCGGCGTCGAGGCTGAGAATAAATATCGGCAAATGGACCCGAATTCCTCCGCCCGCATTATACCGTAGGCCCGGATCGCTCAAAACCGGGCGATAATCGGACAAGGACCTGCCTTCGATGTTCCACAAGTTTCCCATGTCAAGAAAAGCGTCGCCCCCGAGCCATTTATAAATAGGAAAACGAAGCTCCGCAAGGTTCCATGCAACGTAAAATGTTCCGCCGGTCGTGTCGGGGCCGAGGGTTTTGGGATAGAACCCGCGCATGACGCTGGGGCCGCCGATATTGAACTTTTGGTCGATGGGCACGATGGCGCTTGGCCCATACAAGACCTCTATTCCTGCGCGTAAAGCTGAGGCCAGCACGAAAGACCCGCCGAGCGAACCATACACGCGCCCGTCGCCTTCTACTTTTACATAATGGTTACTTTGCGCGCCGGTTATTCCCGATACTTCGATGGTGGCGCTTTCAAAATTCCCTTTATGCGGATCGAATACATCCGTTCGCGAGTCCCGTGTCAGCGAAAGGCCAATGCTATGGGTGAAGGGGTTGCCAACGGAATCCGGATCGATGCTCGCGCTGACATGTTCAATGGTCCTGGTTTGAAGTGTATGGATCAATGAAACGGCGCTGAAGCGGCTGAGCTGGTATGAAAGGCTTGAACGCAAAACCGCGAAATATCCGTCCCATAGGATATCGGGCGCCTTGAAAAAAACGGGTTGTGGCAGGCCTTCCCTTCGGTGAAAATACGAAGCCGTTTGGTTAAAGGTGACGGGCATGCCGAATATCCACGGCCACGCGCCGCCGAGGTCAAGCCCTTGAATGAGATAATTGGCGTATGCGGAACCGAGGCCCGTGACCCCAAGCCCAAGAAAATTATCGTACGAAACGTCGACGCGGCCGCGCACCAGTTCGAATGTTTGATACCCTACGCTTACTTGCGCCGTAAAGAATTTCGTTTCCACCACGGTCACCCGAATGGCCCGCAGGGAATCGTTTGAAGAACCGGGCAGCGCGAGAGAATCGAAGCTCAGCACGACGAAACCGAACAAATTCGTCGCATACAGCGCGTTGATCGTATTACGTAAATCCTTACTCGTGAGAACGCCCTTTTCCTTAAACCTGAATTCTCTCCTGACAACCGAGCTATCGACCGCCTGAAGCCCCATGATTTTAACGGCCCCGATCCGTATATGCGGGCCCGGACGGACCGCGTAATCGACAAGGACGCCGAGGGAGTCGGCTGAGAAACCGAGCCGGCAATCGACCGAGGCCTCCAGGTAACCCCGGTCGCCGAGCTTGTCGGTCACCGCTTGCATGTCGCGGTCGAGGTCAGCGGTTTTTAGGGCGTAGTTCTTCTTGATCGTAATGACTTTATTCAGGTTAAGTCTTTTGTCAAGAGGCGCCCCCGTTATGCGGACGCCAGTTATGGTCGTGCGCGGCCCTTCGCGTATGCGAATCAGCACTCTCACGACACGGTTTGTGGGAGAACCGGTTATCGTATCGGCTTTCAGGGCGATCTTCAGGAAACCGTTGTTTTCGTACCATTGCCTGATAAGCGTCGTGTCCTGTCTCAGTCTCGAATACGAAAACGCGGGTTTGAAATAAAACTTCTTATGCGAGAAATATTTCGGCGCCAAACTGAGCCCCAGGTTTTTAAGCGTGGACCCCGAAAAGGTCTTATTCCCGTTAAAAGTCAAGCCGGCCACCACGGTCTGGACGTTAGCGGTGTCCGGCGATAGCTGCGCGGCCTGCGAAAACGAGCGGAAAACCCACATGCCGATAATCACGATCAATTTCGCGCGCATCATTTCTTTATCCTATATTTAAGGTCGACTCCCGCATTTCCCTTGTCATTCGATTCAAATTCCAGAAAGAGAAACGGTTTCAATTTCCATGATATGACGCCCTGTTGCGAAATGGTGTCCGCGATTCCCCTGGAATATGAAACGGTGACATTGGGGCTGATTTTCTTGCTTACCGAAACCGCGGCATTGGCCTGCGCGGAGCCCGTGGCGAACAAGTTACCCTGAAATTGCACCTGCTCCAGGCCCAAGGTTTTTTGCGCCTGTTTGGAAACGAATCCGGAAAGCGAACTGCTGATAATCGACGCCGAGCTGGCGGCGGCGCCGCCGGCTGATGAAAAGGTGGTGGAACCGAACGTAAGGAGGCTGATGATTTCCATTTGGCTGAACCCTTTGTTGGACGTCAATGCAAGGACCGGTTTCTTGAGGTTGCCGGAAATATGCAGCGTTACCGTGATGCTGTCGGCGCCATAGGTAGTTTGCACCTGGCTGACGTTGGTTGTTGCCAGTATGTCAATGAACGGATTTATATCGCCCGCGCCCGTCAAACGGGCATATCCCTGTTTTATGGCGAAAACGCGGCTTAAATACGTTGCGGAACCGCTGTCGATTTGCACTTGTCCGGCGTATATCGGGTTTTCGGCGGTCCCGGTGACCTGCAGCGTTCCGCCTATGGTGGTTTTCACTTCGCTTGCCGATCCGGACAAAAGGCTTCCGAGCTTGATGTCCATGGTAAGGCAATCGGGTATTTTAAGCCGGACGGAAAGCCCCAGTGCTGTTTTTGGCGGGGCTTTCGGTCGGACCGTAATCGGTTGATTAAAAGGGACATTGTACGCCGCGTTCGATTCCCCCAAAAGCGCATACCCGTCGAGCGCCCATTTTCCCATGGGGTCCGAAAGCGCGGCATTGAGCGAATCGATCCGAACATGCGTATCGTCCAAATAATTGATACTAATGTTTTTTCCGATAAATGTTGCTTTGGTAAAGCCGAGTGCATTGTTCGATATAGCCGCAAAACCGCCTAGGGCAAGCGCCCCTTTTCCCCAAGCTCCGCCGCCCTTTATTATCATGGAATCCCCGGAAATGTTTAGAACGCATTGCACGGGCCCGATGGGCGGCGACAGGTCGTCGACAGCGAAGACGATTCCCGTGGCGGAAAGCGCGCCTTCCGGTTTAATTGAGGAAGGGCCTGGCGAAAGTAATATATGACCGTTTATCGTTCCGGCAATGAAACGGCCCCCGCTTATAAAGGGGTTGCAATTGACGGCCCCGATGCTGTCGGCGCTTAAGTCGAAGTGAATATCGCGGTGCGTCAATAGTTGCGGAAAAGGAACAAGCGGTAGGTTGCCCGCAATGAAGAGTTTCCCTTTTGCAAAAAATATATTTGCGGTATCGATAACGAAGGCGTTGTTATGAAACGCCGCTCGCAGCGACGTTTTGGGGAGCGCCATCCCGGCATATCGAACTTTGCCGGTTTGCAGGAAAACATCAATCCCAGAAAACGCGGCGTTCGGTCGCGGTTTCATTATAAGGGAAACGTTTTCAACAGAGGTATTGAGCGCCGGGTACGCGAAGGTGTTCGATACGATCGAAACGGCCCCTTGCGGAGTCCATTCGCCCTTGTGCCACGATACCGAGCAATCGGCGTTTAAAAAACCATCCAAAACCATGTCTTTTGAAACGGCAAGAAAATAAGGTTTCAGGCAAACATTGGAGCCGGTGGCGGACATAGTAAGCGGCCTTAGCGCAAGCTTGTCTATTCCGAAGGACGGCATGAGCGCCGCATGGACCGCCATGGTCAAAGGCCCGCCGCAAGCGTCGCCGACGCTGAGGGTGCATAGCACTACGGACTGGTGATCGGCAAGCTCGACGCTGCCGCGCAACGTCGGTTTAAGGTCGGTTTTAACAAAAGCGATTTCCGACAACCCAAACGCGGCCTTGACCGAAGGATTGGAGAATTTTCCCATAAGCCGCGCCTGCATCGAGAGCTTGGCAAAGGGTATTGTCAATAAGGGAAACCAGGCGCGCGCGGCGTCGACGGGAACGTCGATTGCCGTGCACGATATGTCGCTCATGGCGCTGTCGGCAAGGGCGGCCTTAATCGACAGGGCCCCCGGCGGCGAACCTTTGACGCCGGAGTTTATCGACAAATCGGCCGCGATCGTATTTTTCGATCGGTCGAAGGATGCGCCCCCGCCCACGCGGGCAGGCCCCTTGGCGATCATAAGATCATTTAGCCGCACGACGCTGTCCTGAAGGGCGATCGTCGCGGTGATTAAATCCGCTGCGGGGACGCCCATAAAGATCGTGTCGATCGAGAGGCGCGCCGCGGCGTTAAGGTTTGCTACGGGGCCTTGCGCGCTCAATGAGCCCGTCAGAAAACCCCGCGTCCCCGGTTTTCCAAAAGCGGTCAATGTACGTTCAAGCGGGCCCTTGAAGTCCGCCGTGGCCGCGTTGACGATAAAACCCGTTTTGCGCGCATAGGAGATATCGGCTGCGAGGGCGGGTGCGGTCATTTCCTTCCAGGAAATTCCCGTCCCGTGAGCGGTCATCCGTCCGGCGGGGGCCGAAAATAATTTACCGATAGTAAAGTCGCCCTTGATCGCCCCCGCTACCTCCTGGTTGAAAAGCATGGCCAAGGGGCCGAGATTATAAATTTCCACGGCGCCGCTTCCCGATCCCCGGTCATGCGTAACGGATCCGCTTGCCTTAAGGGAAAATGCCTCCGGCCATGTCCCTTGTAACGAGAAAGCGTCGCCGCTTACGTCGGCGTTAAGGGAGGCTTCGGGCAGCGTTTTACCGTTTTTCAAGGTTATATCCGAGAGCGCTAGCGCGCAATGGGCCGTGGCCGGCATTCGCGCGGGGGACGGACCGGAAGCGCTTACGGTAAGTCGGGCGGCGCCTTTTCGAACCAAATCCGTGGACGGCATTTTTAAAATGACGCGATTAAGGTCGTGAATGTCCGCCGCAAGAAGGTCGCCGTCAACGCGGTAGTCGCCAAAAACCGGTTTTGAAAAAAGCCCGGATGCTTTTATTGTAAACTTCAATGAGCCCGAAAGCGTCTGATCGTCAAAGTTCACGCTGCCGGAGGCTGTTTCATCGGAATCGTATTGTATGTCCACCCGTGCGCCGCTCAGGGCAACATCGTTAAAAACCGTTTTGTTAATTCGCGCGGTAACCTTTAGGGCCGGATGGGCCATGCGACCGCGCAGGCGTAGCATGGCGATTGGGACGTCGCAGCGGTCTAGTCCCCATGCTTGGGCATTAATTCCTTTGAAAAAGAAATTGTCGGCCCGCGCGGCGATGTCCGCATGCATCGTGCTTAAATCGCTTGAAGGAATTGTAAAAGAGCCGTGAGTTGTCATATGCTTCGAGTTCATTGAAAAGCTGTCGCAAACGAACCCGTGCGCGTCGCTACGCATTGAAAAATAGAGCGTGTCGATTAAAAGCGAATGACGGGGGATGGATGCTCGAAGCGATAGGGCATTGGTTTTTAAAGTAAAATCGGTCGCCGCGGTCAAGCCTCCGGAGATCTTATCCACGGTAAGATTTGAGGAATGTCCGGTAGAATCAACATAGCGGGATTGCAGCGAATCGATAAGGAATTTACGGACCGCGAATGTCCAGGGGGCTTTAGGGGGTTTTGGCTGTACGCTAAAAACGTCGATAAAACCGGGATGGATTTGCAGATTAAATTCAACGTTCGCTTTGCCGGCAAAAAGCTTTGAAAAAACCACGCGGCGCTTTAAAAGCGCAAAAAGCTCCAGGTGTCCTTTAACATGTTCGATAGCGATGATGGAAGCGCCGCTTTTCGCTTTAAGGGCCAAACCGTAGATCTCAATGGATGACAGCGAGGTCATCCGCAGGGATCTCCAGGATATTGTGCCGTTGAGGCCCGATGAAGCCGATTTTTCGAGGGAGGTTTTCACGAAATTCTGAAAACGCTCGGTTCTCGAAAGCAACCACATTCCACCGGATCCAAGTAAAAAGAACAAAACGATAAATCCGCCGATATAGAGCGGAATTCTAAGCCCAGTATGTTTAGTCATTATATAGGATACTCAGCAAAACTCGCGCCCGAAAGTTGACGCCGCAGCTCATCATACGTCACGAGTTTTGCCCCGGAGGACTTCATTTCCTCGATTGCCCAGTCAGCATCGAACGGGGTCTTTACATTGACGCCTGTAACGGCGTCGGACAGGAGTTTTACGGTAAAACCCGAGGACAAAGCGTCTAAAACGGAAAATTTTACGCAAAAATCCGTTGCGATCCCTCCAATAGATAATTCCTCGACGCCGAATTGTCCTAAAATATCCTTAAATGGAACGCCGAGTGCGTCTTTTCCCTGGAATGCGGAATAACTGTCTTCTTTAGGATCCATTCCTTTTGAAATGATAATTGTCGAAGGCGGCAGTTTCAGGGATGGATTGAATTGAGCTCCGGGAGTATCTTGGACACAATGGACGGGCCATTGCCCGCCGAATTCCTGAAAATGCAAGGTATCGCTCGGATGCCAATCCCGCGAAGCGAAAACAATCAAATTCTCGCTTAAAAAAAGTTGAATATAACGGTTTATCACGGGAATAATTGCGTCCCCCTCGGGCGCCGGAAGGCTTCCGCCCGGACAAAAATCATTTTGCAGGTCTACGATCAATAAGGCTTTTTTAGTTTTCATGGCAAAAAGCCCCCTCTTTCGCCGTACATATATTATCATATTGCAATATTTGTGCCAGGGCCCCGTACAACCACCCATTTTTCCCACACAGACCTATTGCGCACACCTGAAAAACAACGTATCTTACTTACAAAGACGGCGGCGGACATGGCCGCAACTTTACCATGATCTTTGCAAAGGATATAATCATGGACCGCTTCATTCTCGGTGTCGTCGGATTATGTTGTTTAATCGCGGCCGTTTGTACCGGCGCTCAGACCGGAGTGTCGCAGTATCGAATCGCGGACACGATTAGCGTTGCCGGTGAAGGCTTTTGGGACTATATTTCCGTCGACGATTCGACGGGGCTCGTCTTCGCCTCACATGGAACAAACGTGGCGGTGATCGATCCTTCGGCGCGCAAAGTTATCGGCGCTATCCCCGATACCAAGGGCGTGCACGGGATCGCCATCGCGCATGGGCCCAATAGAGGATATACCAGCAACGGTCAGGACTCCTCCGTTACCGTATTCGACTTGCAGTCGCTGGCCGTCATAACGAAAATCACTATAACCGGGAAAAATCCCGACGCGATCGTCTACGACCCTTTTTCGCGCGACGTTTTTACGTTTAACGGTAAAAGTTCGAACGCGTCCGTCGTTGAAACTAAGGGCAACAAGCAAATCGCAACCATACCCTTGGACGGGAAACCCGAATTCGCCGCCACGGACGCGCGGGGCAGGGTCTATGTAAATATCGAGGACAAGAACGAAATAGCCGCCATCGACGTCAAGACCCTCACCGTGGCGAAAACTTGGCCCATAGCGCCGGGGGACGGCCCCAGCGGGCTGGCGATCGACCCCGCCAATCGTCGGCTCTTTACCGTTTGCCATAACAAGCTTATGGTGGTTTCCGACGCGGATTCCGGTAAGGTCATCGCCTCGGTCCCCATCGGCGACCATGTCGACGGCGTGGTGTATGATCCTTCAAGCAAATGCGCTTTCAGTTCCAACGGCGACGGCACGATCACCGTGGTGCGGGAGACTTCAAAAAATACGTTTACGGTACTGGAAACCGTCTCGACCCAAAAAGGAGCGCGGACAATTGCGATAAACGTGAAAACGCACCATCTCTATGTGCCCACGGCCCAGCTTAATCCGCCTCCATTAGCGACAAAGGAGAACCCGCGACCGCGTCCTTCGGTCAAGCCGGGATCGTTCGTGGTCCTCGATATAGCGCCCGTAAAATGACGGGCGAATTTATTCAATAACGGTGAATGTATCATCATGATCGGGAGGGTTGTCATGGACGTCGTTACCTTGAGCCGGGTCCAGTTCGCGGTCACCAGTATTTTCCACTTTCTGTTGGTCCCCTTGACGCTGGGGTTGTCCGTTCTTATCGCCTGGATGGAAACCCGTTACGTTCAAACCGGCGACGAGCTGTGGCTTCGGATGACGAAGTTTTGGGGGAAACTGTTTCTCATCAACTTCGCCGTGGGCGTGGTCACCGGGCTTACCATGGAATTTCAGTTCGGCATGAATTGGGCTGAATATTCACGGTACGTGGGGGACATTTTCGGCGCGCCGCTTGCCATCGAAGCTACGCTCGCGTTTTTCCTGGAGTCGGTTTTTATCGGCGTCTGGGTATTCGGCTGGAAAAAAGTTTCCAAGCGCGTGCATGTCCTTTCTATTTGGATCGTGGCCTTCGCCACCAATCTTTCCGCCCTATGGATTCTGCTGGCCAACGGCTGGATGCAGCGGCCGGTAGGCTTCGTTTTGCGCAATAATCGCGCGGAAATGACGGACTTCGGCGCGCTTTTCGGCAACGTTTACGGATGGGTCAAGTTTCTCCACAGCGTTTCGTCGGGATATTTGGTTGCCGCGTTTTTCGTCATGGGAATATCGGCCTGGCATTTGGTGCGCAAACGCGACGGCGATTTCTTTTCCCGCTCTTTTCGCACGGCCTCGGGTTTTTCCCTTTTGGGAATTTCGATTATGCTCTTCAGCGGGGCATGGTCGGCTGAGCTCGTGGCGCGGTTTCAGCCCCCAAAGCTTGCCACCATGGAATCGCAGTGGGAAACCGTCAAAGGCGCCGCCTATAACATCGTACCCGTTCCCGATCCCGCGCATGAGCGCAACGCGGTCGAAGCATTGAGAGTGCCTAAGCTCTTAAGCGTTATGAGCTTTCACGATCCTTCCTCAGTAGTCAAGGGCCTGAAGGAATTCCCCAAAAAGCTTCGGCCCCCGTTTTGGCCGGTTTTCATTTGTTTCCGCCTTATGATCGTTTTAGGCGGCGGCATGGCGTTTTTATGCGGGGTTTGTTTCGCGGCTGTCAGGTGGGGCAAACTCGAAAAATATCCGCTGCTCTTGCGCGTCATGGTGTTTGCGATTCCCGTGCCGTATGTGGCCGCGGAGTCGGGGTGGGTGGTGGCCGAGGTCGGACGCCAGCCGTGGATCGTTTACAATGTGCTTAAGACTTCCGATGCGGTTTCAAAGTCCGTCGGCGCCACGCAGGTTTTCGTTTCGCTCGTCGGGTTTGTGCTGCTCTATGGGCTTCTGGCCATGGCAGACCTTTATTTATTGACCAGGGCGGCCTCCAAAGGGCCCGAAAATCCGGAAAACAGCGGCCTGCCATTATCAGGTAAAGGAGCATAACATGGCTTTCCAAATTATCTGGTTTGTTCTATGGTCGGTTTTGTGGTCCTTGTATTTCATGACCGACGGGTTCGTGATGGGCTGCGGCATGCTCCATTTTACCTTGGGAAAAACCGAGGTCAAAAGGCGGATGCTCGTCAAGTCGATCGGCCCGGTCTGGGACGGCAACGAAGTGTGGCTAGTGACCGCGGCGGGGGCCACGTTCGCGGCTTTTCCCGCCATGTACGCGGTCATGTTCAGTTGTATGTATCCCGTAGTGCTCATGCTGCTGTTCTCCCTGATCGTGCGGGGAGTGTCGCTTGAGTTTCGCGATAAACAGCAGCCTGCGGCGCTCAAAAAAATTTGGGACGCGGGGATTTTTATGGGGGGCTTTTTACCGGCGTTTTTATTCGGCGTTGTTTTTGGGAACATATTTTCAGGCCTGCCTTTGGACGCCGCCGGGTATCACGGAACATTAGGATTGCTTTTACGGCCGTATGCACTTCTGACCGGCGCGCTTTTCACCGGGCTTTTCAGCGTGCATGGGGCGATTTATTCGGCAATTAAAAACGAAGGCGAACTCGGCGCGCAGGCCGAAAAAACCGCGAAAAGGCTATGGCCGTTTTTACTGGGCGTTGCCGCGCTCTTTTTGATCGTATCGCGATGGGCCACCGGGCTCTTTGACAATTATTCGCGGGCGCCCTTGCTATTGGCCGTTCCCCTTGCCGCGGTCGCCGCGCTGGCGGCCATTCGCTGGTTTTTAGCCAAACGTCAATTGGGGAGAAGTTTCGTCGCCTCATGCGGTTGCATCGTGATGGTTGTCCTGACCGGCGTTATAGGCTTATTTCCCAATCTTATTCCCTCGCGGCCCGATAGGTCGTTTAGCTTGACAATTTTCAACGCTTCGTCGGGGCCCTACACATTGCGCATCATGACAATCGTGGCGTTTATTTTCGTGCCCGTGGTCATTGCCTATAAAATTTGGGTCTACCGGATTTTCCGCGGCAAGATTTCCGAAGACGAGGTCATGGCGTCGGAAGAGGCGTATTAAAGGAGAGCTGGAAAATATGAAACCGCTACCGTCTTTTTTTACTCTTTGTTTTTTTTGTTTTTTCTTTTGCTCTAAGCCGGTTCCCGCCCCGACAAACCCGGGGTCTGCGATCGGAACTATTCAAGGTCAAGTTACCAGCCCTACCGGCGATACGCTTATCGCCGACGCGAATGTTTCGACCATACCGGTAACGTACGCAGTGAGCACGGATGCGCAAGGCCGCTTCACCATCGACAGCGTTTCCCCTGGTCTTTTTACGGTTATGGCGTCTAAAAGCGGTTATGGTCCCGACAGCGTGAAAATCACGGTCAAGGCCGGACAAACGGCAAAGGCCGACATGGTGATGTCCCAAGTACCGCCCCCCGTGGATCTTTTTGCGTTCAAGTTTCAATCGAATGATTATTGGCAATTCGGTTGGAAGAAAATGACATCCACGTTTTCAATCAGCGGTTCGGGTTCCAATACAACCTCGGGCAATTTTCGGATCACCCTGGCGCAACCGGTGGCCATTTCCGGAGACACCGGATATCAAGCCGTTTATTCGGGAGACACATCAAACTTCAATGGGGGCGAAACACGCTGGAAATTTCTTTCTTTGCGGGCCAACCAAATCCTCGGTTCAAGCGATTCGCTGAGTTGGGTAATTCTTTTTGATCCTCAAACGGGACAATGGCCCGGGACCGGTTTTTTCATTAAAAGCGCGAGCGCCGTCCTCTTTCAATCGACCCTTAAAAACGGTCTCTATACCGTAAGCGAATCGAACAGTACGTCGAATTGCAAGTATTTTTCAGGCGTCGGCACGATCTGCGGCGATCAACCGTCTACCGGGGTCAGCGAGAGCGAGTTCTTCTCAACGGCCAAAGGATTTGGCGGGTTCCAATTCTCTTCCAGCTATAGCACCTTGTCCGCGGGCGGAGATTATGCTTCCTCGACCTCGATCAGCGTGAATCTTACCGACTATTCAATTGACGGAACAGGACAAAGCTCGGTCCCATCATACACGCTGACAGCCGCCGCCGTTCCACCGCTAGGGGGGAACGTTTCATTTTCTCCCGCCGGGGGTACGTATGATACGGGAAGCATGGTGACGCTTAAGGCCACTGCTTCTCCGGGATATACTTTTTTAAATTGGAACGGGGACAGCTCGAAAACACGGGATTCACTGCAAATCATCATGACCGGTAAGCTGCAAATAACGGCAAATTTCATGGTGAAACCCGTTTATAACTATACCTTTATCGATAGTACCGATGCGCGCATCCAGGTTTGGATAAATGGCGGCCTCTACGATACCGCGGCCGCGCAGGACAGCGTAACGATACTCTTTTCCCCCGATTCCTATCCGGTAAGTTTGCTCGTGAAGCCGATCGTGGCGGTGGGAAATTGGGTCTGGCGCGATACGGTTTGGTCGGCCGGGAATTATCGTAATTCGTTCCTTGCGGGAAACGATTTCTTCTTTTTGCGCTTGACCAACAATACCGACGCCGTCATGACGCGCGTTGTGGTCCGAAATTCAAAAGTCAACGATTCATCGGCAGTATCTTTACCAATCGGGAGTACCCAGGATATCGGGTTTTATCCCTCCGATACTTCAACCTATATCGCGACCTATTATGCAAATGCCCGATACTTTCAATTCTGGGATTCCCTCAATACCGTTAACGCCGCGCCCCAGGCGCTGCTTGATTCGCTTGTCGTTTCAGGGTCGGTCCTTAAGGTGAAAAAATAACCATGTCGAAATTTATTTTAGGGGAGAATTCATGATCGATCGATATCTATTGGTCCAAATTATTACTTTTGCAGTGGCCGTGTTTGCATTTAACCTTTGGGAACGTCGGCGACCCTGTTTGGTCATAAATAAAAACAATGCCTTATCGCTCAATCTTACGGCGATGCTTGTTGTAATATTCGCGGGAGAGTATGTAAAAAAAATCGTTGCCATAGGTTATAATGCAGTCCACTTTTCATCGATATTGGCCGGCAATTGGTTCAGCTCTTTGCCGAGCGGTCCCAAGCTGTTACTTGCCGTAATTCTTTCGGATCTTTGTCTTTATTGGGTACACCGGGCGATGCACGGAACGCTAGGAATATTATGGAACGCGCATTCTTTCCATCACACTATCGGTGAATTGTGGTGGCTGGCCGGGTCGAGGACAAGCGTCGTCCATCTTTTTCTCTTTGCGCTTCCGCAGGTTTTTATCGGCTATTATCTTTTGCGATTGACGGTTACAGAAGCAACGGCGGTCCTTTGTTTCAGCACGGTCGTGAATTTGTGGCTGCATATCAATGTTTGGGTAAATATCGGTTGGTTTGAAAGTATCTTAATAACCCCAAACTACCATAGATTACATCATGGGGCCCAAGGTCACATGCATAAAAACATAGGCTTCGTTTTTACCATTTGGGACCGAATGTTCGGGACATACGAAAACCCCCGCGTTGTGGGCAAAACGATCGGTGTCTTCCAAGTTTCCGTGCCGCCCCGCCCCGTCGGGCTTCTGAGAATGATGACGGGAATATGAGTTGGCTTTTAAATGATAAACGAATTGCTAACAGTAAGCTAACAGCATGATGCTTTCGCAGGGAGTATATTTTCAGTTTTCAGAAAAAAGCGATTATGGCCAAAGCCCTGACGATACCGAATCTTAGATTCAACACCCCCGTTTCCACCTGCCTTCCATCGATTGTCGACGCGCGAATACGCGAGATTCTATCGTTTAAAAAAGGGGTCCTCAAAGAGAGTGCCGAGACAGTCCACGACATGCGCGTGGCGTGCCGTAGGCTGCAAACCGTCTTGATCGTTTTTGCGGAATACATCGAAAAGGGCAAGCTCAGAAAATTCAAGAAGCAACTCCGCAGGTTGATCCGTCGATTGGGGGCGGTGCGCCAGTCGGACGTGTTGATTGAAATGTTCTCGGCGTGTATTAAAACGGCCGACGACAAGCAAAAAACGGTCAAGAACCTTCTTTTGGCCCGGTACTCGACGCACCGCAAGGAGGCGGCCCAAAAACTCGTCAAGCTCCTTGCCGAGATCGAGGCGGGGAAGGTGTTCGAGGGATTTTATAGCGCCGTTAACGTTTCGCCCGCGAATTCATATAAAAAAATCGTCCGTGAAATCGACGCCGTGTTTTTCGGCCATGTCATGCCCGACGCGTTGGGCAATTTGGTGCGCGAATTTTCCTTAGGCGCCGCTCGGGCCATGGACCAAGGCGGTTCCGGTGAAGCGCTGCACGAAATGCGTATTGCGGGCAAGCCGCTTCGGTATGCCCTGGAGTTGTCGGAGGGTTGTTTTAACGGCGGGTTCGATGGGTATTTCCAGGACGTGAAAAAGATGATTCAATGGTTGGGGGACGTCCACGACATCGACGAAGCGATCACCGCCCTGTTTTCATTTCGTAAAGAAATTCAGTCGTATAACGCCGCCGCCGGGGCCGTTATCGAGCATTTTCCCATCGGGTTTCTTCTTGAAGCCGACAAGGAACTGATGAACGCGCGGAAAAAACTCTTCGGGAAAGTCAATAAAAATTTGCGGTTATGGCAGCAGGAAAAGTTCCTCAAAAAATTCCTGGCGCTTCTTGCCAAGACGTCTTAATTCTTTCGCTTTAAAAATCCGATTCGTGGAAAATATCGTTGTCTGAATCAGGAAAGTTAGTTTCTCACAATCGTCTTTGTTAGGAGCGTTCCATTGTATTTGATCGAACAAAGGTAGGTTCCCGCGCTTTTCCGGTCAAAATCCATCACGCTAATTGCCTCGCCCGCCGCAATCGCTCGGTGAGTGAAAGCGGCGATCCTTTGACCGCCGACGGTATAAACCGCGATATCGGCATATCCTGGGGAGGGAAACTTTACTTTCAGCGAATGTGCATCGGAGGAAATTTGCCAGGGATTGTTTGATGCGACGCTTCCGGCATTAAACGCACCCGAAGTGTAACTCGATTCGAAGCAACCCAAATCAGGGGCCTTTCCTTTAAATGGGGCGAGCGTACCGCTTATGCCGGGTACCGAAACGCCGGCATCGATGAGCTTGCTTGTGCTTGCCAGATGCAGGCATTTCACATCAGGCAAACTACCGTCCGATTTTCGGGGACCTTTAAGGCCGGTAGTATCAAGACTTTCAAAATCCGCGGCCGTGGCCGGGGTAAATCCGCCGGACCAACTATTATTGGACTGCACGACCTGCGGACAAAGCGTATCGATGAGTGGGGAAAGCGGCGTTATCGCGCTTGTCCTGAGCGTGATACAATTCTTGATGGTACACGTATATCCGGACGCGGGCGCTTCATAATAACAGATGTTCCATTTATAATTATTAAACGACGTGCAATTGATTAAGGTCATTGACGCAATAGAGTGGTTTTGATCAAAACCCTTTTGCTGATTAAGGACGGCAAGGCAATTGATTTCCACCCAATTATGATAACCGGTCCCGCTTCCGGGCTTGAAACCATTACCGTTTCCACCGTTTGCGGCTGTAGAATTTCCTTGCATGTCGTAACCGTTGGAGATGGACCAACAATTGATAAGCGTGTCCGTAATGGTTTTACTGTCCTTCAGATAACCGTCCCAACCGTCGTCGCCATTGTTATATGCCCTGCACCCGACGAATTTGTTCCCTCCCGCGTCTTCAAGCTGCGGGGCGAAACCGTCTCCATCGGCGGCATCGGTTTTTCCGTTTCCATAGGCGTCGCAGTTGACAAACTGATTGTGCCCTCCAAGAACCTGGCAGCCTTTATTGCCGTTGTTACGGAAAATACACTGCGTATACACACTGTTGCTTCCTGAAACAATGCACCCATGATTTGTGGCGTTCTCGTAAACGACGTTATTAAATGCCAGCGCGCTTGCGGTAACGGTCACGCCCGCGGCTTTATCGAGGGGCGCGGCGCTGAAATCCAGCACGGCGGTATCACCGGGGTATGATGCAAAGGTGATCGGTTTTTCCGGGGCGCCATCGACGTTAAAATCGATTGACTGCGTATACTTATGCACGCCGCCCGCAAGCAAAACCGAATCTCCGGGATGGACCAACTTCAATGCGGGGAAGATACTCGCCAAAGGCATATTTTTTACTTTGCCGTACTTTGCAGCGTCGATTTTAGCAAGACCGCTTGCTTTATAATTCGGGTCTACGTAAAAAGTCGTGGCTACAATGGACATGGGGAAAATACAGAGAGCGGCAAAAGCGATTCCCTTAATTTTTCCGTTCACATTCTCCTCCTTTTATTTTCAATTAATTGCGTTTCTTTGCGTTTAATATAACAAATCTTGACGTTAATGCATTGAAATCCTTAATATTGGCCCTTGATCGTGTTCACGGCAGTGAACAAGGGCGAGGGGAGAACCGGGAAAAATGGTCCGGGATTTTGAGGATTAAAGGGGTAGAATTATCGAACAGCCGAGCGCTATTTCATTATCGTGACAATATTAAACGATCCGGCGCCCGACGTGACCGTGGCTGGGGTCATGGGCGTTAGCGCTCCATTCGGTCCGATGGTAAATTGCGAAACGCTGTATTGCGACGTGGAATAGAGGTACTTGCCCGAAGGATCGACCGTGACGCAGTTGGCCGCCTCATAGGCCGCGACCGTGGCCGGAGTCATGGCGGTAAGCGACCCGTCGGATGCGACGGTGAACTGGGAAATGGCCTGGTTGGGCAGAGCGGAATTTGCCACGTAGAGGTATTTGCCCGAAGGCGCGATCGCAACTCCAAGAGCGGAAGCGCTTGGAGGAAGCGTTGCAGTTGACGAAAAGGAAAGTTTGCCGTCCGCGCCGATGGCGAAAGCCCATACAAGAGCTGTATCGTAGGTGACTGAGTAGAGAAACTTTCCCGAGGGGGCGACGGCGAGAGCATGGACGTTTCTTCCCGCATATACCGTGTCCGGGTCCATCGGACTGAGCAAACCGTTTGAGGCGACCGTATATTGTGAAATGCAGTTGCCGTCGACGTTTGCAACGTAAACGTATTTACCCGCCGGGTCGGTGACGATACCGGCCGGGGCATTGGGATAACCCGTTCCCGACATAATCGTATCCATAAACGTAAGCGCCCCGTCGGCGCCGATAGAGAATTCCGAGATATCGCCGGATTGATTGTTTGCCACATAGGCATATTTACCGGAGGGAAGGACCACGATCTATACGGGGTATATTCCTCCCGCCCGGACAAAGGGCGTTGTCATAGCTGAAAGTGATCCATTGGCCCCAATCGTATACTGGGACACGCTGCCGGGGTTGCCGGCGCTTCATTCGTTCATGTTTACGCTATATTCATCCATGATCTCTTTTGCGATTCTTTCTGCTGCTGCCCAGTCATGTGTTTTTTGGTGTGCATTCGTTTCTAATTGTTCTTTGAGTTCTTTTGTATAAATATACCGTTTTATTGCTTTACTTATAATTTTTTCGTCTTTGGGAATTCTTAATATGTACATATCTTGTTTTGCTATTATCAACGCAAAATCCGCCTTTAACTCGGAATCAGTTGCAAATATTTCCTGTTTGGTTTCGTCCAATACTGTGTAGCTGCCAAGCAGGTATTCATGATGCAACGGTTTGCCCGAAGTCGGATATATTTCAAAATCTTTTTCCTGCAAATCCTGCTCAAAGAATTCGTCAGGAAACTTTTTAACGCCATTAGGGAGACATTCTTCAATGGCTGATTTTTTAACCTGATCGAAAGCAATTTTAACAGTTTGCTTTTGTTGCTTCTTTCTCATTTTGGGAAGTTCAAGACGTTCCTGCACCATTTCGCAGAGTCCAGAGTAAATGCGTGGGAGATACAATAATTATCCGTATGCGGAATACCCTGCAAACGGGCATATTGACGCATTGTTTCGCGGTTTGTCTTTTTTTGTTCTGCATGTTGAAGATGCTTTTCAAAATATGGTAGCAATTGTTCAGTGGTATTATGTATTAAATTAACAAAATATACTTTATCGGGTAAGAATTTAACGGGCTTTCCAGTTTCTGTATAACTTTGAATATCTTCACAAAATTTACTAATATGGCTTTTAATAATTGCCTGCTTGTCACCTCGTAACCAGTCTTCAAGTTTCGACAATACAGGTGTGGGCTTTGAACTTTCGAGTGTCAGATTATTCTCAGCAATTTTATATAGATTTAACGATTGAAAATCCCATGTGAAGGCGAACCTTTACTTTTAATTGCAGTGCTTTTTTTCGGAACCGTTCAAGGTTTTCTTTTGCAGCAAAAGGCGGTTTGAGTTCAAAGTAACAGATTGCTTCTTCTGTTTCACGATTTTTCCATAAAACAACATCACCAAAAAATGTTTTCCCACCTGTTTTTATTCCGGTTTCTGTGGTTGCAGATTTAATGGGGAATGTTCCATGTTTTAAAACATCGTTGAACCATTCAGTAATTTTGTTGGAAAGTTCACGCTCATTGGTCTTTATACCGTTGTCGTTCATTGCTTGCACTCAATTGTAAAGTTTATAAAAACTGGAGTGCGTCTTGATAAAAAAAGAGGCGCGAACTCCAAGTCGTTCGTGTCTCTTCCGAGGTACTGGCATACCCATGTGGAAACACAATAACGAGAAGCCGCGCCCTTTCGGGCGCGTTCCCGCAAGTGTCGTTTCCACATTCTAAAAACTGCCAGTTTTCGAAAGAAACGGTTCACTGCGTAAAACGCAATTATTTAAGAAACAAAAAAATTAGCTTGTCATAATACCTTTTGTAAAGATTGGCTTATTCTTGTAAATGTAGCTTAGTTTTTATAAAATAAATTCAGTTTGTTCATAAAAAGGCATTTATTTATATGGTCTGAATGGTCATGTTTTACCAGCCTGACGGTTTGCGAGGGATAAAGACAAAAGTCGCAGAGCTGCGGTTCATAGTCGAAGTGACCGAAAAAAAGAATTGAAAAAGGCATTAACGAAAGATTTGGACGAAATTGTATATTTTATAAAGACAATATTCCGTGGAGGTTGACCATGTCACCAGATTTAAAACAATGCGAAGCCCATGCTCTGAAGTTAGCACCCAAAGAACGAGCCATTCTTGCCGAACATCTTATTTCAAGCCTTGATTCCCTTGAAGTACCAGAAAATGAGAACCTATGGGTTGAAGAAGCTGATCGGCGTTATAAAGAGTATCGGAAGGGACGGATTTCAGCCCGATCTGCCCATGATGTACTAAAGGATGCTCGGACTGTTATTGGATGAAAACCGTCCGATTTCTTCTTGCCGCAGAATTAGAGATGTTGGATGCAGCTCATTATTATGAATTGCAGGCAGCAGGACTCGGGATAGACTTTTTGGATAAAATCGATTCTGCCGTACAAGACATTTCTAAGAACCCAGACCGGTGGCCCATCATCCGCTTTCATATCCGTCGCCGCCTTATACATCGTTTTCCTTTCGGTCTTTTATATCGCATTGATCCTGATGAAATTATTATCTTAGCGACCATGCACTTACACCGGCATCCCGACTATTGGATTAATCGATAAAATTGCAGCTGATAGAGCAGCTGCAATTTTATCGTTAATTCTTCAAACAAAGCTTGATGCTTCTTATATCTGTTAAAGGAATTAGACCGTGTTATAGGATACCCCAGCGCCCTCCTGGGACTGGGGGTGTTTTATGCGTCGGCAAATAAGTACCTTATGTAAATTATATCGTCAGGCGCTCTTCTGTGCGCGTCGCCCGGTTTGCCCGATGAAAGGAACGGGTAACTCGATATCCAGCGCCGTTTTTATTACCTCTTCAATAGTGTCAACGAGAATAAATGCAAGTTCACCCGCAACATCCTTCGGAATTTCTTTGAGGTCCTCTTCATTTTCACGTGAAAGAATGATTTGTATTATTCCGGCCCGGTGAGCGGCCAGCACCTTCTCCTTGATGCCACCCACGGGCATTACCGAACCTCGCAAGGTTATTTCGCCGGTCATTGCCAACTTTGAATCGACCTTTTTGTTCAGCAGGAGCGATGCCAGCGCGGTAAAAAGCGTTATGCCCGCCGATGGTCCGTCTTTCGGAATCGCTCCGGCCGGAACATGAATATGAATATTGTTTCGTATGAATTTAAATTGTGGAATCATATGTGCCAGACGCGACTCGATAAGGCTCAGCGATATACGGGCCGACTCCTTCATAACATCGCCTAATTGTCCGGTGAGAATAAGCTCCCCTCTGCCCGGCATTGCCGAAGCCTCGATGAATAGGATATCGCCGCCCACCGGCGTCCAGGCAAGTCCGGTCACAACGCCGGGAATGTTAGTTTTCAGAACGTCATCAAGTCGGACTTTCGGTTTACCGAGAACCTCCTTGATGAGCTGTTCGCTTACCATAATAGGGGCGTCCTTTGAACCAATCAGCACTTTTTCGGAAAGCGCCCGCGCCACCGCGGCGAGTTCATGCTTGAGGCCGCGAACTCCGGCTTCGCG
>Ga0182027_10001199_pt1 | contig 43524 bp, 38 predicted proteins | sample 712E1DmetaG_FD_121300 | JGI IMG/M metagenome (GOLD analysis project Ga0182027, IMG submission 121300) | Permafrost microbial communities from Stordalen Mire, Sweden - 712E1D metaG (Illumina Assembly) | ecosystem: Environmental > Terrestrial > Soil > Wetlands > Permafrost | place: Sweden...
CCCTAAACAGATCTTAACTTTTACTTCAGATTCAGGGGCCGCGAGAGGTGGCTCCGTCAACCTGGGAGGAGAACAAGAATGCAACCTGCGAAGAAAACGGCCTACGCAATCATCCATCACTTTCCTGGCGGCACTAAGACGCAATACGAGGCGTCAATCACGGCGGTGCATCCCAGCCGGGACAGCCTGCCGAAAGGCCAGATCTTCCACGCGGCTGGCCCGGCGGCTGGAGGTTGGACGGTCGTGGCAGTCCACGACTCCAAGGCGAGTTGGGTGCGATTCCGCGACAGCATCCTCTTGCCCCGAATGAAGCAGGGCATCAAAGGCGGGTTCAAGACGCCACCGCAGGAGACGGCCATTGCTGTCCACAACCTTCAGTCGTAGCTGCCGTTTTACAATCCGGGTTCGTTCGAAACGGTTTTACTCCACCGTCGCGAAGGCTCAGCCGAAGGTCGCTTGCGACCGTTGATCGCCCGCCAGCGGGCTTCCTACACCGCCCACCAATCGGTTCGCGAGCGCACGAGGAAGAATTGCATGCAATTGCATGATCTTGGCTCAGACGGGGCAGGGAAGCGCGAGGCTGAGGCAAAGGCGCCACAGTGCAGCATCGGCCGGGCGCGACGCTGAGGAAGGGTGCGCGCCACTCCTTCATGGAGGCTTTGGCGGGAGCGGAAGTGGAGGCTAGCGCGGTTTCCGAGAAAGTGTAGCCGCGAGCGCCAGCGAGTGGACGAACCATCCGCTCGCTGGCGCTCGCAGCTACGTTCGCGTTCTCGGCCGCAGTTCAATTTAAACCGCTCTAGCGGATGGATCATGCCCGCGGCGGGACGGGCCAATCCCGCTCGTCGAGACCGGTGATAATCCGGGCGCCCCTTTTGTAGGTGAGGTACGAATACAGCCACTGGAGGAACACCGAGAGTTTGTTGCGAAAGCCCACGAGGAAGATCAGGTGCACGCTTAGCCAAGCCGCCCACGCCGGCCAGCCACTGAATTGGAGCCGGCCGATCTGCGCCACGGCGGCCGACCGGCCGATGGTGGCCATATTACCCTTGTCCCAATAGGTGAAGGCCGCGCGCGGCCGGTTCCGATCTCCGGCGCGAATCTCCCGGACCAGGAGATTTGCCGCATGGGCGCCCATCTGCATCGCGGCCGGAGCAATCCCCGGCACGGTCACGCCCTTCCGGTCCACCAGGCTCACCAGATCGCCCAGCGCGAAGACCTCCGGATGCCCCGGAAGGCTGAGATCGGGGGCGACCTTGAGGCGGCCGGCCCGGTCCGTCTCGAGCCCGAGCGTCCGAGTCAGCGGATGCGCCTCGACGCCAGCCGCCCAGATCACGTTGGCGACGCGGACCGTGCCAGTGCTCAGTTCAACCTCGCCGTCGCGGATATCCTTGACGAGGGTGCCCGTTCGGACGTCGACGCCGAGGCGCGCGAGCTGGCGTTGCGCGCTGGCCGAGAGTTCCGGGGGAAACGCGGCCAGGACGCGGGATCCGGCTTCGATCAGGATGACGTGCGCCCGCGTTGGATCGATGTGCTCGAAATCCCGCCGCAACACGGTGTGGGCAAGCTCGGCAAATGTGCCGGCCAGTTCGACGCCGGTCGGCCCTCCGCCCACCACGACAATGGTCATGAGCTGTATGCGGCGCGCCGGATCCGTTTCGGTTTCCGCGCGTTCAAATGCAAGCAGGACGGTCCGGCGAATCCGCAAGGCGTCGTCGAGCGATTTGAGACCGGGCGCATGGCGCTCCCAGTCCGGATGTCCGAAATAGCCGGTGCGGCCGCCGAGGGAGAGAATGAGGTAATCATACCCGAGTTCGCCGCGGTCTAGGATCACCTTCCGGGCGGCAAGATCGATCGCCTGGACCTCGGCCATGAGGACGTTGAGATTGGGCTTTCGGCGCAGGATGGAGCGAATCGGTTGCGCGATGTCGGGCGCGGCCAAGCCCGCGGTGGCCACCTGATAGAGCAGCGGTTGGAAGAGGTGGTGGTTCTGACGGTCCACCACCGTGACTCGTGCCAAGGAAGACGGAAGCCTCTGGGCGAACGTGAGTCCGCCGAAACCGGCGCCAAGGACGACGACGTGGGGGAAAGCCGGACTGTCGGATGCCTTCATGACTCCGCAATCTTACCCGAACAATCCGACTCGGCAAATGCCCGGCGGAAACACTGGACCCAATCCGGTCAGAGGGCCAGGCGGCGCATCCAGGCAATCTCCTCGGGAAACACCGTGTGGGCGGCGCCGGGGAAGATCTGCTCAGTCACGACCGCACCCAGGTCGCGAAAGGTCTGCGCACTGGCGCGCACGTGCTCGATGGGAATATGCGGATCGCGTTCCGCACAGCCGACGAGAACCGGCGTGCCGCCGAGCGAACCGCGGTATTCGTTCCGGCTGTCAAGAGGACCGATGAGAGCGCCGCTCAATCCCAGGACCGCGGCATAGCGGCGCGGGTGACTGGCGGCAAAGTCCATCGCCAAACACGCTCCCTGGGAGAAGCCGCCGAGCACGATCATTTCCCGCAATCGGACCTCGCCGTCAACTTCGTCGATCAATCGCGCCAACACGGCCAGAGCGGAAGCCAGCCAGGGTTCGTTCTGTGCCCGCGGGGCCAAGAAGCGCTGCGGATACCATTCGCCGTCCGCCGCCTGGGGGGCAACGAGGGCAACGTTGGGCAGGCGCAGGGCGCGTCCGAGCTCAATCATTTCTTCGGCGCGGCTGCCGCGGCCGTGGAGAAGAATCAACACCGCCCCGGCGGTGGCGAGCGGCGCGCCATCGCGCAGCACCGGCTGGCCTTCGTGAATTCTCATGCGGCGGTGGATTTGAGGCTGGGCAGGGCTTTTTCGATCTGGGTGCGGAGGGGCTCATATTGTTCCGGCAGCTTTAGGCTCGTCCCCATCGTCCCGGCGGGCTCGTCCACGGTGAAACCTGGCGGATTCGTGGCGATCTCGAACAGGACGCCGCCGGGCTCGCGATAGTAGATTGAGTGGAAATACGTTCGATCCATCACCGGGCTGACGTGGTAGCCCATTTCGCGCAGTTGGTTGCGCCAGGCTTGTTGGGTCGCGTCGCTGTCCACCCGGAATGCCACGTGGTGCACGGTGCCCGTGCCGGGCAGGCCGCCTGGAGCGCCGGGCGTAGGGAGAACATCCACCAGCGAGGCTGGCCCAATGGTGGGCGCCCGGTGGCGGAAACGGCCGTCCTGCTCCTTGACCAGTGTCCAGCCCATCTGGGTGGTCAGCAGCGCCTGGGTCGGCCCGACGCCGGACTCCGCAAGCGTCACCGAATGAAATCCTCGGAACTGCATCGCGGCGGGCACGGGCGAGTTCGCCCATGCCGTGAAGGCCGCCGATTGGTCAGCCACGACGAGCTCTAGCTTCAGCCCGTCGGGATCTGCGAACTCGATGTAGGTTTCGTCAAAACGTGCCTTCGGGCCATGGAACTCCACTTTGTTTGCCGCCAGTCGACCCTGCCAGTAGGCAAAACCCGGTTCCGAAACGGCGTAGGCGATTGCGCTGACCTGGCCGGTTCCGACCCGTCCGGCGGGAGCCTCGACCCAGGGGAAAAATGTCAAGACGGAGCCGGGCGCGCCCGCGCCGTCGGCATAGTAGAGATGGTAGGTGCCCGGATCGTCGAAGTTGACCGTCTTCTTCACCAATCGCAGTCCCAGGAGACCGGAGTAAAAGTCAAAGTTGCGTTGCGGGGCGCCACAGACGGCGGTGACATGATGAAGACCTTGAATTAGAGGAGCGCTCATGGATGGAATGGCGGAGGCGGCGAGGGTATCCGACGCAAAAACCCGTTTTGTGGATGGGGCTGGATAAGTCCGGTGATCGCGTGCAAGGGCTCAGCCAGGATCATGCAGTAGGAAGGTCGCTTGCGACCGATGATCGCCCGCCAGCGGGTTTCTTACGCTGGCACACCACCGGTTCGCGAACGCACGAGGAGAATTGCCCGCAATTGCTCTTGGCTCAGCCGTTCAGCCGGAAGTCGATCTGGCGCTTGAAGCGGTCGACCCGCTCGGTGACGACGCTGATCTTCTGGCCAAGTTCCAGGCGCCGCTTCGAGCGCCGGCCGACCAGGGCGGTGCCGGCGTTGTTCAGCTGATAAAGATCGTCACGCAGCGTCGAAAGGTGGACCAGCCCGAACGTCATGGCGTCGGGCAGTTCGACAAACAGCCCGTGATTTCGCACATCGGTGATGACCGCGGCAAACACGGTCCGCTTTTTCTTCGTCGTTTCGCGCTCGAAAAACTCGAGCAGCTTCACCTTCTGCGACTCGCGCTCTGCTTCCGTGCTGTTCTGTTCGGTGAGGCTGAGGTGCTGCGCCAGGATTTCCATGCGGGCGATGTTATAGCCGAACTGGAATCCGCGCGGGGCGGCCTGGCCCAGATGCTTGACGAGGTAGTGGTCGAAGACGCGGTGGACCACGAGATCGGCGTAGCGCCGGATGGGTGAGGTGAAATGCGTGTAGTCCGTCTTGGCCAGGCCGTAGTGACCGTCTGGCGACGCGCGATAGACCGCTTTCCGCAGACTGCGCAGGAGCTGGGTCCGCAGGGTGTACCCTTGCGGGTGCGACTTGAGGATATTGAGGAGCCGGGAAATCTCGCCGCGTAGGGTGAGATCGCCGACCGCGACCCCGAACGTCGCCAGTTCCTTGCGGTATTCCTGCAGCTTCTCCTCATCCGGGTCGTCATGCACGCGGTAGAGCGAGGGCAGACGATGCTGGCGCGCGACGCGGGCGACCGCTTCGTTGGCGGCCAGCATGAATTCCTCGATCAATTGGTGGCTCTCGTCCTGCTCAATGCGCTCCAGGCGGTCGGCGTAACCGTGTTCGTCGACGAAGATTTTCACCTCGGGCATGTCGAGGTCGAGGCTGCCGTTGCGCATGCGCTCGCGGCGGAGCCGGAGGGCAAGATCCCAGAGCTGGCGGATCCACCGCTGCAGGTCGGCGAGCTCGTCGCGCCGCAGATCGGACAGCGCCCGGCCAGTCGAGCCCGTCTGGTGCGCGGGCGGCAAGGGCAGCCGGCGGATCTTGTCGAGGCTGTCTTCCTTGAGCAGGGCATAGGCCTGGCGGTAGGTCAGGCGTTTGCGGCTGCGGATGACCGTGTTGGCAAACGCGGTGCTGTGCAGCTGGCCTTTGTGAAAGGTGAGCAGGACGGCCTTGGTCAGGCGATCTTCCCCCTCCACGAGACTGCACAGGCCGTTGGAGAGCTCGTGCGGCAGCATCGGAACGACGGTGCCGACCAGATAAGTGGAATTGCCGCGGCGCTGCGCCTCGGTGTCGAGCGCCGTGCCGGGTCTCACATAACTGCTGACATCGGCGATGTGGACGCCGACGCGCAGGTCGCCGTTCGGCAGGTTTTCGACCGAGAGCGCGTCGTCGAAATCCTTGGCGTCGTCGGGATCGATGGTGAAGGTAGGCACGGCGCGGTAGTCAAGCCGCCCGAACAGCTCGGCGATGCCGACGCGGGCGGGGAGGGCGGCGGCCTCGCGGCGGACGTCAGCCGGGAATTCAGGGGACAGGCGGTATTTGTGAAAGATCGCGGCCAGTTCGGCGCTCGGCTCGTGCGTGCGGCCGAGGCGGGCGACGATCGTGCCCTCGGGATTGACGTGCCGTTGCGTCCACTCGTCGAGCTTCACCACGACCTTGTCGCCAATCGTGGGAACCGGGCGTACGCCTGACTTCGCCGGATCCGGCACGTAGATGTCATGGAGGAAACGCGGGTCGTCCGGGGCGACGTAGAAAAACAGCTTCGTGCGCTGCAGGTTGCCGGTGAGGGTTTCGTGGGCGCGTTCGAGGATGCGGATGACGCGGCCGGTCGGCTCGCCGCCGTGGCGGCCGCCGCGTGGGCGGCTGAGTTCGTCGCTTAGGCGCACCACGACGCGGTCGCCGTGGATCGCCACTCCGGTGTTCTCAGCCGGGATCTGGACCGCCTCCTTTTCGGGTTCACTCGGACCCCGTTCCCGGACGACGTAGGCCGAGCCGCCCTGGCGGAACAGGATCCGGCCGGTGACGAGGTCGGCGTCGCGTGGCAGACAGAGCCTGTCCTCTTTGATCTGAACGATTTCGCCGGCCCCGAGCAATTGGCGGATCTCGATGTTCAGGGCATCTCGCTCCTTCCTCGCCAGACCGAAGGTCCGGGCGATCTCTGGCTCGGGCATCGGCACGTAATCGGCCGAACGGAAAAGGGCCAGCAGACGGTTGCGAAGCTTCATGATCAGAGGATATTGCTGATGCCATGCATCGCAAATGTTTAATCAAACGAATGATGCAGAGGCGCCAACCCAAAACAGCGGCCGCTTTCTACTGGCCTGCGGGGCGCGCTCCCCTTAAGGTTTGAGCATGAAGATCATTCACGCAGCCAGCGAATTGTATCCGTATGTGAAGACGGGTGGGCTGGCTGATGCCGTCGGGTCGCTCGCCTCCACTCTGGCCGACAAGGGCCATGAGGTGGCGGTCTTCGTGCCCGCTTATCGCGCCGCCTTGGAGCACAAAGACATGGCCCGCGCCGAACAACGGCTCGGGTTGAGGGTGGAGATGGGCGACCGGATCTGTGCGGGAGACGTCCGCGTGCTCCCACTCAAGAAGGGCCTCACGGTGTATTTCATCGGACGCGAGGAGTATTTTGACCGCCGTTTCCCCTATGGCAATGGCGAGCGCGATTACGAGGATAACGACGCCCGCTTCGTTTTTTTCTGCAAGGCCGTCGTGGAGGTCATGCGGATCGCCGAGATCCGCGCGGATGTGGTGCACAGTCACGACTGGCAGGCCGCGCTGCTGCCGCTGCTGGTGCGTTACGAAGAACGGCGCAGCGGCATCTCCCTCGCGATGAAGACGGTGTTCACGATTCACAACATTGCGTTCCAGGGGGTCTTTCCAATGCGGTCGTTTGCGCTCACCAATCTTCCGGACGAGCTCCTCGGCATCGACGGTTTTGAGTACTATGGCCAGATCAACCTGATGAAGGGCGGGATCCTGTTTGCGGACCGGGTTACCACCGTCAGCCCACGCTATGCGCAGGAGATCCAGACGCCCGAGTTTGGCTGCGGACTGGAAGGCGTGGTGGGGACGCGGAGCGATGACTTGGTGGGATTGGTCAACGGCATCGACCCGAAAGTGTGGAATCCGGCCAGGGATCGGCTGTTGCCGGCGAGATATGCCGTTCATGACCTCACGGGCAAACCCGTTTGCCGCGCTGCGCTGCTAAAAAAGATGGGTTTCGATGAGGCGTTCAAGGGCCCGGTTTTCGGCATGATCTGCCGCCTGACGGAGCAGAAAGGCCTGGATCTGCTGCTGGCCGCGAAAGATTTCTTCATCGAACACGATTGCCGGTTGATCGTGCTCGGCACCGGGGAGAAGCGGTATGAGACCGCCCTCCGCGCTTTGGCGCAGGTGCACCCGAAGAAGATCGCGCTCAGCCTGAAGCTCGACGAGGAAACCAGTCACCTGATCGAGGCGGGCGCGGATTTCTTTCTCATGCCTTCGCTTTTCGAACCGTGCGGCCTCAATCAAATGTACAGCCAGGCGTACGGCACCGTCCCGGTGGTTAGCCGGGTGGGCGGTTTTATCGACACGGTCGTCGACCTCGACGAACATCCCGAGGACGGCACCGGAATCATGTTTGTCCCATCGGCTGGGGAATTCGTGCAGGCGTTGTATCGGGCGCTGCAACTCCACGGGCAACCGGAACGCCTGGGCGAAACCATCAGGCGCGCCATGAGCCGCGACTTCAGCTGGGAGAAGGCCGCCACCGCCTACGAGCGGCTCTACGAGAATACCATTTAGGCGGGAGCCAAGGAGCCGAGGTGGAGCGGCTGGTCCCCAAGACGCTCCGGGCGCGTTGAGGACAACGCGCGCCACCTTTTGGTCGATGAGAACGTAGCGCAAAACAAAGTGCGGCTGCATGAGTCCGGCCAGCCGCGGGCGGCGTGGCTGATTCTCGCAGGCGCGGGATCCGCGGGCGGTTCCGCTTGGAAAGATCCTCCGAGGGGCCATAGTGCGACCATGAGATTTGCCGTGACCGGAACCTCTGGTTTCATTGGCAACGCACTGGTGCGGCGACTGGAGGCGGAAGGCCACGAAGTGATTCGCCTGGTGCGGCGGCCGGCCGAACGGCCGAATGAGGTGGAATGGCATCCGTTGTCGGTCGACATGGAACAACGCCAGTCGCTCGAAAATCTGGACGGGATCGTGAATCTCGCCGGTTCAAATCTCTCCGGCGGCCGGTGGACGGCGATGCGCAAAGAGGAAATCCTCCGCAGCCGCATTGAGGGAACCCGCGCCTTGGTGGCCGTCATGGCCCACCTCAACCGCCGGCCGCGGACATTCGTGAACGCCTCGGCCGTGGGTTACTACGGCGATCGAAAGGAAGAAGAACTCACCGAGGCGAGTGGCCCCGGCCGAGGATTTCTCGCCGAGGTTTGCCACGCCTGGGAGGAGGAGGCGAAGATCGCCGGCAGTGTGGGGATTCGGAACGTCATGTTGCGTTTCGGATTGGTGCTGGGGCGCGGCGGGGGAGTGCTCGCCCGACTGATGCCGGTGTACCACGCGGGATTTGGCGCCCCGCTGGGCGATGGTCAGCAATGGGTCAGCTGGATCACGTTGGAGGACGTGCTGGGCGCGATCCTGCATGCAATCCGGGAGACGAGCCTGACCGGGCCGGTGAACGCGGTTGCTCCCACGCCGGTGCGGAATGCAGAGTTTTGCGCAGCACTGGCCCACGTCCTGGGCCGGCGGACGTTTGCGCGCGTGCCAGCATTTGTACTGCGGACGGTGTTGGGGGAGATGGCGGACGAAATGTTGCTGGCGAGCACGCGGGTGCAACCGCAGCGCCTCCTTGAAAGCGGATTCCATTTTGCACATCCGGAACTGGCCGGAGCATTCCGCGCGTTGTTGGCGACAAAGTAGGGAGGCCGGTGTCGCGTGGCGCCGGGAATGCTCACACCCGGGTTCATTCCATCAGGGCGGTTTTTTCTCGCGGCAGCGCGAACGATCCGCGGCGACGTTGTAGGGCGGCGTCGCCGAACCCCGCCTTGCCTCCCGAAATGCGGCGGAATCGGGCGATGCCGCCCTGAATCCGGCTCCATCGTTTCGGCCTGAGCCGTTTCTATGCAAATTGTAGGAAGCGAGCTTGCTCGCGATTCAGAGGTGGAGATCGCCTGCTAGCAGGCTTCCTACGCCGATCACTTGGGGGCATCACTTTTCACGAGCGAGGTCGGCGTCTATTTAATTGGTACGCCTGAGGCGAGGCTTCGCTGGGGGGGATCCACCTACGTTTCATGGGGACTTGCCGCAGCGGACTCGGGAGTTTGCGCCGGGAGCATCGGGAGAAGTCCGTGCCTGAACTAAGGGAAGCAAGACCAACCGTTTAAGGTGGAGGCCGACTACCCGGAAACCGCGCTGGCGACTAAGCTAAGCGCGTGAGAATCAAAGCCGCAGTCCGCCTGATCCTCCCGGTGAGCACGATGGTGCTCGCGATGATGGCGACGACGACGGCGGCGGCGAAGGAGCGGAGTGATGCGGGAATGACCTACGATGGCGCGGTCTCTGATGCGCTCGCCATCACGGCGCACCGGCCGGAATTGAACGTCGTGCGCGTCGCGGGCCAATCGATGCTGCCCTATTTTGGTGATGATGCAGTGGTCGTGGTGAAGAAGATCGACGCCGCCCGCCTCCGGGTCGGAATGATCGCCGTTTATGTGAATCGTTTTGGTGAGAAGGTCGCGCACCGAATCATCGCTCCCGTGGCCGGCGGCTGGCAGGTCAAAGGTTATAACAACGCCGAAGCCGACAGCACGGTGGTGAACGCCGGGAATCTCCTCGGTATCGTCTACGCGACTTTCAATTCCTCCGGAAGAGCTCCGGTCGCGATGGCGGCGTCGAATCTTCCCTCGATCGAAACCGTTTACGCCGCACCGGCGAGGTAAGGCGCTCCGGGCGGGCGTCACGCCATCCGACGTGGTCCGGCCAGGCCCCGCACCCTCAGCACGGTCTTTTGTTTTTGAACGAGTCTCGTCTGACATGGGCGGGAGGCACATGCCACGTGGCACGGGCGTCTCGCCCGTGGGATCGCGCGACGGCATCTCAAAACAAAACACCATGGGACCCCCTCAGGTGGCGCGCAACTCCGGGCTTCCCAAGCCGAAGGACACTGGTAGGGTTTTGCGCCATCGATGCAAAGAACGCTGATTATCTTCAAACCCGACTGCCTGAACCAGCGGCACGTCGGCAACGTCATTGATCGTTTTGAGCAGGCGGGCTTCACCATTGTTGGCTGCAAGCTGATGCGGCTCACGCCGGCGCTCTTGCGCGAACACTACGCGCATGTCGCGGATCGCCCGTTCTACCCGAATCTGGAGGCGTTCATGAGCTCGCGGCCGGTGATTGTGATGGGGCTGGAGGGCGACAATGTGGTGCAGCGGGTGCGCGATCTGCTCGGGCCGACCGATTCGCGAAAAGCGGCCAAGGGAACCATCCGCGGCGATTTCGGCACCGACGTGACGGTGAATGTGGTCCATGCCTCGGACAGCGAGGCCAACGGCCAGATCGAACTGGCCCGTTTCTTCAAGCCGGAAGAACTGTTCACGGCGCCTTAGCCGTCTCAATTCAATAAACGCCGACCTCGATCGTGAAAAGTGATGCCCTCAAGTGATCGGCGTAGGAAGCCTGCTGGCAGGCGATCTCCACCTCTGAATCGCGAGCAAGCTCGCTTCCTACAATTTGCATGGAAACGCCTCAGCGAGGAGCCGCGGGCGAAAGGGGGCCGGTTTTGGTTGGCGTCACGGTGTTGATCTTGCCGTCGGGGGCGAACGTCAGCTCGTCAACGCAGACGGAACGGCGAAAGGAGTTTCCGTTTGAAAGATCGCTCGTGTGATAGAACACGTACCACTTCCCGCGAAATTCCACCACCGAGCCGTGTTGCGTGACGGAGGCGGCGTGCTCCATGACCTTGCCGGCGTAGGTGAACGGGCCCCGGGGCGAATCGCCGATCGCGTACACCTGGGTTGATTCCGGAGCCCAGCCGTTCGAGTAGACGAAGTAGTACCGGCCAGCGCGTTTGAAAATGAACGGGGCTTCGCCGTAGCCTTGGGGCAGCACGGGATTTGTGTCCGGTGCGGCGACCGGGATCGGTTTGCCCTGGTCGTCCACCAACCGCACGGTCTCGATTGGACCGGCAAAACGCGTGAGCGACGGGTCGAGCTTGACGACTCTCGCGTTGCGGCAGCCGAAGTAGAGATAGGCTTGGCCGTCGTCGTCGATCAGCACCGCGGGGTCGATGGGCTCAGCGCCCGCTTCTGGCATCGTCCGATTGTCGAGCAGGGGCTTTCCGATCGCGTCCTTGAACGGTCCGGTCGGCAAATCAGCAATGGCGACGCCGATCTTCGTGCGATCGACCGGCAGGAACAGGTAGTACTTTCCGTTCGCGTGCACGCAATCGGGAGCCCACGCCCATTGCTTGGCCCAGCTGAAACCCTTAAGGCTGAAAATCGCACCATGGTCCTGCCAGTGGACCAGGTCGGTGGTCGAGAGCAGCCGCCAGTCGACCATGTCCCAGTAGGTGGCATCCGGGAGATCGTGCGAGGTATAGACATACAGGCGATCGCCGAAGACCCGTGCTTCGGGATCGGCCGTGAAGAGGTCGGTTACGATCGGGTTTCCGCCGATCGCGGCGGCCGGGGCGAGCAAGGCGCAGCCAGCCAGCCCAAGGGCAAGGAAGCGGGGGTTCATGGCGGCAATCAATACGGGTGACCCGAACCAGGTCAAACCAGACTGTTCCTTCGACCGGGCGTCATTATTTCTCGGCGACCCGATGGAGCTCGTCGATGAAGCGATCTGGGTGCACTCCCGGGCGGAAAGCATCAGCCGCAAGCACGGTTCGGAACGCTAACAATGCCGCCACACCTGCGATGAAGTGAAGGATGCGGGTTTTCATAGCTGAATGGCATGCGAAGATCTGGGTTCTCAGATGGTCTCCGATCTGCTCTTATTGCTAATCGCCCACCTGGGCCGACTGGCCCTATGATATACAGATCCGGAAGGAGAAATATGTTTAGCCAACAACCCCAGAACCCGACGCCAGCCACCAGCACGCCGCCAGCTGGCGCATCCACCGCGCTGCCGCCCGGCGCGGCAGATCGCTAAACGTTGATAGGCAGAATCCTCGAAGCGTAATGGGCGCCACTGACCCCAATCCGAGCAAGCCAGAAAGTGCCGCCGGGACTGTTCAGAACTTCTCGTGGCGGCAACTGTTCATCCTTTTTGTCAGTTCCCGATTGCTCATTTACATAGTTGCAGGACTCGCGCTTCTCGGTATCGGAAAATCCACGGATTTTCAGCCGCCACAGACCATCGCTGACTGGTTTCTGCGATGGGATGCGTCTTGGTATCTCGATGTGGTTAGGAACGGCTATTGGTTTACGGGGGCCGGACAGCCGACCAATGTTGGATTCCTCCCTCTCTATCCTTGGTGCGTTCGGATCGTGTCGCTGGGCGGGCGAATCGATCCGGCGATCGCAGCTTATGGAGTGTCGCTCACCGGGCTGTGGATCGCCTGCGTGCTGTTGGCCGACCTCGTCTTTCGCGAATGGCGGGATGCACGGCTCTCAATTCTTGCTGTTGAGTTCATGCTTTTCAGCCCAGTTAGCTTTTTCTTTTCAACGGCCTATTCAGAATCGCTCTTTCTTCCGCTGGTGGTGGGCTGTCTGGCTGCCGCGCGGAGGCGGCGATGGTGGATTGCAGGCAGTTGTGGTTTGCTGGCGGCGCTCACGCGCTTCGTCGGTGTGCTGCTGGTCGTTCCGTTGGCGTGGGAATGGCTGACTTGCTCGCGCAATGAAGTTGGTAAACGAACGCTGAGTTGGCGGACCCTGCCCGCGTCGATGCTCCCGGTGGTCGGCTTTGGAATTTACTGCTGGATGATGTGGGCAAAGTTCGGCGATCCGTTCGCCTATTTTCATGGCCAGCAACACTGGGGTCGGCATCTGACGTGGTTCTGGGGAGCGTTTGCCAAACACAGTTTTTGGAGCCTCGAACCGTTCTACCGGTTGTGGTTCGCCGCAACGCTCGTCGGCACATTTGGATTGCTGATCGTGGGTGTGATCCTGCGTATGCCGACAGGGTTCGCGATCCTTGGAATCACGTTCGGATTGGTTTACCTTTCCGGCTCCGGTGTCGAGGCGCTGCCTCGCTATTTCTCCGTCGTGTTTCCGATCTATATCGCTGCCGCCTTGATCGTGAAGAGGTGGCCGGTTGCAGGGACGCCCCTGCTGGCATTGTCGGTCGCTTTGCAAGCGGTTTCCGTGATCCTTTTTGTCAACGGCTACTGGTTTACGTGAACAGCGCCATGTCGCACGGGCCGAAAGAACAGCCTGCTGCATGATGTCGTGGTTGGCTGAGCCAAGATCACCAGCGCCCGGGCCGGTTATCTCACTGGAATACGGCGTAACCACGAGGCTCGTTCAATCAGTCCGCATCCATTTCTGTCGACGCACACTCGACCTAAACCGATTTGCCCGTCTCTTTCGAGCACGATTCCAAGGCGCAACGCGCGACCATGGAGCATAAACAGCCCTCGCCGGTCTTTATCGGTTTCTCAGCCGGCGAGGGACTGCGCCGACCGCCCAGCTCGCCGCTCCGTCAAGACTTCGCCGCGGGAGTGGTGCCCGATCTTCTGCAGTAGTTGTGGTCGAAAACCATGATGACCAGGGCAAGCAAATACAGGGCAATCGCGCCGTGGATGTAGCCGCCCATGCGCACGCGGAGTATTGGCACCTGGATGAGCCACCCAACAACACCGAGAACAAGGGCTAGGACACCAAGCCCTGCAACAATGATCGAAGTCATCTTCATGGGTGAGATTCCATTCTTTGGGGTAAACGCAGTTAACCGCAGATTTTGCTATATGATATGGAACTCGCTTCCGCGATACAAGGGAAGAAACGTTGCTTCCGGCACGAGCCCGCCTGCCGCCAGCATCGGCCGCCGTAGCGGTTTCCGTGTCTGCAAAAGCAGGCTCGCGCCGGGCGACGTGCCACAAGCAACTCTGCCGCGAGATTGACGAAGCCTTCAAACGCTGGCAGGCGAGACAGGCCGCAACGGCTGTCCAGGCGCAACGATCTCGACCCGACGGCATAGAGGAGGGGGCCTTCCCGCGCTGCCCATGAAACTAATCTCTCAGATCTTCCAACCCTGCGATCGCGGGACCCAGGCGCGCAGGGGTGGACACAACCCGATTTGGCTGCTCGCGGAAGCAATCAAATGCTTCGTTTACTTGTTCTGGTTTAGTCATGTAACGTAACATCTAATCTGCGGCGTTATGAGTTTTCTCGCTTTTAAAAGCGTTTCCTTGGGAACCGGAAAGGATCGCGTTCGCGAAGCTTTGAGCGTCTTCCGCGTCATGCGGGATTCTCTTAACGAGCAAGAGCGATGGGCCGAATATCACGTTCTGAGCGGCCCAGACGGCCATCTGCGCGAGGTTGCCGTAGGAGCCCGACCAGATTATCCACGCAATCGAGCCGCAGGTCCTTCAGACCCGAGCCTTCGAGGTTGGCTTTGATCCGATATCATGTGTGTTCCGGTCGAGCATCCTCAACCAGTCGGGGGCGTTGGTGGGGTAGCGCGAAAAATCCCAGTGTTCGATGGAATGCCGCAGGAGGATTCCGAACAGGGCTGACCCCGCAGAGCGTCGACGATTTCAATGCGCGAGGAGGAAAGCGGCTTGAGCTTGCTCATCGGATGGAGGCCGCGCTGTTTCTTCACACGCTTCGATGCAACGCACCTTCGCGTTGAGAAACCGGGCTAGTGCCGGCGGCGGAAGGCCCGGCGCGCTGCGACCAGGAACAGCAGGACGCTGCAGAACCACACGCTCGGGGCGCCGCCGCCCCCGCCTCCTCCGCCACCTCCGCCACCGCCCGACGATCCGCTCCCGACGGAGTTGACGGTCAACATCGCCACGTTGCTGGTCATGCTGCGGGTGCTGTTGGTAACTGACACCGAATAGTAGCCGGCGCTGGCAGACTGCACGTTGTTCAGAGCAAGCGTGCTGCTCGTGGCCCCGCTGATGGCGCTGTCGTTGAACAACCACTGATAAGTCGGCACGGGTTTCCCGGTGGCTGTGACCGAGAATGTGACGGTGGCCCCGGCGGTTACAGCCTGGTTTTGAGGTTGAACCGTGATCGACGGCCCAATCGGAATGACGAACAATCGGATGGTTTGATTGTTGGTGTCGGCCAGATAGACGTCGCCGGCGCTGTCGGCGGCAACACCCGTGGGAAAATTGAACCGCGCCGCGGTGCCCGTTCCATCAGTCGACCCGCCGACCCCCGCCAACCCGGCGAGCGTGCTGACCGCCCCGGACGGCGAGATCATGCGCAGCGTGTCATTGTCGGTGTCGGCGACATAGAGATTGCCCGCTGCATCAATGCCAATGCCAGAGGGGAAATGGAACTGCGCCTGGCTGACCGGACCATCGGCGCTGCCGGCGACGCCGGACTGGCCGGCCACGGTGGTCACAGCTCCGCTCCCAAGCACCAATTTGCGGATCGCGTTGTTGTTAGTGTCGGCGATGAAAAGACCGCCCGATCCGTCAAGGACGATGCCTTGCGGCCCGTGAAACAAAGCCGAAGTGTCCGAGTTGTCAGCAAAACCGCTTGTTCCCGTCGTGCCCGCGATGGTCAGCACAACTCCCGCTTGGGTGACTTTCCTAATCGTGTGATTGAGAGTGTCGGAAACGTAGAGATTCCCGGTCGTGTCGACGGCAATGCCCGAGGGCCCGTTGAAGCGGGCGGCCGTCCCGGTGCCGTCGACGCTGCCGGTGCTGCCGGCCTGGCCCGCCAGCGTGGTCACAGCGCCGCTCGCAATCACCAGCTTGCGAATGGTGTTGTTGTTGGTGTCGGCGACGTAGGCGTTGCCGGCGCCGTCGACCGCGATTCCCGCCGGATGATTGAATTTCGCCGTGCCGGAACCATCGTTGCTCCCACTGACGCCGGCCTGGCCGGCCAGCGTGGTGACTGCGCCGGCTGGCGTGATCATCCGAATGGTGTCATTGCCGGTATCCGCCACGTAGAGGTTGCCGGCGCTGTCGAGCGCGACGTCGGCCGGCGAATCAAGGCGGGCGGCGGAGCCGGTGCCGTTGGCGGTGCCGCTGTTTCCCGCCAATCCGGCCATTGTGACGGCGACCATCGGGGTTTCCACGACCAGCGCGATCGGGGGCGTCGTCGCGGCAGCGGTGGCGTTAGTGATCAGGCATCGGAACAAATCACCGTTCATCGCCGTGGTCGCGGATCCCACCGCGAGTGTCGCCGTCGTCGTGCCGGTGTAGGCGCCGCCATTGCTCAGATTGCTCCACGTCGAAGTTCCGATCGCTTCCCGCTGCCATTGGTAGCTCAGCGGCGCCATGCCGGTCGCGTTCACCGTGAACGTGGCGTTGCCGCCCGGCAGGACCGTCTGGTTGCCGATCGGATCCACTCCGATGGTTTGCCCGGTCTGCACCAGCTCAATCCCAGTTCCGTTCGGCGACAGATTCCTCGAATACTGCATGGCCGTGGAATTGTTCCAGCGTTCGTTGGTGCCCAGGCTCCCGATCGGTGTGCCAGTCTTGTCCGGATCGTAGACAATCCCGGTCGGCCAGTTGACCGAGTCAGCGGCCTGGTGAAGGTAATCATCAACTGCCGGCATCTGCACGTAGGTGCCGGCGGCTGGGATGCGAGTCGCCGTGAATTCCGAACGCAGAAAATCATAACCGACTGACTCGATCGCCACCGGGTCGAGGGAGGCGAAGACGGACGACATGTAGGTGTTATTAAACGGCGGAATCTGCCATTTCAGGGGGATATCGAGCTCAAAATCGGTCGACCAGAGGGCATCCATCAAGAAAACCAGGTTCTTCTTCCCGAGCATGGAATGGCCCATCAGATCCACTTGCACCCGATAGAGTCCGTAGGTTCCCCGGGTGACGTCCGGCCAATTCGTCGGAGCGACCAGTCCATTGTGCAGATGGGAGGCATCGGCCCGGGTCTGCGAACCGAAGTTGTTCTTGGCAAACATCGTCATTCCGGCGCGCATGTGCCCCTTCAGCATCGGAATGTTGATGACGTAGTCCGCCTGGTCGGAAATCGTATAAAGGTAATCCATGGTCACGGAGACATCGCCAGGATCAGTCTCGAGAATGGTGCCTTTGTCGGAGTAGGTGATGGTGGCGGTCGTGCTGGGAACCACGACCTCTCGCCCCAGGTTAGTGTAACCGCTGTTGTCGAGATAATGGACGTTCGGAAACTCCCCATGCCACGCGTCGTAGAGATGCTTGTAGATGTGCTTCAGCGGATCGCCGACGTAAATGTCCGACTGATTGGCGCCAACGACATTGACCAGTTGGCGAAGGACGGAAAGGACCGGGCCGACGGAGGTCTCGGAAACGAAGGAGGAAGGGGAGGTGGGATCGGAGTTGGGTGTCAGGTCGGCGGTGTTGAAATTTCCCGACCAGGCGCTGGTGGCATTGATCTTGATGAAGATCTTCTCGCCCCGAACGTAGTTGACCGCTCCCTTGCCGAGCGCGGCATTGTGGAATTTGAAAATGGCAGTCCAAGCCGCGAGATCGTCGGTCTGACCGGTCAGGCCGCGGAGGGCGGTGGACATCATGCCGTCGATGACAGTCTGGTTGTTGTTGACGGGGAGATACCAGGCGGCGCCGGGAGTATTCACGACGCAACTCTGGTTGACCGCGGTGGGATCATGGACCCAAACGACCCGCCCCGGGAAGACTCCTTTGGCCTCTCCAATCGGCTGATTGGCCACGATGGTCGTCCCCTGGCCCGAGGCATTCGTAGAGAATGCGCAGAGGGCGCCCAACACAACGGCAGCCCCGAGAGCGGAAAGTCGGCCACGGCGAAGGAAGCGCGTCGACGGGACGAGAGCTGCTGCTGATCGAATCAGGGCAGGAGGCTGATCGGAAATCGCTGGACACAGGCTTGATACGATGGACATGGCAGAAAGGCAGAGGGGCTGACGTGGAGCCGTCGTATTCGGGGGGGCGACGGTCGATCCGACGCAATGGGCAAGGAAATCGGACCAACGGGGATTAAACCAAAGGGAAATCACCGGGTCAAGCGGCTGCCGCGTTAGGAAACCGTCTAAAGCGCTTCCTCCCCAAGAACGCCCTGATACGGATTGATGCAGCTAGAAATGCTGGGCGGGACCAGGCGACTCCGTCCCGCAATAATACGGTTTCGGAGGGAGCAAAAGGGGCACTCCGCCTTGGAGCAATCCGCTTGCCGTGAGCGCGGGCGGTGTTACGAAGTCATAAATGCGTAACACCCACGTCGAGTCTGTCACACGATTCAGCGTTTCCCTGCCGGCCTCACTGGCGCGGGAACTGGACCGGATGACGCGGGAAAAAGGGCACCACAACCGGTCGCACGCGATCGCTGACATGGTCCGGGCAAACCTCGTCGAGCATCGCCAGCAGAAGGCCAGCGCCGAGATCGCCGGAAGCATCACCCTGGTCTATGATCATCACGGGCATCACCTCCTGGATTTGCTCACCGACTTGCAGCATGACCATCGCGAGAATATTGTCGCGACCTTGCATGCGCACCTCGACCACGACAACTGCCTGGAGATCCTGGCGGTGCGCGGCCGGGCGGCCGACGTCAAGAAACTGGCCGACGCCATGATCGGGGCCAGGGGCGTGAAGCACGGCAAGCTCACCATCACCAGCACGGGAAAGGACCTGCCGGCATGAAACTGACCAAACTCGTCCTGCTCGCCGCGGTCCTGTCCGTTCGCAGCGCGGCGGCAGACCCCGATGCGGTCATCGCGTTGCCGAAACTCGTGGTGACCGCGACGCCCATTATCGAGGAGAACGCGCTGACACCGCTGGCCGGGCAGTTCACCGTGATCACGCAGCAACAAATCGCCGACCTGAACGCCCAGGATCTGCAGGCGGCGTTGCGCGAGACACCGGGCGTGGTGGTCACCCATTACGATCCGGTCGGCAGCTTTGGCGGCGGCGAGGGCGGCGCCGTGTTCATTCGCGGCATGGGCGCCTCGCGCCCCGGTGCGGAGATTCAACTGGCCATTGATGGCATCGCCAATTTCAACAGTTTGTGGACGCACCCGCTGTTGGACATGCTCAGCGTTGATATTGCCCAGAGCATTGACGTCTACAAGGGCGCGCAGCCGGTGTTGTATGGCAATATGGCATTCGGCGTGGTGGACGTGACCACCAAACGCCAGGCTGATCCAGGCTTCACCACGAGCCTGCAAACCGCCTACGGCTCCTATAGCACTTTCGTGGAAGTCGCCGAGCAGGGCGGCAAGGTGGGCGACTTTGACTACTACCTGCTCCAGAGCTTTCGCTCCTCCGACGGAGCCCGGCCTCATTCTGCGGGTGAGCTGCAAGATTTCTTCGGGCGGATCGGCTACACGCTGAATTCGAACTGGGAAGCCCACGTGATCTACAACCGCACCAACAACTGGGCCGACGATCCCGGCCCGTCCCCGGATCTGGTTCCGCCATCGCAGGTGTACAACAACGGGCGGTTTGACGACGACGATTTCCTGGCCGTGGCCACCCTGGAAAACCACTACGGGAATGCGGAGGGTTATGTGAAGGCGTATTGGAATCGCGGCACGCTGAATTGGGTCAACGAATTCGACACCACGACCCATTTGAATGATGAGGACACGCTGACCAAGTACGTCAATTATGGGGTCAAGACGCGCGAGACCTTCAAGCCGTGGACGGGGGCCGAACTGATGGGCGGCGTGGATGTGGATTACATCAGCGGCCGGTACAATGAATCGCTGGCGGGTGCGCTCACCGTCTTTCCGGACGAGACCTGGCGGATGGTTTCACCCTACGCGTCGCTCAGCCAGCGATGGAACCTCGACCGCGACGTATACCTCCAGCCGTCTGCCGGGTTCCGGTATTTGGACCATGACATTTTTGCCAACGAATTTGCGCCTCAGGCCGGGCTGGTGCTCGGCGTCAAAGATACGGAGTTCCATGCCTCCTATGCCCGCGGCATCAACTATCCCGGTATTTTTGTCGACGCTTTCCCGCCCGGCAACAACCTCGGCCACAGTCTGCATCCCGAGACGCTTGACCATTACGAACTCGGTGCCAGCCAGCAGTTCGGCAAGCTCGCCAAGCTTGACCTGACGCTGTTCTACGACGGCGGCCACGACCGGATCGTTCTGACCTATCCGCCGTTTCCGCCAGTCTGGACGAACATCAACAGTTTTCAGACTGAAGGACTGGAAACGACCCTGACAATTACTCCGGTCGAGAACCTCGCGTTTTTCGGCGGGGTCACCGCGCTCAACGCCAATCCCAGTGATCTGCCCTACGCCCCCCAATGGAGCGCCAGCGCCGGCGCGACCTATCGATTCCTCCAGCGCTTCCACCTCAGCGTTGACAGCCAGTACGTCGGCAGTGAAAACGCACTTACGCGCGCTCGCGACATCAACGCGGTCAACACCAGCCGAATCAGCGCTTTCTTTCTGGTGAATGCGAAGCTTAGCTGCGATTTTGCGGTACCGAGCTGGCGGATTCACGGCCAGATATTTGTCAGCGGTCAGAACCTCACCAATGCCCACTACCAGCAGCAGCCCGGTTATCCCATGCCCGGCATCAACGGGATGGGCGGCGTCCGCCTGAGCTTCTGATGTTGCGACGGCTGTCCTGAGCCGTCTGCATTCAATGAACCTCGCCCTTACTCATGGACAACAATGGCGTCAGGTAGTCGGTGTAGGAGCCTGCTGGCAGGCGATTTTAACTTCGAAATCCTCCTTCGCTGGGCCGACGGAGGACAGGTCGCGAGCAAGCTCGCTCCTACAGTTCGCGCAGATACGCTCCAGATGTCTACCCACAGATAACCCCTCGACCGGCAGGTTTGTCATGTCCACAGATTCCGGAGGCTGTTTCGATACGCTGGCCGCCGACACCCGTTGGCGCATCTTCACGGTTGAGGAGCGCCGCAAGGTCGATGCGTTTGTGCGCCGCTGGAAGATCAAGCCCGGTGACCGCGTGCTGGAACCCGGGTGCGGGGCGGGCCGCCTGACGGAGGTGCTGGCCGCCTTGACCGGCCCGGCGGGGTCGGTGGTGGCGTTCGATGCCTCGCCTGAGTTCATGCGGCTGACCGCGCAGCGCGCCCTGCCGCCCCACGTGAGCTTGCATACCGCCCGCGTGGACGCGTTGCCGCTCCCGCCGGCCTTCTTCGATCACGTGGTGTGTTTCAATGTCTTTCCCCACCTCACGCCATTGCCTGAAACGACGCGACGTCTCACTGCGGTGCTTCGGCCCCGGGGGGTATTCTGGATCGCCCACACTCGCAGCCAGACGTTCGTCAATGCGGTGCACCGGGAGGGCCCGCCCGAGATTCATGAACACATCCTGCCGGGTCCGGAAGAGCTGACGCGGTTGCTGCGCGACGCTGGACTGGGTGAGATCGAGATTGAGGATGACGCCGGTTTTTTCCTGGCGCACGCCGTTCGCCTTGCCCCGGAAGTCGCTTCCGTGCATCCCGGTAACCATGTCTGAATCGTCCTCCATCGGTGCCGGCCGGGTCGCCCGCTTCATGACGGTATCGCTTGGGCGCGAGCTGGGCGTTCTGCTCGCCCTGTCGGTGATGTTCCCGTTCATGATTCACATCATCCCGGTGCCGGAGGATTCGCAATGGGGCCCACGATTGCTGCCGATGTTTTATGCGCCGCTGCTGGCGGCCCTCTGCGGTCGCGTGCGTTCGGCGGCGGCGGTCGCGTTGCTCGCGCCGTGGCTAAACTGGATGCTGACGTCGCATCCCTCGCCGCCGCTCGCCGTGGTGACGATGGTCGAGTTATCGGGCTTTGTGTTCGTCGTGCGGGTGCTGCTCGCCGGCGTGGGACCACGCTGGTATCTGGCGGCTCCCGCCTATTTGGCGGCCATGGCAGCGGCTGTGGTGGTGACGGGGCTTTTTCCGGCCTTGATCGGCGGCCGGTCGGCGCTGGCCTGGGCGGCGCAGGGCATCGTGACGGGCGAGCCGGGCATTGTGATCCTGCTGGTGATCAATTGGCTGGCGCTGCGCTTCTACCCACCGGGCGCGGCGCCGGCTTGATCTCGGAAATGGGCGGAGCCCCTCGGCCGATTCGGGGACCTAAGCTGGTCAAATGGGCAAGCCTACGCCCCTACGGCAGGAAACCGGGTCTTCCACCCGAGAATGAACCGGCCCTGTCACGTGGGCGGTTCCATCCCATCGTTTGGTTGCCTTTGCCGACTTTTCGCGCAAAATAAAGTTCAACGGCCCGAGTTGCGATGCCAGCGCCATTTGATGGGACGCGGGCCGAATCAAGATTTTATCGGATACCGATTTAGCCGATTGATAGAGGATGAGCGTTTGATGCCCGTCAAAGCCGATCTCCACCATGTCCGCGTCGCCAATGATCCAGCCGCTGGTACGATGGAGAGGAGGTCGCGGGCCCGAACGGCTGATCGCGACGCTCGGACTGGTGCTGGGGTGCTGGCCGGTGGCGGCGCACGGGCAGGCGTTATCGATCAAGGCGGCGCTTCCGGGTTATATTGAAACCGGCATCCCTCCGTTTGTCGTCCTTGGCCCGGAAGCGCTGGGATTGAGCGCGGCGCCGGTCGATCTCCATCAGATGCCGGACGGACGGATTCTCGCCTTTGGCCACGGCGAGCTGGCGCTGGGGGACGGCGTGCGTTGGGAAGTCTTCCGTCAGGCGGATGATGACCCCCGGGTTGGCACCGCCAGCGTCGCGATCGAACAGGATGGACGCATTTATGCGGGCATGGCCGGCGGCTTCGGCCGGATTGAATTCAAATAGGATGGCCGGTGGCGATGTGCCCGGGTCGAGAAGTTGCCGGCGGATCTCAGGAACGAGACTGATGCTCTGACAGGAGTCTCGATGGTGGGCGACAACTGGTTCTGGTCCTGGGGCAGCGGTCCCATCATCGCCTGGAAGCCGGGAGGCGTGCCACGTACGGTTGGCCGGCTCAATGCCCTGGAGCGGATCTTTACCATGGGCACGGGAGTGTTCATGAGCGACCAGTCCAACGGCATGCTCTTCCAGCTGAAGGGCAACCAATTCAGCCCGGTCGTCTGGGAGCGGAGCCGCTGGAACATCGATCGGGTCTTGACCTGCGCCGTGCCGGTGGACGATGGCGCCACACTGGTCGGGGCGATCAGTCTCGGACTAATGCGCTTCGACGGAACCGAGTTCCAGCCATTGGTCAACCATGGGCCGCTGGCAGGCGCACATCGCATTAATGACCTGTGCGACGCCGGCGACGGGTTGTTGGCCGCGGCCGTTGACAACGTGGGGGTGGTTTTCATCGATCGGACGGGCCGGATCATCCAATCGCTGGACCGTTCGGTGGACAACCGGCTGGCCCGGGTGAAACGGCTGCTTCGCACCCCGGGCGGTGTCCTTTGGGCCTTGTTGAACGAAGGGATCGTGCGCATCAATTTTCCCGCGCGTTTCTCCTCGCTCGAGGCATTGGTGACGACGGGGCTGGCGTTTTCGCAGCCCTACCGGCACGAGGGCCGGCTCTGGCTTCTGGCGGACGGGCAGGCGCAGCGAGGCGTCTATGACGATGAGCACCGGCTCATCCGTTTCGAGGTCGACACCCCGGGTCCCTACCTGGCTTCCATGATTGATCTCGGCGGTGTATGGGTTGCCAATACGGAAGAAGGGATCTTTCGCCATGAACCCGGCGGCGGCTGGACGAAGCTGGCGCAGGGTCCGCACAGCCCCTACATGCGGCCGGAGCCCGTGCAGCCCGGTTGCTGGCTTTATGCCGCCGAGAACGAAACCGGGTGGCTGCGCCGCGTCGGCGACCAGTACGTCTTCGAGCGGATTCCCCAACCCGGGATGGAACATGTATATGGAGCCGTCGCCGATGCGCAGGGCGTTTTCTGGGCCGAATTAGGCACGGGCAAGGTGGCCCGGATTGAGGCAACCCTCCCCAGGCCCACGGTGGAGGTGCTGGGGCCCGCGGAGGGACTGCGTGATGCGTGGGTGCAACTATTCATTTTTGAAGGCGAGGTCAGGGTCAACATGCGCGATCAGATCTTGCGCTATGATCGGAGCCTCCACCGGTTCTCGCCCGACGCCGACCTGCTGCATCGGATTCCCGCGCTGGCCGGAGCGCTCGGCCGGCCGGCGGGCGACGCGCATGGCCGGCTGTGGATCACCAAACCGGACAAGGTGCTGATGGTTGACCCCAAATCCTCTCAGGCGAACGAACTGGCGGCGGCGATTCCGGAGGGTTTGCAGCCCCTTTACTTCACCCCGCAGAGCGATGGCGTCATGTGGATGAATGAGCCCGGGCGGCTGGCCCGATTTGACCCAGCCCAGCCCGCCCCGGCGCCGCCGCCCTTGCGAGCCAGGATCACCCGCGTGGAGTTGCCGGCCAGTGGTTTGGTGCTCTTCCCAGAGGACGGACGGATCCCTGATTTGCCTGTCACCAACAGCACCATGGTGGTCCATTATCTCACTCCCAACCAGCCCTTCGGCCAATCCGTCAGCTTTGAAGTCCAACTTTCGGGCGCCGACGGAGGCTGGGTTTCGACTGGAGGGACCGGCTCCATCACCTTCAACCATCTCGATCCCGGAGGATACCGGTTGCACGTGCGGCCGCGGCTGGGACGGGTGGTCGGCGACGAAGCCCGCCTGGATTTCTCCATTCTGGCGCCGTGGTATCGGACCCGGCTGGCTTATTTCTTCCTCAGCCTCGGAGTGCTGGGTGCCCTCATTACAGCCCTCTGGCTGAGCACGTTTCTCGCGCGCCGCGAGAAGCTGCGGTTGGAACGGCTCGTCGCGATTCGCACCAGCGAATTGCATACCACTAATCGCGAACTCGAGCGCCAGATCCATGAGACTAGCGAGAAGACGGTCGCACTCCGGGCGAGCGAAGAACAGTTGCGGCAGGCTCAGAGAATGGAGGCGGTGGGACAACTGGCGGGCGGCGTGGCGCACGACTACAACAACATTCTAACCTCGACACTGATGCAGCTCGGCCTGCTGCTGGGCGATCCGAACCTGACCGAGGAAATGAGGCATTCGCTCGGGCAACTGGTGAGCGATGCCGAACGGGCCGCCAGCCTGACCCGACAGTTGCTGATGTTCAGCCGGCGGCAGATTATCCAGGTAAAACAGATCGATCTGAACGAAGTGTTGGCCAATCTGCTCAAGATGCTCCGGCGGCTGTTGGGTGAGACCATCAACCTGGAATTCCAGGGCAACCCCCATCCCCTGTGGATCAAGGCCGATGCCGGCATGATTGAGCAAATCGTGACGAATTTGTGCGTGAACGCCCGGGACGCGATGTCGCCGAATGGCGGCCGGCTGACGATTAATGCCCGACTCGTCCCAGTGGGCGCCGAGGCGGCGCAAGGGAATGCGGAGGCCCGCCCCGGGATTTTCGTCTGTCTATCAGTGATCGACACCGGCTGTGGGATGGACGCGGCCACTCTGAAACACATCTTTGAACCCTTCTTCACCACCAAGGAAGTCGGCAAGGGCACCGGGCTGGGTCTGGCCACCGTCTATGGCATCACGAAGCAACATGGAGGCTGGGTGGAAGTGGTCAGCGAGGTGGGCCGCGGCAGTGTTTTCCGCGTCTACCTCCCCGCCGTGACCAAAGCCGTGCTGCCTGATTCCGGACCCGCGGAGGTGGAAACCCGCAAGGGCACGGAAACCATCCTGCTGGTGGAAGATGATCAGGCCGTTCGCGAGATGATTGTGCGTGGCTTGCAGCGATATGGGTATCGCGTGTTCGTGGCCGCCGACGGCCGGGAGGCGGAGGGAATATGGCACCGGCATGCCGAAGAGATCGATCTGTTGTTCACCGACATCAGGATGCCCGGAGGCACATCAGGGCTGGAGTTGTACGAACGCTTCAAGCACTCCAAAGCCGGCCTGCAGGTGGTAATTTCGAGCGGCTACAGCGAGGAGATCGTGAAATTGGGAATGTCGGTGAATCCCTTTCTGGTGTTCTTGCCCAAGCCCTATGACGTGAAGACCATGGCCGACACGGTGCGCCGGTCCCTGGACCGGGCCTGAGTCTTGCCTCTCCGGGCTTACGTCCCTCCACTCAGCACCATGACGAAAGCAACGCTGGCCCTTCTCCTTGTGCTCGGGCTCGCATTCGTGGGCTTGGCCGCCGCCCCTTTGTCGCCCCGGGAACCGCGCGATTGGACCTGGGTGCAGGGGGCCGTTTTCGTGCCCACGAACGCGGTGAATGAAGCGCAGCAGTGGGATGAATACAATCCGGCGGTCAACGATCGCGAACTCCACTCGGCCTCGGTTTATGGCATCAATGTGGTCCGCGTTTACCTGCACTATTACGTCTATTTGAAAAAGAAGGACGTGTTGTTGCGGGACATTGAAGACTTCCTGCAACGCGCCAACCGCTACGGCATCAAAACGGAATTCGTGTTCTTCGACGACTGCTGGAACCAGCCGCCGGAAGAACTGCTGTCGCCGGACTACCACTATCCGGCGCCGCTGCCCGGCGTGCACAACAGCCGGTGGCTGGTTTCACCCGGCGCGCAGGTGCAGGCGCACTACGCCGAGCATCGGGCGCGGCTGCAGGCCTATGTGCAGGACATTGTCCGCGCGCACCGGGATGACGCGCGGATCGCCTTCTGGGAGATCTACAACGAGCCGACGAAATCGCCTGAAACCCTGCGGCTGGAAAAGGACGCCGCCGGCTGGATCAAGGAAACCGGCACGCGGATCCCCGCGACCGCCACGGGCCGGGAATACTCCGGCGAGCCGTTTTCCGATTTTCGCTCGTGGCATGAGTATGGAAATTACAACTACGTGGGCGATCCGCAGTCGTTGAACACCGAGTGCATGAACCGGCAGGGGCAGAGCGTCCCGGGCGTCGTTGCCCATTTCCGCGGGAAGACCGGGTTCATCATGTGGGAATGCGGCATTGGCCGGGACAACTGCCGGTTTGCCTGGGACGAAGATCGCGACAAGCCGCGGCGCGACGAGGCGGTCACACCCTTCCATGGCATCGTCTATCCCGACGGTCATCCTTGGGCCGTGGAAGATGTGCAGGCGCTGCTTGGGCCCAAGAAGTTCGCGGAGACGCATTTCTTCACCGTGAAGTATTTCGCCGACGCCGGATTCAAGACGCTCGCCAAGACCTCCATCGTTCCGTTCATCGACTTTGATCTGGTCGACGAGCCCGGCGTTGGTTCTCCCGATGCGACGGCGCGCATTCCCCGGGAACGGTTCTCCATCGAGTACACGGGTTCGATCATCCCGCCGGCGACCGGCGCCTACACGATCAACGTCGACTGCGATCACTGGGTGTCGCTCTCAGTCGACGGCAGGAAGGTCATCGACAAGACCACACCCGGCCAGGCGGAAGCGACCGGCATCATCCAGCTCATCGGCGGAAAAGACTACGGGTTCAGCGCACGCTATGTCCACGCAACCGGAGTGGCCAGCCTGCACCTGACTTGGTTTGGCCCAGGCCTGACGAGGCGCGTGATCGAACCCGCCTCCGTCTTCGCCAACCCGGGCAGCGGCAACTGACCGGGCAGGGAATTGCTAAGGCTCCAGTCGCGGCAGGAACCAGCCGTTCAAGCGACCGCATTCAGGCTGGTGCCCGTGGTTCCAGTGGTGGCACTGGCCGGCGTGGTGGCGGCAGATGCGACGGCACTGCCACCGCCATGGTGATGGTGGCCATGGTTGTGACCCCGGAGGGCGGTGAACGCTTGCTGCGCCGCGGTGAGATTGCCGGACTGGAGCGCCTGGCCGATCGCACTCAACGGATTATTGCCCGTAGAGGAGGAGGACGACTGGCTGGCGGGGAGGTCTTGCTGGAGGGTGGCGTAGGCCTGTTGGGCGGCAGTGAGATCGCCGGACTTCAGCGCCTTGCCGAGCGCCTGAAAGTCGGATTGAACCTGCCCGATCTGACTCTGCCAAGCAGCAGGCGTAAGCCCGGCGGATGAAGATATAGCTGACACTGACATGGGACTGACCTTTCAATTAAGGGTTGGGAACGATGACGGCCTTGTCAGTTGAAGTGGCTACCGAAATCATTCGGTGCGGTACCGCGCAACTTGAGGGTTTTCTCGCGCTGCCGGGGGCTCACTGCAGTTAAAATTGGAAGGTGCTGATCCAAGGACGGTGACGAGTTGTGGGAACCAGGAAATCGCCGATGTACTCCGCATCCCTTCCAAGACGGGACTGGCCCGCGGATGCGGGCCGGGGTGGCACCGCTGTCCCCAGGCCGTCTTTGCGCGTTAGGGATAGCGCTCTACCCCTAAGGCGCAGAATGAAAGAGAAAGATCAGGACGCCTCTTTCGGCTTTGTTTCATCTCCCGTGCCATCGTCGGGCACCTGGTTGCTCGCGACGATCCAGAATGCGAATGCGAACAAAACGGTCAGCACGGCAACCGTGGCTGCCAGCGATCTGCCGTGCCACAGCCCGGAGAACCATTGCCGGAACTCGACGGAAAGGACATTTGCCTTTCCCCCGTAGAGCTCCAACTCCCGCAGATATTTCTTGGTGTCCAGGGGATCATAACCCAAGGGATCCGCAGGCGTTGGACCGGCCGTGAAATAGATTGTGAGCGCGCTGCCCAGACCCAGCGCCAATAGCATCACGGCAACATCACGGATTTGCCTCTGCCCCATCCTGAAACGGCCGGGAATGGCCTGATTCCTCCGATCGGGATCTTGGCGGCTATTCCCGGTGTCACGCTCCCGCATGCTGGTCCTGATGGCATTGATTTCATCGTCGGATATGCCATGGCCACGCTTCCTCAGTTCCGCCAGCGCGGCTTCAACGGCCTCAGGTTCAAATCTGGAATAATTACGCAGATATTCCTCCAGTTCCGAATCCGACAGGGTAGGGATCCTGGTTTGGAATGTCTCGGGCATGGGCTTTCTCTTGCTATAGCCTGCGGCCTGGAAAATGCGAGTGATAGCTCATGCCAGCCGGAAGACTCGCCCACGTTTGATTGGAGCAGACGCCATGCGGAGAGGGGCTTCTTTGCCCGCATATCCCTTGACTATCGCCACCATAGGTAGCGCTGCCGGTCGAATGGCCGTAGCGATGGCGAAGGCCGCGTTACTATCCGTTCAATTGGACGCTGGGAGCGCTGATTCTGCATTTTCGTCGAGGAAACCGGACAGCCATGTAGCGCCAGTCTGCGACTGGCGATCGCCGGTCGCAGACCGGCGCCACCTTTGGCTGCGGCGCTGCCGCGCTGAGAAACATGCGCGCTAGGGGCTTGGGACGTAATGGTTCAGTTCTTTCTTCTCGAACGCCTTGGGCATCATTTCCAATCGGGCGTTTTCTTGCTTCGCCAAACGCGACAGGTCATCCGGACTGCGCACGATGTGCGGCGTCAAAAAAACGATGAGCTCGGTCTTCTGCTTGTTCTTTGTCTTATACTTGAACGCATAGCCCAGCAAAGGAATATCGCCCAGCAGAGGCACCTTGTTCTCCACCTGAGTCGTTTGCGTAGACATGAGGCCGCCGATGACGACCGTCTGGTTGTTGGGGGTGACAATTACCGTGTCGGCCGAGATCAGGTTGATGATGGGAGAATTCACCCCATTGCCAATTGCGACGGTATCAGAGCTCAACGACGAGATCTCCGGATCCAGAATCATTTCGACATTCCCTTCCGCCGTGATGAACGGCGTCACTTTGAGACTGATGCCGATGTCCGTCTGCACAACGGTATTCTCGAAGGTGGTCTGGTTGCCAACGGCAATTGGCGTAAAACCGGTGACGAGCGGAATCTGTTCGCCGACCAGGATCGTCGCCTGCTGGTTGCTGCGCGTCAGAATCGTCGGTCGGGAGAGGACCTCCGTCTTGTTGTTGGCCGCTAATGCGTGGATCGTTGCGTTCACGTTTCTTCCGGTGAGGGCATAGAAGGCGCCGTTGCTGCTGGGCGAAGCCGGGCTCGGCGTGCTGCCCACCGCCGGGGCCTGATTGATCAAACCGTTCGGAGCGGTTCCATTTAATCCGAATTGGGTCGAGGCGATGCCCGTGGCATTGAGGCCGATGCCGTCAGGGCCCGTGTAGTTCAGCTCCGTCCCGAGGTCCAATTCATTGGTATGAGTGACCTGGACGAAGACGCAGTCGATCAGCACCTGCGGTCGGGGTTGGTCGAGGCCGGCGACGATCGTCTTGATGACTTCGAAGGTCTGATCATCGGTGACGACGATGAGGCTGCGTGAATCCATGTCGCTGGTGATCAGAGCATCGCCCAGCATCGTCGAATTGGTGTATTGTCGGGTGGCGCTGGCGTTGCTGCTCGCTCCACCGCCGCCGATGACGCCACCGAGCCCACCGCCAATCCCGCCCGCGGTGCCGCCGGGGCGGGCTGCTCCCGTCGTCTGTTGGGCCGTGGCCTGGCTTGAGCCTAGAAGAATCAAGCCGGCGGAGAGGAGGTTGCGAATCCACCTTCGAAATAATTGTGATGTCATGGGAGTAGACTTTTCCCCGTGTTTTCAGACCGCCGTCAGGGCAAGGTCCGGTGAGACGTGTTTGTGCAAATTGTAGGAAGCGAGCTTGCTCGCGATTTCGATGTAAGATTTGCCTGCCCCCGCATGGAGTCTCAATGGGCCGCCGACGAACTGCTGCCCAGATTGAGAACCGGGGCGGCGTTGGTCGGCTGGGCGTTGGTGGTTGCGCGCGAGCTCAACGGATCAGCCTGCGTCGTGCTCGAATTCCGGGAGACGCTGCTTTGGAAAAGATTTTGCAGCACCGTTTGCACCTGTTGCACATCCGCATTTTGCACCGTGATGATAAAAGCCTTTTGTTTACGGGCTGAGCTGTAATCCAACCGGGCCACCATCTCGGCGATGTCCGGCATCTGGTCCTTCGAGGCACTGACGACAATCGAGAAGGTCCGCGGATCTGCGACCGCCGTCACGGGAGTGTTTCGACCGCTGGTGGCGCCGGTGCGGGCGCCGGCTCCGGTCTGGTTTGCCGCGCCACCGCGGAAGGCTCCTCCCCCTTGGCCGGCCGCGCCGACGGCACCAGCGCCTCCCCCCCCGCCTCCGAAACCACCGCCGAAAAAGCCCCCGCCAAAGAAGCCGCCCGGCCCCCCTCGGAATTGGCCGACATTGCCGGCGGCCGGGGTGGAGATCCCGTACAGATTCGTGATCAATTGGGCCATCTCGATCGGATCCGCATTCTTCAGCTGGAAAACCCGGGTGGTGGAGACGGTCTCGATCGACCGGTCGAGTGCCGACACGATTTCCACGATGTGGTGGATGTTCATCTCCGTATCGGTGACGACGAGCGAGTTGCTATCCTGGTTGGCCGTGAGCGTCGCCGAACCCGGCATCAGGGTGCCGAGGTCTTTTGCCGCCTGCGTCGCGTCGATGTGGCGCAGCGGAATGATCTGCATCACCATGTCGGCGGTCAGCGGAATTTCCTCGGGGTTATTGCCGGTATGAATCGGGATGTTTTGTTTTTTGGCGTCGTCCTTCGAAGTCACGATCAAGTTCCGGCCATGGACGCTGGCGCAGTAGCCATTCTTGTTCAGCGCGACATTGAGCAGCTGCACCGCCTCTTCCTTCGAAACCGGCTGGGCGCTCCACATGTCCACCGTGCCGCTCACCGGCGTTTCGAGCACGATGACAAAGCCGGCGGCGTCGCTCAGGTAGTTCAACACCGTCTCGAGCGGCGCGCCGCGAAAGTTGAACCGCAGTCCGGGCCCCGGATTCGCCGATGAACCGGTGTCCGCAACAGGCGTGGCGCCATCCGTTGCGGGCGACGGCGGAGCTGGCTGGGCCCGGCCACTTGCGGCGAGCGCGGCGAATCCAAGCCACAGAGTAGGAATAAGCAGATTGGTTTTCATTGTTTCAATTGTTTCTGTCTTTGCTCCATCAGTCGTCTGAGAACATCCGAGGCATCCGCCGGAATCGCCGGCGCGTTGTTGGCGGCCGGAGCCCGGTCAACCCGGGGGGCGGCGGTCACGGTCCACTGCCCGCCCTCCGGCCGGTGAAGTTGCTGGCCGATCGTCAGCGACAACCGCTTCGAGTCGCGCGTGAGCTCGACTCCGTCGGCGAGGATGCGGGTCACCGTGAATTGGGCGATCGCGTCCCCGACGCGGAGCGCTTTGCGATAGCTGCTGTCAGGGCTGTCGAAAAAGGCAAACAGGCCTTTCTCGTATTGCATCGTTCCGACGAGGGAAATCGTATCGCCGGCCGGCGGCGGGGGCTCGCTGTTTTTCCGGCCTACCCGGTTTGGATCGAAAATATTCCAGTCGCCGATCAATCGAAAGGCGGCAAAGCTGGCGGCGGCCGGCGCGGCGGCGGGCGGCGGTGCCAGCGAGTTGGCGTCAGCGGCGAGACTTCGGCCGAGGAGGATGGCGGCGGCGAGGACGATGATCTTGCTGGAGGGCGGTGCGCCGTCACCGCCCTGGCACTGAGCGGCGCTGACGGCGCAGCGCCCTCCAGCCTGGGTAGCGATCTCAGCCGCATGGCATCGTTTCATGGTTTGCCCTCCAGCGGAGTCAGCCGCAAACCGGTGACCGTGAGGCTGAGCGTCAGCCGCTGACCGGTGTCGTCCCGGGAGACCAGTTCGACGGACTCGGCGTGCATCGCCAACGGTGATTTCTCCAGTTCGTACAGGAAACGGCTCAACGCGGGCAGGGTGCCGGTGGCGTCCAGCCGGCACTCCAGCAGAGAGTAAACGTCGTTCGCGCCGTGCTTCCAAAGAGGCTTGATCGATCCGAGCTCGATGGCGCTTGTCCGGCCACAACTTTCGAACGCCGACAACACCTCATATTCGGATTGCGCCGGGTCCCTGGGCAGCGCGCCTGACTGGATCTCGGCCCAGACCTGCCGCAGGTGCGCGTCGCGCGCGCTGATGTTTCGGCCGCTGGCCACGGATCCTTTTAGCTGCTTGATCTCGACCGAGCGGGCCTGCCAGACGTTGACGAGGGGCGTGAAAACGATCCGGTCCAAGGCCAGCAGGAGCAGAAGGGCCCCGATGAGCAGGATGAGCCAGCGTTGGCGCTTTGGCATGTTCGTCATCATGATCCGGAACCTCCAATCCAGCGAAACGTGAAGGTGAACTGGGCCGGGATCTTCCCGCTGATGGACTCGACCTTCAGTCCCTGAATTTCCCTGGCCTTGCGCAGTTGATCCTGCGTCCGCAACAACGCCCGGTCGTCCTGGGCGGTGCCGGTGATGTTGACAGTCGTGACATTTGCCACGTGGTGAATATCGAAGGACCTCGCTGTCACGCTGCCGTTGTCCGGGAAGCACTGGGTGACGCGCGCCAAAATACGGAGATCGGGAAAGGAGCGGTCATACCACGGTCGATAATCCCGGATCCGGTCCTGAATCTCCGTGAGAACGCCGGCCCGTACCTGCATCCCGCGCCATTCAGACCGGAGCAGTTGGAGCCGGATTTCCTGCCATCCGAAAGCCACCAGGGCCAGCACGACGGCGCCACCCAGCGCCAGTCCAGCCGTCGCGAGGCGCTTCGAGTTGTAGCGCGCCATCAGCAACGACCAGCGCCCCGGGCGCGGTGGCAGAAACTCCACCTCGGAGCCCGTTGGCGTCAGCCAGTGGTTGGCAATGCCTTCCGCGATCTGGTCAGCCAGACGATTGCCGGGCGGCCCGCCCGTCTCGACCTTCAGTCCCACCGTGTCCGGCCATTCGCGGAGACTCCCGGCCAGCTGATCCACCATCTTCGCGTCACCGCACAGGCAGAGTTCCCGCAGATCGCCGCGCAAGTCGGTCGGCACCTGTTCGAACGTGACGCGCAGTTCACGGGACACTGCGCCGCCGTCGACCAGGTTCTCCCCCGCAGCGGATTCGATCGCGGCCTCGCAGGTGCGAAAGGCCGCAATTCCACCGCCGGCGGAGACCAGCAAAGTCGCTCCCGTGCTTTCGACCGCCACGGTGATGCGGCCCTTTCCTTGAGATGCGATCACGCCCGGCAGGGCAGCGAGACCAAGCGTAAAACTCACGGGTTTCAGCCGGGCCGCCTTGGCCACCGCGGCGAGAAGCTCCAGCCGATCCTTGCGCACGGCGAGCTGCGTCACATAAGTCCCGTCGGCAGAGCGGTGAATCGAGCGCGCAATCTGCAGTTGTGCCGCGTCGTAGGGGAATCCCTTCTCCGCCTCGAGCTGCAGGAAACTGTCCAAGTCCTCGGGCGATAGGACCGGGGTTTTCGTGTGCTGGCTCATGATCCAGTTCGCCGGCACCGCAACCACACAGGCGTGTTCGTGAATTCCGGCGGCGTCGAGATGATTTCTGATTTCCCGCCCGATCAACTCGGGCTTCTCATCGAGGAGATCGAGCGACAGGGCCGCCGAAACGGAGTTGACGACCTTGATCGTCGCTTTGGACCGCGCCACCTGAACCGCCCGCAACTGGCCATCGCTCAAGGTCAGCCCGAGCACAGAGTTTAACCGGTTCTTGGTTTTCCAGGTCATGGTTTGGCGGTCTTTAGGGTTTTCCGGACCTGCGTGCCCAATGCCCAGCCGTAGGAGCTGAGGTCCTGTCGATAAATAATCCGCGGCATGCCCATGGTCGTATCAAAAACCACCCGCTCGCGGTGATAGCCGCGACCGAAACGCCCGACCGCGGCGATATCCGCGGAGAATTGGTAAGACTGGTCCGTGATATAAGGCCCGGCGCGGCGGATGGCCGCGGGACTGAGCACGTGGGTGATCCAGAACAGCGACGTGAGTGCAGTCGGATTGGCCAGACGATAGGTCACAAGGCTCGCCGCGCTGCTGAGCCCGACTCCGGGAATGCACGCCAGCACGGTTTCGCTCGCGGTATTAACATTGATTAGCCCCGCCGACGAGAAGCTCATGATGGACGTGTGGATGAGAGCGAATTCACTCTCCGTCATCCCGCTCGCCAGCATGAAGTCCGCCCCGCTGGTAAAGGCGCGCTGGGGGCGTGCGCGGTTGAGATTTTGCAGGATCCCGGCCCCGCGCTCCGCGCTGATCCCTTTCCTCGTCAGCAGGGCGGTTAACCGTTGGAAATTGGGATTGTTGGGCGCGAGATTCGAAATATCCACCCGCGGTCCGCCGGTGCGGGTCGTAGTCGGCTGGTTGCTGAAGGCCGTGACATATTCGAACAGGCCGGGCTGCAACTGCCCGTCCTGGTTATCGTGGGGCGGAGACTGGTCGCCGTCGTCCTCATTGGGATCCAGGGTGCCGTTCAGGTTGGTATCTTCCCCGAAAAGGAGGTCGAGCGTCGCACCATAAACGAGCCGCAGCTCGTCGACCGATTCGAACGGCGCCCCCTTGTTGAGCCGTGGCGGGTTAAGCGTCGAGTAAGCGCTGCTGAGCGCGCTGCCGCTGGATTGCGACTGCCGGGTGCGCCAGCCCACGATCGCGGCGGCAAAGTCGGACGTCATGTTTGTCATCGGCAGCGCAGCGAGCATCGTGGCCGTCGCGGTGTTGAGATTGAGTTTGGACGCCTCGTCCACGAGGCAGAACACGGGCTCGGTGGTGGGCAGGTTGTTCACATCGCGACCGATGAACCAGAATCGTGGGTCACCGGGATCATCGCCGACCTGAAGGGCTTCGGAATAGTAGTCGGCTGTCGGTTCGGGCGGGATGCCGCTGTCGGGCACCACGCCATCAATCGCGTAATTGTTCAGAATATAGGCGGTATAGCGCGTTCCGGCTGCGACCGCCTGCCGGGCCTCGATCTCACCCACGCGGTTGGCCGCCGCCTGGAGCTCCGAATTGGTCGAATCGGCGAAATAGAGAACGAGCACCACCAGCCCGAGGCAGATCCACAGCACGATGATGAGCACCGACCCGCGCTGCCGCCGGAGCGGATCTGCAAAGGAAAGTGTCGCCGGCGTCATGATCCGGTCCCTCCCGCGGCCTGCGCCAGGGCCGCCGCCTGGCTGGTCTTCGTGGCGACCAGAACCGGCACCACCAATTCGACCGGATGCGGCGGAGACTGGCTGGAGTCGCGGTTGGGGACCGACAGGCTGAATCGAATCGCCATCGGCAGCGCGGACGTGACCGTGGAATCCCAGGTATCGGTCCATTCAGTGCCGTCGTAATAGTCAAATTGGGCGTCGGTGACTCCGGTGAGCAAGACCTGCTCGTCCGTGGTCGGCGTCTGGGCGGGAAGGAGATTCCGCGTCACGGCGCGGACCAGGTTCTTGGTATTGGTGCCGTCGGTCGCCGGCGCGAGAAAGTAGGCGACGACCTGCACCTCGGAAAACGGACTCCATCCGTCCACCGTGGCTGAGGTCGTGTAAAGATCGGGGCTCACTCGCGTAGCGGCGAATTCCTGCGTCAGCGAGTCGGTCGGCCTGTCCTGGAATTGTCCCGAGAACGTGCCGGCGGGCGGCGTCGCCGTGCCGGCGGGCACCATCAGCCCTGCAAGATCGCGCTGCACCAGTCCCAAGGCGCGCTCCAACACCAGGGTCGCGTCGGTCCGCTCATTCGTGGCGTTGTGCAGCCGCAGCGCGCCGAAATAGGTCCCGTTAATGACAAGCAACACAATCGCCGCAACCCCGGTAGCGATGAGGAGCTCCAGAAGCGTGAAGCCGCGTTCGGCGCGGCGGTTGCCGGGGATCGGTTGCATCAAAATGTGCCCGCGGCGACCGGCGGCTTGCCGGGAGTGCCGAGCGTGTCGGCCGTGGGATCGAACAAGGTGCTCGCCTTCATCTCGTATTGGGTGTCCCGCACCGTGAAGGTGACCCGCACCGTCAGCTGCGTCATCGCGTCCTGCGGCCACGTCTCCGACTGCAGGGCCCACGGGTAATTCGTGCCGCCGTCGTTCTCGACTCCGCTGGCCGAATTCTCGATCACCTGGCCCTGGCTCAGCAGCAACAGTTGTTCGTTCAGCACGTGCTCGGCCACGCGCATCGCCGCTACTTTGCGCTGACCCAGCACCGCTGCCCGGCTGACGATGCTCATGCCCTCCAGGGCGACGGGGATGACGATCGCCATCAGGAGGAGCGCGGCCAGCACTTCCGCCAGGGTGAAACCACCGCGATGGCGGCGGGTGGCATCAGTTCGGATTGACGGGGAGAATCTCATATCCAAGCCGGTTGGCCGTCGGCACAAGTTCGAGCGCCCCCTCGGCACCCTGGCGGATCACGATCTTGCCGATGCTGGCCTCGTCGAAAAAACCGTCGGGCATGAAGCGGATGGCCGGCAGGCCGTCCGGCACCGCCAGTCTTTCGTCGTTGTCTTCCGACGCCAGCAGCGGGTCCGGCGCGAACGCCTCGATCGTCAAGGTGGAATCGACCGCGAACCGCGAGGCCCGGTCGTCCGGCTCGCTCGATGCCGATTGGGTGATCAAGCCGTAGGAGGACTGCTTCGCATCGATCCAGAGCAGCACCGGCACGCCCTCTGCCACGGCCCGGGTCTGGCCATAGCGCGTCAACGCGAGCAGGCGTCTTGCCTCCGAGCTCAAGACCCGCCCCCGGAAGAAGGGCGAGAGGTGCGGCGCCACCAGCGCGGCGGCGATTCCAAGCAGCAGCATCACGACGATCAGCTCGATCAGCGTGAAGCCGCCAGTCCGTTCGCGGCCGCCGTTATCTGCCCGTGATGCCAGCATTGTAAATGTCATCGGCGGTTCCGAGCTGCCCGTCCGGCCCCATCGAAATGATGTCGTAACCGCTCGGATAGCGCTTGCTCGGATACTGGTAGATGTAGGGGTGTCCCCAGGGGTCGAGCGGGACGTCGCTTTCCAAATACGGTCCGCGCCAGCCGCCGACGTCTGAGGGCTGGACGACCAGCGCCCTCAACCCATCCTGTTCCCTGGGATAACTCCCCGTGTCCACTTCGTAGGCGCAGAGGGCGGTCTTGAACGTGGCGATCTGTGTCACCGCAGCCGTCTCTTTCGCCTGCTCCGCGCGACCGGAGAACTTGGGCAGGACGAGCCCGGCGAGGATGCCGAGAATAACCAGTACGAGCATCAGTTCGATGAGCGTGAAACCGCGCTGGGACGAAAGCCTGGGGCGTCTGGGCGGATGGTTCATGGGGAGAGTCATTTGATGTGATCGGTGAGCGAGAAAATAGGATAGACCATGCCGATGAAAATGGTGCCGATGAGCCCGGCGATGAGGAACAGCATCAGCGGCTCGGCCAGTGAGACTGCCGTCTTGAGCTCCCGGTCCAGATCCCCCTCGGTCACGTTCGCGATCCGCAAGAGCTCGATGTCAAGCCGGCCGCTCTCCTCCGCCACCGAGATCATTTCGATGACGGCGCTGGGAAACAGGGTGTGGTTTTTCGCGAGGCTGGTGCCAAGCGCCTTGCCCTCCTTGACGCGATCAATGGACTCGGAAACGGCGTCGACCAGGATCTGGTTGCCGATCGAGCGCCGCGCCACGTTAAGTGCGCTGATCAAGGGCACGCCGGCGCCGAGCAGCGTGCCGAGCATGCGGGTGAAGCGGGCCATCGCGAACTGCGCCAGCAGCGGGCCCACCACGGGCAGGCGCAGGACCAGCCCTTCCCAAGCCCGGTGCCCGCTCGCGGATTTGAACCAGCTGCGCAGGGAAAAGACGGCCACCAGGGCCGCCCCCCCGACGTACAGCCCGTAATCGCGCACGGCCTGGCTCGTCTGGACGATCAACTGCGTGAGCAGGGGCAGGTCAGCGTTGAAGCTCTTGAAGATGAGCTGGAATCGCGGAATGAAAAAGACCATCAGGAAGATCAGCACCCCCACCGCGAGCACCAGCAGAATGAGGGGATACGTCAGCGCGCTCACCACCTTCGATTTAATGTCCTTTTCCCGCGCCTGGAAATCGGCGATCTGCGCGAGCACGACATCGAGAAAACCGCCCGTTTCGCCGGCCTCGACCATCGCGACATAAACTCTCGGAAACGTCTCGGGCGAGCGGGCCATCGCGTCGGACAGGGACATCCCGTCGATCACCAGATCGTGGATCTCTTTCCATTTGGCCTTGGCCACCGGTACTGTGGCTTCCCGGTAGAGGATGATCAGCGCGCGGCTGAACGGCACGCCGGCGGCCAGCAGGCTCGATAGCAACCGGGTGAAGTTCTCGAGAACCCTCGCCGAAATCTTCTGCTTCACTCCCAGCGAGCTTTTCAGGGACGCCAGCGGGTTGCGGTCCCTGGCTCCATCCGCACCCGCGGATGCGGCGCCGCCAGCCGTGGCTGCGGGCTTCCCGGGCGCGCCAAGAACCGGCGATTCCTTTCGCTCAGCCCCGTTGGCCGCTTCCGTGAGCCGGATCGGCTGGAGCCCGAGCTGCTCGACCTGTCGCAACGCTTCGGGCCGGTTGCCCGCGTCCAGAACGCCCTCGGTAAGGACGCCATCGCGCTGCATCGCTTTGTAGGAGAAATGGGGCATCGGCGGAGTCGGTTTCAGGTGGCGGTTCGCGCCCGCGGCGCGGGAGCCGGATTCTCGCTCGGCTCGGTGTGATTCGCGGTGGGCACCAGCGGCGCCGCTTCGTCCACCGTCGTGACGCTCAGGACTTCTTCGATGGTCGTCACTCCGGCCTGCACGAGGCGGCAGCCGTCGTCCGCCAGCGTGGTCATCCCCGCTCGGCGGGCGGCGTTGCGGATGGCGTCCGTCGAGGCATTCCGCAGGACCATCTCGCGGATTTCCGCGTTCGTGTCCATCCATTCGAAGATGGCGTGACGGCCATGGTAACCGGTCTGGCGGCATTCGCGGCAGCCCACGGCGCGGTAGAGGGTGGTCTCCTCGGGAATCCCGATCCTCGTCTTGTACGAGAGCGCCAGCGGAGAGTCATCGACGGCCTTGCAGTGCGGACACAGGAGCCGGACCAGGCGCTGGGCGAGCACCGCCTCGAGTGAAGAGGCCACGAGGTAGGGCTCCACACCCATGTCAACCAGGCGCGTGACAGCGCCGGCGGCATCGTTGGTGTGCAGGGTGGAAAACACCAGGTGGCCGGTCAGCGACGCCTGCACGGCAATCTGCGCCGTCTCATGATCGCGAATTTCGCCGATCAGAATCACGTCCGGGTCGTGGCGGAGGATCGACCGCAATCCGCGCGCAAACGTCAGCCCGGATTTCTCGTTGACCTGGATCTGGTTGACGCCCTTGAGCTGATATTCGATCGGGTCCTCGATCGTGATGATCTTTCGCTCTGAATCATTGATCTCGTGCAAAGCGGTGTAGAGGGTCGAGGTCTTGCCGCTGCCCGTCGGGCCCGTGACCAGGACAATGCCGTGGGGCAGTTGGAGGACCCGGTGGAGGCACGCAGATTCGCGCGGGCCCATTCCCAGTTCGCTGACGCCACGCAAGGCGGCGTTTTGGCGCAGGAGGCGCATCACCACCGCCTCGCCGTGGAGCATCGGAATGACGGAAACGCGGATGTCGACCTCCGCGTCATCGATTCGCACCTTGATGCGGCCGTCCTGGGGCAGGCGTTTTTCGGCGATGTTGAGATGACTGAGGATCTTCACGCGCGCGCCGATGGCCGGCTGAAAGCGTTTTACCTGCGCCGGCACCGGGACTTCCTGCAGCACGCCGTCAATGCGGTAACGAATCCGCAGTTCGTCTTCAAACGGTTCGAGGTGGATGTCCGATGCCCGCAGGTCGATCGCGTCCTTCAACACTTGATTGACAAAGCGGATGATCGAAGCGTCCTCGGCCGCCTCGTCGAGATTCGTGTCGCTGACTCCGTCGCGGTCGTCGACGACCTGCAAGCCGCTTTCCTCGTCGAGGGTGTCGATCGTGTCGGCGCCGACGCCCAGCCGTTTCTTCATCTCCCGCCGAATGGCCTCGGTGGGAGCGAGCACCGGCTGAAGTCGCAGGCCGGTGATGGCCTTCAAACCATCGAGGCCCTGGGTGGCAAAAAGGCGGCTGGTGGCCACCTCGATCTGTTGGCCGATGCGGCGCAAGGGCAGCAGTTCATCGCGGAGAAGCAGGCGCGCGGGAAAAAGGGAAAGGATCTGCTTGTCCGGCTCCAGTTCGTCGAGGGTGGCAAAGCCGACGCCATATTCGCCCGCCAGCCAGCGCAACACGCGCTCCTCGGTGATCGGCTCGTCCGCGGGTTTTTGCGCGAGGAACGACCGGGCGTCCGCAGCCGTCAGTTGCCGCGCCGCGATCATTGCCTCGAGCAACTCGGAGAAGGCAGTGGCGGCTTCATTGATTCCGGCGGATTCGGAGTCGGAAGGATTCATTGCAGAAGTCCCACCAGCACGGCCACCGCTTCCTGGCGGACGGTCAGGACCGCGCGCAAATCCTCGCGCGCCTGGTCGAGCCTGGCCTCGGATTGCTTGCGCGTCACCCGCAGTCGCTCGAGCCGGGCCTTGATTTCAGCATCCGGGAGCTTGTCCTCCAGCGCCGTGCGCAGCGCATCGCCTTCGGGATTGGCCGCGGCTGCCGGGCGATTGCCCTGGTTGCCGCCGCCGCGAAATGCCCCCATGCCAAACCCGCCACCCCCGACGCTGCGCCGCAGATCCATCACCTTCGTGATCCGCTCTGCGATGAGTTTCCACTCGGCATCGTCGGTGACTTCGAATTGGTTGCGCAGGTTGGCTAGCATCCGCGCTTGCATGTCCTCGCGGTTGAAATTGCCGTGCCACCCGCCCGCATTGGCCTCGGCGTTGGCGCTGGACGCACCGCTCGCGGGCGGTGCGTCCTGTTGCGCGGAGGAAGTGACCGCCAGCAGGGATGTCGCGGCGATCAGGAAGGCTCCGCGCCGCAGCCAGGCAGCAGCGGTCTGCGGAGCAAAGCGGCTAAAGGGACCTGGCACTGGGCGAGGAGAAATTGGACGTGAGGTTCTCATCTGGGATCGATCGTTGCTCAGTAAATGACGTGTGTAACATGAAGTGGTGTCAGTTTTTCGGATTTTGCGGAAAGCGCGGATCTGTAGGCAGCAAGTGCGGAAGAGGCATGCGGACGACGGCTGCCGTTGGTTCAGATCGATAACCTCGGTTGGGGTGGTAACCGCCTGATCATCCAGCGTGAATCGGGTTGCCACGACGGGATGGAACAGACCCGAGGCGATAATGCTTAATACGCGCCACAACAACTAGAAGAGCGATTTTTGGCCACCTGGCACGGCGCAAGCACGGGGAAGGACAATCTCCTTACCAACCATGAAAACCGCAGCCATTACCGCTTTAGCGTTGGCAACAGGTTTGTTCTCCGCGGGAGCGTTTGCCGAGACGGCTCCAGCAAGCCCGGCGCCCACGCCGGTCACAGCCGTACCGGTCGCGGCTACACCGGATCAGATCGTTTACACACCTCGTTTGCCAAGCGTCGAGGATCTCACTAATGTCGCTGCTGCGCAACGATTAACAATCAAACAGATCGTCCAGACTGCCCGCGAAATCACTGTCAGCTATCAGCTGGCGAACGGTCAGACGAGAACGGTTTCCTATCAATTGTTGTTCGCGGGAAACCCGACGCCCGTCCAGACCGCTGCACCAACACCGGCGCCGGTTGTCGTCGTGGAGCCATCTCCCGCCGCCTATTATTATGATTACTACGATCCGTATTATTATTACGGTCTGTGGTATCCTCAGGTCGCGGTGCGCATCGGCCGCAATTTCGGATCTCGGGGGCGCGGGCGGTGAACTAAAGCGGTTTAAACAACCATGTAGCCGCGGGAATGAGATTTCCTAGACGGGCGTGCGAACCAGCGGACCGGATTGCCAATGGGGAACTCAGGAACCCCGGGGAACGAGGTCGTGGATCGGAGCGCGACAAAACATAGCCTAGGCCCCGCTTGGCTCCGGTCGCAAACCGTGCAGCTTGAGTTTCTCCCGCACGGTGAGCCTCGACCAGCCGAGGATCTGCGCCATCTGCGTGATGTTGCCCGAGGTCGTCGCCTGCGCCTGCGTGAGCAGTTCGCGCTCGACGGCGGACAACATCGAGGTCACGGCGCTGACTCCCGGGTCGCGGCGGGCCGCCGCCAGCGCCTCCTCGCATAGCGCGGCGAGCGTGCGTCCGGCCGCATCCGTGGTGGCGCCGGCTGACGGCCCCTGAATGAGCGCCGCGCGCACCAGTTCCTCCGTGATCGCATAGCCGTGAGCCAGGAGCAGCATGCGTTTCATGACGTTTTCCAACTGCCGCACATTGCCCGGCCACGGCTGGGCGGAGAGAAATTTCACCGCTGCCGGCTGCACCGAGGCGACTCCGCCGAGTTCCGGACCGTGCCGCGCGATGAAATACGATACCAGCTCCGGGATATCTTCGCGGCGCTCCCGCAGCGGCGGCAACCGGATGACAATGACGTTGAGCCGGTACCAAAGATCCTCGCGAAACTTGCCGCCCGCCACGAGGGCCGGCAGATCGCGGTGCGTGGCCGCGAACACGCGCACATCCACCGGAATCATCTCGCGTCCGCCGACACGCGAGATCACCCGTTCCTGCAACACGCGCAACAGCTTGGCCTGGGTCTCCAGCGAGAGGTCGCCGATTTCGTCGAGGAAAAGGGTGCCGCGGTGGGCCTGTTCGAAACGCCCGATCCGCCGCGCCTCGGCTCCCGTGAACGCGCCGCGTTCGTGGCCAAACAACTCGCTCTCCAGCAGGTTCGAGGGAATCGCGGCGCAGTTGACTGTGACCAACGCCTTGTCCTTCCGGTCGCCGTGCTGCCAGAGCGCCCG
>Ga0182027_10001200_pt1 | contig 43476 bp, 44 predicted proteins | sample 712E1DmetaG_FD_121300 | JGI IMG/M metagenome (GOLD analysis project Ga0182027, IMG submission 121300) | Permafrost microbial communities from Stordalen Mire, Sweden - 712E1D metaG (Illumina Assembly) | ecosystem: Environmental > Terrestrial > Soil > Wetlands > Permafrost | place: Sweden...
AATTGGGGAAGGAGGTCTCAAGCTCTGAGATTGAAAAGCGGTGGAACAAGATGAAACCGCTGGTAGGTGGAAAGAAGTTAAACCCTGCGCATTCCACCCGCGCGAAGGAGCACGGGTGGATCGATTCGCCGTCGCGAGGTAAGTATGTAATTTGTTCTGGCTGGGAAAGCGTACTCCATGGCTGAGAAGACAATCAACGAAATGCTGAAGGATAAGTTTGAAGCGAAGCATGCGGATGCCATGATGCGCCATTTCAAGAACATGGTTAATGATTATCAAGAACGCGAATGGGAAGACGCCAACGCCAAAGCAGGCAAGTTTGTGGAAGCCACCTTGAAGACACTCTGGCGCGCAGCAGGCGAGATTGTGCCCACAGGAAAAGCGTTCAAGGCAGGCACGATAATGGACCAGATTCACACGAAAGTTGTGCTATCCGATTCGCTAAGAGTCACCATTCCACGTGCATGCAGATTTATCTACGAAATAGCGAGTAATCGTGGTGCAAGACACGATGCTGATGAGATTGAAGCAAACGACATGGATGCGAACGCAGTGTTGGCCCTTTGTTCCTGGGTTTTGGCTGAAATGGTAAGTAGTTCACAAAGGGGCCTTGATCTGAACCAGGCGAAGTCTATTGTCGATTCAGTAATGAAGCGCAAGTATCCATTCATCGAGGAAATAGACGGACGCGTCTACGTCGACATCGCAGATAGCGCTCGCGAGGCGGCGCTTCTGATCCTATGGCACGTGTATCCAAAGAGACTCTCCGAAACTGCTCTGCTGGATCAACTGCTTCGGCACCGATACAAGAAAGCCAACGCGGCGCAAGCCATCAGCCGAATACGGAGGGTTGTTGACGACGATAACGGGAACCTCAGACTGCGCGTTCTTGGCATCAGGGAAGCAGAGCAGATAATCGAAAAAGCAAAGGACGCTTAGCGTCTCCATCTGGCAGGTGACCCAGGCCCCCGGCTATAGAAGGACCAGAGTCCAGGTATCCCAGGTCCAGATTCTCGGACCTCGGAAGCTGCCAGATCTTGCTGTGCAAGATTCCTTGGGAATCTCCTCTGGCGACAGCTCAATACGCTCACTGAGGGCGATCCACACGACTCGGGCTCAGGATTAGCAACGTAAAACGCCCCAGCATCCAGGAATGCGGTGCTTTCAGGGCGGCTGGCCAGCAGGAAACTGGCCCACTGCCCAATTCACCACCATTACCAGCTCTGAAGAATTCTCCCGATCAGCTCCATGCTCTTCCCGGTGGGCTGATGCCGCCCGGTTTCCCAGTTTTTGATCGTCGCTGGATCAAGGCCGAGCCTCTCGGCCATCTTCCGCTGCGACAGGCCGAGTGCCCTCCGCGCAGTGGCAAGGCGCTCCGGATATGCGTTGGGTGGCGGAAGTGGGTCGTAACCCAGGAACCGGATAATGGCCGGGATGTGGCGGACGGCCGGAGCGGTTGCGTTGCGTTCCCAGTTGCAAATCGTCAGTTCGTGAACGCCGATCCCATCAGCAACCTGGCCTTGGAGGAGCTTGAGGTCCAGGCGGCGCGTGCGGATATGGTCGCCTAAGGTACTGATTGTTCGTGGGTAGGCGGTCGGTTTTGGCTTCGGACACCGAATTACCGAATGGCAAAAAGGCAACGCGGCCACAGGGGTTCATGGCCGCGGCCAGCATGAAGCGCGCGGGAAAGCTGAGCGACATGGAGGCGCGGGCGATGGTGACGGTGTGATCCTCGAGCGGCTGGCGCATCACTTCGAGCACGTTGCGGGGAAACTCCGGCAGCTCGTCGAGAAAGAGGAGGCCGTTGTGCGCGAGCGAGACCTCGCCGGGGCGGGGCACGATGCCGCCGCCGATGAGGCCGGCGTCGGAGATGGTGTGGTGAGGCGAGCGAAAGGGCCGCTGCGTGACGAGGCCCGCGCCCGCTTCCAGGACGCCGGCGACGGAGTGGATCTTGGTGGTTTCGAGCGCTTCCTCGAAGGTGAGCGGGGCCAGGATCGAGGGCAGACGCTTGGCGAGCATGGTTTTGCCTGAGCCGGGCGGACCGATCATAAGAATGTTGTGGCTGCCGGCCGCAGCCACTTCGAGGGCGCGCTTGGCGGTTTGCTGGCCGCGCACGTCGCAGAAGTCCACCGTGAACTTCTCGAGCTTTCCCAGCAGTTCCTCGGTCACGACGCGATAGGGCTCGCGCTGGATGACACCGACGACCGAAGTGTTCAGCAGGTCCAGGACATCGAGGAGCGAGGAGACGGGATAGACGTTGACGCCTTCGACGACCGCGGCCTCGGCGGCGTTGGCGGCGGGCAGGATGAGATTGGGAATGCCTTTCTCGCGGGCGAGGATGGCGATGGGCAACATTCCGGGAATGGGGCGCACGCCGCCGTCGAGGCCGAGCTCGCCGACCAGCAGAAAGCGACTGAGGTCGTTCGAACGCAGGGCACCGTAGGCGCCGAGGATGCCGACTGCGATGGGCAGATCGAAGCCGGAACCTTCTTTCTTGAGGTCCGCAGGCGCGAGATTGATGGTGATGAAGGTGGGCGGGATCAAGTAGCCAGAGTTTTTGATCGCGGCGCGCACGCGGTCGCGGCTCTCGCGCACAGCGGCATCGGGCAGGCCCACGGTATGGAAGTGATCTTCGTTTGCGACGACGCCGCTATAGTCGACCTCGACGTCGATGAGGTTGGCGTCAATTCCGTAGACGGCCGCGCTGAGAGCTTTGAAGAGCATGGCGGAGGGCAGTGCTGCGAGTGTAACAGAAGCAGGGATCAGGGAACAGGGATCAGCGGATGTCGGAGGGGTCAGATGAGTTGAAATCCATTCAGGCGTTTGGCGGCGTTTTGGTCGAACGTCAGAGTGATTGAGCAACCCCTCCAGGCGCCTATTGCGCCGATCAAAGCGTCTTCAAACGTCCCAGTTCCATTTCGGAGCGCAACTACAGCCTGATAGACTTCCTGCTCGTTCTGCACTTCAAGGGTATCGGCCGCCAAGATCATTTCGACGTGGCCGGCGATTTCCAAACGCGAGCGCTTGTACAGAGTTCCAAGTACCCAGACGATTTCGAGGATCGAGACAAGGCTGACAAAACCGGGATCCCGATCCGTCAGACGGCGTTCGATGATTTCAGTCGCCCGAAGCGACTGCGCCGGATCGTCCTGTGCCAGATAGCGCAAAAGAACATTCGTGTCCAATCCGATCATTGCATTCGAGACCGATCATTCCGAGACTTATTATTTCTTGCGCCGGAATCTCGCCGTGGCGCCGGTCTCGATTGCTTTTTCAATCTCTTTGAGAGAAACCGATCGCGGCAGCTTCGGAACGGTGCCTTTGAGGCGCCTGGTTGGAATCCTGGGCAGGATGATCACACCGTCTGGATGGAAGAAGAACTTGAACCGATCCCCAGGCTTGATCTGCAATCGTTCACGAACGACTTTGGGAATCGTGGCCTGACATTTGCTGCTGAGCTTTGCTTCCATCGGATATCACCACTCTTTACATTTTAGCAGAAGTAAAGGAGTTTTGGCAGGCGTTCAGCGGAGCGCCGCGCGCCTCCGCGCTGTCATCCTTAGGCACGCGGCGGCGAGGGGCTGCGGTTGCTCTTAACGGGGCTTGCGTCTGGAGAAGACATAGTTTCCGAATAGCCGGTGATTGGCTCGGAAGGTCATTCTGACCGGGGTTTTTCCGGAATTTCCAGCTTCACACGGTGGTCTTGAGGGTCCAACGAGATTGCCATTCTTTTTACGACACCTGCCAGATTCACAAAAGGCACAGCATCCGAAATCAGCAAGGATGGATCGTGCACAACGACACTTCCGATAACGAGATCGCCGTCGAGCGTAGCGGTCGAAAACTCGTGTTTGCGGCCGTTGATATCGGTCCAAACTGCGGACGACTTAACGAGATTTCGGAGGCGGAGTCGGGATGCAAAATCGGCCGGCACCGACATGTCGGCGCCAATGTCCTGGGCGCCTGTGTCGATGCATGCGTTGACGGGCACGCCTCCAAGGACGATGTCCACATAGGGAAGAAAATGCACATCGGTGTACTGGAACACATCCTTCCCATTCTCGGGCGGCAACGATTGTTCGGAGATGGACAGTCGGTTCGACGGGTAATCGAGCTTGACCACGACATTCTGAAAGAGGCCGATGCCCAAAAGGCCGCTGCCGTTCTTGACCGTTGGCGAGGCATTTGGGTGCGCGATCCCGATGACGCGATGAAACAAATGTCCGGCGAGAAGTAAATCGTCGATATGCACGACGTCCATTGGAGGATCGTTCGCGTGTTCCACCCCAGCATGCGACTGCACATGCGAGGTTACCGGGAGGCTTAACTCCCGTGAGAGGCCCGGAGCGATGAGGAAAGCTGGGGATGACCCGATATCAAGCCCAAAGACGTATGGGCCGTGGCCGTTGATCTCCACATCCACACCTTCTTTGAACGGCACGCCTGGCGAAGGAGGGGACCCCTGAGCCACACCTCTGCCTGCGAGAAAGACTCCCGAGCAAATCAGCAGGAGGCCAGCAATGATGGATTTCATTGGCCAATATCCTAGCACGGACGCGTTCGTCGCGGACGACTATGGGACAGAGACTCCTCAGTGCAAATGCCGAAGACCCCCAAGGCGAAAACAACCAATGGCGCGAGTTCCGGCTGTATTGTCGCCTATACAGAAGTTATCTCCGGTCGCGGTGAGCTACAAATCGCTTCATTCACGCGCGGTCGGCGGGGAAGCTGCCCACGGATTCGCCGGGCGCGACGTTCTGGCCGGCCAAGACGATGGCGTGGCTGGCGATGTGCGCGCCCGCGCCGATGACCGTCGGCTGAAGGCGGATTTTGTCGTAATCCGCGGCATCGTGAGAGAAGGAGAAGATGCGGGTGTAGGAACCGACGATGGCGTTATTGCCGATGGTGATGCCGCCGCGATCGTTGAGCAGCGCACGCTGGCGAATGGTGACGCCGTCACCGATGGAGAGGTTGTAGCCGTAGGTCAAGTCAACGCCGTGGTAGATTTTGACCCCCGAGCCTATGTGCTCGAAGATGTGGCGGCCCAACATGCAGCGCAAACGCAATCCCAGCCAGTGATTCAGACCCAGCGGCGAGCGATCGAACATCTGCCAGAACCAGAGCAGGGGCTTGCGCTGCGCAAAGCGATCGCGATCGACTTCGGCATAGTGCTCGGCTTCCATGGTGACGTTTTGCGGATCGAGCGAGAGATTAACCACGTTGCCCGGCAGCTCGGAAGTTAGCGTGAGATTGAGCTTGGCGCCGTGAGGACGGCCGAGATAGAGCTGATGAAGCTGATCGCGTACAATCTCGGCGCGGCGCTCGGGAGAGCAGTGCCGCAGGAATTCCTCATCGAGAAAGCGAATCCAGCGGCGATAGATTTCTTCGGCTTCAGGCGCGGGATGGGGAGCGGGATTCTCAGGACTAGCCATACGCAGAAGATAAACCAGGGAACAGGGATCAGGGAACAGGGATCAGGGGCCGAGCCACTGATCCCTGACAACTGTGAACTGTGAACTGTGAACTGCGAACTGCCTCTAGCGGCGGCCCAGGACGGTTTTGGGGTTCACTTGGGCTTCTTTGCGGCGCGGCGGGCGGCGATGGCGTGCATCTCCTTGCCCCAGTGCGAGCGGTTGATACTGATTTGCATGGCCAGCATCATGATGTTGCCGGTGAACCAATAGAGCGCCAGTCCCGAGGGGTAGTGCCAGAGGATGTAGCCGAAGAAGATCGGCGTCATAAAGGCCATCATGCGGCGCTGCGTGGGATCCATGCCCGGCGAGGGCGTGATGTACTGGGTGAAGAACATGGTGACGATGACGAAAATGGGCAGAATGTACGTGGGATCGGGCTGGGAAAGGTCGGGCAGCCAGTACCAGTGCGCCTGGCGCAGCTCCACCGAGTTCTGCAACACGCGAAAGTAGGCGAAGAAGAACGGCATCTGCAGGAGCATGGGCAGGCAACTGCCGTACATGTTGACGCCTTCGGTCTTGTAGAGCGCCATCATCTCAGCGTTCATTTCGGTGCGCTTGGGATCGTTCATCTTGAGATTCGCGTAGCGCTTCTTGATGGCGTCGACCTTGGGCTGGATACGCATCATCTTCAGCGACGACTTGGTCATCATGAGGCGCGTGGGCAGGAGAGCCAGGTTGAAGATGGCTGTGAACAAGATGATGGCCCAGCCCCAGTTTGAGACCCCCATGCGCACCATGAATCGCAGGATGATGTAGAGGGGCTTGGCGATGACGCCCAGCCAGGCGCCGAACTGGATCAGCGATTCGAGCGAGGGACCGTTGGGCTTGCCTTCCGGGCCGGTTGCGTGGATGGAGGCCAGCAGATCGGTTGCCTTGGGCCCGGCGAACAAGCGCAGGCGGGTATCGCCACCCGAGTCGCCGACCGCAAGACCCAGCACTTGAGCGGGGGTCTTCTTACTGCTCGGGTCGGAGGGGTTCGAAGACAGGTCGATCGAATTGTGGAGCGTGACGACGGTGGCGCGTTCGGGCACGTCGGGCAGAAAGGCCGAGGCGAAGTAGAGATCCATGACGGCGGCGTAGTCGAACGAGCCGTCGAGGGTATTGTTGCCGCTGACCTTGGCTGCGGCCTGCGTATCCTGCTTTCCGCCAAGCGACCATGCGAAGAAGGAGGGTGTCGGCGCCTGCGACGGCATCACCGAGGTCTGATGGAACTCTTCCATGTCGCCCAGACCGGCGGGCCATGCGACAAGCGCGCGGATCGGCGCGCCATTCTGCTTTACCTGGGCCTCGACCGAGATGACGTAGGTTGAATCGAAACGGAAGGTCTTTACGGCGTCGAGACCATTGGCGGCGTAGTGATAGGTGATGGCCGTGGGAGCCACGAGCAAGCCCGTGGCGGCAGGCTGCGCACCCGACACTGTGACCTGGTAGAGGGACTGATTGAGTTGAGTGGTGAGCGCCGGATCGTAGGTGTACAGCGACAGGGGAAGGCCCAAGTGCTCCGCGGCCTCGACGTGCTCCGCGGCCTGGGGCTGGACGAGGTCGAGCGGCTTGCCGGCTGAATCGAAGTACTTCTTCAAGATCCAGTGCTGGACCTGCGCGCCGCGATTGGTGAAAACGATTTTGTAGAACTCGTTTTCGACGGTGATGCCGGTTTCGGCGGCGGCAACGATCTGTGGCGTGGCTGTTTTCGCATGCGCGGATGGCGCGGCCTGCTGTGGTTGGGTCTGCGCGGGCTGCGCGGACTGAGCGGCCGGAGGGGCGGCCTGCGATTGTGCCGGATTGGGCCGCTGCTCTTCCGGCTTGGGCTTGGCGAAGAAATACTGGTAGCCGAGGAAGGCGGCCAGGACGAGAAGCATAAAGGCCATGGTGGAGCGGAGATCGCCGCCACCGCCTCCGCCGCCGGACCCCTGTGTTTGCAAGTTGGGATTGTGAATCTCGGGCAAAGGGTACTTCCTATCGTTCTTGAAAGGGCAGCCCGCAAGGCAGCCGCTTCTCTTATGGTAACGGTTCGTGGGGGAATGCGGTTCCGGCGCGACGGTCTGCCGAGTCACCGCGGAGCGGAGCGGTGGGCCGGATTCGAGGCAGAGGGACGGGATCGAACCCTCCGCGCGTAAAGGGATGGCAGCGCAGCAGTCTCCACGCCGCCAGCGCAGATCCGCGCAAGGGGCCATGCATGGCGATTGCCGTGGCCGCATACTCCGAGCATGTGGGCAGATACTTGCACCCGCTCGGGCTGAGCGTATGCAGCACCGGCGAAAGCCAGCGCTTGTAAAAAGCAATCAACGCAAGCAAGAGACGTGTCATGGTGCGGGTTTCACCGGGGCCCCTGACGCCGCTGCGGACCGTTTGGTACCGCGCGCCGCCTCGGACGTGGCCTGTTCAAGAATACGCACAATCTCGCCTTCAAGTTGCGCGAAATCCAAGGTGAGCACATTGCGGCGGGGATGGAAGACGAGATCGAAGCCTTTGGGGAACAGGTCAACGTGGCGGCGCAAAGCCTCGCGCATGCGGCGCTTGATGCGGTTGCGCTGGTGGGCCTTGCCCAGCACTTTGCCCACAGTAAGTCCGATGCGCGCCGGGGCTGGAGGGCCGGCGGCCAAGGCGTCTTGCGATTGCGGCGCGAGAAACCAGCTCATGTTTGCAGATTGCCGCTTGCGGGCAGCCGCGTAGGCACGCAGATAGTCTGAATGTTTGCGCAGGCGCGAGTTGGCCAGCGTTTGGCGCTGGGCAGGCTGGGAAAGTGAATTCATGAGGAAGGCTCGATCGGAATATCCGCAGCGTGCAGCGCACTCCGGTTCAGACAGAAGCAATCTTCAAACTGAACCGTTGGGGGAATCAGTCGCGATGCCCGGCGCTGACGGACACGCGCTTGCGGCCGGCGGCGCGGCGGCGGCTGAGCACAGCTGCACCGGCCTTGGTCTTCATGCGCGCCCGGAAGCCGTGTGTTTTCGCACGGTGGCGGCGGTTGGGTTGAAAGGTTCGCTTGGGCATCGTGACCCGCTCCTGTTTCTCAAAGAAAATCTGCGCGTTAGCAACCTCTTCGAGTATAGCGTAGGCGAACGAGGGAATCCAGCGCAGGAGCAGACTTCACGATGTGGCAACGCGGTGGAGAGTTCAGGCGTATTGTGGAGAGTGCTGACACAGCGAAGTGGAGGGCGCAGTTTGAGCTCTGCACTTCAGTAACACTGGTAACCTCGGAGCCCAGTTTCACCATCCTTGGTGCAACTCTTCGAGAGGACAGAAAACTTCTGTGAAAGAGGGATTGCAACGGCCTCGAGATGTGCTACTATCGGGACCGTTCCTGAAATTTCGTGTGAAATTTCAAGCGTTCTTCGGTACGAATTTTTTGTTCAAAAGCCCCGGTAGCGAGTCTTGAGGGGCAGACCAGCTTTAGACAGGTAATCGGTCGTCAGGAACAGGACGCGAGGCGGGCTGCTTTGCGTTCGCGATGGTCCGTTGCCTGAAAACCGCAATCGAACCACACGGCACGATGCCGGTGGAATGAATAAGGATTGTACGATGGGATTCGCGACTTCGCCGACTTCGGCACTCAACCCCTGGCTCCAGATTCTCGCAGCGTTAGAGAAGAAGGTCATCCGGCAGTCATTCGAGACCTGGCTCAAGCCCACCCGTTTCAGCCATGCTGCGGGGCGCATGCTCTATGTACGCGTGCCCTCGCCGGAGTTCCAGCACATTGGCGACAAATACGGCGACCTGATCCAGGAGGCTATCGATCTTTCTTCGCTCGAGTTTGACGACGTGTGCTTTGTGACCGCCGAGGAGGACCCCTCGATTCCGCCGCAGCGCAGGGATGGCGGTTTTGCGCCGGTGTCCTCGCACGCGCCCACGGCGCCGCCCGCCAATGCATCGCGCATACCCGAGCAGGGACGCTTCGACTGGTCCACCGCGGCGCAGCTCAACCCGCGCTACACTTTCGAGGCTTTCGTGATCGGCAACGGCAACCAGTTTGCCCGCGCCGCGGCACTGGCGGTGGCCGAGCGCCCCTCGCGCGCATACAATCCTCTCTTTCTATATGGCGGCGTGGGAATGGGCAAGACGCACCTGATGCACGCGATCGGCCACGAAGTGAAGCGGAGGCAGCCGGCCTCGAACACCTGTTACGTCTCGGCGGAGAAGTTCACCAACGAGATGATCAACTCGATCCGCAACGACCGAATGACCACCTTTCGCGACCGTTTCCGCACGGTGGACGTGCTGCTGATCGACGACATCCAGTTCATTTCGCAAAAGGAGCGCACGCAGGAGGAGTTCTTCCATACGTTCAACGCCTTGCACGAGGCGACGAAGCAGGTGGTGATTGCTTCGGACCGCCCGCCGAAGGAACTGACGGAGATTGAGGAACGGCTGCGCTCGCGGTTCGAGTGCGGATTGATCGCGGACATTCAGCCGCCCGATCTTGAGACCAAGGTGGCCATCCTGCTGAAGAAGGCCGAGACCGAGCAGGTGCAGTTGCCCACCGATGTTGCGCTGTTTATTGCCTCGAACGTGCGCACCAACGTGCGCGAGTTGGAGGGCGCGCTGGTGCGGCTGAGCGCGTGGTGCCAGTTGAACCACATTGAGATCACGCTGGCCGCCGCGCAGCAGTGCCTGAAGCAGTTTATCGACATGCAGGTGCGCAAGATTACGATCGAGGCCATTCAGCGCGCCGTTGCCGAGCAGTTTGGCATGCGCGTGGCGGACCTGAAGCAGAAGAACAACTCACGCAATGTGGTGGTGCCGCGGCAGATCGCCATGTACCTGGCCAAGCAGATGACGGAGGCGAGCCTGCCGGAGATTGGCCGCCAGTTCGGCAACAAGCATCACACCACAGTGATGCACTCGATCGGCAAGATCGACGAGCAGCGCCGCACCGACAAGGACCTGCATCGCACGTTGAGCAAGCTGCAGGACGTGCTGAACTGCTAGAACAGTGAACAGTGGTCAGTGATTGAGGCGGGGCTGCCTTCGATCGGCGACGTGTGATGCAGTGCCGAAGCGATGGGCGGCTTTTGCCGGTCGTGCCTGACCTTCTACTCTGCGATGCGTCGAAAGTGCAGCGGCTTCCCGGGGAAGAAGGCTTCGATGCATTGGACTGTGCTCGTTTTGGCGGTGATTGGCGCATGGACCGCGGGCGCGCCGGCCCAAACTCCCATCGACGTGCAGCCGGTGAAGGAGTTGAAGCCGACCGGCACTCTGGCGACCTGTTCTTACAGCCCGACCGCCGCCGAAAAGGCCTTCTATTCTCGTCTGAGCAATCAGGAAAAGACGAACGATACGGCCTTCGGCGGCAACTACACGATGCACGGCAAGACGGGCGCGGAGGTGGCGTGGTTCGGCATTGTGCGTGGCATTACTCCTCCCGCGCAACAGGGCGGCGAGGTGACGCTGCTGGTGCAGCACCATTTCTTCGACGGCGAAACGGATTGCCACATCATGCTGGTGGCCAAGAGCGGCGATGGAGATTTTCTGGCAAGGCTCAAAGTGGACCCCGCGAAGATACCCGCGCTGGCGCTGGTGCGCATCTATGGCAAGGTGACCGGGGAACCGGCCCGCGTGCCGGAGGTCACGGTGGAGTACATTCGCGTGTGGCCCTGGATGACGTTCACGTTCACCGACATCGCCGGAAAAGATCACAGCAATCCGCGCTGGCAGAAGTACTCCAGTGTGAAGCCGTCTGAGGATATTTATGTTCCTTATCCCAACCAGAACTACTATCTGAACGTGCTCGGCGACCCGGCGGATTTCGGACTGAATTTGCGGCCGGATTGAGCCTGCCGGCACGCAACGCCTGCATCTTCGCGTGGGCGAGCGCATCCAAAATGCCATGGAATATCGTCTTCTTGGAGGCTGCGGCCTCAAAGTGCCTGTTCTGAGCTTCGGCGCCGGCACGTTTGGGGGCGGCCAAGAGTTTTTCGACGCGTGGGGCGCTACTGCCAATGTTGCCGAGGCGCGGCGCGTTGTGGATATCTGCCTGGATGCGGGCGTGAACCTGTTCGACACGGCCGATGTGTACTCCAACGGCCGCTCGGAAGAGGTTCTGGGCAAGGCCGTAGAAGGCAAACGCGATCACGCGTTGATTTCGACGAAGGCAACCTTCCGGCTGGGCGATGGCCCGAACGATGTGGGATCGTCGCGATTCCATCTGCGGCGATCGATCGAGGGCAGCTTGCGCCGGCTGGGCACCGACTACGTGGACATCTACCATCTGCACGGCTTCGACGCACTGACTCCGGTGGAGGAAGTGATGGAGACGCTGAACGGCTTTGTCCGCGAGGGTAAGGTGCGCTACATTGCTTGCTCGAATTTTTCCGGATGGCACCTGATGAAGTCGTTGGCTGTGGCGGACCGCTACGGATGGGCGAGATATGTGGCTCATCAAGCGTATTATTCGCTGATTGGCCGCGATTACGAGTGGGAGTTGATGCCGTTGGCGCTGGACCAGAGGGTTGGCACGCTGGTTTGGAGTCCGCTCGGTTGGGGGAGGCTCACAGGCAAGATTCGGCGCGGGCAGCCGCTGCCGGAGGTGAGCCGGCTGCACAAGACCGCGGATATAGGCCCTCCGGTGGCCGACGAACATCTATTCAAGATCGTGGACGCGCTCGACGCGGTGGCAGCTGAAACCGGCAAGACGGTGACGCAGGTCGCGTTGAACTGGCTGCTGCAGCGGCCCACAGTCGCGTCGCTGATCCTTGGCGCGCGGAATGAGGAGCAATTGCGGCAAAACCTGGGCGCGGTGGGCTGGAACCTGACGGCGGAGCAGGTTGCCGCGCTGGACAAAGCCAGCGCCGTGACGCCCGCGTACCCGTACTGGCATCAACACTTCTTCGCGGAGCGGAACCCGTTGCCGGTGTGAAAGGCGGTTCACAGTTCTTAGTTGTCAGCGCATCGCCGTCAGAAGCCACCTTCGTGGCGGGGTGCAAGTTTGGCGGGGGAATGACGGTGGCGTTTGACGACGTAGTGACCGATGAGCCAGCCTGCGGTTGCGCTGACGAGCACGTCGGAGGGAAAGTGCTGCTGACCCAGTACGCGGGTAAGGCTGACGGCGGTTGCCCCTGTGTAGACGGCAACCTGGGTCCAAGGAGAGTGGTACTCAGCGGCGATGGCGGAGGCGGCGGACCACGCCAAGGTGCTGTGCGCCGAAGGGAATGACGATTCGAATCCCGCGCCGGATTGGAAGAATCGTCCGCGCCCATTGTCAACGTAGGGACGCTCACGCCAGAAGACCAACTTCAATCCCTGCTCCACAACCAAGCCATCGGCCAGAGCTTCAGCGCTGAGAATACCGGTCTCCCGGGCGTGCTCGTCCTGCTTGAGGTGGCCCACCGCAAAGAGGGCGACTGGAGCAGCAACAAAACCGCCGAGGAGAACATCGGAAACGTTGACGTTCGCGTTGTTGAAGCCGGGGTTTCGAGAGACGACCTGGGTCATGGCGCGATGATCCGTGGCGATAGCGACGCCGGTAGCCAGCGCGAACGGGGCAAGCCACTCGAGGTCGTGCGGGCGCAGGCGCACAGGGCTGGTCCAGATGGCTGCCTGATCGTGCAGAAAATCGCGCGGCAGGTTGCGGACCGATACATCGTCCTGCTGAGACGGTTGCGGCGATGGCGCATCGGGAAGCGACGCGCTGGCGACCGCGTTGGCCGGAGGCGAAGTTTGCGCCTGAACGCCGAAGCTGAAGTTGAGCGCCAGCGCAACGAGGATCAGCTTGTATCCACCAGGGCGGCGCGGCAACTGGGTGCAGGGAACGATCGTGTGTTCTTGCATGGACTCTCGAGCGAGGACCGGCAGAGCCGGGCTGTTTACTATCCGACTATCTCAAACAGGTAAAAGTCAACGAAATTGAGCACATTCTCTCGATGAAGTGTGGGGAGAGGCCGACGCGTTCAACTTTGCGAGGTTGGATGCCGGTGGCGTTGATCTTCAGATTGAGCCGGACCGCAAAGGTGAGAGTGTCTGCGGAGGATTCTTCAGATAGATTTCGACGTAGTCGAGGTAGTTTTGCGCGTATTCGCGGATGAGGGCGCGGTCTTTGTCGGTGAGTTCGCGGCGAAGCTTGGCGGGGACGCCTGCCCAGAGGGTGCGGGGAGGAACGACGGTGTGCTCGGGAACGACGGAGCCGGCGGCAATGATGCAGCCCTCGCTGATGCGGCAATTGTTGAGGACGCGAGCTCCCATACCGATGACGCACATATCCTCGATCACGCAGCCGTGGACGGTGGCATTGTGGCCGATGGTCACCCAGTCGCCCACGATGACAGGATAGAGGTTGCGCTGGCCGTGGAGGACGGAACAGTCCTGGACATTGGAGTTGGCGCCGACGCGGATGGAGTGGACGTCGCCGCGCAGGACGGCGTTCATCCAGATGGATGAGCGCTCGCCGAGGACGACGTCGCCGAGGATCTGCGCAGAGGGGTCGATATAGCAACCGGCAGGGATTTGGGGCGAATGGCCCTGATAGGTTCGGATCATGGAGACATCCAGGCGACCACACTTAGAAGTTTAATTGCCGGCGGCGAGGCATCGGGCGAACCTGGCGCGCCAGAAACGGCGGCGGGGATCGGTTCCGAGGAGAAGACCGGCCTGCGGAACCTTGGAAAACGGTAATGGGTCAATTTGGAGAAGCATTCCTCAGGGGCTAAAGCCCACTTCATTTGGCGCGATTTACGGCACGACTGAAGTCGTGCCCTTTCAATGCACCCCCAAGCTGACTTATTACCTGGAAAACGTTAACCTAGCTCCCGGTTGAGAACTCGGGTATGATACTAGGAGCCTTACAGGCAGGTTTGGAGGTGGAGACCTTTGGCGGAGGTTCGCGTTCAGGAAGGCGAACCGCTGGAAAATGCTTTGCGCCGATTCAAGCGGAAGGTGCAACAGGAGGACATCATCAAGGAAGTGAAGCGTCACTCCTACTACCTGAAGCCCGGCGAGAAGAAACGCGTCAAGGCAGCTTTGGCGCGCAAGCGGAACCGCAAGAAGGCTCGTAAAGAGCAGGATTGAATTATTAACCCGCCGCGGGAAGCACAGTTCCGACGGCTTTCGATGCAAGAAAGCGAAGGCCGGGAGTAGAGCGAAAGAGAATCGGAACGGCAACCGCGGCGTTGTAATTGGCTGTAGCGTTTCTCCAGTTTCTGTCGATCGAATTCGTAGCAGCCTTTGGCTCGCCCGCAAACGCTGAAGCCATTGGATACGATGCTGCACTCCCTCAGAAACAAGAGAAGCGCGAAAGATCGCCCAACACGCAATTGGCGTGCAGGGTTACACGTTCCCGGTTTACCGGGTAAGAGTTCGAATGCCGCTCTATTTTTAGTGCGGACCGGGCCCCTTGTAGTGCAAGACGAAAGAAGACAGGGAACCGGGGCCGGCAAGTTCCTGTAGAGCAATGGCCGATTTCGGTGGGAGTCCCTGTGAGGGAAGCCGGCCATGGAATTCACCGATCGAGTCCTCAAGTGCGTTGACTGCGGCGCCGAGTTCGTATTTACCGCTGGCGAGCAGGTCTTCTTCCACGACAAACAGTTCAAAAACGATCCCAAGCACTGCAAGCAGTGCAAGGCGAAACGTACGCGCGGCTCGCAGCGGGTTCGCCCCGAGACACGCACAACCTGCTCGGAGTGCGGTGCGGAGACGACTGTTCCCTTCAAGCCGACCCAAGGCCGGCCGGTGTTGTGCCGGTCGTGCTTCCAGAAACAGCAGGCCAGCCCGGAGCCCGTACCGGAGCCTACTGTAGCGCAGAACTAAAGAGCAGATCTCCCCGGAACCTGGAGGGGAATCCGGCGCTGCGGACTAGTGTAGCCATTTGCGCCCAATGGCGCTGACTGTGGAATAACGCGTGAGCCGCGACCTTTCGCCGCGAGACGGTTCGTTCTTCCGGAGGCACCCAATCGAAATTCAAAACATAGGGATCGCTCCAGGTGTTTTCGGGGGCGGCGAGAAGTCTGCGATAGATTGCCACTGACTGGCTGTGCAGGTCGAAAAGCGCATCGAGAGGCCCAGCGGGAATCTTGTCCCTGGGCGTTTCCGGCTCTGCAGCGAGGCGCTGGGCCCAGCGCAGTTCCGCGCCCCAGATGTGGCGGACAAACTCCTGTACATTGGCGGCTCCGCCGATGTCGCAGGGTAGCTGGAGCAACGCCGGATGGGCGTCGAAGTGGGCCTTCCAGTAGACGGACGCCTGATCGTTCCAGGCAAGCAATTCTTCCAATGTGATTCCTGTGGTCATCCTGACCTCCTTGTGATTGGCTACTCGCCCGGCCGCGAAGCCGAAGATCTAACCAGCGATCCGAGGGCGCGATGGCCGATGTCGCGGCGGTAATACATTCCTTCGAAGGCAATCTCCGCCATGGCTTGATAGGCGCGGGCCAGCGCGTCGCGGAGAGAGTCTGCAACGGCGGTGACACCGAGTACGCGGCCGCCTGCCGTGAGCATTTGCCCGCCCACTTGCGCCGAGCCTGCGTGGAAGATCTGCACGCCCGGAACCTGAGCCGCAGCAGCGAGCCCGCTGATGGGGAAGCCGGTTTTGTAGCTGCCTGGATAGCCGCCGGAGCTGGCCACAACGCAGGCTGAGGCACCGGGGGTCCAGCGGAGCGTGGTGTCGGCAAGGCGGCCGTCGATGCAGGCCTCGAGCGCATCGACAAGATCGCTTTCGAGACGTACCAGGATGGCCTGGGTTTCGGGATCGCCGAAGCGGGCGTTGAATTCAAGCACCTGCGGGCCGCGGGCGGTCATCATGAGCCCGCAGTAGAGCACGCCGGTAAAGGGCGTCTCCTCTTCCGCCATGCCCTGCACGGCAGGCTCGGCGATGTGGCGGAGAATCCAGTCGGACATGGCGGGATCGAGAAGCGAATCGGTGGAGTAGACGCCCATACCGCCGGTGTTGGGGCCGGTATCGCCCTCGCCCACGCGCTTGTGATCCTGCGAGGGGACGAGCGGCGTTACGTGTTTCCCGTCGCTGAGGCAGAGGAAGCTGATTTCGTCGCCCTCGATGAACTCCTCGATGACGACCTGCTGCTCGGAGGAGCCGAGGAGAGCGCCAGTGAAAAGGCCCTGCGCGGCCTCGGCGGCAGTGTTGCGCGAATCGCAGATGATGACGCCCTTGCCCGCGGCCAGGCCGTCGGCCTTGACCACGATGGGCGGATGAAAGATCTCGAGGGCTTTCTCCACTTCGGCCACGGTGGCGCAGACAGCGTAGTTGGGCGTAGGAATGTTGTGGCGCTGCAGGAAGCGCTTGGCGAATCCCTTGCTGGTTTCGAGCATTGCGGCGGCGCGCGTGGGACCAAAGACGCGCAGGCCGCGCTCCTGGAGGGTGTCGACGATGCCAAGCGAGAGCGGCAGCTCGGGGCCGACGATGGTGAGATCGGGCTTCTCTGCTTCGGCGAGGCGAACCATGGCGGAAAGGCTCTTCAGGTCGACGGGAACGCAACGGGCAATTTGGGCCATGCCGCCGTTGCCGGGCGCACAAACGATTTCGGTGACGCGCGGGCTGCGAGCGACGGCCCACGCCAGCGCATGCTCGCGGCCTCCCGAACCGAGGATGAGGACTTTCATGAGAGGGTACCTTCCTCCGGCTTCGTGAGAGCCGGAAGAATCATGGTCGGCAACGAAGGCGGGGGAAGTCAAACGGGGCAGCGCGAATTTTGAGCGCTGGCGTTCACCTATACTGATGCGGGACGCGCCAGTCGTGCGGCGCATGGGGGCGGTTGCGAGAGGCGGATGGTTGAGACGCGCATCAAGCCGTACAACGAGCAGGAGGCCGAGAAGTCGGCGCGCGAGGAGCAGACGCGCGTCTTCCGCCGCAATCAGGTCTTGGGCCTCGTGCTGGTAGCGGCAGCGATCTGCTTGTGGTGGCTCTGGCATACCAATCCGAAGTGGATTTTTCCGCCGGGGTGGTGGCGGCCGTAGAAGCAGGGGTCAGGGATCAGGGATCAGAGATACAGTGACGAAGTGAATGAGTGAACAAGTGAAGACGAAAGCAGGAGTCGCGATTCAGTGAGCAGCGGCGCAATGGACAAAAGGCCGCTGCCGCTCACCGTGTTGCTGCTGGGCCCGACGGGGAGCGGAAAGACGGCGCTCTCGCTGGCGCTGGCCGAGCGGTTTGGCGGTGAGATTGTGAGCTGCGACTCGGTGGCCGTGTATCGCGGCATGGATGTGGGCACGGCCAAACCAACGCGCGCGGACCGGGCGCGCGTGCCGCACCATTTGATCGATGTGGCCGAGCCAGATGAGCCGTTTACGGCGGGCGAATACAGCCGGCGGGCGCGGACGGCGCTGCGCGGAATTGCTGTTCGTGAGCGCCTGCCCATTGTGACCGGCGGAACAGGATTGTATCTGCGAGCGCTGACAGAGGGCTTGTTTTCGGGGCCGGCGCGGCGAGAGGACCTGCGGGCACGGTTGCGGCGCAGCGCGGAGCGGCATGGGAACGGATGGCTGCATCGGTTGCTGCGGAGGCTGGATGCGGCAACGGCGGAGCGCATTCATGCGAACGATACGGCGAAGCTGATCCGGGCGATCGAAGTGTGCCTGGCGACGCGGAGGCCGATGTCGGAAGTAATGGGGCGCGATCCGCTGACGGGGTTTCGCCTCGTGCGGATCGGGCTGAACCCGCCGCGGTCCGCGCTCTATGAGCGGCTGAACCGGCGTTGCGCAGCGATGTTCGCTGCGGGGTTGGTGGAGGAGACGCGAGCGTTGCTGGAGCGGTATGGGCAAGTGAAGGCGCTGGATTCGCTGGGATACAGGCAGGCGCGCTGTGTGCTGGACGGGTCGCTGAGTGTCGAAGAAGGGATCAATGCGGCGCAGCAGGGGCATCGAAACTACGCGAAGCGGCAGATGACCTGGTTCCGGCGGGAGCCGGAGGTGCGGTGGATGGAGGAATTCGGCGACGAGGCAGGGACGGTGCGAGAGGCGGCGGGGATTGTTGAAAGTGCAATCGCGGCAAGGCGCTTGAGATAACCGGCTGGCGCGAGGCACCCATTTAAACTAGGCCTGTTGAGACGGCGCTTGAGGTGAGGAGCGCTCGGAATGGAGTTTCCCCTTGGCAACAACGAATTCGGACACGATTTATGACGTGGCGGTGATCGGCGGTGGGCCGGCGGGTTATACGGCGGCGATTCGCGGAGCGGAGTACGGGCTGAAGGTCGCATTGATTGACGCGGGCTCGAGGCTGGGCGGGACTTGCCTGCTTGTGGGCTGCGTTCCAACCAAGGCGCTCTTGTTCAACGCCGAGCTCTGGGAGTATCTGAAGGACGCGCCGGAGTTTGGGATTGCGGGGATCGGGACGCCGCAGCTCGATTGGACGGCGGTGCTCGCACGCAAGAACGCGATCATCGCGAAGCATGTGAACGGCCTCCAGTTCCTGATGAAGAAGCACAAGATCGCGGTGATTTCTGGTTTCGCAAGGCTGACGGGCGGTGCGAAGGATGGCGTGCATACGGTGGACGTGGACGCGGGCGGCCAAACGAGCCAGGTGAAGGCGAAGAATGTGATTCTCGCGACCGGTTCGGAGGCTAAGCTGCTGCCGGGATTGAAGGCGGATGGGACGATCCTGACCAACATCGAGATTCTGGAGCTGAGCGCGCCGCCGAAATCGCTCATCGTGATTGGAGCGGGCGCGGTGGGCGTGGAGTTCGCGTCAATCTTCAGAAGCTTCGGCACCGCGGTGACGATTCTGGAGTTTCTGCCGCGCATGGTTCCGGTGGAGGACGAGGAGATTTCGAAGGAGCTGGCGCGCGTGTTCAGGAAACGGGGGATTGAGACGAGCACCGGCACGAAGGTGGAGAAGGTGGAGAAGACGGCGGACGGCGTTCGCGTGAGTTATACGGATGCGAACGGGAAGGCGCAGGCAAAGGAGGCCGAGAAGGTGCTGGTGGCCGTGGGGCGCGGGCCGCTGACGACCGGGATCGGCGTGGAGAAGACGAAGGTCGAGCTGGAGCGCGGGTTTGTGAAGGTGAATGAGGCGCAGGAAACGGCCGAGCCGGGCGTATTTGCCATTGGCGACATTGTGGCCGGGCTGCCGCAACTCGCGCACGTGGGCGCGATGAGCGGCATGGTGGCGATGGCCAAGATCGCGGGGCGGTATTACAGGCCGGTGCGGCGGGATCGGATTCCGAGCTGCACCTATACTGAGCCGCAGATTGGCTCGGCGGGACTGACTGAAGCGCAGGCGAAGGAAAAGGGCCACACGGTCAAGGTGGGCAAGTTTCCGTTCGCGGGAAATTCGAAAGCCACGATTGTGGGCAGTCACGACGGATTTGTAAAGGTCGTCGCCGACGCGAAGTACGGCGAGATTCTGGGGGTGCACATCATTGGGCCGCAGGCCACGGAGCTGATTGCGGAAGCTGTTGCCGTGATGGAGCTCGAAGGAACGGTTGACCATTTGATGTTCACGATCCACGCGCACCCGACGCTGAGCGAGGCAATGCTGGATGGGTATGCCGCGGTGGAGGGGATGGCGATCAACGCGTGAGGCGCAGCGGAGTAATCGATGCTGGCTGGGTTCGCGGGGCAAGAAAGCGCCGCGCGATGATGCCCAAGTAACTTTTCCGAGTGAGGTCGTGTCGTCCCGGCTCCCAATTCGGCCCAGATTACCTGAGCTCCATATCGACCCTATACAGCGTTATTGTCTTACGCCCTGCTTTCACGTCGAAAGTGATTACCGATTTGATGGCGCATGGCTGAGCGGGCGTTAGATATGTGCCACTGTCATAGCAATCATCTCCATAGCAGCGCCAGCCGTTATGAAAATGTGCCTCCGTTCCGCCTTCTTCGTAAGTATTAGATCTGAGGTCGGCTTTGTATTCGCCAGGAGCCAGCAGGCTGCAATCCTTGCCCTTCTTGGCAAACAGTGTCCAAGGTGTGCTGTTCCCCGCGATAAACGCCGTTACCTTGCATGTGTTTCCCGCAGCCTCAATTCTTGCGATTCTAATATCCTTGTTGGGGCCATATTGGGCCTGAAAGATCGCTGGCGCAATGAGTATTAAAGCCGCAATTATTCGCTTCAAGCTAAGGCTCCTCTCCCAGTTTCTACAACTCCGTCGACTGTTTCGCGACGAGATCTTTAGCCTTGGCGATAAAGTCCGCGAGCGGCATCGAATTTTGCTCCTGTTTGCCGCGGGTGCGCACGTTGACCAAGCCGGCTGATTCTTCCTTGTCGCCAAAGACGAGAATGTAAGGCGTCTTCTGCAAAGCGAAGTCGCGAATCTTCGAGTTCATCTTTTCGTTACGAGCGTCGGTTTCAACTCTGAGGCCGGCGGCTTTGAGCCCGGCTTCGAGCTTTTGCGCGTAGGCGATGTGTTTCTCGCTGATGGGGACAAGGCCGACCTGGACGGGCGCAAGCCAAAGCGGGAAGGCTCCGGCGTAGTGTTCGATGAGGACGCCGAAGAAGCGCTCAACAGATCCGAACAACGCGCGGTGCACCATGACGGGCCGATGGCGCTCGCCATCCTCGCCGACGTATTCGAGCTCGAAGCGCTCGGGCAAAGTGAAGTCAAACTGCACCGTTGAGAGTTGCCAGAGGCGGCCGAGGACGTCGACAAGCTTGACATCGATTTTGGGGCCGTAGAAAGCAGCTTCGCCGGGGATGGTCTTGTACTCAATGCCTTTGGCCTTGAGCACGTTGTCGAGCGCGCGACTGGCGAGGTCCCAATTCTCGTCGCTGCCGATGTAATGGGCGCGGTCGTTGGGATCCCAGGTGGAGAGCTCGACCTTGAATTCGGAGAAGCCGAAGGTTTTGAGGACGGCTTCGGCGAAATCGATGCAGGCCGCGACTTCGCCTTCGATCTGCGAAGGCATGCAGAAGATGTGGGCGTCGTCCTGGGTGAAGCCGCGGACACGCAGCAGGCCGTGCATGGTTCCGGAGCGCTCGTAGCGGTAGACGTTGCCCAGCTCGGCGTAGCGCACGGGCAAATCGCGATAGCTCTTGGGCGAGTTCTTGTAGATGAGGATGTGAAACGGGCAGTTCATAGGCTTGAGACGATAGAGCGCGTCGTCAAGCTCCATGGGCGTATACATGTTGGCGGCGTAGTAGCCTTCGTGGCCGGAGGTCTGCCAAAGATTGATGCGGGCGACGTGCGGCGTGTAGACGAGCTTGTAGCCGCGACGGAGACACTCATCGCGCATCCAGTCTTCCATGACCTTGCGAATGATGGCGCCTTTGGGGTGCCAGAAGATGAGGCCTGCGCCGGCGAGCTCCTGAATGCTGAAGAGATCGAGCTGCTTGCCGAGGACGCGATGGTCCCGGCGGGCGGCTTCTTCGAGGCGGGCGAAGTGCTCGTCGAGATCTTTTTTGGAGAAGAATGCGGTGCCGTAGACGCGCTGGAGCTGCGGATTCTTTTCGTCGCCGAGCCAGTAAGCGCCGGCGAGGCTGGTGACCTTGAAGGCCTTGACGCGGCCAGTGGAGGGAACATGCGGGCCGCGGCAGAAGTCGACGAACTTGCCGTTGCGGTAGAAGCTGACCTGGTCGCCGGGCGCAGTGAACTTCGTGACGAAGTGGGTCTTCATGAAGTCGCCGTCGCGTTGAAAGCCTTCCAGGCTCTTGTCTCTTGGAGCAAATTCGTGGATGAACGGGTCGTTGCGAGCGACGACTTCGGCCATTTTGGATTCGATGGCGGCGAGGTCATCAGGCGTGAAGGGCTTCTGGCGGTAGAAGTCGTAGAAGAAGCCGGAGTCGGTGGCCGGACCGTGGCCGAGCTTGGTCTCAGGGAAGAGCTCGAGGACTGCGGTAGCGAGAACGTGCGCGGCGGAGTGGCGCAGGACCTTGAGGGCGTCGGGATCTTTTTCCTTGACGAGTTCGAGGCGTGTGTCGGAGGTAAGCGGCGTGGAGAGATCGACGAGGCGCGGGGCGGCCGCGTCTTCGGCGGCGTACATCGACGCTTCGGACGCCGACTCGCCGTGCGACTGGCCGTCAGCGGAGCCTTGCACGGCGGCAGCAGAAACGGGGGCGATGCGCGCAGCAATAGAGGCCGCAGCGAGGCGCGGAGAGATGGAGTTGGCGATTTCGAGAGGCGTTGTGCCTGAAGGCACTTCGCGAATGGCTCCGTCGGGCAGGTGTACGGCGATGGTTTGCGTGCTCATGATGTGGTCGATCCCAAATGGGGCCGCAGAATCATGCAGAAGGCGGCCAACCTTTGAGGATAGAGGTTGAAGGGCGCGAAGTCGAGGGCGAGCGGAGTTAGCGGGGTTGGCGGAGTTAGGGTGGCACTGAAGCCGCCGAGAAAAACGCAAAAGGGCTGGGTTCGCTCCAGATTGTGCTCAGGAGCGCACTCAGCCCTACTGCTGTTTCGAACCAGATTCCGCCGGAATCCTGCCGATCAGGTTAGAGAGGCTGTACGTCGGCAGCCTGCCATCCCTTGGGGCCCTTTACGACGTTAAACTGCACGGCTTGACCTTCCTGCAAGCTCTTGAAACCGCTTGAGTTGATCGCAGAGTAATGGACGAAGACATCTTCGCCGTTCTGGCGCGAAATGAAGCCGAAGCCCTTCGCGTCATTGAACCACTTCACGGTACCTTGTTCCATCTTGTTCGTATTTCCTGGATTGAATTGCGCTGGATGAATCGGAGCGAACACTGGCAGAATCTTGCTTGGTTGGGCGAGTACTGCTCACGCCCGGTTCGGTTCTAACGCTGACGATATTCTATCATTTTCGTCAAAATTCTCTGCGGGAATTGTGTGTTTTATCTCACCAGATGGTGTTAGGCCCCGGAAACCTTTGAACCATGGAGCTTTAGCGGCGCTCCGCGACCTGTGATAAGGTGAGAGGTCGCCATGGCGAAGGATCCCGTTCCCGAATTGCTGGCTCGCGCCTCCGAGGCGCTGGAGGCGGAGTTTGGGGCGCTGCCTCCCTTTGATGCGGAGCCGAGCGCGAGCTCCGAGGCGATGGCCGGGGTTCTCAAGGAGACGGCGCACCGGCTGGGCGACAACTATCCGTATTTCCATCCTTTGTATGCCGGACAGATGCTGAAGCCGCCGCATCCTGTGGCGCGTGCGGCGTATGCGTTGGCAATGAAGATCAATCCCAACAATCACGCGCTGGACGGCGGGCGGGCAAGCTCGGCGATGGAGGTGGAAGCGGTAAGGGAGATTGCCGGGATGTTCGGCTGGAAGGAGTCTTTGGGCCATCTGACGTCGAGCGGGACGTTTGCCAACCTGGAAGCTTTGTGGATGGCGGGGCAGTTGGCGCCAGGACGGCGAATTGTGGGGTCGGAGCAGGCGCACTACACGCACAAGCGGATCAGCGGCGTGCTGAAGCTGGAGTTTGCAGCGGTTGCGGCAGATGAGCACGGGCGGATGAACCTAGAGGCGCTAGAAGCCGAGTTGCGCGAGGGCGACGTGGGCACGGTGGTGGCGACGCTGGGCACGACGGCGCTGGGCGCGGTGGACGCGCTGGACGAGATTCTGGAGCTGAAGGAGCGGTACGGGTTCCGGGTGCACGTGGATGCGGCTTATGGCGGGTACTTCGGGCTGATTGCGGATGCGCTGGAGGAGCCGACGCGGAAAGCATTTGCGACAATGGAGCGGGCGGATTCGATCGCAATCGATCCGCACAAGCATGGGCTGCAACCGTATGGATGCGGGTGCGTTCTGTTCCGAGATCCAGCGGTGGGGCGGTTTTACAAGCATGATTCGCCGTACACGTACTTCACCTCGAAGGAGTTGCATCTCCACCCCAGCGAGCACAAATCGCTCGCCGGGGGCCCCGGGCATCTTGGCGAGATCAGCCTGGAGTGTTCGCGGGCCGGGGCGGCGGCGGTGGCGCTGTGGGCGACGCAACGGCTGCTGCCGCTCGCGCCGGGCGGGGAGTTTGCGCGGGGGCTCGAAAAAGGCCGGCGTGCGGCGCTGGAGCTGGACCGCAGGCTGCGCGAAGATGCGCGGTTTGAGGCGCTTGCGGAGGGCGCGCCAGAGCTGGACATTGTGGTGTGGGCATTGCATGCAGCAGATTTTCGGACGGCATCTGAGCAAGCGCGAAGAGTGTTCGACGCATGCGCGAGGCGGGGACTGCACCTGGCCCTAGTACAATTGCCGGGATCGTGGTTTGAGGCACCGGGCGGCGGAGAGAAGGATGGCGGGACGGTAACGTGCCTGCGTTCGGTGCTGATGAAGCCGGAGCACGAGGCGTGGTTGGGCGAGATTTGGGATCGCTTGACGGCGGCGTGCGACGAGGGGTGAGGGGCTAGGGACCAGGACCTCACCGGGCGCAAGAACGGGATCACTCCGAGGATGGGGCACACGAAGTTCAGGATTTGCGCGGGAAAGAAAACGTTGTCAGGCTCGCGGGTTCGCGTGCGCCGTGGCGCACGATGGCAAGTTGGCGAGTTCGCGGGACGGTGAATCGCACGGCGCTCTGATGGGGCAGGGTTCAGTTTCTGGAGTTTGAATTCAGGACGAGGTAGAAGAGTATGCACGATGCGAAGTTATTTCGTTCCATGCACTTTAAGTGCTTCGGTGCGCAGCCGGCGATTTTTGTGGGGCCGGGGCGCGTGAACCTGATCGGCGAACACACCGATTATGCCGAGGGCTTTGTGATGCCTGCGGCGATCAACTTTGCCACGCTGGCGGGGATTTCGCCGCGGACGGATGGCAAGATCGCGATCTACTCAGAGAACTACGGCGAGGAGATAGCGTTTGACGCGGCAGCGCTGCCGGCCAAGGGGAGCAAGCATTGGAGCGACTACCCGATGGGGGTGGTGTCGATTCTGGCGGGCGAGGGCCACAAGATTCCCGCGTTCAGCTTGAGCATCTGGAGCGATGTGCCATTGGCGTCGGGCCTCTCGAGCTCGGCGGCACTGGAGGTGGCGACGGCGCTGGCGGTGCTATCGCTGATCGGCGCGAGCTACGAGGGGCCGGTGCTGGCGCGGCTGTGCCAGCGGGCGGAGAACGAGTTTGTGGGCGCGAACTGCGGGATTATGGACCAATTCATCAGCTTGAACGGCAAGGAGAATCACGCGCTGCTGCTGGATTGCCGCGATTTGAGCTACAAGCTGGCGCCGATTCCCGGCCATGTGGCGCTGGTGATTGCCAACACGATGGTGAAGCACTCAGTGGCGGGGGGCGACTATCCGACGCGGCGGCGGGAATCGGAGGCGGCTTGCGCGGTGATTGCCAGCCACCGGCCGGGCGTGCCATTCTTGCGCGACGCGACGCTGGAGGATTTGGAGAAGTGGGGCCACGAGATGGCACCGAAGAGCCGGATGCGGGCCAAGCACGTGATCAGCGAGAACCTGCGGACGGTGGCGGCATGCGAGGCGCTGCTGAAGGGCGACATGAAAGAACTGGGGCGGCTGATGGCCGAGGCGCATAAAAGCTACAGCCAGGACTTTGAGGGAAGCTGCGTGGAAGCGGACGCGATGGTGGCGCTGGCGCAGGAATTGCCGGGGCTGATCGGAGCGCGGCTGACGGGCGGAGGGTTTGGGGGCTGCACGATCAACCTGGTGGAGCAGGGCGAGGCGGCGAAGTTTGCTGAGGCACTGGGCGAGCGCTACGCAGCGAAGACGGGAATCACTCCGCAGATTCACATTTGCCACGCATCGGGAGGGGCGCATCGGCTGGAGTAGGGCAGCGGGGCTAGCGGTGTTAGCGGAGTTAGCGGCGCTAGTCCGGTGAGCGGGTAAAGACGAACGGGGTTCGGAATAGATTTGAAATCATTTATCTCGTTATGTGGAAACCTGCAAGTAACTGACACAAAAGAACCATTGTTCGCAACCGGACAGCGACATTGTCCTGCGCAATTTCCTTGCTAAACTTGTGAGGTGTTTGCCCCGATGAGATGAATGGGTTTACTTCGGGGTGTCCGTTTGACGCCGTCGGGGTAGGCGAAAACAAAGACATGGAACCAACATCCTCGAAATCGTCCCAGCACGAAACCATTCCCAGCGGCGGCCAAGTGGCCTACTTCTCGATGGAGATTGCGATCCAGCCATCGATGCCGACGTATGCGGGCGGCCTGGGGGTGCTGGCGGGAGACACGCTGCGGTCGGCGGCGGACCTGGGCGTGCCACTGGTGGCCTTCACGCTTCTGCACCGCAAGGGGTACTTCCAGCAGCATCTGAGCGCGACTGGCGTGCAGACCGAAGACGTGCAGCCGTGGAAGCCGGCGGATTTTTGCAGGGAAGAGCCGCCGCGGGTGACGGTTTCCATCGAAGGCCGGGTGGTGACCCTTCGAGCATGGCGCTACGAGTTGAAGGGAAGCTTTGGGCACGTGGTGCCGATCTACCTGCTGGACAGCGATCTGGAAGAGAACTCGGGATGGGACCGGGGACTAACGGATCACTTGTACGGCGGGGATACGAACTACCGGCTGCAGCAGGAGATTGTGCTGGGGATGGGCGGCGTGCGCATGGCGAAGGCGCTGGGTCTGCACGTGAACGTGTACCACATGAACGAGGGACACGCGGCGCTGCTGACGCTGGCGCTGCTGGAGAGCCAGTTGGGCGGAGGGCCGTTGGGCGCGGCCACGGATGCGGATATCGAGGCGGTGCGCCGCAAGTGCGTGTTTACGACACACACGCCGGTTCCCGCCGGGCACGATCGATTCTCAACCGAGCAGGCGATCCGGATTCTGGGCTCGGAGCGGACGGCGCGGCTGGAGAACCTGGGATGCTTCCGCGATGGATTGCTGAACATGACGCTGCTGGCGCTCAAGTTTTCGCGCTATGCAAACGGCGTGGCGATGCAACACGGCAAGGTGTCGCGGGCGATGTTTCCGGAGTTCACGATCGATACCATTACGAATGGAGTGCACGCGCCGACATGGATTTCAGAGCCGGTGCAGCGGATGCTGGACGAGCAGATTCCGTCGTGGCGGCGGGACAACCTGTATTTGCGCAACGCGATCGATCTGCCCGAGACTGAGATGCTGGCGGCGCACGCGCGCGCCAAGGAGGAGTTGCTGGCGGAGGTGGGGTCGCGGACGGAGCTGGTGCTGGATCCCAAGGTGCTGACGCTGGGATTTGCACGGCGAGCCGCCACGTATAAGCGGGCGACTCTGCTGTTTGCCGATGAAGAGCGGCTGAAGGCGATTGCGGCGAAGGCGGGCGGATTGCAGATTCTGTATGCCGGCAAGGCGCACCCGCAGGACGAGCCGGGAAAGGCTCTGATCCAGCAGGTGGTTGCGGAGGCGGGCAAGCTCTCGAACGACAACTTGCGCATTGTCTACCTGGAAAACTATGCGTGGGACCTGGGCGCGCGGCTGACGGCGGGGGTGGATGTGTGGGTGAATACGCCGCGGCGGCCGTATGAGGCGTCAGGAACGAGCGGGATGAAGGCGGCGATGAATGGCGTGCCCAGCCTGTCGATCCTGGACGGGTGGTGGATCGAGGGATGGATCGAAGGTGTGACGGGATGGGCGATTGAGGATGGAGCCAACGATGCCGAGGAGGCGACCGCGCTCTACGACAAGCTGGAGACGGCGGTGGTGCCGCTCTACCGCGATGCCAAGGAGAAGTGGGCGCGGCTGATGAGGACGACGCTAGCCTTCAATGGGTCGTACTTCAATACCAACCGCATGGTGAAGCAGTACACGCGGAATGCCTACTATCCCGAGTTGCCGCCGGCCGCTGCGAAGGTGGAAGAGCCGGCGTACGCGGATTGAAGAGCAGCTACTAGCCGCTAGCTTCCAGCTACCAGCTCATTGGGATTCAGGCGGCCGGCCGCTTGATTGCCCGACGATTCCGGAGACGAGCGGAGAACGTGCGACAGGCGGAGTACTTCTGCAGGCTCGCTGTGCAGGCTGGAGCTGGAACGACCTTTCGAACTCCAACATCTAGAGCTTCTTGCGCAGGAACTCGAAGATCACGTAGCCGATGAGAGCGCAGACGAGCGCGATCAAGAAGTTTATGGGCGTAATGATGTCGAGCAGGGCGAAGGCGAGTGTTTTGCCCTGGCCGTTGACGCCGGTGAACTCGCCCATGAGCAGGTTCGAATAGAAGAGGAAGATGATGAACGCGACCTCGACCAGCACTCGCCAGTAGGGCTTGAGTCTGGGGGGTGGAGTGAGCGGCGTCATGGAGCGATGATACCGGCGAGGGCACTGGAGCCCAAGCGTTTTCGGATGTGCGGGGCAGCCCAAGTCGCCCCCAAAAACAGAGACTTTTCACGGTTTCGAAGGCCCGTAGCAGTCAAAAACGATTGCAAACTCACGGCATGGGGGCGGCGGGCGGCGCTGTGCTGAAGGCGATAACGCCTATAATCACCCTGTTGTGATTCCAGGATTTCGATTGCGGATGCGAGCGGTGCGCCGATTTGCCGCAGGCGCGGCGATGGCGGTTGTTTGTGCTTTGTTTTTCGCGGTTTGGGCGCAGGGGCAAGCGAGCCGGGAGGCTGCGGGCGGAGGAGAAGGTGAGGCGGCCGGCGGCTCAAAGGTTCTGCTAGTGCTGCCGTTCGAGAACCGCACAGGGCAGCCGAGCCTGGAGTGGATTCGCGAGGCGGCGGCGGAGATTCTGAGCACGCGCTTTGCTTCGGCCGGGTTCCAGCCGACGAGCCGCCCCGACCGCATGTACGCGCTGGACCATCTGGGGCTGCCGCAGGGCTTTCAGCCATCGCGTGCGAGCGCGCTGAAGCTGGCGCAGACACTGGACGCCGACTCGATTGTGGTGGGCAGTTACACGACGGACGGAAGCGGGATTGTGGCCGAGGCGACGCTGGTGGACGTGCCGCAGTTGCGCATGCTGCCGGCGGTGAGGGCGCAGGGCGAGATGCACGACATGATCGCTGTGTTTGGAAGACTGGCGTGGGAGTTGACGCGGCAGCTCGATCCCAGGTTCAGCGTGGCCGAAGAGACGTTTGCGGCGGCGGGGAACGGAGTTCCGCTGACCGCGTTCGAGCAGTACATTCGCGGGATCACGGAGCCGGACCAGGCGGAGCGGCTGCTGCATCTGGAGCAGGCGGTGAAGCTGAGCCCGGGGTTCGGTGCGGCGTGGATGGCGCTGGGGCGCGAGGACTACAACGGGCAACAATACCAGGAAGCGGCGACGGCGTTTGCGAAGGTGGATCGCAATGGGGCGGAGGGGCTTGAGGCCGATTTTTACCGGGGGCTGTCGCTTGTGTTCTCAGGCGATTACGTGCACGCCGAGGAGGCTTTTGCGGAGGTGGCGCGAGTGTTGCCGCTGGGCGAGGTGTTGAACAACGAAGGCGTGACGGCGAGCCGGCAGGGTAAGGACGGGACGTCACTGTTTATTGAGGCGGCGGCGGCCGATCCGAACGCGGCGGACTACCACTTTAATTTGGCGGTGAGCCTGAAGCGGCACGGGAATCTGCCGGGGGCGTTGAACGAGTTGGCGCAATGCCTGAAGCTGCGGCCGAACGACACCGAGGCGCTGGGGTTGGAGGAGACATGGAAAGGTAAGCCAGCAGCGGGCGGGACAGCCGGGCCGGATGCGAACGCAGACCCGCTGGAGCGGATTGAGCGGACATTTGACGCGGCTGCTTTCCGGCAGGCGGCGGCGGTGCTGGATGAGATGAATGCGGGGCGGCTGGCCGCACTGACGCCGCGCGAACGGGCGCGGGCGCTGTGCACGCAGGCAAAAGCGTTCCTCGACCGCGGGTTGCTGTTGGAGGCGGAGCGGCTGTATCAGGATGCCGTGGCCGCCGACGGCAAGAGCGCGCAGGCGCATGCCGGCCTGGCCGAGGTGCGCGAGCGCAACGGCGATGCCGAGGGGGCGCGCAAGGAGGCTCACGCGGCACTGGAACTGAGCCCTTCGGCCGATGCGTACCTTGTGCTGGCGCGGTTGGATCTGGCGGCGGGCTCGCTGGTCGAAGCCGATACAGAGGCCGGGAATGCGCTGAAGCTGGAGCCGGCGAATCGGGCAGCGCAAGAGCTCATGCGGCAGATTGAGGCGAAGACGGGGAAAAGATAGCGCGTTGGGGTTAGGGATCAAGGGTCTGGGCTTGGTGAGAGCGGGAAATGGAAAGGGGTAAGCCATGAGGCAGCGCTTCGATCGAGGAAGAAGATCTGAACTCGCGCTCGTGGTGGCCGTTCTGCTGATTGGCGTGGGAATGGCCAGGGGCCGAGCTGCCATCGCGCAGCAACCGGTGGTGGACAAGCTGGTTTTGGATGACACCATTCAGCCGGTGAGCGCGGACGAGCTTACGCGGGCGCTTGGGCGGGCCAACTCCGACGGGGCACGCGCGCTGCTGATTGAGTTGGACACGCCGGGAGGGCTGCTGGACTCGACGCGCACCATGGCCGGGGCGATTCTGGGATCGAAGGTTCCGGTGATTTTGTATGTGTCCCCGGCGGGGGCGCGCGCCGGGTCAGCGGGATTTTTCTTATTGGAGTCGGCTGACGTGGCAGCGATGGCGCCGGGCACCAACGCCGGAGCGGCACATCCGGTAGTGGAGTTTGGCCCGCAGCCCGACGCTACCATGAACCAGAAGATCGAAAACGACGCCGAGGCGTTTCTGCGCTCGTATGTCATGAAGCGCAACCGGAATAGCGATGCGGCCATCGCGGCAGTGCAAGCTTCGCACTCCTACACGGCGGAGGAGGCGCTGAACCAGCACCTGATCGATGTGATCGCGAACAACGATGCCGATCTGCTGAACTCGCTGGAAGGCCGCGAAATCACGCGAATGGATGGATCGAAGGTGACACTGCACTTGGCCGGAGCGCGGATTGACGTGGTTCGGCCCACGTTGCGCGAGGAACTGCTGGGCTGGCTGGTGAATCCCAACATCGCGCTGCTGTTCCTGGTGGGCGGAGCACTGCTGATTTATCTCGAATTCAACTCGCCCGGCACCATTGTTCCGGGAGCGCTGGGCACGCTGATGGTGCTGCTGGCGATCTTCGCGCTAAACCTGCTGCCCATCCGCTACACCGCTGTGATGCTGATGTTGGCGGCGATGGTGCTGCTGCTGCTGGAGGCCAAGTTTGGCGCGCATGGCGCGCTGGCGATCGCGGGGATCGTTTGCCTGACCTTCGGCACGCTGACGCTGGTGGCTGCGCCGGTGCCGGAGATGGGGATCAGCCCGCTGGTGGCCCTAAGCGTGAGCGCGGCGTTTGGCGCGATTACCGTGTTCCTGGTGCGGCTGGTGGTACGCGCGCGGTTACGGAAGGCGCGCATTGGCGCGGAAGCGATGGTTGGATGCCCGGCCACGGCGATGGAAGCGCTGGCTCCGCAGGGCCATGTGGTGGTGGAGGGCGAGATCTGGCGGGCCGTGGCGAGCGCGCCGGTTCCGGCGGGAACCGCGTTGCGCGTGGTGGGGCACGACGAGTTGCTGCTGCGGGTCGAACCGGCGACGACATCGCGAGAGAGCGGGCCCGCGGCATAACGACATTGGAGTACAATCCCTGCTGAGTAAGGAAAGGAATGCGCCATGTTTGTTCTATCCGTGCCCGCGCTGATTGTCCTGGCGATCATCGTTCTCTACATTCTCAACTCGATCAAGATCCTGCGCGAATATGAACGCGGAGTGATTTTCCGGCTGGGCCGCGTGCTCGGAGCGCCCAAGGGGCCCGGGATCATCCTGGTCTTCCGGCCGATCGACCAAATCGTGCGCATCTCTCTTCGCCAGGAGGTCCTGGAAGTTCCGCCGCAGGACGTGATCACGCGCGACAACGTCACCATCAAAGTGAATGCGGTAGTCACGCTCTATGTAGTGGATCCGAATGCCGCTGCGATCAAGGTGAACAACTACGTGTATCAGACGTCGCAACTGGCGCAGACCACGCTGCGCACGGTTTTGGGCGAGGTGGAGCTGGACGAGCTGTTGAGCCACCGCGACAAGCTGAACGTTCGCATTCAGTCGATCATGGACCAGCGCACGGAGCCGTTCGGCGTGAAGGTGGTTTCGGTGGAGGTGAAGCAGGTGGACCTGCCGGAGCAGATGCAGCGCGCCATGGCCAAGCAGGCCGAGGCGGAGCGCGAGAAGCGGTCGAAGATCATCCACGCCGAGGGCGAGTTCAGCGCGGCGCAAAGGCTTGTGGACGCCGCGGCGCTGCTGGCTACCGAGCCCATCACCATTCAGTTGCGCTACCTGCAGACGCTGACGGAGATCGGCGTGGAGAAGAACACGACGATCGTCTTCCCGCTGCCGATCGAGATGATGCCGCTGCTTAAGAAGTTGGGCGCCGCGGCCACGACGGCGGAGAAGCCGTAGAGGAGAGGCAGCTTCTAGCTTCTAGCTGCTAACTGCTGGCTTGTAGCTCTTGGCTCGTGGCTATGTCGTTCGTCCGTTCGAGGATGGAGGGATCAGCCGGCGATGTGTAGAGGCCACGGGCCACAAGCTAGGCGTTGATAGGCGGTGCATGCGGGGATATTTCGACGACGAGGAACCGGAGCGTAGGGAGCGCGGGCGAGATACCGAGGTAACGCTCGGTGGGGGCGCGCTGCTGGGGATCTTGTTCGGGCTGGTGGTGCTGTGCGGGCTGTGCTTCGGCCTGGGATACGCGGCGGGGCATCGTGCTCCGGTGCCGGCTGCGGCGGCAACAGGGCAGCCCGCGGCGCAGACCGCCGCTCCTGACCAGGAGCCCTTGCAGGCAAACGGCTCGATTCCCAAACCTTCAGCGGCGGCGCAGGCGCCTGTGCCGCAGACAACTGCGGGGAGCGACGGTACGACGGCGGCTCCTGCGGATGGCGGCGCCGCTCCGGGAGCAACACCGGCGAGCGCGGTGCCTGCGGGGCAACCGGGTTCGCCCGCCGCCGCGCCAGCAGGGGCGGCGCCAACCCAAGTGCGGCCGGCATTGCCTGCTTCCGGGGCAAATGCGCCGCAAACCGCGCCGGGAGCCGCGGCGCCGAATGTGCACCCGGCGCTTCCATCAGCGGCGGTTCAACTGATGGTGCAGGTTGCCGCGGTCTCACACGCCGAGGACGCCGATGTGCTGGTTGGTGCGCTACGCAAGCGCGGGTACGCCGTGACGGCGCGCCGCGAGCCGGCGGACGGATTGATTCATGTGCGGGTTGGGCCGTTCACGAGCCGCGACGATGCCAACCGCATGTGCAAGAGGCTGCTCGACGACGGGTACAACGCGATGATTCAGCCTTAATGCGAAGTCAGCCTCGCATCCATTCGGGCAGGGCGGAGGCGATGGCGGCCTGGACGGCGTCAGAGAGTTCGTCGCGGGTGGCGTAATTGGCGGGATCGATGGGCGGGTGAAAGACGATGTGCGCCACGCCGGGGTAGATGCGCAGGCTCCCCGTGGGAATGATTTTCTCGCTTCCATAAATTGAAATGGGAATGCAAGGCGCGCCGGAGTCTTCCGCGAGATAAAACGGGCCTTTCTTGAAGGGCAGCATGCGGCCGTCGGGCGAGCGCATGCCTTCAACAAACGTAGTGATGTGTAAGCCGCTGGCAAGGACGCGTTGCGCGTCTGCAACGGCGAGTTGCGCTTCCGTCGCGTCGCCAGCGCGGTCGACCGGAATGAAGCCGGCCAGCTTGAATGCGTAGCCGAGAATCGGGATCTTCATGAGCGGGCGCTTGAGAAAGACCACCGTGCGTCCAGGAAGATGGGACATGAGCGCAGGCGCATCGAGGTTGGAGACGTGGTTGGCCATGAAGATGCATGCGCGGCCGGTGGGGATGTGCTCGAGGCCTTCAATGCGCAGGCGGATGCCGGCCACGCGGATAGCAACACGAGCGATCCAGGAGCCAACAGCGTAGAGCGGACCGACATTCCCCGTAAGAAGCGTAAACGGAACGAAGATGGCCGCGGAGGGAAGGGCGAGGGCGACAATGGTGACGAAGACGAGGAGAGAGACGATCATGGGTGGCGAGATTGGGTGTGCAGAAGTGAGTATCGCATTAACAGTGGTCAGTGGTCAGTTTGTTCGTGCTGAGTTGGCGTTCGTGGGCAAACAAGGCTTTTAGGAATTATGTGCGCATCCATTCGGGCAGGCCGGAGGCGATGGCGACGCGGACGGCGTGCATGAGCTCGTCGCGGGTGGCGAAGGCGGCGGGGTCGATGGGATCGTGGAAGATGACGTGGGCTTGGCCGGGATGAATGCGCTGGCTGCCCTTGCGGAGAATCGCTTCAGTTCCGTAGATGGAGACGGGAATGCAGGGCGCGCCGGCGGCCATGGCGAGATAGAAGGGGCCTTTCTTGAAGGGCAACATGCGGCCGTCGGGCGAGCGGGTGCCTTCAACAAATGTAGTGATGTGGACACCTTTGCCGAGCACGCGCTGGGCCTCGGCCACGCTGCGTTCCGCGTCGGCAGGATTGCCGCTGCGGTCGACGGCGATGAACTCGCCCTGGCGGAAGCCGGTGCCGAGGATCGGAAGATTCATGAGAGACCGCTTCATGAAGGCGGAGGTGCGCCCTGGAATGAGCGAGACGAGCGCGGGCGGATCGAGATTGGAGACGTGGTTGGACATGAAGATGCAGGCGCGGTCGCGGGGGATGCGGTCGAGGCCTTCGACGCTGAAGCGCACACCGGCGAGGCGGCAACTCGAAGAGAGCATGAAGCGCGTGGCCTTGTAGAGCGGGAGCACGTTGCCTGTGATCCAACACCAGGGAATGAAGAGGAGGGCCGAGGGAATGCCCAAGACGACCATGTTGGTGATGAAGATGAGAGACCAGATCATGCGTGCCTCTTGCTGTTATGCGCCGGTGGCGGGAAAGCGTTCGCGCAGGCGCGCGGGGAGCTTGTCATAGATGCCGTCGAATCCACCATTGGAGAGGATGGCGACGACGTCGCCGGGAGCGAGCTGCGGGGCGATGGCGGCGACGATGGCGTCAGCGTCGGGGAGGAGCTCGGATGGGGTTCCTTCGGCGTTGAGGGCGCGGACGACTTCTTCCGCGTGCAGGCGCTCGGGCTCGGGTATGCGCTCCTGCTGATAGACGGCGGCGAGGACGACGCGATCGGCGAGGCGAAGACTCTGGACGAGATCGGGGGCGAGGACCTTGCGGCGGAGGGTGTTGGAGCGCGGCTCTAACACTGCCCAGATGCGTCGCAAAGGATAAATGGCACGGAGTGCGCGGAGGGTTTCGCGAATGGCCGTGGGGTGGTGGGCGAAGTCTTCGATGAGAGTGATGCCACCGATCTCGGCGCGGACTTCGAGGCGGCGCTTGACGCTTTTGAAGGTGGAGAGGGCCTCGGCGATGGATTCCGTGGCGATGCCCTGGCCAGCGGCGAGAGCGGCGGCGGCGGTGGCGTTGAGGGCGTTGTGCTCGCCGGGCATACTCATTTCAAGATTGGCCCACAAAGCACCGCTGCGCCAGACCTGCCAGCGGGTCAGCCCGTCATTGTGGCGAAGATCCCGGATGTGCCAGTGGGCGGTGTCGGTGAAGCCGTAGCGCTCGACTGGGCAAAAGGCGCGGCTGACACATTCGGTGACGTTGGGGCTGTCGTCGTAGGCGACGATGAGCCCGCGGCGCGGGACGAGATTGACGAGGCGCTTGAACGCGATCTTGACCGCGTCGAGATCGGCATAGATGTCAGCGTGGTCGAACTCGACATGGGTGAGAATGAGTGCGGCGGGGAAGTAGTGGAGAAACTTTGGGCCTTTATCGAAGAAGGCAGTGTCGTACTCGTCGCCCTCAACGATGAAGGTGCGCGTGGGCCGGAGCTGGAAACTGGAGCCGAAGTTTTCTGCCACGCCACCGATGAGGAAGGAGGGCTCGAGGGAGGGATTCTCGCGCGCGGCGACCTGGTAGATCCATGCCAGCATGCTGGTGGTGGTGGTCTTGCCGTGCGTTCCGGCCACGACGAGAGATTCGCGGCCGGAGAGGAACTCTTCGCGCAGGAGCGCGGCCATTGAGGTAAAGGGAATGCGATCGTCGAGGACGCGTTCAATTTCAGGATTGCCGCGGGAGAGCGCGTTGCCGATGACGACGAGGTCGGGCACGAGGGAGAGATTCGACTCGGCGTAGGGTTCCATGACGGGGATGCCGAGCGAGCGGAGCAGATCGCTCATGGGGGGATAGGCAGCCTTGTCGGAGCCGGTGATGCGGTGGCCCTGCAACTGCAGCAGGCCGGCGAGCGAGGCCATGGCAGTGCCGCAGATGCCGATGAGGTGGATGTGGCGGATGTCCTTAGAGGTCTGACGCCCAATTAGCGGTTCCATGCAGATCCTTTATCCGTCGAAGAGCGTGATCATTGGTAACGAGCACCGCGCCAATCGCGATAGCGTGAGCAGCAATTTGAAGATCCAGCTCCGATAGAACAGTTCCTGCGGCTTCGAGTTTCGCTCTCAGCCTTCCATAAACGGCGGCCTCGTTGCTTCCCCAAGGCAGTATGAGGAGCTTGAACAGCAAGGCTTCCATTGCGGCATGCAGCGCGCGCGCCTGAGGCCGCCTGGCAAGACCGTAACGCACTTCCGCCTCGGTGATGGATGAGATGCATGCAACCTCTCCGGCGCGAAGCGATTGCAGACGTGCACGTGCGGCCGGCGATTTCCCCTTGGCGATGTAGCTGAGGGTGTTCGTGTCGAGCAGATAGGTGACGTTCATTTCCGCTTTCGACGAGCCTTGGTCGGGCCGGTAAGGAGTTCTTCCAGCGCGGCGCGGCGGGCAGGCGGCCGGCGGTCGCGTTCCGCATCGGAAAGAAATTCGTCGGGCACGTTGGCTGCGTCGAGAACCGAGAAGACCTGAGCCCAGGGTCCGGGTCCTTCGGAAAGAATGATGTCGCCGTTACACGGATCGCGGCGGATGGAAACCTCCGGCGAGCGAAAGCGATACTGATGAGGGATGGTGACATGCTGGCTCCGTCCGCTCATAAAGACCCTTGCCTTTGCAGCTTTTTCCATCGCCGCACCTCCCGCTATATATCGTGCTATATAGCGCGACTGGAGTCAATGCCCGAATATCGGAAAGAATTGGACTTCAAATCCCGGCTTTCGCGCCCTCACTTGGCCACCGCTGGTTCGAGCAGATCGAGGCGAGCACTCTCGTCGATGGTCAATTCGGCTTCAACGCCGAAGGTAAGGGTGACATTCTCGCGGGAGACGTGGCCGCTGCGCAGGCCAATGGCGATGGGGCCGTCGAAATCCTCGAGGGCGCTGAGGATCGCCTGTTCGAGGAGAGCGGGCGGGGCGCCGGGGGAGACGCAATCGAGCATCTCGCCAAAGACAATGCCGCGGACGCCTTCGAGCTTTCTAGCCGAGCGCAGTTGCCAAATCATGCGATCGATCTGGTAGGGCTTGACGCCGGTGTCCTCAAGAAAGAGCAGCGTGCCCTCGGTGCACGGCTCCCAGGGCGTGCCGAGGAGCGAGACGAGAATGCTGAGGCAGCCGCCGTAGAGCGTGCCGCGCACCGCGGACTGTGTTTTGCCGGGCTTCAAAGCGCGCATGCCTTCCTGGCCGCCGACGCCGTAGGGCTCGCCAGCGAGCGCGGCCAAAAAACTCTTGAGATGAACGCCGTTGCGAAGATAGAAATCCGCGGCCAGCATGGGGCCATGAAAGGCGGGCAGGCCCAACTCGTCCAGCAGGCGGAGTTGGATGCCGGTGAGATCGCTGTAAGCAAAGAAAGGCTTGGGGTGCGCGGCGATGATTTCGAAGTCGAGGTCTTCGAGGAGGTAATTTGATCCGTAGCCGCCGCGCAGGCACATGACGGCGCTGGTGCCGGGGTCAGCGAAGGCCGCGTGCAGATCGGCGAGGCGCTGGTGCGGAGTGCCGGCGAAGTAGAGCGGCTCGCTTTGGCGCGCGTTGGGGCCTAACATCGGCACGAAGCCCAGATCGCGCAGCGCCGCCAAGCCGCGATCGACGCGCTCAGGCTGAGCTGAGGAGGCCGGAGCGACGATGCAGATGCGCGAATCGGGCGCGACGGGTGGCGGTTTCAGCAGTTTCGCCATCTCACCACGCCTCTCCGCGGGCAATGAGTGTGGCTGGTCCCGAGAGGAAAAGCTCCTTGCCGGGGCCGTCCCAGGCAACGGTTTGCGCGCCGCCGGACGCGACCACAGAAAGCGGCGAGATGCAGCGGCGCAACGCGAGCGCCGCTGTGGCCGCGGCCGAGCTGCCAGTTCCAGAGGAGGCAGTGGCGCCCACGCCGCGCTCGTAGATGCGAATCTCGATCTCGTGGTCACCCACGATCCGGACAAACTCGACGTTCGTGCGCTGCGGAAAATCGCGATGGGCGCAGATCTCGGCACCGATCCCGGTCCAGGCGCGGCGGGCGACGGAGAAGTCCGGATTTTCGACGAGGACGACGAAGTGGGGATTGCCGGTGGAGACTTCGACACCGACGATCTCAACACCGTCGATGAGTTTGAGCGTGTGGGGCACGAACTTCGGCACGCCCATGGCGGCAGTGACTTCCACCGTGAATGCATCGTCTTGATGCACGCTGTGGATGCGGCAGACGCGCAGACCGGCATCCGTGGCGATCTCGAGAGCATCGCCGGGCTGCGAGCCAAGGGCTTGGGCCATCCACGCGGCCACACAGCGCGTGCCGTTGCCACTAATCTCGGCGATGGATCCGTCGGCGTTGTGGAGGCGGATGCGGCCGGTCTTGGGACCGGTCCAGGCGAAAAACTCGACCCCGTCCGCGCCGATGCCGGTGTTGCGATGGCAGAAGCGGCGCGTGAGGGCCGCGGGATCGAGGTTTGCCGCAGCTTCTTCGGCGACGATCAGAAAATCGTTGCCGCAGGCGTGGGCCTTGGTGAAGGGAATCAATCTTCCTCCGGATCGCGGAAGGTGAGGATTTCGACGATTTGCGTCGCGACGAATCTCATGCTGGTTCCTTGCCCGATGCTATCACCAAGGATGGCGGGATGTTGAGCAGGAATGCGAAGAGACACTGTGAGGGCCTGGGGCCGGACGTTTAGAGCGGGGCGGGTGCTCGTTTCATCCATTTTGATGAGACATAGAGGGTGGCGGAGGGCTCATTGGCAGCGGTGAAGTGGCCGACGGCAGCGAGGCCTTCGGGATGCGCCTTGACGGCCTGGTCCACCTCATCGCCATCGAAGGCGAGGACGATGGCCGCATGAGCAGCGGGCGCAGCCAGCGCATTGCGAAAGATCTGGAGGTCGCTTTCGTTGATGGTTTGGCGGAGAGGAATGCCGGTGAGGGCGACGACTTCGGGATACATGGAAGTGTTCATAAGCACAGTCGCGTGCGGATCGGAAATGAGCAACGACTTCAGAGCCGGCGGAATGGCGTGGTCGTAGGGCTGGCGCGCTTCGAGGTTCTTGGTGCTCTCGACGTAGACGATGGGATCGGCGCGGAGCAGGAGAAAGACATTGAGGGCGGCGAGCGCAAAGATCAATACGAATGTTGCGCGGGGCAAAAAAGTGGCGCGGTTCCCAGGTCCCCAAATGCGAGGGACCTGGGGCACCCACATCCAGTCAATGCGGCGTAAAGCGTCGATGCCGTAGTGCACCGCGAAGCCAAGACCGAGCGCGAGCGCGGGAAGCAATTCGAGACCGTAGCGCGTGTTGTACCAGGTGAAGGGCCACCAGGCGGGGAAGAAGATCGGGACCGACCCGTAGGCGACGGACCACGTGTAGAAAGGAACGGGGAGCCAGAGCAGGAGGATCCAGGCCGAGGCGCGGTGGCGAGCGGCAGTTGTTTTGGCGAAGAGGGCGGCGGCCGTTGCGAGCGCGGCAAGGGCCAGGACGATGTTGCCCCAGGCATTGCCCCAGGCGGGCGCGGCGACGGCGTCGAGCAGAGAGACTTTGAGGTAGTAGAGCAGCGCGACCCAAGGACTGTGCCAGCCGGGATGCGGCGGCCACCCCGGAGCGGAGGTGCGGAGCTCGATGGCTTTGGCGGAGTACGGGCCGCGCGCGAAGTAGAGCCAGTCGCCGAAGCCGACGGAGTTGTAGACGAACCAGAGGATGGGTGCGGCAACGACGGCCAGGGAGGCGGGCCAAAAGGCGGACGAAGTCAGCCGGCCGCGCCCGCCCGCTGCGGCGCGCCTGAGCAGAGTGAGGCCGATGCCGGTCCAGACGAGGAAAGCGATGATCCAGCCGTCGTAGCGGGTGAAGATGGCCGCGACGAGAGCGGCTGCGATGCAGACCTGAAGACGCACGGTGGGAGCTTTTCGCAGTTCAAAGCTGGCGGCTGCCTTTTCGCCGTCAATTGCGGCGCGCCACTCGACCATCCAGACCACGATCCAGATCATTTCGCAAAGGAAGAGCGGCTCGGTCATCGCCGTGGTTTCGAGGTAGAGGAGATTGGGATTGAGCGCGAAGAAAACGAGCGCGAGGACGGCCGCAGCGGGGTTGAGCCAGCGCCGCGCGAGGCGATAGATGCCGACGCAGGAGGCGATGTAGGCGAGCGCCGAGGGAATGACACCGGCAAAGCCGCTGGCCCACCAATCGTAGTTCTGCACGAAGGGGATGAGAAGGATGTGCGGCAGCGGAAGCCACACCGAGCCAAGCTGCGAAAAGCGCGGTGTGCGGGAATCGAAGACGCGGCGCGCGATGTGGAGATGGGCAACCGCGTCGCCGTAGTTGAGCATCGCTCCGTGACGCCAGCTCCAGAGGATAGCGACCGTGGAGGCGGCCATGCAGAAGGCGAGCACGGACCAGCCTTCGGCATTGGAGATGCTTCGGTCAGTCAAGGTGCGTGATCTCGCGAAGGAGGTTGAAGCGCGCGTCGATCTCGGAGCGCGAGAGCTGCTGCAGGCGCTCGGTGCCGAAGCGCTCGCAGGCGAATGAGCCCATGACGCCGCCGTAAAACATGGCGTGGCGCCAGGCGACGGGGGTGAGCTCGGGCTGCGAGGCAAGATAGCCGAAGAAACCGCCGGCAAAGCTGTCGCCCGCGCCCGTGGGATCGATGACCTCTTTGAGCGGGAGGGCCGGAGCCCTGAAGGTGCGGAGCTCCTCTTTTCGACCTTTTGGATTCGAGCTGTGGAATAATGTCGCGCCGTACTCGCCGTGCTTGACGACCAGCACGCGGGGGCCGAGAGCGATGACGCCGCGCGCCGCCTGCACGAGGTTGCTGTTGCCGGCCAGCATGCGGGCCTCGGTGTCGTTGATGAGCAGAATGTCGAGTCCCTTGAGGACTTCGAGCAGCGCCGGGCGATGGTCCTTAATCCAGTAGTTCATGGTATCGCCGGCGACGAGCTTGACCTGCGGCATGGCATCGCGCACGCGCCGCTGGAGGATGGGATCGATGTTGGCGAGGAAGAGGAAATCGGAGTCGCGGTAGGCGTCAGGAATTTTGGGCTCGAAGGAGGCGAAGACGTTGAGCTCGGTGCTATGCGTTTTGGCTTCGTTGATGTTTTCGAGATAGGAGCCTTCCCAGAAGAAACTCTTGCCGGGCGCGCGCTCGATGCCGCGCGTGTCGACGTTGCGGGCGGCAAACACGGCCTCCTGCTCGGGGCCGAAGTCCTCGCCGACGACGGCGATAACGCGCACGTTAGTGAAGAAGCTGGCGGCAAGCGAGAAGTAGGTGGCGGCGCCGCCGAGGCAGCGCTCGCGGCGGCCAGCAGGGGTTTCAATGGAATCGTAAGCGACGCTGCCGACGACGGTGATGGACATGGAGTGTGATCTCTCTCTCGTGATTCAAGTTAGCAGGTTAGCCGAGCCAGCTCACAGTACTTGCCCGGGATGGGGGCGGCCCGCGTGTTTACCTTTTTGTCACCTCCACCCCCCTCCCCCCGGTATGCCATACCTCCATATTTGATAACAAAGGGTTTACGGGAGGGGGTATGGCAGGCCATATTTGATTCCAAAGGACTTACCCGTAAACGTACCATTTTGCAGGAGTTACGTGCGTCTCACATTCGGCCCTGTCCGTGAATATCTGATTCCAAAAAGTCAGGTTCGTAAAGGTACCAATCGATGAGAGTTAGCTACTGCAGAGATCCGCGTCAGGGAACCGAGGCCAGAGAGCTAACCCCACCTTGGAGTTGTTGTATCCATTATGCGCCTAAGGGGGAGATTGACCTGCAAACTTGATGCACGATCTTTGCGCCTTGTTTTCAATGCTTTGCGGAGGATTGGCCCCGACCGTTGGCTTGACATTTTGCACGGTGTCCCGGGGGAAATGCGGACTGGCTTTGCTCTTACCAGCCCAGGTATTTGCCGAAGAGGAGCTTGAGGCGCTCTTTGGCGGCTGCTGGAATGGCGTCGGGCTGGGTAAGCACAGCGTACTTGGCTGCCGAGGCGCAGGGGCAGGTGCGTTCGCGTGGCATGGCGGCGACGGCAGCTTTAACCACTTTGGCGGCGTTGTCGGCGTTCTGGTGAAGGACGGCGACGATCTGCTCGACCGTGACGGCGTCGTGGCCCTCGCGCCAGCAATCGTAATCGGTGACCATGGCGATGGTGGCGTAGCAAATCTCGGCCTCGCGGGCCAGCTTGGCCTCCTGCAGGTTGGTCATGCCGATGACGTCCGCGCCCCAACTGCGGTAGAGATTCGACTCGGCGCGGGTCGAGAACTGCGGGCCCTCCATGCAGACGTAGGTGCCGCCGAGCTTGCCCACGACACCGACTTTGGCGCAGGCATCGGCGGCGGCTCTGGCGACGGTGACGCAGACCGGATCGCCGAAGGCGACGTGGCCGACGATGCCATCGCCGAAAAATGTGGCGATGCGATGAAAGGTGCGGTCGATGAACTGGTCGGGGATGACGAAATCAGTGGGCTTGTGCTCTTCCTTGAGCGAGCCGACGGCCGAGACCGAAAGAATGCGCTCGACGCCAAGCTTTTTGAAGGCGTAGATATTGGCGCGGAAGTTGAGTTCGGAGGGCAGGATGCGATGGCCGCGGCCGTGGCGCGCGAGAAAGGCGACCTTGCGGCCTTCGAGCTCGCCGAGGACAAAAGCGTCGGAGGGTGAGCCGAATGGCGTGTCGACGCGCTCTTCGTGGATGTTGGTGAAGCCGGGCATGGAGTAAAGCCCGCTGCCGCCAATGATGCCGATTTCTGCTTGAGACAATTGCTGCTCCTTGACAAATGCGCAGGGGCTAAAGCCCCGTCATTTTAGCGCCGCTTTTCGCTTTGCCTCGCCGCGGCCCTACGGGGCGCGATGGATTCATCGAGATTCCTTCCCAGGGTTTCGTCCGCTACAGCGGACTCCACCCTGGGCTATTCTCGTGACTCCCTCCGGGAGTCTTTCGGTGCCTGGGCTATTCTCGTGACTCCCTCCGGGAGTCTTTCGGTGCCTGGGCTATTCTCGCGGCTCCCTCCGGGAGTCTTTCGGTGGTCGCT
>Ga0182027_10001201_pt1 | contig 43444 bp, 42 predicted proteins | sample 712E1DmetaG_FD_121300 | JGI IMG/M metagenome (GOLD analysis project Ga0182027, IMG submission 121300) | Permafrost microbial communities from Stordalen Mire, Sweden - 712E1D metaG (Illumina Assembly) | ecosystem: Environmental > Terrestrial > Soil > Wetlands > Permafrost | place: Sweden...
AGGTTGGATACGTCCCCTCCCTTTGAAAAAGGGAGGTCCGATGTGCGATCGGACCCCGATTTCCAAATTATTGATGCGATTAAAACATCGGGGGTAGGGAGAGTTCCGGTCTCCGCAGGTTGGATACATCTCCTCGCCCGAGGCCAGGTGGGCTGGCCGAGCACGGGAGAGGTCCGACGTTCGGTCGGACTCCGATATATGACATCGGAGGTAGGGGTGAGGGTTGTTACTTCTTTTTCCCTCTGATCACGACGAGCGCGACGATGGGTAAGACCGTCCAAATGAACGGTGCGGGCTGTTTGGCGAAGACAATTTGCGTAATGCCGGAAACATGGCCCAAGGCGAAGCCGGACATTGACGAAAGCACGATCGAGGTTAAAAAACCTATTTGCACGATCGAAAGTATGAGCACATCGCCCCAGCTTCCCTTGCCCTCGGAAAGATGCTGATGAAAAGCGCTTTTGGAAAGAAGCAGGAACAGCAGAACAAAAACCGTCATGAAGGCGATGAGGTAAAAGACGGTGTGGTTTAGCGGCGTGCGCGCTTCGATCTTGTCCATGAAGGGCGCGGCGGCGAGAAGCGCCATGGTCATGTACGAGGACACGATTTGCACCACCACGCGCGCGCGGCCCAAGGTGAGGCCGTAAAGAAAGGTGGCAATGATGAAGAACAGGATGATGAAAATATCCCAGGTCGGATTCGATGGATTAAAGTTGGAAAAGAATTGGAGCATGGTTTTGTTAGGTTTCAGGTTTCAGCTTACAGTTTCAGGCCGCCTGACACCTGACACCTGACACCTGACACCTGACACCTGACACCTGACACCTGACACCTATTGTACATCTCTCAACTCTTCCAAAAGCTGTTTCTGTTTTTTTGTCAGTTTCTTTGGCACTTCAATCGAAACCGTGACCAATTGGTCGCCGCGGGTATCGCTCCGCAGGCGCGGCACGCCGCGACTTTTTAATTTTATCACAGTTCCGGGTTGCGTGCCTGCGGGGATCTTTAATTCAACTTGGCCGTCAACCGTTTGAACGGGCACGGTCGTTCCCAAAGCCGCATCGGCGAAAGCGACCTTGACCTCGGTCAAAATATCGTCGCCATGCCGATCGAATTTTGGATCGGCTTTTACCCGCACCTTTACATACAGGTCGCCCGAAGCCGCGCCGCGTTCGCCGGCTTCGCCGCCGCCCGCCACCCTGATCGTGTTGCCGTCGTCAATGCCGGCCGGCAATCGCACTTTGATCGCCTGGCGCTCGCGCACCGTGCCGCTGCCGCGACAAACGGAGCAGCTCTTCTCGAACTTTTTCCCGACGCCGCGGCAATCGGGACACGTGCTCGCTGTTTGAAAAACGCCGAACATGGTGCTACGGTTTTGCATGACGCGTCCGGCGCCGCGGCAGGTCGGGCAAGTTTCTTGTTTTGCGCCCGGCTCGCCGCCCGTGCCCGAGCAATGCGAACAGCGGTTCGGCTTCATGATCTCGGTCGAATAATCAATGCCGAAAACGGCATCGTGAAAATCTATTTTGGCGTCGATGCTGATGTCGCGCCCGTCGTGCGAACGCTCGCGTGAGGCGCTCGCGCCAAAAAGATCGCCAAAGCCGCCAAAGATGTCGCCCAGGTCTTCCATGTTAATGTTAACGCCCCGGCCGCCGAAACCTTGTCCATTTCCGCCAAAGCCGCTAAAACCTCCGGATCCGTTAAATCCTCCCGCGCCTTCGGGCACGGTTCCAAAGCGGTCGTATTGCGAGCGCTTGGACGCGTCCGAAAGCACTTGGTACGCCTCATTTGCTTCTTTGAATTTTTCCGCATTGCCGCCGCGATCCGGGTGGTGCTCCAGCGCCAAACGGCGGAAAGCGGCTTTCACCTCTTCCGCCGTGGCGGATTTTTCGATGCCGAGTGTTTTATAATAATCCTTCATTAGGTTTCAGGTTACAGGTATCAGGTTTCAGGGATTAGGTCTTAATTTGTATATCAAAACATTTAGCATCTTTTGAATTTCAATTACGAGCGAAATCGCAATATCGCATTCGTTGCTTTGCGAACTATACAGATCTTTAACAAGTAACAGTTGGGTCTCCAATTCCGCCGAAGAGCCGTAAGCAATACTCAAAAAATGAACATACTCGTTCAGACTCCTTCTTTGTTTTCCTTCCGCAATATTTGACGGTATGGAAACCGCGGCGCGGCGCATTTGAGACACCAAACCAAACAGCTCGCTTTTAGGCAAATTGTCGCTGAGACGATATATCAGCTTGACCAAATCCATCGCCTTTAGCCAAACCGTAAAATTTCGGAACGACCGAGTTTCCATACGTTTTGCCTGAAACCTGTAACCTGTAACCTGTGATTTACTTCTTCTCATCCACAATTTCCCCCTCAACGACTCCCCCATCGTCTTTCTTGGGTTCGGTCGGACCGCTGCCGGCGGGGGGCGGCGTTGGCGGCTGGTTCTTGTAGAGTTCGGAACCGATCTTTTGCACGACGTCGGAAAGTTCGTCGAGCGCTTTTTTTAGCGCGGCGGTGTCTGAACCGTCCTTGGTGGACTTGACGGCGGCGAGTTTTTCTTCGATCTGCTTTTTTATGTCGGCCGGAACCTTGTCGCCGAATTCCTTGATCGTCTTTTCGGTCTGGTACACGGTCGAGTCGGCTTGGTTGCGGAGCTCGATCATCTCTTTCTTTTTGCGATCGTCCTCGGCGTGCGCTTGCGCTTCTTTCTGCATACGATCGATCTCTTCCTTCGAGAGCGCGGAACTCGCCGTGATCGTAATGTCCTGGCTCTTGCCGGTGGCCTTGTCCTTGGCCGTCACTTTAAGAATGCCGTTCGCATCGAGATCAAAAGTGACCTCAACCTGCGGCACGCCGCGCGGGGCCGGCGGAATGCCGTCCAGCATGAACTTGCCCAAGGTGCGGTTGTCGCCGGCCATCGAGCGCTCGCCCTGAAGCACGTGAACTTCGACCGAGCTCTGATTGTCGGCGGCGGTCGAGAATATCTGGCTCTTCGAGGTCGGAATGGTCGTGTTGCGGTTAATAAGCGGTGTAGAAACTCCCCCCATGGTTTCAATACCAAGGGTGAGCGGCGTCACATCCAAAAGCAGAACATCCTTGACGTCGCCCGCAAGAATGGCGCCTTGAATGGCGGCGCCTTTGGCCACGCATTCCATGGGGTCAACCCCGCGCTCGATCTTCTTGCCTAAATATTTTTCAACAAAATTCGTCACGATCGGCATGCGCGTCGGGCCGCCGACCATGATGACCGCGTCGATCTTGTCGGGGGTGAGTTTTGCGTCCGCGATCGCCTGTTCCAACGGATGCTGACAGCGGGCAATTGTCGGGCCGACCAATTCTTCGAGCTTGGCGCGCGTGAGCTTCATGGTCAAATGTTTCGGCCCCGAAGCGTCGGCGGTGATGAACGGCAAATTGATCTCGGTCTCGAGCACGGTCGAAAGTTCGATCTTGGCTTTTTCCGCGGCCTCTTTGAGGCGGACCAGCGCCATTTTGTCGGCGGAAATGTCAATGCCGCTTTGCTTTTTGAATTCATCGGTCAAATAACCGATGAGCGAATTGTCCATGTCCGTGCCGCCCAATTTGGTGTCGCCCGAGGTCGAGATGACCTCAAAAACGCCGCCGCCGAACTTCATGATGGTCACGTCCAAGGTGCCGCCGCCGAGGTCGAAAACAAGGATGGTCTTTTCTTTGCCGACCTTGTCGAGACCGTAAGCAAGGGAAGCGGCGGTCGGCTCGTTCACGATGCGCACGACTTCGAGCCCGGCGATGGAACCGGCATCCTTGGTCGCTTGGCGCTGGGCGTCGTTAAAGTAGGCCGGCACGGTGATAACGGCTTTTGACACCGGCTCGCCCAAGAACGCTTCGGCGTCGCGCTTGATCTTTTGCAAGATGAAAGCGGAAATTTGTTCCGGCGTATATTCTTTGCCGGCCATCATTATTTTTTCGCCGCTGCCCATTTTGCGCTTGGCCGCGTAAACCGTGCCGTCGGGGTTGGCGACCGCCTGCCGGCGCGCCGGCTCGCCCACGAGGAGCTGTCCGTCCTTGGTCATGGCCACATACGACGGAAAAGCTTTTCCGCCGATGGACGCGCCTTCGGCCGCCGGGATCATGACCGGCGTGTCGCCTTGCATGACAGAGGCGGCGCTGTTGGAGGTTCCGAGATCGATTCCTATAATTTTCATAGTGAGTAGTGAGTAAGGAGTAGTGAGTAGTGAGTAGTGAGTAAGGAGTAGTGAGTAAGGAGTAGTGAGTAAAGAGAAGTGAGTAAGGAGTAGTGTCATATTTTTACTCACTACCCACTACCCACTACTCACTAACAATGACCTTCGCCGGCCGCAGTACTTGATCATGGAGCCGGTATCCGCGCTGCGCGACCTTGATGATCGTTCCCGGTTCCGCACCCTCCGCTTTTTCCATGCCGATCACTTCGTGCAAGAGCGGATCGTATTTTCCTTGGCATTCGATCTTGGAGACGTCTTCACCATTGAGATATTCCTCGAACTTTTTGACCGTTTCGGCGAGCTCGGGAAAATGTTCATGCGCGGCGTAGAGCGTGTCGAGCGCCGGCAGTAATCGTTGGATCGTTCCCGCGGCGGCGAACTTGGCCCATCCTATCCGCTCCTTGGCCGCATCGTTTTGGAAGTTGATGAGATCGGCCTTGGCGCGTTTCCAGCCGTTGAGGTATTCGTCGGCTTGCTTCTTTAATTCTTCGATTGTCTCATCTTTGGGATCGTTGTTGGTTGGGTCCATAGGTGTCAGGTGTCAGGTGTCAGGTGTCAGGTGTCAGGCCTGAAACCTGATACCTGTAACCTGAAACCTAAATCAAAACCTTATCGAATCAAGCAAGTTAAGAACTTTTTCGTAATCCATGCGCATGAGGCCGAGCACGCCGACGCGGCGACCGGCGGTCGGCGCCAAGTAGACGGTCGAACAATTGTTATTCAACGGATTTTCTTCGCCAATGAGGAGCCGCGCTCCGGTTCCCGACTCAAGACCGCAAACCATTTCATCAAGCTGATCGAGCGCCGCCGTCAAATTGATCGCGATCTCGCGCTCGACGAGTTCCGGTTTGGAGAAAAGATTTGACAACCCCGTCACATAAACGTCATCGCGGCCGAAGCTCACAAAGACGCATTCATGCGTTTTGGCGGCCAGCGCCTTGGCCGCGGCGATCGCGCCGGTGCGCGCGCCGAAGACCTCGGACAATTCGCTGTTGGCGATTTGGCCGCTTTTGTGATGCGCCAAGTGTTCGATAAAATATCGGTAAGCCAGTTCGGTGGGCACGCGGCCGGCCGAAGTGTGCGGCTGAACCAAGTAACCCGCTTCTTCAAGCTCGGCAAGCTCGTTTCTAACGGTCGCCGATGACACTTCAAGACCGGCTCGACGCGCCAAATGCAAAGAACCGACCGGTTCGGCCGTCTTTACGTATTCGCGCACCAGCGTTTCCAGAAGCGCCTCTTTGCGGTTATCGAGTTTATCCATGGGCTAACTAATTCTAATCAATTACGAATTTACTAACAGTTAATAACCTAAAACAATATTAGCACTCTATTGTATAGAGTGCTAATTACTTCGTCAAGTAACAAGTCTAACTAATTCTAATCAGTTACAAATTTACTAATAATTCCCTGGAAAAACCCTATTCGTAAATTAGTAACCGATTAGCGATTAGTTAGAACCATTTATTTCTGCTGCGAGATATCCGAAAGCAAAACATTCTCCACGCGAATGCCGCGCGGCTGGAAAATGCTTTCGAGTTCGGTCTTGGCGTCGGCTTCGACCTCGGCGCGGTGATGGGTCAAAATATGCTGATGTTCGTACTTGGCGGCGATCATGCGCAGACGCGAACGCACCGTCGGTCGAACGATCTTCGCCACAAAATCCTCCCCCACCCACTGCCAAATGGAGGGAATGAGTTCGATGTCCAGGCGCAACAAAATGGTTCCCTCGATGCCGATGCGTTTGCCGTCGAGCGTCACGGCCGAAACCGGTTCATCGCCCAGCGCCTTCAAATTGTTCAGGTCAAAATCTTTGCTGATCGAATATTCCAAAGTTTGAATATTGAAAAGTTTCGCCTTTTGCCAAAAAGGAATTTTAAGGTGCAAACCGGGAGTAAGCACCTTGCGCAGAACGCCGCGGCCCATGTCGTAAACGCAAGCGACATAGCCGGGCGGCACGTGAATAAAGATGCCTTTAATGACATCCTCAAGCACGAACGAATACATGATTTTGTCGAGTGATTCGGCCATGTTATTTTTTGCTAACTAATAACCAATACCCTGCCAATTTACCAATAGTATTAATTTTGACGATCTGTCTTAATATCAGCCCTATTCGTAAATTAGTAATAAATTAGCGATTCGTTAGCAATGAATTAGTGAGCCGTTATTTACCTCTCCAGAAGACCTTGCTTAACGAACTGATTATGAAGGAAAAACACATTGAGGTCAAGATGAAGATGGATTTGGCGGCCGGCAGTATCCACAGCGCGAGAAATGAAAAGACCGGGAAAGCGATGCGGTAAAACAGGTCGGGCCGCGTCACGGCTTCTTTATGACGACGCTGTTCGGCCGATATTTCTATGAAAAGCCAAACGCCGACAATGGACGCCCAAAACCAATTGCGAGTTCCGAGGTTGGTTCCCAAAAAATCGGTAAAAACAAAATCAGGCGCCGTAATTCCCGGATAAAGAACGTCAAAATGATTCATGCGAATGCCGCTCATGAAGACCTGATAAAGCACGATGAGCACCAAGGCTTGAATGAAAAGCGAGGATGTTCTGGCCCAAGGCGAAACATGGCGCGAGCGCAACAATTCGCGGATCCGTTCTTTTTGCTGTTCCTCGTCGTTTTTATACGCTTTCTCAATGTCGGCGATCTCCGTTTCGAGCCGGCCGTAAACATGCTTGTTGCGTTCGCTCAAGAGAGTGAGCGGAAAAATAACAATGCGCAAAGCAACGGTTAGCATAATGATGGCTACCCCGAAGTTCTGCTGGGCCGGGCCGTTATACAGCCAAATAAGCGCGTTAAAGAGCGGCGCGTAAAAAAAAGTGGTCCAAAACCAACTAAAGGCATGTCCCATACATCCACACATTCGCACGGCCTTGCGGCGGGGTCAACCCCGCACCTTGAGGCGATTTCGTCGTAACTCGGTTTTTAAATTTAGTTTAAAGAGAAATTGTCGCAAACATAAATATTCATAGACCCAAAAAATAACTATCGCCTCAAGGTGCGGGGCTTGACAAAACTCTGAATTTATGCGATAATTTGAGCAGTTGAATTCTCAATTCCATCATGTTAAGGAGACCAAACAATGAGTCACGCTGTTGCAATCGTTCTTGTTCTTGTCGCATTCATTCTTCCCACCGCCATCTTTGCGCGCAAGAACTGGCCCAAGACAAACCCTGCTGTCGGACCGTCCATTGAAGGGTCGCCCGACGACGACTTGGGTCCATAACAAAGTAGACAACCGTGCGCAAACTGCTGTTCGAATCCGTTTGTTTCGTCGTTTCAATGGCGTACGCGCCGATCATGGCCTTTCGCTTTCCGCGCGCCGACGAGCGGTTCGGAATGATGATGTCGCTTGCCGCCGTTTCCGTATTCGCCGCCGCCATCGTTCTCGTGGTCGCGTTCCTCAAGCAGGACCCGGCGAGCGAACCTTCGCCAACCTGACGGACTCGCGCCAGTCAACCAAGCCGCTCACCGCACCGCCCCGCAAGGACGGTGCTTGTTTTTTCTACGGTTCTTACGAATCGCGAATCTTTTACGAATTTACGAATAGACGCCGTGCCGACCTATGACAGGATGTCCCGGGACTTGATTTTATATTAAAATCATGCGATAATTGTTTTTCGGCGCGACGCCAACGTACCACTTGCCATAAGCTACGTGCCACGTGCCAACACCCCCGGCCCCATCGTCTAGCCCTTGCGGACACCCGCTCGGGTCAGATCGACATTATGGGGCGCAGCGCAAATAATTTTGACCGTCTAAAATCCATCATCACCGCGGCCCCATCGTCTAGCCCGGCCTAGGACGCATCGTTCTCAGCGATGATACACCGGTTCAAATCCGGTTGGGGCTACTTGAAAGACCTTCTCAATTGAGAAGGTCTTTTCTTTTCGTCGCCCCCGAGCGGCATCGGGGGTCCAATCTTTATTGGGCGATTTCGTTATACAAATCTTTCCAGCTCGGATTCGATCTATTGATTAAATCCAATTTCCAAAGACGATTCCACTTTTTAAGTTGTTTTTCTCTTGATATCGCCGCTTCCGGATTGTCGGCGCATTCGTAATAGACAAGATTATGAACCTGATATTTTTTTGTAAAACCATCGGCCAAATTATTTTTATGTTCGTAAACGCGGCCGGCGAGATCCGAAGTTACACCAATATACAATGTCCCATTGGGGCCGCTTGACAAAATATAAACGTAATATTGTTTCATACCTGACGGACGCCCAAGTGATGATTGGATTCCCGATGTGCGCTCGGGAATGACATAAAAATGCGGACGACAGATTAATTCTCCCATTCCTTCCCCTGCCGGCAGAGCAATTCTTCGGCGCGTTCGGGTTCGAGCATGAGCGCTTTCACGGCGCGCTCGAGGCGGATGGTGTTTTGCGAGCCTTTGATCAAAATAACGTCGCCGGCATGCAGGCGCTCTTCGAGGAAGCGGGCGGCGGCGACCGCGTTCTCCATGTGAATGACGCGGTCCTCGCTCATGCCGTTCTTTTTGGCGGCCTCGATCGCTTCGTGCATGGCTTCGCCCACGGCGACAAAAATATCGATATTATTTTTCGCGACATACTCCCCCACCTCGCGATGCGCGCGTTCAGTGAAGCCGCCCAATTCGCGCATGTCGCCCAGAAGCGCGATACGCCGCGCTTTTTCGGGAACGGTAAAATTCTTCAGAACTTCAAGCGCCTCATGCATGGCGCCCGGTGAAGCGTTGTAAGTGTCGTCGATAATAACCGTGCTCTTCACGCCGGGAATAAGGCGCAGACGGCCGGGCGGCGGCGCGTAGTTGCGCAATCCTTCGGCCGCGGACGCAAGCGGCACGCCCAAAATTTTCGCCGTTCCCAGCGCGGCGAGCGCGGCGAGCGCATGGCCGCGTCCGACCACGCCGGGAAGATCGACTTGAATAACACCCGATGGGCCGAGTACTGTTATACGCAACCCCAAAACCGCGGTCGAACGCGGGTCGCGGATATATTCAACCGCGGACGGATGAACATCGGCGGTTTCATTCAAGCCGTATGTCATAACCTTGGCTTTGGTCACGCTGCGCATGGCAGATACGCGCGGATCGTCGGCCGAAAGCAACGCATAACCGTCGGACGGCAAAACTTTTACCAGCGTTTCCTTTTCTTCGGCAATGGCGCCAAGGGAGCCGAAGAACTCCATGTGCGCTTCGCCGACCGAAGTAATGATCGAAATTGACGGCGGCGCAATGGCGACGAGTTTTGCCAGGTCTCCCGGCCTGTCCGCGCCCATTTCCAAAACCAGCATCTTGGGGAATTTACGATTGAACGCCAAATATGACCAACCGCGAACAATGATGGCAAGCCACGCGAAAACGTTCTTTCCGGCCGCTTTGCCGCCGATCACCGTAAGCGGCAAACCCAGTTCGTTATTATAATTCTTGGGCGTCGCGCGTACGTCATAGGTTCCCGAGAGAGCCGCAAAAACCGCCTGCTTGGTCGAGGTCTTGCCCGCCGAGCCGGTAATGCCGATCACGAGGGGGTTATACTTTCTTATGATTGATTTGGCTATCGAGGCTAAAGTTTTTTCGAGAATTATTTTCATATGTGATCGGAAGAACCAACAACCAAGAACCAATTTCCAAGTAAGTTAAAAATAATTATTTTTTTATGATTTATTTGGAAATTGGTTCTTGGTTCTTGGTTTTTACGCTAATGCGTATCATCCGGCGGCACCTCGAGGTATTTTAACGCGTACGAAGCGATATCGCCCCAAAGCGGCGCGGCCGAATTTTCCGCGAACTTCACATCCTGGGGACGATCGATCCTTACGACCATGACAAAGCGCGGATCCGAGACCGGCGCGAAGCCGGCGAAGGAGCCGATCTCCGCATGAACGTCGGACTCGTATCCCGAGCCGTCGTTTTTGGCGATCTGCGCGGTGCCGGTTTTCCCGGCGACCAAGTAACCGGGGACGCCGGCTCTGTGCCCTTCGCCGTTTTTGACCACCGACACAAGCATGCCGGTCAAAAGCCCGGCGGCTTGATCGGAAATTACCTGGCGCACGGTGCGCGGCTGGGTCTTAACGACCGTGCCGTCGGGGTGCACGATGGAATCGACAATGTACGGTTTCATCATTTTCCCCCCGTTCGCAATGGCGCCGTAAGCGACGGCGAGCTGCAATGGCGTGACGGTAATCCCTTGACCGAACGAGGCGCTGGCCGCATTTATCTCGTGGTTGTTGTCGAGCGACGAAAGATTGCCCGGCGATTCGGTATCAAGTTCAATCCCGGTACGCACGCCGAACCCGAAATCTTTAAGATATGATTTAAATTTATCCATGCCCGTGGTGCGCATGGCGAAAATTGCGCCGGTGTTAAGGGATTTGTTCAGAACGTCGATCATCGTCTCCACGCCATGCGCCATAAAATCGGCGTTCTGTATCTTTACCTTGCCGTAAACGACCGAACCGATATCGGTGTAGGTGGTGGTGGGAGTGAGCGCGCCCGAATCAAGCCCCGCGGCCATGGTTATAGCTTTCATGACCGAACCGGGCTCGTACGCGTTCCATATCGCCGGGTCGTTGAAAACCGACGGATCGGCAACCTGATTATAACTGTTCGGATCGAAATCCGGCGTCGAGCATATCGCAAGGATCGCGCCGGTTGCGGGATCCATGATGACCGCCGAGCCGCCGGTCGCATTGTGCGCCTTAACCGCCGCTTTAAGCTTGTCGCAAACGGTCGCCTCAAGCGTCCGGTCAACGGTCAAAATTATGTTCGAACCGTCCACCTTATCGCTTATTCCGCTTTCGTTCGAGGCGATAACGTCACCCTTTGGGTCGGTCGCGGTCGTTAAAAAACCCGGCGTGCCGGCAAGCTCTTTGTCCCAATATCCCTCAAGACCGTATAGCCCTGTTTTGGTATTTCCTTGATAACCGACAAAACCCAAAAGCTGGCCGCTAAAACCATTCTCCGGATAAAAACGCGCTTTTTCCGGAGCAAAATTTACATTGGGGAAATTTAACGCCCTAATGCTGTCCGCCGATCTTTGATCGACGTCGCGTCCGAGCGGCTCATAAGGAGCGTTCGGGATAACAAGACGCTTGAGGAGTTCGGTTTCCTTGTCGGCGAGGTTCTGTTTGGCGGCGGCAACGATCTCGTCCGGCGTCTTGTCTTTGGGATCGACCGGCGAAACCAAGAGCGGAGCGAGCGCCTTGGATTCGGCGGACGAATCGGCGGTCTTGCGATTGTCCGAGTAGACGGTCCAAAGATCGATATTGGTCGCAACCGGATAGAGCGAGTCGGAATCGCGTTCGCGCACCAATATTTGCCCGCGTTCGGGCAAAAGCTTGTCAAAGAGCTCGTGCTGGCCGCTCGCGAGAAGCGAATAAAAATGCCCCTGGACTATTTGCAGCTGGATCAAGCGAACGGCGATCATAAGAACCGCTAAAACAATGACGCCCGCGAGGATCCGATCGCGGACGATCATTCCCCCCGTTGCGCCTTTGGATCGCATTTGTTTTGTGCGGGTATGGTAATTCGCTGCGGTCATGATATGTCCAAATTCATTTGCCCACGAACGGCTGATCCGTTCCGTAGAAAAGTTTAATGAGATTGGGAAGCTCGCCGGCCGCCTTGCCCGTCCCGTTGCTCCCGGTCGCAACCGGCACGGTTGGAACGCCCATATCGACATTGAGAATAGGCACCGGAATATCGAACGGCAATTGAACTTTTACGCCGGAAAGCGAAGTGCCGGCAAGGCGGCGGATCAGTTCGATGAGCGGCTGGTGATCGACCGGCGTGACGACGCTGACGGTTTTATTATAATCGGAAAAACGCAGGTCAAGATGGAATGAAGAAGCGGCGCCTTTCGTCACCAAAAGAGCTTCGCGAAGCGTGCCGTCTTCGCGGGAGACCCATATTTCGCCGGAAATAGGCGGAAGGTCGGCGACGATTTTTGCAAGCGTCGCTTTTTCATCATCATCAAGCGATGAACCTTTGACCGCGGCCTTAATTTCCGAAAAGAGCGCCAACATGGCGGAGCGGTCAAGAACGATCTTGTAGGGGGTGGTCAAGACATTGTCGATAAAAATCGGCGTTCCTCCGCTTCCGATCGGAGAAAAGGGAATATGACGCCTCGCGATCGCGACGATCGCTTGAAGGTCAGCTTCGGTAAAACCTCCGGCCGCTTCGGGGAAAAATCGATCGTGACCGACGGCTAAAAGCGTGTTCACGTCCAAGCCGGCCCAGATCGACTGAAGCGCGCCGGGGAGCACGTTGGGGATTCCGGCGATCTGGTCAAACCGCAAATAGATATTGCCGTCCTTGGCCTGGGCCTGGCCGTTGCCGTAAAAAGTTTGCCCTTGGGCCTGAAAAGAAAATTTAAGATCGGCGACCGGGGCGGTTAAAACTTGTTTATTGATCGGACCGCTCACATTGAATGACGTGCCATTTTTTGCATCGTCCTCTGCCTGCAAATTCAAATTAAAGCTCTTAGCGTCAAGCAGTCGCGTAAAAGCCCCGTTCACCACGCGCGCCGGCGATTTTAAGTACCAATAAGTGCCAAGAAGTTGAAACACGATCACCCCGGCGATGAGCGTGATGCCTCCTAAAATAACCCAAAGTATGATGCGTCGCATATGCGTTTATTTTATCACATTTGCATTTATTTACATCAGACTGAACGGCGAATGGGGGCGGCTCCGCTGCGCGGAGCGGCCGACGCGATGCTAATCTGCCAATGCATGCGAATCTACGAATGACGGACAAGCCGCGGTGCAACTTGTGGACGGATTAGGAGATTCGCATGCATTCGTATATTGGCATCGCGTCGCTGCCCACAGGCAGCCAAGAAACTTCAATATATAATTAGTCTTTCAAATACTTCTTTCCCTTCAATTTTTCCGGCAAATAATCCTGATCGATCGGTTCTTTGAAATTGGGGTTGTATTTATAACCCTTGCCGTAATCAAGCTCTTTCATGAGTTTGGTCGGCGCGTTCCGCAAGTGGAGCGGGACCGGTTCGTTGGGAAGTTCGGCAATGTCTTTTTGCACGGCCAGGTAGGCAGTGTAAAGCTTGTTCGACTTGGGTGCCTGGGCGAGATAAGCGGCGGCGTGAGCAAGGATCACGTTGCATTCGGGCATGCCAATGGCGTGCGCCGCGTTATAGGCGGTCATGGCGACGACGAGCGCGTTTGAGTCGGCGAGGCCGACGTCCTCCGAAGCGAAGCGCACCAGGCGGCGCGCCACGTAAAGCGGATCCTCCCCCGCCTCAAGCATCCGGCCGAGCCAATAGAGCGCCGCGTCGGCGTCCGAGCCGCGCATTGATTTATGGAGCGCCGAAATGATGTTGTAGTGCTCCTCGCCGGTCTTGTCGTATCGAAGATGCGTCTTTTGAAGCGCGTATTTGACCGCTTCAATCTTAAGCGTTTGCCGCTTCGATATCTTCAGCGCCTTGGCCGCGATCTCAAGCGAGTTAAGCGCCACGCGCGCGTCGCCGTCGGCGATGTAGGCGAGGAACTCGATCGCATCGGCGGCAACCTTTACCTTGCCGTCGAGTCCATCCGGACTGCGGACCGCCCGCTCCAATAATTTTTTTATGTCTTCGGCGGTCAATTTTTCCAAAACAAAAACGCGGCAGCGCGAAAGCAACGCGCCGTTAACTTCGAACGACGGATTTTCCGTGGTCGCGCCAATGAGCGTAATGACGCCGCTTTCAACGTTCGGCAAAAGCGCGTCTTGCTGGCTCTTGTTCCAACGATGAATTTCGTCGACAAATAATATCGTTCTTGTATTCGCGAGCTTGCGTTTTTCTTTTGCTTCATCGACGACGCGGCGCAAGTCCGCAATGCCGGACGAGACGGCCGATACCTGTTCAAAACGCGAACGCGTGAGCCGCGCAATAATGCGCGCGAGCGTGGTCTTGCCGGTCCCAGGCGGACCCCAAAAGATCATCGACGGAAGTTCATCGCGTTCGATCAAGGTGCGCAAAGTCGCGCCCGAGCCGATGAGTTTTTCCTGCCCCACGTAGCTTTCAAGCGAAGTGGGGCGCATCCGGTCCGCCAGCGGTGCAGACTTTTTGAGCTCCTGTTCAAGTTTTAGGTCGAAGAGATCGGACATGTACCCCCAGTTAACGCCTAAAATTGGCCTTTTGCAACGTTATGTCTTGACAAAATGGCTGATTTATGATATTATTTCGCGTTCATGCCAGATTTGACGAACCAACAACCAATTGCTCTGGAGGAAAACATGTGCGAGAAACCGAACAACCAACGATCACTTGCAGAACGACTTACTACGATGTCGCCCGACGAAGTCGCCGTACTGCTAACACAACACCGACAAATTGAAGACCGCATACTGGATCGTTCCCGTCTGGTGAGCGATGTAACCGTTGAGGATGTGCTAGCGCTAGAAAAAGCACTTGCCAACCTCTAACCGCATCGCCATACTTCAAGGGAAGGCAAACCGATACGAGGGCACGACGCGACGTCGTGTCCTCTTTTTTATTTTGAAGACGAATCTAAAACCATCATTGCGAGGACCCCGATGATCATCGGGGGACGAAGCAATCTCGAGAACATGGCAACCAAGGTGATATTCCGATGAGATTGCCGCGTCGTTCGCATCGGCTCACTCCTCGCAATGACGCTTGCTATTTGCTACGTACCACGAGCAACGCGCTATTTCCCGTACCTTCGCTCGCGGTCGGAATACCACGCGATCGCGGCGTCGAGGTCGGACTCGTTAAAATCGGGCCAATGTTTTTTTAAAAACAAAAGTTCGCTGTACGCGGATTGCCAGAGCAAGAAACCGGAAAGGCGCTGTTCGCCGGAGGTGCGGATAATGAGGTCGGGGTCGGGCATGCCATTGGTGTCGAGATGTTGCGAGATCGACTCCTCGGTGATCAAACCGGCTTGCGACGCTTTTTGCGCCGCGCGGACGATCTCGTCGCGGCCGCCGTAGGAGACGGCGAGCTGCATCGTGCCGGAGGAATTGTTCTTGGTTTTTTCTTCCGCCTCCGCGATCGCTTTTTGCAGTTGCAATGAAAGGTCGGCGCGGCGGCCGATAACCTTTAAACGAAAATCGTCTTTCATGAAAAGTTCAAGGTCGCGGGTGACCGCGGTCATGAGCAGTTCCATTAAATATCCGACCTCGTCTTGCGCCCGCTTCCAGTTCTCGGTAGAAAATGCGAAAAGCGTCACGTATTTGACGTCGCGGCTTGCGCACCACGGACCGATCTTTTTTACCAGCTCATAACCGGCCAAGTGCCCCTGAAGCGTCGGCAAATTGCGCTCGGCCGCCCAGCGGCGATTGCCGTCCATGATGAAACCGATGTGTTTGGGAATGTCCATTATCGCTTTTTTGAAAAGTATTCCGCCGCGCGTGCCAAACCCTCGAACGAACCGACGTCCCACCATGGCCCGGAAACCGGACGGGCGACAAGCTCGCCTGCGCGGCGATATGCATCGGTGACGTCGGTAATTTCCAACTCCCCGCGGCTCGACGGATGCAGACCGTCGATCACCTCGAAAACGCGATGATCAAAAAGATACAGGCCGACCTGCGCTAGGTTTGACTTGGGCGCTGACGGTTTTTCTTCGATCGAAAGAACCTTGCCGGAAGCGTCGATCTCAATGACGCCGTAAGCGCGCGCGTTGTTCGTTTCCTTGTAGAATACGGCCGCGCCCGAGACGAAAGAATTAAAAGACGAGGAAAAATCTTCGTCAAAAACATTGTCACCCAGAATGACGGCGCAATTGTCGGCGCCGACGAAGTCTTTGGCCATGTTGAGCGCGTGAGCAATGCCGCCCGGCTTGTCCTGAATGCGATAAGTGATGTTCACGCCGTATTGCGCCCCCGAACCCAGCAGTTTCACGAATTGATGCGCGAATTCCGGCCCGGTCACCACCATTATCTCGCGCACGCCCGCGTTAATGAGCGTGTAAAGCGGATACAGGATCATCGGCTTGTTATAGACCGGCAGCAAATGCTTGTTGGTGATGTTGGTTAACGGCGCGAGACGCGTGCCCATGCCGCCGGCGCAAATGACGCCTTTTATCCGTTTGGATGCGGCGGTTGCGTGCGCGACGGCGACCGCTTCGTTTTTTGCGGCGGCGTATTTCATCATCGTGTCGATGAGCGCGGTTTCAAGCGGGCGCATTTCGATCCCCAGCTCCTTGAGGCGCGTTGACGACAAAATGCAATTCGAGCGTTTTGCTTTGACAAGCCCGCGCGTTTCCAACTCGTTGTCGCTGATCCATTCGCAGGAATGGTTATGATCGACGTAAAGCCGGTAAAGCTCGAGGAGTTCGCGATGCTTAAGCGTGCCAGGATTAACGGCATGGAACACGCCCTGGCCCTTGGCCGCGATGAGCGCGCGGCAAACAACGACCAGATCGTCGATCACGGTCACGCTGTTCTCAACGTCGATCACCTGCTTATAGCCGGCCAGCTTGTCGATCAGGTTGCGTTCGCCGGGGATCCGGTCGATCGGCATGCGCAAGCGCACGACGCCGACGTTCGGCATTTTTGACAGCACCAGATCGGCCGCGTATTTGGTGCGCGAATAGAAAGAAACGGGATTGGCGAAATCGTTCTCGCGCCAGCCGCCGGGCGCGGGCGAAGGGCCGTAAAAAACGCAGCCTGACGAAAGGTGCAAAAAGTATATTCCGCGTTTTGCGCAAGCCGCGGCCAGCGCGAGCGCCAAAACCGTGTTCGACGAGTAAGTTTCAACTTGGTGCGTTTCGCACCAATCGACGTTCGGCCGCCCGGTTTTTCCGACCGCGTTAACGACCGCATCGGGCTTATGTTCGTCCAGCTCTGCTGCGACCGCCGCGTGATCCTCAAGGCGGACGGCCGACAAAATCGCATCAGGCCACTCACGAGCGAGACGCGTTCCGATGAACCCTTTTCCGAAGATCAATATTTTCATGAGAATTCACCTTACAGAAATTTCACAATTGTTTCAAGCGCGGCAGCCACAAAGCCCGGTTCATCCGATACCAACCGACCGTTTCTTTAAGCCCGTCCTCGAATTTCCAGCGCGGTTGCCAGCCCAATTCGCGCTTGGCCTTTGAACTGTCGATGGCATAGCGACGGTCATGGCCGAGCCGGTCTTTAACGTGCGAAACCAGGGACGGCGGCTTGCCCAAGAGCGCGAGCACGCCGCGGCAGATCTCCAAGTTGGTCCGTTCGGCGTCGCCGCCCAGGCAATACGTTTCGCCGACGCGGCCGTGCAGAATGGCCGCCTCGATGCCGCGGCAATGGTCTTCAACATGGATCCAATCGCGGGTGTACAATCCGTCGCCGTAGACCGGGATGGGCTTGTCGAAAAGCGCGGCGGCGATCGCCGTCGGAATGAATTTTTCAGGATGTTGATACGGACCGTAATTGTTCGAGCAATTGGTGATGGTGATCGGCAAGCCGTAAGTGTTGAAGTAAGCGCGGACCAAATGGTCGGAGGCGGCTTTCGAGGCCGCATACGGACTCTTGGGGGCGTAGGCGGTCGTTTCATCGAACTTGCGCGATTCGGAAAGCGAGAGCGCGCCAAAAACCTCGTCGGTGGAAATATGGTGGAAACGAATGATCTGGCCTTCGCGGCGGCGCGCTTCTTCAAGCAACGCGTGCGTTCCCAAAATATTGGTTTTAAGGAATATCTGCGAGTCGGCAATCGAACGGTCGACGTGCGACTCGGCGGCAAAATGCACGACAACGTCAACGTCGTTCATCGCGAATTTGACGGCCGCCGTGTTTGTAATGTCGCCGCGAATGAAAGCGATGCGCGATGCATCCACGCCCTTGAGATTCGCCTTGCTGCCGGCGTAAGTCAGCGAATCAAGCACGACCATGCTGGCGTCATCATGATGCGCAAGCCAATAGCGAACGAAATTCGAACCGATGAATCCGGCGCCGCCGGTCACAAGGAGTTTCATAATCACCAACGAATGATGCGCCGCGCGACGGCCCAATAGCCGGCCATGAGCGGATTAATTATCTTCATTGCCGGACTTGCGGTTTCTTGGAAAGAAATATCGGAAACGGCGCTTGAGAGAAGTTCGCGATCCCCTATTTTTCGCATCGCTTGAACCTGTCGGCGCTTTTCCGCCATCTCCGGCCAATTGCGCAAGTCAAGAATATAACCGTAGGCTTTGAGGCGGGAACCGAGCGTGCCGTTTGCCGCGCCAAAAACAAAGAGACCGAGTTCGGAAACGATCAATCCCGGCAAAAGCACGAGCAGGGTTGCGGTTTTGTAATGCTCCAAGAGCAAGCGGTAGCGGTTCCGCTCCATCCAATAATACTTGTCCGCGCTCCTTGAAAATTCGTAGCGATGATGCACGACGGACGCGGGTTCGATCACGATCTTGTATCCGGTTTCGCGCAAACGCAGCGAAAGATCGAGGTCTTCGTGATATAAAAAATAATTCTCATCAAAAAGACCGACCTGCGCGAGCGCCTCTAGTCGCAAGAGCGCGGCCGCGCCCGAAGCGGCGGCGATATTAAGGTCGGCGTCGTTGAGCCGGCGCATGCGCAAGTACCCGGCCGCGTCATGCCGCGGCATTTTGTAACCGCCGCAATAACTGAAACCCAAATAATGCAAATGATTGCCGATCGAGTTCATCCCGCCGCCGGCCGGCTCGCGCACCAGGAACGACTGCACCGCGCCGACGCTTTCGTCCTCTTCCATCCGCCGCGCCGCTTCTTTTAAAAAAGCGGGGTCGCCATGCGCATCCTCGTTCAAAAGATAAACCGCATCATGTCCGCGATCTTGAGCCGCACGGATGCAAGCGTTGTTGCCGCCGGCAAAACCCAAATTCTTGTCCGTTTGAAGCAAAGTGACCGGCGGGAGGGTTTTGCCGACTTTGGAATAAACGTTCGTTTCGAACCAATTTTTCGTGGCCAACGAATTCTTGTTGTCGATCATGATTATTTCCCAGCGGTCGAGTGGATAATCAACGCGTTCAAGCGACGCAAAAAGCGCGGGCAAATATTTGTCCTCGTACCAAAGGGCGGTGACGACGGCGATCTTCAAATGAAGCATAAAGCATGAAGCATGAAGCATTCGACCCGCTTTGCGGAATAAGAATGTTTCATGTTGCGTGCTTCATGTTTCATAAACTGGAGCGTCCTCGATATTTCCACAAATAATTCAGCCAGCTCGCAATGTGGTAGCGGGTGGTCTTGTTCCGGAAAAACCCTTCAAGCACCGGCAGCTTGGCCGACTCGCGATGGTGTTCGTGCTCCAAAACAACGTCCGAAAGATAATATACCGGCCAATGATCAAGCCAAAAGCGGCGGCAGAGGTCGGTATCCTCGAAATACATGAAGAAGCGGTCGTCCCAAGCGCCGACGCGTTCGAGCGCGGAGGCGCGGATGAACATGGCCGAACCCATCACCCAATCGACCATGCGACGCTTGTCATGACCCCAGTCCGACATCAAAAATTTATCAAGGTGTTTTTTTGCCATGCCGGTTTGCCCCAAAGCGGTGCGGCGGTAAAGCGGCACCATGACGCGCGGAAAACGATAACACGATCGTTGCAGCGTGCCGTCCGAATTCATGAGCCGCGGCGCGCATATTCCCGCCTTTGGTTTGCTTTCCATGAATTCATGGAGACGACCGATCGTGTTCAGCTCGACAAAACGCGTGTCAGGGTTCAAGAAAAAATAATAGCGCGCCGGCGTGTATCTCATGCCGTTATTATTAGCGGCGCCGAAACCGATGTTGCCGCCGTTGTGCAAAAAGATAACTTGCGGAAAATCGCGCTCAAGCATCTCCCCCACTCCGTCGCCGGAATCGTTATCAACGACCGTGACAGCGACCGCTAGCGCGGTGTCTTTTATATCGCAAAACAGCGTCGTGAGCGCTTCGCGAACCGACTCGCGCATTTTATAGTTAACGATGATAACGGAAACATCAACCATTTATTTTTTTTCCTTAAGCCGCTGCCAAATCACTTTACGGACTTTCATCGTTTCGGGCAACAGGCGGAAAAAACCACTTATATAACCAAGCGATTTTGGAACAAAAATGGCCAAATACAGCATTTTCCCCAATTCATAGAACAAGATGACGGGCAAAAGCCAAAAATCCTCGACCGGCAGATCTTTGGAAAGCGTTAAAAGATGATTGCGCGAAGAAAGTTTTTGTTTTGCATATTGAGCCGCGTCCCCTTTTTTATCGGCGCCAAAACCGCGCTCGTGCGTGGCGCGCGCGCCGGCGAGTACATATGACGACCAGCCGAAGATATCAAGGCGCCAAGCAAGATCAACGTCTTCTTTGTATGCAAAAAAATTACCATCAAACAATTTTCCGTCCGGCGAAACCTCGGCAACGGCCGCACGGCGATAAACAGGCAGGGCGCCGGAAACGCCGAAGACGCGCGCTTCCGGTTCGCTCGGCGCTTTAATGATGTCGTATGTCTTTTCGTACCAGCTCTTGGCAAGCCCGGCCGTGTCCACGCTCCCGTCCTCATGGCGCAGAACGCCGCAAGCGGAACCGACGCCGGCGTTCTTATCAAGAAACCCGATCAAGCGCTCAAGGTAGTCATCGGCGAGCACGACATCTTGATTAACGCAAAAAACATAAGACGATCCGGTCATCGCGAACAACTCGTTGTGCCCTCCGGAGAAACCAAGATTCTTTTCCGATCTGATGAAGCGCGAATGGCGGGGAAAATTTTTTAGCGCCTCCTCGATGATCGCGACCGAGCCGTCCGTCGAGCCGTTATCCAAAACGAGCAATTCAAAATCCGTAAGGGTCTGTTTGGCGAGTGACACCAAAACCTGACGAAGGTATTTTTCGCCGTTCCAACTCAAAAGCTGGACCGCGACCTTAGACATATTTTTTCGGTTGTATCTTAAAGCGCTGAACCGCGAACGATAGCGCCAGCGAAACCGGCAACAATGAAACAACGACGATGACATCGAGCGCCGTGCCATGCTTCATGAAATAATGGCGCATGCTCCGATTGAACCAGCGCTGTTTTTGCAAGGACGGCTCTTGGTTGAAACTGGCGCCGCCGGCATGCTTCGCGACGGACGACGGAACATACGTCACTTTAAAACCGGCATCTTTGGCGCGGCGGCAATAATCAACTTCCTCGAACCAAACAAAATAACTCTTGGCATCGAGCAAACCGATCTTCTCGATCAGTTTTCGGCTCACCCAAAAATACGCCCCGCGCACCTGGTCCACCTCTTGCTCTTTTTCGTAATCAAAACCTTCGCAAAAATATTTCGCCACGATCTTTGGGAAAAAATTATGCATTTTCAAAAGAATGACCGCTTGGTCCCAAGCCGTCGGGAATCTGCGCACCGAGCTTTGGAGCGATCCGTCCGCGTTCAACACCTTCCCGCCAGCCACGCCGACATCAATGTGCGCGCGCAAATATCCAAGCATCTTTTGCAAACAACCGGGCGTCAGTTCGGTGTCCGGATTCAACAGCAAAACGAACTCGCCGCGGCTTTCTTTCATCCCTTGGTCCACCGCCGCGGCAAAACCGGTGTTCTTGTCGTTCCAGATCGTCTTTACGCCAACGCCTCCCGCATTATTGCGCGTGCTCTCGATCGTCGCCTTTGTTCCATCGCTCGAACCGTTATCAACCACATATACCTCGCATTTTATGCCTTGGGCGCATGAAAAAACCGACCGCAAACAAGGGCCGATCTCTTTGGCGTTATTCCAAGTGACAATGACAATGCTCAAATCCATTGGCCTAAAGTGTAGCGAAATCCACCCCTTTTGGCCAGATGCGATCTCATGAAGCATGAAACACTTAACATAAAACATTTTTTTAAAATAATCGGCATTCGATAACTCAAAAACGCTCCCTTACGGAAGCGTTTTATCGGGCTGGCGGGGCTCGAACCCACGACCTCACGGTCCCGAACCGTGCGTTCTACCAACTGAACTACAGCCCGATGCGAGGATGGAAAGCGCGAAAAGTCCGCGCAATCAAATCGCCGCAGCGATTTGCCTTTTGTCGACGACTGTTGTTGGCCGAATCGGATTCGAGCCAACAACAGACGGAGACAAAGGTAATTGTGAAACAATTTGATTGCGCGGACTTTTCGCGCTTTCTCCGAGCGAGGTCCTGTATCGAGCGAGCCGAAGCGAGCGAAGATACAGCCCGTTGCCGTTTCGGTTTCCCGAGCCGAAGCGAGCGAAGATACAGCCCGTCGCGATACAGCCCGACAACCTTATCACGTCTTAGGACGGGATTCAAGTGTTGTTACCCTATCCTCCAATCGTTCATATTTCATACCGATGGCTGCAATTTCTGATTCATAACGATTCAGTATCACCATAAAACCATCAATTTTCGTAAATGTTCGATCGGCAATATCTTCCAGATGGGGCATTCTCTCAACATGCTCTTCGACGCCCATCAAGCGAGTGTTAATTCCAACTATATTATCTTCAAGACGACTTACGCGTGAGTCAAGTCGCTCAAAACGGGCATCGAGACCGGACAAATGAACATCAATATCGGCCAGCGTTTTCTGATTCTCGCCGACGACCTGTAAAATTTGATCAAGTTTATCCATACGCCAAAACACTATACCACCGACCTTTTCGGTCGTAAACCATCAGGCATGCCTAAATCGAGCCATGAGCGATACTTGCCGATCTTGGTAAATTGAAAATTTTTTAAGCGTCGGGTTCCCTCCCGTCTTCATGGTTTTCCGCGCCGGTGTCGTATAGCGCAAGTTGCTCCCTGATCCAATGGATGTCTTGCGGCCGAGCCCCGCCCTTGCACACCCGCTCCCAAATATCGGGATTCTGATCGAGCACGTCTTTGAAGAATGCGCCGTTCTCGTTGATCCACTGTAAAAATAGCGCATCATGCTCTGGCGTTTGTTCTTTTGAATTACCTACGTCAAAACCGAGCACTTCCGAAGCGACCGCTAACTGCGTTTTCATGCGCTGACCAAGTTCTTCGTTCGACGGGGTTTCTATGGACATATACCGATACTATGACCTAAAACGCTTCGCCGTTCAAGCGTTGTGCGGTCTTGGGGATTTAAAACCCCAATGATAAATTCATGGCGGGCTTGACGATCTGGCTCGGCATGAAGTTGACCGGCACGATAATCTTTTCGTTCTTAAAACGATCCACATAGCAGACGCTGCCGTGCATGCGACCGTGCTCATAGAGCTGTTTGGTGACTTTCACGTCTTGCAAACAATATTCCTTGAGCTTATCGAGTTGACCCTCCTGATAATATTTGACCGCGTCGAGTCCGCTCCCCGACTTTCCCACCCCGAGCGTGGCTTGCGCCAGGTCGTCTAGCTTAAGACGGAAACCCGTATGTTTGGTCACCTCTTCCATGAGGTCAAGCTGGTTCAATTTGGTAAGGTCCCCGGCATAGTGCGCGTTCATGACGGGAATGTCAAAACCCTTTATGTTGTAGCCGATCAAGCGATCGCATTGTTCTAGAACCTGCCACAAGCGCGGCAGGTCTTGTTCAAAGAATCCTTCGTACTTGCCGGTCGCATAATCAAAAATGCCGACAAACGAGATTCGCAGTTTGGAGGCATCGCGGTTGCCGCGTTCGAAGATGTTTTGGGTTTCAATGTCGAGAACGATTTCGCGCATATTTATCATGAATCATGAAACACACAACATGAAACACTCTTGTCCCTCGGCGCGGCTCGGGACGGAATGCTTCATGCTTCATGTTTCATGCTTCATGCTACATTCTACAGCTTCGCCCCGTGTCCGACAAATCGCAGCAGGTCGTGCGGAATGCCGTTCTCCTTGGCGATCTGCGCATACACCTTGGACGACGGCTTGAACGAACGCTCCAAGGACGGTTGCTTCACTTCAATGAGCCCGAAGCTGGCGCTAAAACCTTTTTCCCATTCAAAGTTATCGAGAAGCGACCAGTAACAATAGCCGCGCACGTCGATCCCCGCGGCAACAGCGTGATAAAGTTCTTTAATGTAGGAAACGATATAACGCGCGCGCCGATCCTCGTTTTTGGTGGCGATCCCGTTCTCGGTGATGATGATCGGCAATTTGTAATTGGAAAAATCAAGAAGCGCGTCGAAAAGACCCGCCGGAAACACCTCCCAGCCAATGTCGCTCATATCGCGTTGTTCCTCGCGGATATCGACGATGACGCCCATGATCCGCTTTTTTCCCGGATCGATCCGCTGATGGAAATAATAGTTGACGCCCAAAAAATCATGAGTTCCTTTGGTGGCATCGATGAAAGCGTGGTTCCATATCCAGTCCATGAAAGCTACGTACCAACGGTCGGCAAAACGATGGCGGTTATACGCCGAAAGCGAGATCAGGTTGTTTGCGGCGCCGACGGCAACCGGCGCGCCGCGCTTCTTCGCCTCGGCGTGGATCGCTTTATAAGCTCCTTTATGGGCGGCGATCAAATGACGATAAACAAAATAAGCGGACAAATAATTTTTTTTGCCGGGAGCCCAAACACCGGTGACATAACCCTGCGAAACAATGACCATCGGCTCGTTGACCGTCACCCAGTAATCGACCAGCTCGAAATATTCGGCGGCCATGATCCGCGCATATTCGCGAAACGCGCGCGCGGCTCCTCGCCATTGCCAGCCGCCTTTCTCGGCGATCCATTGCGGCAGGGTGAAATGATGAAGTGTGACCATTGTCTTGATCCCGCGCACGCGGCAGGCGCGAAGCATATTGCCATAGTGCTCGAGCTCGTGCCGGTCAATGGAATTTTCATGCGGCATGATCCGCGCCCACTCGATCGAAAAACGGTAAAGCTTGGTATTGAGCTCTTTCGCCATGTTCAAGTCCTCTTCATAGCGATGATAATGATCGGCCGCAAGCCCGGAGGGCGCGCGCACGCGCGTCGGGTTGTCCTTTTCCCACTGCCACCAATCGGAATGCTCATTATTGCCTTCAACCTGGTAAGCGGCCGTGGCCGTGCCCCATAAGAAACCTTCGGGAAAAGCGAGTTTTTCGTGGCGGTGCTCGGCGACCGGACCCACGTCCGGCGTCGGCGCCGCCGGCTGAATTTTAACTTCTTGCGCCATAAATATTATTTAGCGGCGATCGACCCGTTCTCGGCGAAAAGTTTTTTCGCGGCGTTCCAAAAATCGGCATTCCCTTTTTCCTTGATCCAATACCACCACTCGACGCCCCAAAGATAAACATCGGGAAAACCGACGCGCCGCGCGAACTCGATATTATTATTGAGGGTCGAAATGCTCATGGACCTATATTGCTCGGCGATCGGCGTATCCGGGATCGAGCGCTGGTTGGACGGCCACGGTTCGGCCTGAAGCTCGGTGACGATCACTTTTTTTACGATCGGATAAAGCGCATCAGCCTTTTTCCAATAAAAAGCCGGGGTAATGGGATAGTAAAAATAACCGAACCATTTGTTCCACGTGACCCGATACATCGAGATGCCCAGGATGTCGGCCTTAAGCCCGGTCGGGAGCCAAATGGACAACTCGCCCGAGTCGGTGATCACGACGGGATGGGTCGTGTCAATCGATTTGAGAACGTTCCGCTCCTCGCCCAAAAGCGTCGGGTCGGGCGGCGGGCATTCGCCAAAGACGCTCAAAAGCGGTTCGTTCTCCAGCTGCCACGAATCCAGGGCGGGGTCGTTCTTAAAATGCTTAACCTCGGCGGCGACCAGCTTCAGCAATTGTTGATCCTCGAATTTTATCCCTTGTTTGGAGACCCAGTCGGGCGTATGGCACTCGGGCCAGCGCGGCACGCGGCGGCCGACCACGAGCAAGACCTTGGCGCCGCGATGCGCCGCCTCGCTCATCATCCAATCAACGTCGCTAAAATCATACGGACCCGCTTGCGGCTGGATCTCGTCCCAATAAATGGGAATGCGCAAATGCATTACGGAAAGATCGTCGAGCGTGGCCGTGTAAACCTGTTTCCAATCCAAACCGAGCGATTTGGCGTACTCGGTGGAAAAGGTCACGCCCCAAGTGGTCGGACCGGCTCGCCGCAGGTTATCGATGACCAGATTGACGAATAAATAGAGCAACGCCGCGACAACGACCGCCGTGGCGATCGCGGCGCGGCGGCGATAATTGTTTTTTTGGGGCGAAACGGGTTCAGCCATGTTAAACCGGCTCGATCGGCTCCGGCAAATTAGGCTTGCCGCGGGCGACGATCTCTTCAATGCGATAGGTTCCGCGCTTGGGCGCGTTGGTGAAACCGGCCACCGCCGCGCGCGCCAGCCAGCCCGACGCCAGCCAGTCCTCGAGCCATTCGTCGCAATAGGCCGGATCAAGCTGGGGAATGCCGGCGCCGATCGACCGCAGCCACCATGAATTGAAATCCTCCTGCGAACCGATCGTGGGCGCGATGATCATGGGAATACCGAGCGCCGAATAGAACGAGAGTTCCGACGGCTTGGTCCATAGCGCGTCGATCGTGCGCATGGCTTCGTTAAAGAGATCGAAATATTCCTGTTTGGTTCGGCCCACCAGAACCGAAACAAATTTTGAATGCGCCGACAGTCCGGTTTGTTTAATGACCTTTTCAAAATAATCCGCAACTTCGCGCCGGTTGCCGGCCACCAGTATGACCCTGATGAGCCCGTCCTTAATTTTGGCTTTAAGCGCGCGCAGGATGGGCACGGCCAACTCCCGCTGGGCGCCGGCGCCGCCGACGGCAAAAGCCAAGGTGAGCGGATGCCCGTTATGGCCCGGATAATTTTCCTTGCCCAGCAATTTTTGCACCGCCGGTCCGAAACGCGATTGGTAAATGCCGCTCGGGTCGAGGTTGGTGAGGCGGTGCCCAAGGTCGTGCCTAAGAGTCTTGTAATCGAGGCCGCCGATCAATTCTTTGGGCAGAGGGAAACCGGTCAAATAAATATTCTTCTCCGGGACACCGTACTCGCGCAAGCGCTCCAGCACGCGGCGATTGGGGGCGAAATAATTGATCCGACTGTTCTTCGGGTCGAGCGCCACCCAGCTTCGGGACATGTCCGAGTCGCAAATGACGCAATAAATTTCGTTGGGATAATCGTAGAACTCGGCGGCCTGCGCCACATAAAAGAACGAGGTGACGAGCGGCAACGGGTCTTTGGAGAGCTTCTTTATGAAATGCTTCATAAAGCCGCGCCTGAAGAACGCATACGCCTGGCGCACGGGAAGCGTCGGTTTGGAAAGATCGCGTTCCGGGTAAAAACCCTTCAAAGACTGCCAGCGATCCAAAATCGAGAAGATCGGTTCGCCGATCACGGGTACGACGCGAAATCGCGAAATGGTCTCGTATAATTTACGGCTGTCTTTCCAAATGGCGCCGTCGGAAACCGGCATCCCGGGATAGTCGTCGGCGAACAAATAGTGGTTGTCGTCGGCAAGTCCGCGCAGCGGATGGGCGGCGCGCAAATGACCGTAACCCATGGTGACGGCGATGACCCAGGCCTTGGGCGTATTTGATGATTTCATATCCGATCTCGGTAAGAACTAACAACTAAGAACTAAATTCCAAGGAAAAACCCAATTATCAAGAGCTAAATTCCAAAAATACGGACTTTTGGATTTTAGTTCTTGGCACTTAGTTCTTACCCGAAGGTCATTATACCACAACTTTTTTTGTTTTTAACGGCCAAAATATATACGAAATGCACAAGATGACGATCGCAACGGTGATGAAGCGGGACATCATCAAATACAACGTCGGATCGTCGCGCCAAAAATCAACGACAAAACGAACGAACGCGAACAGCGCGAGCGAAACCGCCGCCTCGCTCCCCGGGCCCCTCATCACAAAAAACGACGATCGTCGAAATCTGTGACATAGGAAGAATGCGATCAAGTAACCGAACGATTCATATAATTGGGTCGGGTGGCGCGCCTCGCCGTTAACCACAACCGCCCATGCGACATTGGTGATCTTGCCGTACGAATCCCAATTAAGGAAACAACCGACGCGGCCGATCGCCCAGCCCACGAGCATATACGGAATTACGGCATCGGCGTATTTGAACAGATCGACTTTTTTGAATTTAAAATATAATAAGCCGGCGATGATGCCAAAAATATATCCGCCATGCGACGAGAGTCCGCCGTTCCAAACTTCAAGCATTTGCATTATGCTCATCTCCCGCCCCAGCGCCAAAATATAGACCAAGCGCGCGCCGACGAGCCCGGCAAGGACGGCGACGATCGCGGCGTTGTCAACAATGTCGGCCGAAAGCCCGCGCCGCTTGGCTTCGCGCCGCGCTAAAATTTCCGCCGTTAAAAATCCGGCGGCAATAAGCAAGCCGTGCGTCGATATTTTATAAAACCCCAGATCCACCGTCGGAACCGGCATAAAGTTGATCATGTTGGTATTTTACCAAAATTTCACCGGTTCTCCAAAAACGAATAACGAGGGCTGACTTGCCAGTAGAAAGCGCCGTATTCTTGTAAAGAAAGGCGCGTATTTTACAAATACGCACGACCGATCTAGACGTTCGATCAATATCGTTGCTATGCGACGTCTAGCTTATCTTCTCGTGTTGATTAAAAAAATGGAGGATTCCGAAGAATCCTCCCGATGGCGTTCGCCTCAATCCCTTGCCGCGGTTTAGTGGAGCGACAGGCCCAATGCGATGAAGCCGTATTTTGCCACGTACTTTCCGATCGGTTTGAGCGATTCGAGGTCGATGATCTCGCTGCCGGTGATCGGTTGGCCGGCACGCAATAACACCGTGCGCATATACCCCTCGGCGTAATCGACTGCGCAGATCTCGCAGGGAAGAGTCGGCAGATCCTCGTCGGGGATGGGACCGATCCCTTCGTCAAACATGTCGAGCGCTTCCAAGCCACTGGTTGGCTCTTGAAAATCGACCGCGACGGGCGGCAGTTCTTCGAGAAGCATTTCGACATAGTCGGAAACACGAAGGGCAATCTCCTTGGCAAATGCGCCTATAACGCTGTCTGTAAATTCGACAACGTCGATCCAGCGCAGCAAATGGACGATGATGACCCTAGCGATCGCCTCGTTGCGCGCACGAAATTCGTTGCGTAGGTAATTGCAAGTACGCAGACCGACTGTTCCGCCACGCTTGGCGCGCGCCCAAACAAACAGCATGATATCCATGTTGGGATAGGTGGTCTCCTCCCAACCAACCTCAAGCTGTTCGAGGTCGTGGAACTGCGCGGCGATCATCGGGGCAGAAGACCGCACCATCTCATAGACATCGCTGATCGCCTCAACGCCGTCCCCGACCGTGGCCATGCGGTTTCTTATGTAGCTCTCCCCGCGACCCGCCGCCAACTTTCGGTGCAGATCACTGAGACCGAGCCGCTTTGCTTCGGAGGCATAGGCCTCGTCGCACACCTGCTTTATTCGGGCCAAGAAAATGGCCGATTGTAAGCTATTCCCGGATGTTGAATTGTTCATGTGCTCTCCTTATCTTTCAAATCGTATAAGATTAGCCGAAAAACGTTTTCGTGTCAAGGTGTCACCGATTGTGTCAACGATTGAGCGGATGACAAAAAACGAAGGGTTATGTCCCCTTTATTTTTTGATAGAAAATCGCCATTTCTTCAACGAATTCTGATAATTCTAAATCAAAAACAGTATCAAATTCTTTCGCAATAGAGATCGGGGAATCTTGAACGATGTCGCCGTGTCCTATTCAATTCGGATTATCTTTGACACTTCAAAACCGGTGATGTTTATTTTGGGGTTCGCTCCCAAGCGCGCCAATTCGCGCTCCAATTTTTTTAGCGAATTTTTGTGGTTGTCCTTGTCGCCGATTGCGATGATCTCAAAGGGTTCGTCGGGGGTGATGAGTTCGCCGAAGCCGCGAGGGCCGCAGGCCATTTCGTATGCCAGCGCGGCCTCGGCAACGGCGTATTTCGCCTTTGGATACAATGCGCGCGTCAAAACAAAACCGTTCGGAAGAATGCCGGCGGCGTTCTTCAAATTCAGCCGCCCGGTGCCGTCATAGTAGGCAAAACGAACCGAATGAAAATCTTTTAGCCGCGACATTTTTTCCGCCGCGATGAACGACGCGTCAACTTTAAGAGCGCGCGCCATCTGTTCGGAAAAATCCTTAAGAAGCTCGTCCGGTTTTCCGCCCTTGCCCAGGCGGGACGCAAAGGCCGGATCCGCGCCGCACCCTTCATGATACGTAACCCCGTTAATGCCAAAAAGCCGGCAATTATCCAAAAACGCCTCTTTGTCGGAATCGGCGATCAAAACACCCGAACCCGCGAGGCGATATCCGCAATCAACACAACCTTCATCAATGCAGCCTATTCGAAGATCGGCTCGATGAAAAAGTTCGCGCTTCGTGTCGGCGTCCAAGGAATCAAAATATCGTTCAATGCCGCCCTTCTCGTCGATCAGGCGTCGAAAATCGCGCTGTTCTTCCCACAGACGCGCTTTTTCTATTTGTACCGTTTCGTTATTCATGATATTCAAGGCATTATTCAAACGTTAATTTTGATATTTTAATATAAAAAATCATCATTGGCAATAAAAAAAGGGCCGACGGGCGGCCCTGTGACGGAAGTTGTGCCTTGGCGACGGTCAGTTGACCGCGGGCGTTCGACGACGCGTGGCCAGATGCACCGCCCACAAGGCGATGACATTGGCCCCGGCGACGGCGCCGCAGGCGTGATCGATCGAGATGCTGAAGCGTGGATGGGCTACAAGCGAGTAGAAACATAGCGCGCTGATGCCCAAAGCGACGACGCCGGTGAACGCCTTGTGCAGGCGTGATATGCCCTCTGCCTCACAACTGGCGAGGGCGATGCTCGTGACGGCTGTCATGAACATCATGTGACTGACTACGGAAAGGATCTGTCTGGTTGTTTCGGTCATTGGCACCCCAAATTGTTGTCCTGGTAATTTTTTACACTACGAAAAACCGCTTGTCAAAAAATAAATAAATTGTATTTTTACTGTGTTCAAAAACCGTTCTGTTGAAGCACTTGCTTGGCTTTCTGATAATCGTCGCTTGACCTGACGGTGACCGTGAAATATTGCCCGGTCTTTGCTTTAATAAATAGGATTTGCGGCAGATCGGGGTGCCGGACCGAGTCGATCTCGTCGAAGCCCAAGCGGAAGTTAGCGGGGTAGCTTTCGTAAGCGTCTTTGAGCGCATACTTTCCCAATAAGTTGTTTATGCTCTCGACGATCTCTTTGCTCGCCCACATAAAATTGCTGTCCGCGACCGAAGCTCCTCTGCCCAACATCTGGTCGCCCAAGTACAGCGGCGCATAAACAAACAACAAACCATGATTGGTAATGATCAACGAGTTCTGTGGATACCAATCGGGATATATGGAACGATAATCGTTTAGCAATCTAAGATCCAGAATTTTTCTTATGTTGATCGGGGCAATGACGGCAACCGCCTTCTCGCCGGGCAAGAGCGGTTTTTTAGGAATTGGCGGCTTGCTTGGCAACATGGCGTTGTTTTTGATCGTCGAATTTCTTTTCCAAATTTTATAGGTAGCCGTGATCGCTTCCAACACCAACAGAACGACAAAAAAGAGCAACACGGCATAGAACGAAGAATTGATCCAGCCTAAAACTGAAGCCGCATAAGAGACGACGATAACGCAAAGCAATGTCCCGGCGAACGGTATCCACTCGCCTATCGCCGCGTATTTGAGCATTATCGCTCCCCGCCCGGTCTGTTCCGGTGCCGTGTGATTAACTTCTGGCATATTTAATATATAAACCAACTAGCCTTTATACTCGTCGCGGTGCACGATTTTCTTGGTGCTAATAAATTTATCAATGCAAAGAACGCCGCGCAAATGATCGTATTCGTGTTGAATAGCCTTTGCCAACAGGCCGTCGGCGACCAATTTGAAAAGTTTTCCGTCGGCGTCGAAGGCCTGAACCGCGACCTTGGCCGGACGCCTGACCGGACCGAAAAGCGCGGCATTTGCCACACTGCCGCATCCTTCAATCAGGACCGTTTGTTTCTTTGAAAGAGAAAGTATTTTGGGATTGATAAAAATCCTCAACGCGTCGTCTTTTTTAACGCTTGTCCTGACTCGGGTCTTCCTTACTTCGGTAACAAAAACATTCAAGCCAACGCCTATTTGCGGCGCGGCAATGCCGATAAGGTTATCGTGGCGCATGGTATCAACCATATCGCGAATCAGCCGCTTGATCTTTTGCAACCTTATCGCCCGTCCCGTTACATTGCGTCCCCCAGCCCGAATCACTTTATTTCCAATTTGAACTGTTTTTCGAATCATACCATTACAGTGTCTCACAAAAACGATCTATTTTCTATGTTTTAAAACGAAAGGTCATGTCCCATTCGTTTGTGATTTCTGTTCGCGTCGAATAAAAGACGTTATCGCTTTGATTCCAAATATTCATCCTATTTTAATTGAGATTCCCTATTAGCCCGAACTCGGACGCGCGGGCGCGGATGGCGTCGATCAATAGCTGCACATGCGATTCAAAATCGACCGCGAGCAGATCAACGCCCATTTTAATGTCATCGCGGCTGACGTTGGCGGCGAACTTGGGTTCTTTCATCTTTTTCATGACGCTTTTCGTTTCAAGCGACATTATCCCGTCCGGACGCAGGGCCGCGCAAGCCGTTATCAATCCAGAGAGTTCGTCGACCGCCAAAAGCGCCTTGTCCATGGGCGCGTCATACGACATCTTCCAGGCGGTGTTGTGACAAGCGATGGCATGCGCTATTTCTTTTTCGCTCCGCTCTTCAAGCCAAGCGACGATATACTTGGGATGCTCTTCGGGGTGAACCTCCCAATCGGCGTCATGCAACAGCCCCGCTATCCCCCACGCATCAATATCCACCCCCTCGCCGCCATACTTAACGCACGCCGCGCGCATGCACAGCTCGACAATTTGATTATGCCTCACGAGTTTCGGCGACTTAACCCATTCATTCAATTTTTCCCAAGCCGTTTGACGATCCATATTTGATCTATTTTTATTATATGTATTGCCTCTACAATAGATTTATCCTAATTAATACCTCGTTTCATTAATTCTATTTGCTCATTAGTTCTTTTTTGCTCAGACACTATTCGTTCATTTAAATAATTCTCATAATCGGCTAAGAATTTTTGTACTGATTTATCAGGATCATTTTTTATCTCTTGAATTTCAGCTTTTTTTGCTTTGTAAGCTCTAACAAAACCATCTTCACCGGTCACAACACCAGTTAAAGTTAAATAACTAAATAAGTGATCTCGGACATCCCCATACTCTTTTGTTTTTGAATATTGCTTAACTAATGCCTTTACAACACCCCAAAGATGTGAGCCACCCTTGTATTTACTAAGAACTGAAAATATCACATCCCTACTTTCCTTTGTCCCTTTGTTTGCCAAGGTTATAAGCGCCTTCTCAGCAACAGTATCCAACTTCGGAAATATCTCTTCAAACAGGTGGCTTGCTTCCCATTTAAATAGCCAGTTGTGTTTCTTACCGCCATCTTTATACCAACCAAGCAATATTGGGATTATGATTCTAGAGTGTGGCCTTAGCACTTCCCCCAATTTATGGAAATTAAATGGTACACCATCGTACCAGTCGCCGATTGTCGACTTCTTTTTTGACTTAATTTCAACCCTCTTATGAAAAAATTTTATTATGTTCTCTGGGTACTTATTAGCAGAATACTTAAGAATTTCTTCCGTTTGGTAATCAATTCGGGGGACTATAAGGAGGCCATTAAAGATAACATGCCAATCATCTTCGTTTAAGTCATTTAAGATTAAATCGCCCTGGTACCATAAATTATATATCCATTGCGCATTCTTCATTTTGTACAACTCTGTTATAACATCAAGAAATACTGATTTGAGTTTAGTGTTTTTTGGATAATGATGCAGGATGGATCGGAGCGCATTGTTTAATGCAAGAATATCTTTCCGTTTTTTTGCTTGATTAATAATTTTATCTAGAAGCACTCCGTCAAAATCGTCCGTTACAACAAATATAAAAGCACAGATAGGCAGGTATTTGCTTTCGTCTACCCAATTAGAAATCATTTCTTTTGCTTTCGTTGGATCATTTTTCCAAATACCAGAAAGCAAACTTAGAAAAAATGGTGCTAGCTCCTTCTCATTTTCTTCAATTAACCGAACGGCGAGGCTAGTTTTTTTAATTCCAAGTTTTGATAGAAACATTTCAAAATACCCATAGTTTCCAGGTTCAGAAACGGAATAATTTTTTACAACGAAAAGTATCTTCTTTCTCCATTCCTCAAAGTTATCGTCAGATATTCCGGAAACAAACTCGTCAATTTTTTGTGAACGCGTTTGTCTATCTCCATTAAAATTTTGGTCGGGGTCAAGACGGCCATCGAATCCCACGAATACCTTAAACATCTCGTAGGCGGTGTTAGATTTAATCGCTTCATCCAATAAGGAAAGCTTCTTAGGTAGTTTTTTTTCAAACCGCCTTTTAAACCAGATCTTTTGTTCTTCAATGTTCTGTATTATTTCATTTTCTGCCCCTGGGAGTATCTTAAGGTAAATATCAATTACATCATTAGTATCTTCCCAAACCATTTGCTCGAGATCATCGCCGTATACATAGCTGTGTGGTGTTTGAGTTGCATTTTGTAATGCTTGCAAAACCCTCACCTGCAAAGGTAAGTTGTTACCTAAAATATCGTATAGCTTCTTTAATAATAGTATTATTCGTTTGCGTATAGTTTTAAGGTCTGAAGTAACGGCTAATGATCCAGAATGTAATGTAAATGTTTTATAATCTGGCATTGAACTACCTTCAAAGGTAGGAGTTAGCAACTCTTTTGCTGTAATTATTAAAATTTCAAAATTTGATAGAAGGCGTTTGTTGTTCCAGCTTTCCAATACAGCCAAAAGCTGTTCTTGCGTTTTATACCCAATTTGCTGAAGAACAAACAAATTATATTGGGCCAAATTTTCGAACTCATGTAGCACGGCGGATTGTACTGTTTTATCCTTACAAGAATATAATTCCTCAAGTAATTGTATTACCCCTTTGGTTTCTAGATAACGAATTTTAGACAATACCTTGGAACATTGAATTAGAATATCATTGTGTGATTTACCATATATTCTACCAAGTACGCGCAATTTTGTAGGGCGTGGTTTTAATGGCTTTTTATTAATTACAACATCAACAATATGAAGCGCCTTCCGAGGAGTCACGTGGGCATACTCGACTAAAATTTCTAAGGCGTCGAAGATTTCATCATTATTTCTTTTTGACATACGCTAGCGTCTTTTCTGCTTCAGTATTTAGAAAATCAGAAACTATAGGATGTTGTATCCTGGCCAGGTTCGAGTATATCTGCAACTTATGTTTTTGATCGGCAAACAAAGTAAATAGAATATTTAGGTCGATTTTACTAATGGATTCATACAAAAGAAGTAATCCAACATCACGCTTCATTTCATCTTTTGCCGATTTGAAAATATATAAGTCTTTATCTTTATAAATCAAACCTTTCTTATATAAATCAGCGACCACTAAACCCATTTGCTTTTCGCTAATTTTTAACAATTTAGCAATTGCCTTACGTTCTGGTTTGGTTACCCTTCCAACAAGATATATGATGCTAGCAACTAAAAGAATTTTATTTTTTAAATTTATAGTGATTTCTAGAATCTCTTTTGGCAAATCAAGGAATTCATTCTTCTTTGCTAGATTTTTTATATGTATGTAAAACTCTTCTACATAATCACTTTTTCCAATCTTTAACGGTTTAAGATTGGGTATCTTTACACTTGCACTATCTTGCTTATTAGTTTTATTTAATATCTCAATGTTGATATTACTAAAATGATACCAAAACATTTGTGCACTTCCTTGTTTTCCTGACTTATCTCCGATATCCGAAACTACAAACAAAATCGTTGGTAAATTTATCCCTTCACAAAAATTAATAAGTCTTCGTGTGCTGACATAGGAATCGTTTTCAATCTTTTTTTCAAAACCCTTTAATTGAAAAAAAACGACTTGGTTCAAGTATCTGCCCGCCAACGGAGTACTTTCATCCGGTTCCCGAAGCCTCAAGAAACCATCAGTATCAGGAGTATTATCTTTTATACCGTGGAATTGTAAATCAAATTTGTCCCCATGCTTGTTCATGAAATAATCACTTACAATAGATATGGCTTTCTCGTCCAAACGGTTTTGCTTAACGTAACGGGTAGTATTATTTTTCTTCATACATACCTTTCAACAATTGCTTAATAGGGCTATGAAGCTTAAGCATGCAACATTATAAGAAAACGTTACTCCTAAAGAGTAACGTTTTCAAGCCAATATTAATCTAGAGTGTTGTAATTACAAATCGTTACCCGAGTAGGAAAGATTGAAGCTTTTGTTGATCAGGGGGAAGTCGGGAACAATATTACCTTTGCCGGCGTGGCCGAGGACGGTCCATGCCCACAAACGACGTCCCGACAAACGCCGCGCGGCCGCCCCCCTACCCCCAAATTCCCGAGATTCAATCTCGGGGAAACCCCGCCCCCGCCCCCTCTTCCCGAGATTGAATCTCGGGAAGATTGCGGGTTGACCAGCCGCATAAGTACTTGCGGTGGTTTTTAAAGCAGTTGGCCGGATAGTGCAAGCGAAGATTCTTTACATCGATTAGATCGTCTTCGTCTTTGCCCAAAAAGAACTTCGCGCTGCTCCATTTGTATTTACTAAGTATTTCGATTTTTTCCTTGTCTTTCATCTTCCCCGCACGCCAATCTTTATCAATCGCATCCAGTGCGTTCAAATGAATATAGGCGATCAGGTGCTGAAAATACTGGTCGCTGGACACCACTTTCCATTGCATTGACCGTTCAAATAATCTTCCGCGCCGTTCATGTCTTATATTAAAGTACAAAGTATATCCTATTCCAAATTTTTTGATAAACTTATTCATTCCGCCGGGACGTAATTCTTTTAAACTGATGTGAAAGTGATTACTCAACAAGGTGTAAGCAAATATCGCCACCAGCCTTTCCCGAGATTCAATCTCGGGAAGATTGCCGCGATCTATGTCCTTAAGCGCCACGTGACGCACAGTATTTAAAAAACGCAGCGTGTCTAAAAAACGGAGACGGTCGTGGTTATCGATAAAAATTTTTCGCCCGTCAACGCCGCGATTCCAAACATGATAAATTTGCCCCATACGATTAAATTATTTATTTATCGTTATTGTTAACAGCATAACGAGATAGTCCGGCAATTGGTATCAATGTGTCAGGTGTGGATAACAACCGTCGAAATTTTCGCACAGATATCAAAAAAATCCTGTCAGACACAGCTGACAAGACTTTTTTGTTTACTTCCCGAGATTGAATCTCGGGAAGGTTAAATCGCCTATTCCCGAGATTCAATCTCGGGGAAATTGTTACAGGTCGTTGCCGGAGTAGGAAAGGTTGAAGCTTTTGTTGATCAGAGGGAAATCCGGGACGATGTTGCTTTTGCCGGCGTAGCCGAGAACGGCCCAGTTGAGGAGTGACGGGTCGCGGACGTCGACGCGGCTCACTTCGCTGTTGCTATCGGTGGCAATCAGGTACGCAATAGCGCCGCGCCATCCTTCGGCCATGCCGACGGCAAAGGCGTTCTTGCGCAAAGCGATCGCCTTCTCCGACTTTATCGCGCCGGCGGGAATTTCTTTGAGCGCGCGTTCCAAAATATCCAGCGACGACTTTATCTCGCCAATGCGTACCTCGAACCTGGCCAAAACATCGCCGTCTTCGGCGAGCGAAGGCGCGAATTTGAGCTTGTCGTAAGCGGCGTAAGGATAAGCGGTCCGCGCATCGTTATCAATGCCCAAGGCGCGCGCGGCCACGCCGAGAATGCCGTGATCGATGGCGCACTGGCGGTCGAGCCGGCCCGTGATTGCCAAGCGGTTAAGCACCGAAGCCGAGTCGTTGCATATTTCCACCACTTCCTCGAAGTCCTCGCCGAGCGCTTTAAGAAACGCAACAAGCTCGGTCCCCTGCTCGGTTGAAATATCCTTATTAACTCCGCCAATGGCGTTAGTGCCGCGCAAAAACCGGCTGCCGGTCAGGCGCTCGTTCCATTGCATGACCGTTTCGCGCAGACGCGCGCCATTGGCGCCGCCAAAAGCGTAACCGGTGTCCATCAAAATGAATCCGAAATCGTTCAGGTGGTTGGCAAGCCGCTCCAATTCGGAATAGATCGTGCGCAAGTATTGCGCCCGTTCCGGGACACGGACGCTCCCCGCCGCCTCAAGCGCCTGGCAAAAAGCAAGCGCATGCGTGAACGACGTGTCGCCGGACACTCTTTCGGCGAGGCGTAGCTTGTCGGCGAGCGGAAGAACTTCGAACAACTTTTCAATGCCCTTGTGCTTGTAGCCGAGGCGCGGTTCCAGAAGCACGATCTCTTCGCCGGCGACGCTAAAGCGGAAGTGGCCCGGCTCGATGATCCCGGCATGCACCGGACCGACGGGAATTTCGTATATCCCCTCGCCTTCAACTTTTTGGAATTCATAAACCCCCTTGGCCTCGGGCGGCCTTGTCTTCCAATCAAAATCCTTGCGCAAGGGATGCATCTTCTCCGGCCAATTCTCGTGCAAGACGATCATGCGCGGATAAGGATGGTCGACCGGCTCAAGGCCAAAGAACGTTCTTATTTTCCGCTCGTGGCTGCTGGCTTCGTGAATTTTGTCGGTGATCGAAGGAAATTCTTCCTTATCGCGCAGGATAAGGTAAGGCATGATAAAAACATTTTCGCCGGGCACGCCGAAGAGGTACGCGATCCGGTAGCCCGTGCCGCTCGCTCGTTCGTCAAAAGCGGTGATGGTCACAAGCTGCAGCTTGTCTTCGAAGTAAAGGCGGTCGCAAACGCGCGCCGCGGCGGTTTCGGGAACTCGAAACATGACGATGTTCCCGTCGATCTTTGCCTCGCTCCCCAGCGGCGAATATTTTTTTAACTTTTCTTCAATATTCATATTAGAAACGCGAAGATGCCGAAATAATAAGCGTCCTCAAGACGGCAGGGATATAGAAACTTCCGACTATAAGTATAACCGCCAAGACGATGATCGGCGCGACCGTGCCGACGCCGGACTCGCCCCGCGCCAAGCCTTTGTCGTTCGACCCCATGACCATCGCGACGACGTGGCGCAAAAACCCGGCAAAGATCAACGCTAAACCGGCCAGCGCGATCACAACGATCGCCAGATGGTCTTTAATGCCGGCGCTTAAAACCAGGAACTCGGTATTAAAAATACCAAAAGGCGGCACGCCGGTAATAGCCAGGAAACCGATGACAAAGAGCGCGGCCGTGACCGGCAGAACGGCGGCGACGCCGGTAATATTCTTTATTTTGGTCGAGCTGTATTTGATGAAAATATTGCCCGCGGAAAGGAAGAGCAGGGACTTAGCGAGCGCGTGGTAAACCATGTGCAAAAGCGCGGCAAAAGCGCCGAGGCCGCCAAAGCCGAAGCCGAGGGCGATCACGCCCATGTGCTCGATCGAGGAATAAGCCAGCAGGCGCTTGTAGTTTTTTTGGATGAAGATGATGAAGGCGGCCACCAAGATGGAAGCGAGCCCGAAAAAGATAAGCACGCCGCGCGAAAATTCAGGTCCCACGGCCGCGTCGGTCACGAGCTTGAAGCGCAGGATCGTGAGAAAGGCGACGTTCAAGAGCACGCCGGAAAGGAGCGCGGAAACCGGCACCGGCGCTTTGCTGTGCGCGTCCGGGAGCCAGGTATGCATGGGTGCGAGACCGGTTTTGGTGCCGTAGCCGACCATGACGAAAATAAAGGCGGCCTTGGCAATGAACGGATCAAGACCGACCACGCCGATAAGCGACTGCCAGCTCACGATCCCGAGATGGTTGGTTGAGAGCATGGGGTAGAGGAACAGCAAGGTGCCGAAAAACGCGAGCAGCAAGCCGACCGAATTGATGATCAAATATTTCCACGCGGCTTCAATTCCCGACGACTTGTTGTAAAAACTGACGAGGAAGGCCGTGGAAAGCGTCGTCGCTTCAATCGCCACCCAGGCGAGGATCGGGCTAGAAGTGATGATCGCAAAATACATGGCGAACAAGAACAAATGGAGCAGGACGAAATATTGCCTGACCTTGAGCGGATCGATAACTTCTTTGGAAAGTTCGACGCGCAAATACGGGCCGGAGTACCAAGCGGCGGCAAACCCCACAATTGAAACGATGATGAGAACGATCGCGCCGAGGGCGTCGACCGAGAAGATGCCGGCCGCGGCGTAAACGCCTTCATGCGCGACGCGCGCGACCGCCAAAAGCGCGCAGACAAGCTCGATGGCCACCGCGCCAAAAGCAACGCGGCCCAGCATGAGGGTCTGCTTTTTCATGAAAAAAGAAACAATCGAGGCGGCAAGCGGAACGATGACGAGAATTAACAGGATCATAGCTTATTCTTCTTTTAGGTTCTTCATTTCACTCACATCCAGCGTGCCGAACCGGCGGTAGACCATGGAAATAAAAATGGTGGCGATCAAGATCCAGACGAGCAGGTCGAAGATGATGCCGAGTTCCAGTGACGGTGCCTGTTCCAGACCGGTAACAAAGGCGAAGAGGACGATGGAATTCTCAAGCGACAATATTCCGATCATTTGCGAGAGCGCATCCTTATGGTTCACGATGAGGAAAACCGAAGCGAACATCATGGCGATCGCCAAGATCGGCAGCGCGCCGTTGGCTGCGTTCATGACCGCGAAGGGCTTCAGCAGATCGGAGAAAGAAAAAGCGGTGATGACGGCGAGCGCCAAAAGCGTCATCGGCGCGTTCAAGTAAGTGCTGGCCGTGAACTTGAGCTCGTGCGCGGCAATGAGGCGGCGGATAAAATACGGGGCCACGACCGCTTTGACCGCCAGCACGGCAAAAGCGGTGAGCGCCAGCGAGAGCGAGGCGTCGCGAAAAGCCGAATAGAACAGCAAACCCGCGATGATGATCGATTGCCCGACATAGAGCGTGACGGCGAGCGAGCTTTTTTTAGCCAAATGCAAAAAGATGACCGACGCGAAAAGCGCGACCTCCAAAACGTACATGAATTGCGGAATGACTGGATTCATAAACGTCTAGACGATCAAAAGAATGGAAAGCACGCTCAAGATGAACGAAACAAACAGCAGGTCGGGCAGGCGGAAGAAGCGCATCTTGGCCATGCTCGATTCGACGAGCGCGACAAAGACGGCGACCGCAAGCGCTTTCCCCAGGACGAGCGCGAGCGCGAGTAGCGACGGCACCAAGCCGCCGTGGCTGGCAAAACCCCACGGGAAGAACAGGTTGACGCCAAGGATCGCGAAGATCATCAGCTTGTTGGCGGAAGCCCATTCAATGAGCGCCAGGCGCTTGCCGGAATATTCGAGGATCATGGCTTCGTGGATCATGGTGAGCTCCAAATGCGTAGCCGGATTGTCGAAGGGAAAACGCGCCGTCTCGGCGAGGAGCGCGATCATGAAGGCGACGAGCGAAAGGGTGAGCGGCGCAAAAGCGGCGGGCGAAAGCGTTGAAACAACGGCGACTATTTTGAACAAATTCGTTGAGTGCGCGGCAAACGCCAGCGACAGCATCGAGAACACCAGCCCCCCTTCGGCGAGCGCGGCGACGGTCATTTCGCGGCTTGAGCCGAAACCGCCGAACGCGCTGCCTGTATCGATCCCGGCGAGCGCCAAAAAGAAATTTCCAATCGCGAGCAGGTAGACGAAGACCAGCAGATCGGCGAGTGGATTGGCGGCGGAAACGGAAAACACGGGAATAGCGGCGGAAGCGGCCAGCGTGACGCCGAAAATTATGTATGGCGCAAACTTGAAGACCCACGAAGCGTCGACGCTTATGGTTTCGTCTTTGCCGAAGAGCTTGCGAATATCTCGATACGGCTGAAGCACGCCGGCGCCGCAGCGGTTCTGAAGGCGCGCCTTGATCTTCCGGATGATGCCGATAGCTAGCGGCGAAAGGGCGGGCACGGCGAGCAGTTGGATTGTCCAAAGCAGAATGGCGTTCATGTTATTTTACCGATAAAAAGCAAAGCAGCACGACGAGCACCAGGAAGATGTAGAGCACGTAAGCGTTCACGTTCCCGCCCTGGATCGCTTTGACCCGGTCGGCGATCTTGGTCAAGAGTTCCTTGAACGGGCGGTAGAAATAAATTCCGTAAATATCCTTCACTTCCAGCTTGACCGTGCTGGCTTTGACGAAATATTTTATATGGCCGTCGCGGTACTCGCTGGTCATTTGTTTGGACGGCATCAGGATACTCTTGAAGATCGTGATGATCGAGCGCGAAAATCCGGTCGCCGTTATCTCCATCCGTTCGTTGAGGTTTGATCCGCAATCCCAAGTACGCGCAATTTTGACGGCCCGCCCGCCGGCCGCGAGCTTTACGACAATGAATGCGACCGCAACGGCCGCGGCCAAGGCGAAAAATACCAAAAGCGGCGAGACCGAAGCAAAACCTTTTTGTACCGAGAACAGGGCGGCGTTCGCCGAGAACGCGGGCGCGTAGGCGCTGAGCGAACCGACCGATTGAGCCACTTTCCCGAGCAAATTCGTAACCGTTCCGGCGAAAACGCCGGCAGCGAGCGCGATCGCCGCAAGACAAGCCATGGCCGCGCGCGAACCCCAAGCCGGCTCGTGAGCGTGCTTTGCCTCGCCACTCCGCGGCCGCGCCAAGAAAGTGGCGCCGAACGCTTTGACGAAACAGGCCGCTGCCAAACCGCCGGTAAAAACCAGCGCGCCCGCACCGGCAACAAAGGCCAGCCGTACCGGCGGGCTTGCCGACGCAATGCCGGCGAAGAGCGCTTGATAGGTGGCCCACTCGCTAAAAAAGCCGTTAAAAGGCGGCAGGGCGGAAATCGCCATTGAACCGATGAGGAAAAAGAGCGCCGTCTGCGGCATGAGTTTGATGAGCCCGCCATATTCTTCCATGTTGCGCGTGCCCGTTGACGAAATGACCGAACCGGCGCCCATGAAGAGCAGCGACTTGAAGACGGCGTGGTTAAAGGTGTGGAACAGCGCGGCCGCGAGCGCCAGGATCGCCAGCGGATAAAAACCGATCGACACGAAGATTAGCGCGCTGCCCAAGCCGAGCAGAATGATCCCAATATTCTCAATGCTATGGTAAGCGAGCAAGCGCTTGATGTCGTGTTCGGTGAGCGCGTAGAGAACGCCAAGGAGCGACGAGATCGCGCCAAGGAGCAGGACGACGATCCCCCACCACAGCGGCGGGTTGGGCAGAACATCAATGAAGATGCGGATCATCATGAGAATGCCGGTCTTGATCATGACCCCGCTCATGAGCGCCGAAACATGGGTC
>Ga0182027_10001202_pt1 | contig 43426 bp, 36 predicted proteins | sample 712E1DmetaG_FD_121300 | JGI IMG/M metagenome (GOLD analysis project Ga0182027, IMG submission 121300) | Permafrost microbial communities from Stordalen Mire, Sweden - 712E1D metaG (Illumina Assembly) | ecosystem: Environmental > Terrestrial > Soil > Wetlands > Permafrost | place: Sweden...
CAACAGAATCCCGAAAAAACACCCCGCGCCTTGCAGCGGTTTATCGCTTCTCTCGCCACCCCGACCCCCATCAAAAACTTCATCGAAAACCTCAGATCCAACCGAATTTCGTTACCATAGATCCACGTCCATGGTCCGGCGAATGTAATTGGCCGCGCGGATGGCGAAACCGCCGACGACAACATACTTTGCGCCGCGGCGGTTTAGTTCCCGGCACAGGTTCCGCAAATCCTCAATAGTCGGCTCGCGGGGTTCTAGTTCGGAGGACGGGTGATCATTCGCAATAGCCATTGGTCCGCTTCCTGGTGGGTTTTGAAACGATGGACGCCGCGCGGCACACGCACACCGCCAAAAGCCTTGCGCCAGGCGATGGACTCGGCCTTGTTGCTGGTCACGGTGGATAGCGCATCGGGCGTCTTGGTGCGCCGGCCAACGATACGGTCAATTTTTTCCTCGACGTTGATGGGCGGTGGTTTCACGGCGTTCTCAGAATAGACCGCGCCACGCGACAAAGCAAGGCTGTCAGGCTCGGCAAGATGGCGCGAGAACCGGATTGCCCTTCCGCCCGCGTACGGTTCGATTCCGGTGTTCTACCGTTCGGTGGATCTGCTTCAAGCGCAGTTCAAGGCAGATCTCGGATCTGCCGGTGTATGAAGATGCGCAGATCGTTTGTTTTCAAATCCACCGCGGCGAAAATTGAGCGGCCCCCGGCGACTCTGAGGGACGCATTTCACATTTTTGGGTGGCGGCTTCCGGTTCTTAATCTTAATCCTAATCTTAATCTTAATCCTAATCTTAATCTCCATCGTGAAGGGAAGAAGAGATTAAGATTAGGAGAGGATACCCACAAAAGTGAAATGCCCCCGCCGGCTCTCAGTATCTCATCAACTTGACCTTCGCCAAGGCGCCGGTCTCCGGCAGGTTGACGATCGGCCCGGTGTAGTCGCCTTGCGCCGTCTGGCCCTGCATGGTGGTTCTCCAGACGCCGTTCTCGTACAGGCCTTGCTCATTGGAAACCAGTTGCGCGGCGGTGTAGTCGGATCCCTGCACCGGCCGGAATTCCACGGCGGAGCCGAACCCGAGGACGAGGAATTCGTCCGGTCCCAGTTCGGCGATGAGCACGCGGCTCGTAGGCTCCGCGGACATGGCCAGAAACGGCCCCGCGTTGACCACGGCCACCGCCTGCCGGCCGGGAGGGTGGAAGCGCACCAGCACGTCGTAGTCGGTGAAGATCAGGTTCCGCGCCCCGGTGCCGCGCTCCTCTATCGCGGCCTTGAGCTTCCCGGTCCCCTGCAATTCGGTGATGACCGGGAGCGCCCCTTGGGCGAGCCGGAAGTCCGCGCCGACAGGAGCCATATCCGCCCCCTGCGTTTCTCCGAGCCAATCCCCGCCCATGTAGCCGTAGCCGATGGCCGAATAGTTGGCGATGCAGTAGAAGAAGGCGCGCGCCGCAATGGGGCCGCCGTTTTCGACGATCAACAGCGGGTTGTCCCGGCGCTGGTAGCTGTCCAGCACACTCAGGTAGGTAATGGGGTCCTGGTGATAGTCGTCCGACGCAATCGCGTCAATGGCGGGGGCGTTGGCCTTCCACAGGTCCAGCATGTGCGCCACCGCGCCGCCGCTGGGATAGGTCTCACCCGGGCGGTCGAACTTTTCCATATTATCGGCGGTGCCGTAGCCGCCGTTCCAGACGTTGACATAAGTTGGAAGGGGATAAACTTCCTTGCCCGCCCTGGCCACTTCGTTGATGTAGCCGGAAAGGTAGTAAGCGTTAAATGCTTCGTCGGCTATGCGGCCGAAAACCTCCTTCCAGGTTCCCGGCTTTTTGTTGAGGGCCGCCACCAGAGGCGCGGGCACCGGGCCGGCAAAGAGCTTGTTGGATTCCGGCGTGAAATCGCGCGCGCTGCCCAGCGAACCCGGCTCGTTCTCCACCTGGACCATGATTACCGTGCGGTCCGTTTCGTCCATCTCGCGGAGATGTTTCATCATGGCCACAAAGGCCTTGCGGTCGGCTTCGAGGGTGACTTTTGACATGGGCGAGAGCGACCGAATCGGGTGCCCGCCGGAATCCATCACCCTGGGGAAACGCTGGGGATTGGTTTTGACCCAGTTGGGAGTCCAGTCCATGGCGCCGTTCTTCCATGTGCCGAACCATAGGAGGACGGCGTGGAGTCCCTGGGAGCGCAGGCCGGTGAGAATCCGGTCGAAGCCGGAAAAGTCGAAGCGCCCCTCTTCGGGTTCGATGACGTTCCAATAGACCGGGTACTCGACGGTGTTCAGGTGCATGGCCTTGAAGCCGGGCCACGCCCGCTCCATCATATCGGGGTAGGCGTAGAAGTTGCCCATCTGGCCGCCCAGCATGAGGAAGGGCTTGCCGTCCACCATCAAACGGAACTGGCCGTCCTGCTTGACCAGTTGCGGGATCGGCCCGCTGTGCGCGGATGCCGCCGCCAGTGCGAATGCCAGTGTCAGGAAATAACGGACGAATCTGTGAGACATCATAGGTGGACTCCTTGGCGCCCGGCCTGCCGGGTTTGCCTGTTGATCTTCATCATAATCTTAATCTTAATCTTAATCTCTTCTTCTCTTCAGGATGGAGATTAAGATTAGGATTAAGATTAAGATTAAGAACCGGAAAGAGCCACTCAAAAAGTGATACGCACCCCCCTCCCGCATTTCAAGTTTGTCACCGGGGCATTCCGGGGCATATTGGGGGAGATGTCGAAGACCACGGTTTATGTTGTGATAGCGATGCTGGTCTGTTGGACGGCGGTGATCGCCGCGGCGGATTACTTTGTGCTGGGCACGACGGTGCGGCAATACCTGGCGAAAAACTTCAGCGCCACCCAGTGCGAAATCGTCTTGAGCGAGGTGACACCCCATGAAGGCTTGCTGCACTCCGGCCTCACCGTCGAGTATGCTTATACCATCCACGGGAAGGATTACCGCGGCTCGCGCTACCGTTATGACGACGCTTATTCGAGCATCCCCGGAGCGGACGTGGCGCGGAAACTACAGAAGTGGACGGAGCACACCGCCTATTATGATCCCAACAACCCGGCCGACTCGGTCCTGGCAACGGGCGTCGGGGGAAGCGATCTGATGTTGATTCTGTTTTCCATCCCGGTCAACGTCGCGGTAATCATGCTCTGGAGCTGGCTGGCATCATGGCTGCGGGAGAAGTGGCGTATGCCGGAGGCGGGCGGCGTGCGAATTTGGCGGCGACGCGGCAAGATCCGGATCCGCCTGGCCGGGCTGTCGGCCACGGCCGCGGGCATTTATGCCCTGGGCGGCGCGGCGTTCGCCGCCACATTTCCGGTCGTGGCGCTCAACGGCCTGTCCCCCGGCTTCCAGGCGATGGAAGAGACCTGGTTGGCGGTGCTGGCCGTGGCGGCGGCGGTCTTCTGTTGGACGGCACTGCGCAATGCTTCGGGCAAGTTCGACATGTTGATTGACGAGCAATCCCAAACCCTCACGCTGCCGCAGACGGCCCGGCGGAGGCAGTTCATTACTTTTCCACGCGACGAGATAGCGGGCATCTGCCTTCAGCGGCGGGTGAGCCGGCTGTCGAGCGGCAGTTTCTACAGTTTTCTGCCTGCCCTGGACCATCGGGAGGCCGGGGCGGGTTTGCGGCGCGAGGCATTGTCCCCTTGCGGCTGGACGGAGGAGAAGGCGCGGGCATTCAGCCAGTGGCTGGCCGGGCAATTGGGGCTGGAGTTCAAGGGGATCGAGGAGGAAAATCCCCCGGTCACAGCGCCTTGATTTCGGTGTTCAGTTCCTGGAGGGCGTTCTTGGCGTGGCCAAAGAGCATGCGCGTCTTGGGGTTGTAAAACAAGTCGTTCTCAATCCCGGCGAATCCCGTGCCGCGGCCGCGCTTGATGACAATTATATTTTTGGCCTTGTCCGCGTTAAGAATGGGCATGCCGTAAATCGGGCTGCCCGGCGAGGTGCGCGCCGCCGGGTTGACCACATCGTTGGCCCCGATGATGAGGGCGACGTCGGCCTGCTCGAATTCCGGGTTGATCTCCTCCATGTCCAGCAACTTGGGATAAGGCACGTCGGCCTCGGCCAGGAGGACGTTCATGTGGCCGGGCATGCGGCCTGCGACAGGATGAATCGCGTATTTGACTTCCACGCCGCGCTTTTCCAGGAGTTGATCCAGCTCATGGACCAGGTGCTGGGCCTGAGCGACGGCCAGGCCGTAACCGGGAATGATAATCACCTTGCGCGCGTAGCCCATCATGATGGCGCATTCCGCCGCGGTGATTTCGCGCTGGGTTCTGTCCGATTGGCCGGCTGCCGCCTGGCCTTTGGCCGCCCCGCCGCCAAACGAGCCGAAAATGACTTTGGCCAGCGAACGATTCATCGCTTTGCACATCAAGACCGTGAGCAGCGACCCCGCCGCGCCGACGAGCGTGCCGGCGATGATCATCGCCATGTTCTTCATGGCAAATCCAGTCACGGCCGCCGCCAGGCCGGTGCAGGAGTTCAAAACGGAAATGACGACCGGCATGTCCGCGCCGCCGATGGGGAGCACTTGCAAGACGCCCAGCATTAGGGCAAGCGCGGTGAGAATAATAATCGCTAGGGTCTGCCATACAGGATGTGAACAAGAGGTAGAAGCTGCACCGCAAATGCCAGCGACCAACACCACATTGATCACTTTCTGGAGCGGCCAGCGAAGCGGCTTTTCACTTATCAATCCCTGCAATTTGCCAAACGCCACCAAGCTTCCAGTGAAACTGATCGCCCCCAAAACTATTCCCAACAGCATTGGAAAGGAGTACGTAAGCACCGCTAGAACTGAAGGCTTCCCGCCTGGCGCACCCTCCCACTTAATTTCCTCACTCAGCGAAATGAACATAGCGCACGCGCCGCCCATGCCATTGAACAGCGAAACCATTTGCGGCATTGCAGTCATCTTGACACGTTTCGCCAACAGCCAGCCGGGAATGGTTCCAATGACAATGGCCAAAATGATCCATTCAAAATTGCCCATCTTCGGCTGAAAAGCAGTCCCTCCCAGCGCGAGCACCATCCCAATTCCCGCCAGCATGTTGCCGGAGCGGGCGGTGCGCGGCGAACTGAGGCGCTTCAATCCAAAAATGAAGAGCAACGAAGCCAGGAGATAGGCGGCTTCGGGGATGTTAGCACTGTTCATTTTGCGTCTTTATCTTTTGGCTTGGCTTTGAACATCTCCAGCATGCGGTCTGTCACCACAAATCCGCCCACCACATTCAACGTCCCGAAAACCACCGCGATGAAACCGAGCGTGAACAAAACCGCGTTGTCCCCCGCCCTGCCCAGCACAATGACGCCGCCGATCAGCACGATGCCGTGAATGGCGTTCGCGCCGGACATCAGCGGCGTGTGCAGCACCGTCGGCACGCGGGAGATGACTTCCACGCCCGTGAAAATGGCGAGGACAAAAATATAAATCATGGCCAATGCGCTCATGGGGCCTTTCGGGTTATTTCGCCGCCGTGGGTGACGCAGGTGGCGGCGAAAATTTCATTCTTCCAGTCCATCGTGAAACCCTTCTCGTTGGTGATTTCCAAGATAAAATTGGCCAGATTTCTTGCGAACATGCGGCTGGCATCCAGCGGCATCCGCGCCGGCAGGTTGGTCGGGCCGATAATGGTGACGCCGTGCTCGCAAACCGTTTTGCCCGCCTGCGTCAATTCGCAATTGCCGCCGCTCTCCGCCGCCAGGTCCACGATGACCGAGCCGGGTTTCATGTCCGCGACCATTTCCCTGGTGATCAGGCGCGGGGCCGGTTTGCCGGGCACTTGCGCGGTGGTGATGATGAAATCCGCCACCTTGGCGCGCTCGTGCAAAAGCAGCCGCTGTTTGGCGAGTGTTTCGGGCGAAACCTGTTTGGCGTAACCGCCCTTGTCTTCCAGATTTTCCTGGTTCGGAATTTCGAGGAATGTCGCGCCCAGACTTTGAATCTGCTCCTTCACGGCGGCGCGCACGTCAAAGGCTTCCACTACCGCGCCCATTCGCCGCGCCGTGGCGATGGCTTGCAGGCCGGCCACGCCCGCGCCGAGGATCAAGGCTTGCGAGGGACGAATCGTGCCCGCCGCCGTGGTGAGCATGGGCAGGAATTTCGGAAGCGCATCCGCCGCCAGCAGCACCGCCTTGTAACCAGCGATGGTGGCCATGCTGGAAAGCGTGTCCATGCTTTGCGCGCGCGAAATGCGGGGAATTGCGTCCAGGCTGAAGGCAGTAATGCGCCGCGCGGCCAGCACGCTGACCAATTCGGGATTGCGCAACGGCGCGAGGAAGCCGATCACCGCGTTGCCTTCCGGGAAGCCCGCCGCCTCCCCGGTCGTCACCGGGCGCACCCGCAACAGGCAATCCGCAACGGCTGCCAGCCCGGCGGCATCGGCCGCAATCTGCGCCCCGGCGTCGGCAAACTGGGCATCGGGGATGGACGCCGCGCGTCCCGCGCCGGATTGCACCGAGACGGCGTGCTGCTTCTTGAGCAACATCTTGACCGCGTCGGGAACGAGCGCGACACGGGTTTCGCCATCTTTAGTTTCGTCGAAAACTGCGAATCGCATTGAAATAACTCCTGACTCTCCAATACTCTGGCGGCGATACTAACGGGGCGGAATTCTCCAAGTCAAACCATTTTGTGGCGCGAGTTGGGACTGCCCGATCCGTCCGATCGGTCCGATCGGTCGCATAAGTCCAATAAGTCCAATAAGTCCAATAGGTCCAATAAGTCCCAGAAGTCCCATGCCCCAGGGCAAATTCACGCAATCGTTTCCAGTACGACATCTGTTCGTAACAATGGCTGTGTAGGCTGTGGTGGATGTGGTCAGCAGGAGAATCGTTGTGCCGGCAAGCCCTCTTCCGAAGCGGGGCCTCCTTCTGCGCGATCATGTTTTTTGAAAACTGGCCGCCCAACTGACACCCATTAACTTTCCAACATCATGCTCCCATTTCACCCCGATCCTCTCCTGGCCGTCAACGCCTTGAAATTCGCCTTCGGACACGCGGCGATCCTGGCCCAAGCGGGCGTCGTCCCCGTGCCCCACGTCAATGCCTTGAAATTCGCCATCGAAAGGGCGACGCCGGAAGGCAAAACGACCATGTTCGCTCTGCTGGTCCTGTCGCTTTTCAGTTGGACCATCATCATTTCCAAAGCCCGCCAGATTGCCATCGCGCGGAAATGGACCAAGAAATTTCTCGCCGCTTACGCCTCGACCCGCGATCCGATGGACATCAAGCGGAGGGGCGAGGAGTTTGAGGGCGCGCCGGCTTACCAACTCTACATTCGAGGCGCCGATGAACTGGATTACCACTTGAAAAACAATCCCGTTGCGGTCAAGAGCGCCAAGGTCATCAACGATGACCCCGCTCTTGGGCATGGCAACACCGATTACATCTCCCGCATGACGACAACCCGCGTCACCACGGCGTCCTTCGAGGCAATGAAGGTGGTCATGGAAGAGGCGGCGGCGGGGGAAGCCATGGCGCTGGAAAAGGGGATGATCGTGCTCTCCACCGCGGTGGCGGGCGGCCCGTTCATCGGATTGCTCGGCACGGTTTGGGGCGTGATGGAGACTTTTTCCGGGATTGCCAACGCCGGCGGAGCGAGCATCACGGCCATGGCGCCGGGCGTCGCGGGCGCCCTGATCTGCACGGTCATCGGCCTGCTGGTGGCGATCCCGGCGATGTTCAGCTACAACTTCATGGTCACCAGCATCCGGCATATCACGCAGGAACTGGACGGTTTCGGCGCCCGCTACGCCAACCAGATTGAACACCGCTATGTGGACAACCGCCCGCTTTCGGAGGAACTCAAGGACTCCAACGAGGCGCTGGCCCGGCGCCTCGTGGAGGCGTTGAAGCGCGAGGGAACGGCGCCGCGGGAAATGGCCGAATTCCAAGTGGGCGGTTAGCCGATGGCAGGCATGAAAAAGTGCTCCCAATCCGCGCATCACACCCTGACGGAGTTGAACATCACTCCGCTGCTGGACCTGGCGTTCGTGCTGCTGGTGATCTTCATCCTCACCACCACGCCGCTGGCCAACGACATTGACTTGAAATTGCCCGACGCCTCCAAGCACCAGAAGGACCCGCCGCGCAGCGCCACCTACATTACAGTGCAACAGGATGGAAAGGTGTTTCTCGACAAGATGGCGATTGCGGACATGACCACATTGCATGAACAGTTGGTGGGCATGCGCATCAAGGATACGAACGTAAGCGTGATTGTGCGCGGCGACGCCAAGAGCAAGTACCGCCAAGTCCGCGCCGTGCTGGATGTCTGCCAGCAGGCCAACGTGCTGAAAGTGGATTTGGCAACCGAGGCGGCGGACAGGAAGAAGTAAGGAGGCGCAACGATGTTACCCGGCACCGAAAAACGCAAACCGCGCAATTCATCAAAGGTGAATTTGCTCATCTCGCTGTCCTTTCACAGTATTCTTGTGCTCTCGGTATTTTATTTCGCCGCGCGCCAGGGTTACCTGGGCAACCCGTTGAAAAAAATTGCCATCGAGATGGTCCAGCCCAAGCCGCCGGATAAGCCCAAGGAGGAGGACAAGCCACCGGAGAAGCCGGCCGTAGTGGAACCGGAAAAGGTGATCAAGCTTCCCGATCCGGAAACGCCCAAGGCCGTCGTCCAAGCTCCGCCACCCTCGACCGGGATTGAAGCTCCGCCCTCCATCGCGCCGGCCGCCGCGCAGGTGGCGGATTTCTACATTCCTGGAGGCGCGCAGGTCCAAACCAGTGCCGACCCGGTGGAAATTTACAAGGGGCTGCTCGAATACTCGCTGCGGACCCGCTGGGACCGCCCGCAGGACATGGATGACCAGTCGTTTGTGGCCGAGGTCGAGGTCGCGGTGGATCCCACGGGGCGAATCGCCGATCCAGTCTGGAAGAAAAAGTCCGGCCAACAGCGCTGGGACGATTCGGTTCTGCAGGCCGTCGCCAAGACGCAGAACGTGAGCCGCGCGCCGCCCTCCAATTTCCCTCCCCGCGTGGTGCTTCGTTTCGATGTCGTTGCGGCTGATCCTGTTGTTCCATGACGGTAGGGCGGCGCTGCCGCGCCGCCCTAAAATCCAAGAGATAATTTGACGAGGTTTGGAAAGTTAAAATCTAAGATAAAGATCAATGAAAAAGACCAGCAAGCGCGGCCACAGCACCTTGAGCGAGTTGAACATCACGCCGCTGCTGGATTTGGTGTTTGTGCTGCTTGTCATTTTCATCATCACCACGCCGCAGATGGTCAACAGCGTGGACATCTCGCTGCCCTCCGGCGAAAAGCCGCCTCCGGCTGCCAGCGACCCGCCCAAGATCAACCGAATCGAGGTCAATGAGGCCGGCCAGGTGTTCCTCAACGACGAACCGGTGCCCGACGACAAGCTCCGCGAAAAGCTGACCGCGTTGAAGGCGGCTGACAACGATCCCAAGGTTGTGGTCAAAGGCGCCGACGCGGCGGATTACCAGAACATGATCAAGGTGCTGGACGCTCTGGAACAGTTGGACATTCAGAAAGTCGGCCTGGCAACGCAGTAGCAGCCGAGTCTAATGGGGATGCTTTTCGCTTTCTTGGGTATCTTCTCCTAATCTTAATCTTAATCCTAATCTTAATCTCTTCTTCTCTTCACGATGGAGATTAAGATTAAGATTAGGATTAGGATCAAGATTAAGAATCGGACCCCCCCTTGCCCCGGCCCCGACGCGGAATTGCTCGACTTATCCTCCGCCCCTCCCTACCCTCCGCCGCATGGAAATTCCGCCGCCGGCCCCGCCTCCAGCCGCCCCTCCGAGCCTGATCGAAGCGGCGGGCCTGACGAAGTTATACGGCGATTTCCCCGCCGTCCGCGATCTTTCCTTCTCGGTCCGCGCCGGGGAAGTCATCGGGTTGGTCGGCCCGAACGGCGCGGGCAAAACCACCACGCTGCGCTGCCTCTCCGGCATCATCCCGCCCACGCGCGGCTCGGTCCGCATCTGCGGCCACACGCTGGAGCGCGACCCGATTGAAGCCAAGCGCAACCTGGCCTTTTTCCCCGATGAACCGCGCCTGTTCGATTACTTGACAGTGGCCCAGCACCTGACGTTCACGGCCCGGATTTACAACGTGGCCAATTACCAGGAAATCGCGCGCGGGTTGCTCGAGGAATTTGAAATCGCCGGCAAGTCGGACAAGCTTCCCGGTGAATTGTCGCGCGGCATGAAGCAGAAACTGGCCATCGCCTGCGGTTTCCTCCACTCCCCGCGCGCGATCTTTTTCGACGAGCCGCTCACCGGCCTGGACCCGCTCGGCATCCGGCGCATGAAGGATTCCATCATCAAGCGCGCCGCCGCCGGGGCCGCCATATTGATCAGCTCGCATTTGCTGCATCTGCTGGAGGAGATTTGCTCGCATGTCCTCATTCTCAAGGACGGACGAAAAATTATTGACGGCACGATGGAGGAGGTGCGCCGGAACTTTTCCGAAATCTCCGCCGGCGCGAACCTGGAGGAGATTTTCTTCCGGGCAACGGGCGAAAACAAAGGATCGTGATGGGCCGCGCGTTGCTTTATTACGAACTGCATTCGCGCTGGAACCGGCTGCGCGCCCGCCTGCAACGGCTGCGCCAGCCCAAGTACCTGGTTGGCGCGCTGGCGGGCGGGCTTTATTTTTACTGGTATGTTTTCGGAATCCTCATGCGGCGGCCAACGCCAGGCGCGGCGACGCCGATGCCGGGACCGGAACACCAAGCCCTGCTGAAGTCATTGGGGGCGCTGGTCCTGCTGGTCGTGCTTCTCCTGATGTGGATCATTCCACACGCGCGCGCCGCGCTCATGTTCACGGAAGCGGAGGTGGCCTTTCTTTTCCCGGCGCCCGTGGACCGGCGGACGTTGCTTCATTTCAAACTGCTCAAGTCCCAAAGCGCGATTTTGTTGAGCGCGCTTTTTATGACGCTGATTGGACGGTGGAGCGGCGGAAATTATCTCTTCCGCGCCGTCGGCTGGTGGGGGGTGCTTTCCATCGTGAACCTGCATTTGCTGGGAAGTTCCTTCGCGAGCACCCTGCTGCTGGACCGCGGCATTTCCAACTGGCGGCGGCGGTTGCTGGTCCTGGGCGTCGTGGGATTGGTTGCGGCGGGAGTTTTCCTTTGCCTGCGCCAATCGCTGCCCGCGCCGCCTGATCTTTCCGGCGCGCAGCCGGACACAAAAGTCTTCTCCGCGCTCGCCAGTTACGTTGGGCAGGTTCTCGCCGCCCGCCCGCTGCCGTGGCTGCTCGCGCCGTTTCGGCTGGCCGTCGCCCCGCTCTTTGCGGCGGACGCGAAGGACTTCTGCCTCGCTCTCGGCCCGGTGCTGGGCATCATCGCGCTGCAATATGTGTGGGTCATCCGGTCAAATGTCGCTTTTGAAGAGGCGTCGGTCGAGTTGTCGCGCAAATTCGCGGAACGGGTCGCGGCGGTCCGCTCCGGCAACTGGCAGGCGCGGAAACCGAAGAAGGGCAAACGGCCGCCGTTTGAATTGCGGCCGGCAGGCTGGCCGGCGGTCGCCATTTTTTGGAAGAACCTCATCAGCGCCGGCCAATTCTTCACCGGCCGCGCCTGGTTTTATCTGATTTGGATCACGGTGATTGCTGGCGTAGTCATGCGGTCGGGTGCAAGACACTCGGACGGCGGCGCGTTCCTGGCGATCATGGCGGTCTCGCTCGGCTTGATCTCCGTCATCTACGGGCCGCAAATTTTGCGCCACGATTTCCGGCAGGACTTGCGCGTGGCCGATGTTCTGAAAATGTATCCCATGCCCGGCTGGCAAATGGTGCTGGGCGAGATTCTCGCGCCCGCCGCCATCCTGGCCGGGGCGCAATGGGCGCTGCTCCTGGTCGCGTTTCTGCTGTTTCCCGCGTCTGCCACCCACGCGCCGGTGCCGGCGGTCTTGCGGATCGCCGTTGCGCTGTCCGCCGCGCTGGTGCTGCCGTGCGTGGATTTCATCGCGCTGCTGCTGCCCAACGCCGCCGCGCTGATTTTTCCGGCCTGGGTGCAGTTGGGCAAGGACACGCCGCGCGGCTTTGAAACGATGGGCCAGCAATTGATCCTGATGTTCGGCCAGATAATAGTCTTGACCCTGAGTCTGCTTCCCGCCGCGCTGGCAGGGGCGGCCGCGGGATTCATCGCCTGGTTTCTATTCGGGAAAGTGTTGGCGGCCGCGGTCGTGCCCGGCGCAGTGGCCGCGGCCCTGGTCCTGGCCGCCGAAGCCGCCCTCGGCGTGCATCTTCTCGGCAAGGCCTTCGAACATTTCGACTGGAGCGAAGGCACGCCGGAATGACACCACGGAATGTCCCGCAGCCAGTTGCAGAAAAGGCAACCGATCTTGAACAGGAGATAACAGAGATAACAGAGTTCTTTCTCTGAATTCTCTCTCCGTTGCCTCCGTTTCCTCCTGTTTCAAAATTCCTAAGAAACTGAACCACGGATTTCACCGATTCCACGGATTAGGAACTCCCCATCCATAAGACCCTCTGCCGGGCTTGGGCCGCCTCGGCAGGCTCAAGAATCCGGTCCTGGTTATTAGGATACCTTATTTACAAACCGGTTCTTAGAGCATTTCTTGGCGAATTGCGAAATTTCGTAACCACACCGGGGTTTGACGGTCAAACCCCTGTTTTTGCTTTGACTGGGCTTGATTTGGTTTGATTTGGTTTGACCAGGCTTGACTGGGTATGACCAAAAGGCCCGAATGGGGGCCTCACGCCGGGCAAGACCACCCGGCCATGTCATAAGTTGCCCTTCTTCAACTCTAGGCTTCATCCGCAAATTCAACCCATCCCGGATGCCGGATGGCACGGTCGCAATTTTGCCATTTCTCATACTCTGCTCCTCAAATCCGATCCATTTTCCCGTCAACCTGCCCGCGAATAATTCGCCAGCCCGGAAGCAAATCTACACTATACGCAATTAGTGTCAATGTTTTTGAATCCTGCATGGACCCCGAATGACGCCGCGGATTTCCTTTGAACAGAAGGGAACGAAGAAAACGAAGTCCTGATTCCGAATCGGGACTCTTCGTTCCCTTCGTTTGCTTCTGTTGAACTTGTTTCCGGAACTTAACGCAAAGGCGCCAAGACGCCAAGACGCAGCGCGGACAGACGCGGCGCGGTCAGCCGCAACCAACGGAATTGAACCACGGATGGCGCGGATAGCACGGATGCCCTATTGTCCCTCGCCTCCGCCCAAACGGCAGGACGATCCCGATCCGGCATCGGGAGAGCCACCACCCCCCTCTCCTCCACAAAATTGTGGAGGAGAGGGCCGGGGAGAGGAGGTTTCCCTATGGTTCGATTAGGACCGCGCACTAATTGATTGGTGACGACTCCCCGCCGCTCAACTGCTTGATTTCCTCGGCAAGGCCGTCGGCTTGCGCTTCCAATTCAGCGCTTTCCTTTTCCAGCAACTTCTTTCTCTCCGCGGCCAGTTCATCCAACATGCCGGGCTTCTGTTCGCTGATCTGGCAAAGCTCGTAATCAGGACCCTCCCGCAATTGGTTCAGCGATTCCAAAACGGCGATGATTTCCATTTGTAACGTTTCGTGCAGCCGCCGTAATTGCGCCAGTTCCACTTCATCGCTGAAATCCAGACTCGCCCAGCCCTGGCGCAGGATGAATCCGTGCGGGTCTTCCGCAATCTCGCGAAGCGTTTTTATGTCCCCGGCCTCTTTGGCCCGATTGATGGCGCTGGTCAGCTTGTGGTACGTCTCCAGCTTGTCCGGCTCGTGGGCAAAGCGGTCGGGGTGGTACAGTTTGACCAATTTTTTCCAGAGCTGTTTCAACTCCACTTCCTCCTCAACTGACAACTCCTTTTTCCCGGCGACGGACGCCGCCGTTTCCTCGTAATCCTTGTCCGTTTGTGTCTTGGCTTGTTTGTAATTCTCCTCGTCCTGCTTTGCTTCCTCATCGCCGCCGCGCACCAGAGAATCCAGATACTTCTTCCGATAATCCACAACCAGACGCAGCCGGTCGCGTTTCTGGTAATAGTCGCGCAAGCGGCGAAAGAGAATCGCCTGCATCGCGTCAACCCGCGATTTTTCCCTGGTGTAATCCGTTTCCAATTCGGCCAGGCGCGCCCTTTCGCCAGCCACCAACTGTCTGAGTTGTGCCAGCTCTGGATTCACGTAGAGAACGAGCGCTGCGAAAAGCGTGCTGTCAGCCTGCCGTTCCGTTTTGCTTTCCAGTTGGCGCAAATACCACCGCCCCATTTTCGCGCTTCGCGCATTGGAAGAACTGGCAAGCCATCCAAGCCAGCCCCGCAATTCAGCGTCCTTGCGCGCTTCTTGAAACAACCGCCCCCTGTGCTTTCCAAACGCGACTCGCGACGGATACCACTCCTCCGCCGCGTACGCCGCCAGTTTTTCCCACGCATCCAGGCCGCGATGCTCTGCAATGGGGCGAAGAACGTGCGCGAACAAATCCGCGACCGTTTGCACATCGCCCAGCGCCGTGTGCGCCCCGCGTTCCGGCAGGCGATAATACTGTCGCAGCGTTTGCAGCTTGCAGTTGCCGGCGGGCACGGGGTCAAGAAGCCGTTGCGCCAATCGCAACGCGCAAAAACCCTGTGCGCCGATGGGCGCGACACGAAGCCGCCTCCATTCCGGTTTCAACACCTCATCCAGATCGTATTCCAGATTGAACGAGACAAGCGGCAGATTGCCCGCATATTCCGCAAATTCCCGATAGACCTGCACCGCCGGTTCACCGTCACGCTCCAAAATCTCGCGGGTGTAACCATGTACGCGTGATGTTTCAACGGGAATGTCCGCGTTTTGATTCAGCAATTTGCGAAACGGTTCCCCGTCCGCTGTCCAGCCGCGCATCCGTTGTGCAGCCAATTCGACGACAAAAATCGGCGCGGCCAACCCGGTCGTCTCGGTGTCCAAAAGAATCCAGTTAGCCTTTTTCATTTTAGGAGTGTTCTGAGCCGGTCTATTTGAACTCGCGGTAACGTCGTTCCCCTTCTCTTAGCTGCTCTGGTGTCATCTTGGAGGAAAGCAAAGCCAACTGATCCACTGCGTGTTTCCGATATTGGTGTGGAACTACTGTCCCAGTATTGTTCTCGGCGAGTTTGAACCATTTGTATGACTCGCACTGATCATGTGCAACGCCTATACCGTCCCTGTAATCCACGCCGAGATTTAGTTGCCCTCCAGGGTGACTTTGAACTGCCGCTTTGCGATGCCACCGCACTGCTTCGGCATAATCCAAAAGCACGCCGTATCCATTCAAATAGCAAGAGCCTAACCGGTTTTGGGCTGAGGCATTTCCTTGTTCGGCTGCCTTGCGGTACCACTTCACGGCTTCCGCGTAATCTTGCAGTACACCTTGCCCTTGGTGGTAACAAAAGCCGAGCTTCAATTGTGATTCGACGTGTCCCTGTTCTGCCGCCTTGCGGTACCACTTCAAGGCTTCCGCGTCGTCTTGCGGGACACCATCCCCGAAGAGGTAGGACTCACCAACATGATTTTGTGCCACCGAGTCCCCTAGTTCCGCTGCCTTGCGCCACCAATTCCATGCTTCCGTGTAATCCTGCGCGACTCCATGCCCGCGCTCGTAACAACCAGCGAGATTACGTTGGGCGACCGCATCGGATCGCTCGGCAGATTTCCGATACCACCGGACGGCTTCGGCGTAATCTTGCGGGACACCATTCCCGTGGTAATAGCAATAACCGAGATTGAATTGCCCATCCGCATTGCCCTGTTCCGCCGCTTTGCGGTACCACTTGACCGCTTCGGCGTAATCGTTCGGAACACCATGCCCGTTGTAGTAACAAACACCGAGATCCATTTGTGCTCTGGCATTGCCTTGTCCCGCAGCCTTGCGGTACCATTTCACGGCTTCCGCGTAATCTTGCAGTACATCTGGCCCCTTGTAGTAACACATAGCGAGATTGCGTTGTGCATTCGCGTTGCCTAGCTCTGCGGCTTTGCGGTACCATTTCATGGCTTCCGCGTAATCTTGCAGTACACCTTGCCCTAGGTGGTAACAAAAGCCTAGAGTCAATTGTGATTCGACCTGTCCCTGTTCCGCCGCCCTGCGATACCACTTCACGGCTTCGGCGTAATCTTGCGGGACACCATCCCCGTGGTAATAGCAATAAGCGACGCTCCTTTGTGCCCCCGCGCTGCCCTGATCCGCTGCTTTGCGGTACCACTTGACTGCTTCGGCGTAATCCTTCGGAGCACCATCCCCGTTGTAGTAACAAAAACCGAGATTGTGTTGTGCTTCTGCATTCCCTTGCTTCGCTGCTTTGCGCCACCAGTTGACGGCTTCCGCGTAGTCCTGCGGGACACCTGCGCCAGCGTAGAAACAAATAGCGAGCCAGCCCTGCGACCTCGCGTGTCCTCGCTCTGCCGACATTCGAAACCATTTCACCGCTTCCGTCCAGTCTTGCGGAACCCCCTTTCCGTAGCGGTAGCTTTCTCCCTTTTGACACCAGTTTTCCAAGTCGGCGCTGGTATAAGATCGAAGTCCGGGAATGACGTGCAGCGGAACTTTCGTCCGCGCCGACGCGAGCGCGTCCTGAACCATGTCGGCCAGCACGCGCTTCGCGCCAGGCTCCGCTCTTTCAAGCGCGCCCGTCGGTCGTGGCACCAATGCAAATTTGTCCGCCTCGTTCATGGCGATGCGATGCCTATCGAAGCCAGCATCGTGCGAAGATTACTCCGCCCGCCTCCACGCGACAAGCCCAACGTTCAAGGGCAGAGCACTCCAAACAGCACAAATTTGAATCGATTTGCAGTTTAGCCCCCAAAAACTCACCGAAACGGGAATAAATGCCTTTGGAGTATCCTGCCGAAGCGCCGAAAGCGCCCAAGTAGGGAAGGAAAGCAAGACCGGAACTGCAAGACACACCGCTGATTTCCTTCAAGCGGGCAGGTCAGCGCGTTTTTTTTTCAGCCGGTCAACGGGGTCGTTGCAAATCGCGATCAAGAGCTTCAAGGACTTGGAACGTAGCATTGTGCGTCGAGGCCTGGCAAATGGAAATCCTCTGCCGTGCGTCGCTCGCCGTGGCTATGCTCAAAGCTTCGGCTATTTTGCAGACTATTTCCTGCGCGAATTGCAATGCCTCCCCCAAGTCCCGCATTTTGGGTTCAATGAGCTTTAACTCCTGCTCAGGACTCACGCCCGCCTGCCGGTGAGCGCTGATTTTGTTGCGAACGCTTCTGACGGTTTCAAGAAGGGGCTTTGCCTTATTTACCTCGGCTTCCAGGGTGGTCGCCAGTGTCGGATTGTTTAGCCTTACTTCCGCGATAAGCGCATGAATGTGCTTGGAGCGGTATCCGCGAGAATCGCGGTCAAAAATCTGAGCGCAGATAACGAAAAAGCCTTCCCACAGCAGAACATGGGCGAGCGGTTCAAAAAAGTCCTTGTATTCGTTTCTGACCTTCCGGTATTTTTCGACGTTCTGCTTATCCATTAGCATCCACCATATCTTGTAGCATTGTGTCAAACGCACCGCCAATTCGATGATTTCCTGCGTATCCTGATGAATATCAAGCCAGTGGCGGATTTCATCCCGATCGCGAGGCGGGAGGTCGCGAAGGTCCGTCATTATTTCGGAGGCGGTGCGCATGGCCATAATGTAATCACAATGCCCGGAAAAACCAGTTTACATTTCCTTGAAAACGGCGTGGCCGTCGCGCTGGCTCACGTCGGCTTTGGCACAAGCGGAGGGTTCTCTTTTTCATGGAATGTTCAGAATACACGAACTCGGATCTTTGGCCCAACAATCAATCTGCTGCTGGCTGACCCTAAATGCATCGAATGTTGTTCGACGGGGAACGCGGCTCGAATTGTACGAAACTCTAATCAACATTTTATCCTCGTTGACCTCTTCGATCTCAAAGGTGCCTGTCGTTTCCCAACCATCCTTCGCACGCAACCGAACTGTTTTCAGCAATATCTGCTTATCAGGGTCGAGGGTCGATGTGACCCACTCTTCCGGAAGTCGTTTTATCAAATTTGGATTCATTATTGATTAAATTTAGGGCGAAGACGTACGGAGGTCAAATGTCCTCGTACCGGCGTGAGTCCTCACTATTGGCACTTTTTCTGTCGACGATGCTGATGGGCCGGTGGCGGTTCGCCCCTTATGTGCCGCTTGATGGTCCAAATTTGGCGTTAATTCGTCTTCAATGGCCCGCAACGGGTCTTCGCCGTTCATGGCGGTGAGTTGACCCGCCCGAAATGCAGCGAGACGATCTTGGGCTTCGAGCAACGCGGCCTGGTCAACGGCATCCTGTTCGCCAGGGGCAAGGCTGCTCCAGAGGGCGTCAATAATCCGCGCCCGCTCCAGTGGAGGGAGCTTCATGGCTTCGTTCACGAGAATTGCGCTGTCCATGCCGCCAGATTACACCCACGCCCTGGGAAGGCAAGTCTTCCTCAACAGGAGCGTTCGGCGGGACGCCGAACGCGGCGGTCGAGACGACCGCGCTCCCCAAACATGTGCGTTTCGGCGGTTCGGCGGCATCCATATTTCGTAGTTCCTGGGTAGCACGGGCGACTCGCCCGTCCCGCCAGGCCACTGGCCCGGCGGATCCTCTCATGCGACTTTTGCCAGATGCTCAGTGTGACAACGACACTCCGTCAGTCCAACTTCCGGTCGGCGAGTCGCCGACCGGCACAGGCGGGTCGCCTGTGCTACCCACGGAGGTCGGGCACGGGTACAAAATATACGAGGTTAGACGCTCTGCAAGCGGCCGCCGGGCAGGATGCGGTAGCGGCGGCCGCGCCATTGGATGTGGTTGCCGGTGAAGGCCGCCACCCAGATGGCCAGGTTCAACAGGTCCTTTGCCGGCACCATCCAGAACCAGCGGAAATGCGCGCGCGAGCCGGTCAGGCGGCGTTCCTGGTCAAGGGCGGTGGCGATCCGAAAAAGGAAGAAGAAACCGCAGAGCGCGAGGACGGGGCCGGACGCGGCGAATCCGGTCGCGGCGGATGCGGCCAGCCAGAGGAGGGGCCAAAGGGTCGCGTTGTCAAGGATACTGAAAAAGAACAGGACCGGCTGGCAGACGCGGATGGTGCGCGCCCAGCGGACTTGATGCGCCCAGGCTTGCGCCCAGTTCCGGGGGGATTCGCGGCAATCCACCACCACCGGGCAAAAAACAATGCGCCTGCCCAGCCGGGCCACTTGCCGGCCCAGGTGGTAATCGTCGGCCAGATAATCCGCCAGGCCGGCAAAGCCGCCGATGTCGCGCAGTTGCTCCGCGCGCAGGGCCATGACGGCGCCGAGCGCGAAATCCACCTTCTTCAGACTTTGCGCCTGGAGGACCGACGCCCAAAAATCCGCGTTGATGGCGATGGCTTCCCAGCGCATGGCCAGCCCGCCGGGATTGGCCAGCCGGTAAAAACAGTTGACAAGTCCGACTTTAGGTTCCGCAAAGGGCGGGGTCAGGCCGGCCAGGAAATCCGCCGGCACCCGCACGTCGGCGTCGCTGATGATGACGAGCGGCTGGCGGATGAGCGGCTCCAACTGGCGCAAGGTGGAGATTTTCGCATTGACACCGAGGGCCGCGCCGCAGACGACCAGGCGGGCGTCCGCCTGCGGGAATTCGGCCAGCAAATCGCGCACCAGCGGGCAGACCGGATCGTCGGCGGAAGCGACGCCGAACAGAATCTGCGCCGGGCCGGGATAGTTTTGGGCGAGCCAGGCGCGAAGGCAGGAGCGGGTTTCCGCATCGCATCCTTTCAGTGGCTTGAGAACCGTGCAGCCGGGAAGGGAGGCGGGTACGGCGGCGCGGCGATGCAAGGGGAAGCGCGCGGCGGCCACCCACCGCCAAAGGGTCAGTCCAAAGCTCAGGAAGCTGAGGAAAGCCAGGATAAGCACAACGAAATGGAAGTTCACGGACTACAGTTCGTCCACGGAAATGACGCGCTGGATTTCTTCGAGTGTGGTTTCGCCGGAGAGGGCGCGCCGCAGCCCGCGCTGCCACATGGTCAGCATCCCCTGGTTGATGGCCACGTCCTGCAACGCCTTGGTTGGAAGCTTGTCCATGATCGCATCGCGGAAGGCCGGTGTAACCTTGAGCAATTCGTTGACAGACGTGCGGCCGGAATAGCCGGTGTTGAGGCATTGATCGCACCCGGCGCCGCGGCGGAATTGCGCGGTTGCGCGGTCGGCCAGCGGCACGCTTTTCATGATGTGCGGCTCCGGCTCGTAGGGTTGCGCGCAATAGGCGCAGTTCTTGCGAATCAAGCGCACACCGAGGATGCCGGTGACGCTGGAGGAAAGCAAGAACGGCTCGATGTTCATATTGATCAGGCGCGCGAACACCCCCGCCGTGCTCCCGCTGTGGATGGTGCTGATGACCAGGTGTCCGGTCAGCCCCGCCTGCACGGCGATGTTGGCCGTTTCCGGGTCGCGGATTTCGCCGACCATGATGACCTGCGGGTCCTGGCGCATGAGGGAGCGAAGGGCCTTTGGATAAGTGAATTCCTGTGCCAGATTGACTTGGGCCTGGGCGATCATCGGCAGGCTGAATTCCACCGGGTCTTCCACCGTGGCGATGCTGATGGACGGCCCGTATTTCTGCACCAGCATGTACAGCGCCGAGTAGATGGCCGTCGTCTTGCCCGAACCGGTCGGCCCGGTCAGCAGAACCAACCCGTTGGGTTTGCAAACCAGGCGGACGAAATCGTTCAAGATATCCTCTTCAAAACCGAGCGTCGCCAGGTCAAAACTGCGGTTGCTGGGATCGAAGATGCGGACGACGATTTTCTCGCCGCGCGTGGTGGGGAAAATGGAAATGCGCTGCTCGACGCCGCCCAGCTCCGGGTCGGCCGGGGCGTGGCCTTCCTGGGGCAGGCCGGTTTGGTAAGTGACGAGGTTGCCGAGGACCTTGAAGCGGCCGGCGATTTTGTCCATCAACTCGAGCGGGAGATGGACCAGCTCGGTCAGCACGCCGTTGAGGCGGATGCGGACGGCGAGGGTGCTCTCCCAGGGCTCGATATGGACGTCGCTGGCGCCGGCGTTGACGGCGTCGAGCAGGATATACTTGACGAGAGTGCCGATTTCAATGCCGGCCTCGGCGGATTCCGATTGCAAATATCGCAGCGTTTCGCTCACAGGTGTCGTGGGTTGAGATTAAGATTAAGATTAGGATAAAGAACCGGACACCTCGCGACGCGGGGAGCCGGGTCAGTGGCCGCCGGGCTGGCTTTTTGTGTCCACAATAGATTTTGGGCGCAGGAGGTAGGTCAGCGACTTGACGGCCAATTCCATCATGAGAAACGGCTTGGCGATGAGGTCGTTGGCGCCGGCGAGCGAGGATTGGGCGCGGACTTCAAAGTTGGTGAGGCTGGTGACGAAGATGACGGGCGTGGTCTTGTTGGTCGCCGTTTTGCGCAGGCCGGCGCAAAGTTCAAACCCGTTCATCTCCGGCATCTCCGCATCCAGAAAGATCAGATCGAACTGGTTCTCGTTCAAAATGGTCATGGCCATTTTGGCTTCTTCAACGCAGACGCATCGGAGGTTGGCCTTGGCCAGCGCAACCGAGATGGTGCGGCGCGCAATCGGCTCGTCGTCCACCGCCAGAATGAGGAGGGATTGGGGGATTTCCTGCGTGCCCTGGTTGATGTCGCGGAAGAGGATGTTGAGGCAATCGGAGGCGTGGGCAATGGAGCGGAGGACCGAGCTGGTCATCTGCTTGGGCTTTCGTTGCAGGTCTTTGACCAGCGCTTCCATCGCCCCGGCCAGGTGGGCGATGCGCGTGAAACCGGTGATGCCGGCCAGTCCCACCAAGGAGGATATGGACACGTTGAATTCCTTCAACAGGGTCAGTTGTTCGTTGGTGCTCTTGCTCCGCACCAACGCGCCCACCCGCTCGCGCAAGTCCATCTGGAATTGCGGTACGCGCTTGAGAAATTCCTGCCGGATTTCCAGGCGAAAAGCGGACGTGGCGTCGGCGCCAAAATCCGGGGCCGCCGTCTCTGCGCGTTCCTCTTCCGGCGGGACGACTTCCATCTCCAGTGGCGGAGGCTTCTGCGCGGCGGCGGACGAGGCTGGGAGCTTGGGCGCGGACGGCGGGCGCACGCCGGAAAGCACCGGGGTGGGCGTCGGCGCCGGTATCGTGGGACGGGGCGTTGCCGTCGCCAGCGCGGGCATTTTGATGAGCGGGGCGGGCATCGGGATTTTTTCCGGCGCGGGGGACGCGGCTGTGGCTCCGCTGAATTTCGGCGGGGAAGGCGGAATGACCAGCCTCGGCGACGAGGGCGGGGCGGTGGGCGGCGAAGGAGGCTCGGAGTCCAACGGCGGAGGCGGAGGGGGAGCCTGGACCGGGGATGCCGCGGAAAGGGGCGCAGCCAGCTTCGGCGGCGGCGGCGGCATGCTGACGGGAACGGGCGAGTTGCCCAAAGGCTGGGGATAGAGGCCGAGGATTTCCCCGCTAAAGATCTGCTCGACAATTTCGAGGGCCAGATTCGGCGTGCAATCCATTTTGGAAACGCACTTGTTGGCGCCGGCGTCGTAGGCTTCCTTGACCAAATCCGGACGATAAAAACTGGAGAGAACGACGATGGGAACCAGCTTAAAGTTGGGCAAAGCGCGGATTCTGCGGATCAGTTCCGCGCCGCTCATGCCTGGCAGGGACAGATCCATCTGGATCAAATTGGGCCTGAAATCGGGCACCGTCTCCAGCGCGACCGGTCCGTCGTCCACCGCCTCCACAATGAAACCCGACAAGTCGAACTTGCGCCGATAGATGCCACGCAAAATGGGGTCGTTCTCGACAATCAATATCTTCTTCATGCTATGCCTTCCATCCTGGTCCCGCGGCGGCAGTGAATCACCCATCCATCGCGGGACTTGGACAGCATAAGTGCTCCCGTTCCGGAAACCAGCAAAAAGTGAGCGCCTGATTTGGGGCGGGTGCTGGACGGCGGATAGATTTCTTCGCCTTCACGGCAGGGCAGAGCTGCTGCTCTGCCAAGTCTGAGGCGGCCGGGTTGGGGAGGCGGCGGGAGGGTTTGTCACACAATTGTCACATAACGGACCCTGAATTGCCACATTACCTCTGTAGAATATAAGCGTTCGTAAAATGAAAAAACTATAAAACCATGAATCCAAAGATGAAAACAGCCGTTATTTTGGCGGGAGCGGCGGCGGCTCTGACGCTGGCCGCGCCGGTGAAGGCCCAGGTGACCGCGGACGCGTTGCTGGACAAATTGGTGCAGCGGGGCATTCTGAGCACCAACGAGGCGGCGGGACTTAAGGATGAATCGCTGACCAACAATGCAGGAGGCACGAAGTTCAAGGTCAGCAACGCCATCAAGAGCATGGAGCTTTTCGGCGATCTGCGGTTCCGTTACGAATATCGCGGGGCGCAATTCGGACCGGAAACAACCCGCGCGAGAAGCTACGACGCGGCCGACCGCTGGCGTTACGCGCTGCGCATCGGGGTGCGCGGGGATCTGACGGATGATTTCTATTACGGGCTGCGGCTGGAGACTTCCCCCAACGAGCGGTCCACTTGGGACACGCTGGGCGGCACGGGCACGTCTCCCTATTACGGGCCGTTCAGCAAGAGCAGCTACGGCCTCAATATCGGGCTGGCTTACCTGGGCTGGCGTCCGGCATCGTGGCTGGATGTTTCCATCGGCCGGGTGCCGCAGCCGCTGTTCACCACGCCGATGGTCTGGGACTCGGATTACACGCCGGAAGGCGCGGTGGAGAAACTCAAATTCACCGTGGGCCGGGCCGATTTGTTCGCCACGATGGGACAATTTGTGTACGAAGACGTCTCCCCGGGCACCGGCAACGCGATCTTCGGGGGATCGCCCGGCCCCGGTGATAACAACGCTTACATGATGGAATGGCAGGCCGGCGTGAACTACAACTTCAGCAAGGATGTGACCGCGAAAATCGCGCCGGTTCTGTATAACTATGCGGGACATGGGAACAGCAGCACGGGATTGTACGGGCCGTTTGTCGGGCAGGGAGAACCCAACGGCTTGCAGTTCACCAATCTGGCGGCCAGCAGCAGCAGCCTGCCGGGAACGGTGTCCGGCAGCTACAATCAGACCGGCATCAACAACTTGTTTGTATTGGAATTGCCGGCGGAAGTGAACTTCAAACTCGGCTCGCTGGATGCCAAGGCGTTCGGCGATTTCGGCCTGAACTTGGAGGGCGATCAACGGGCCTGGGCCGCTTACAATGCCGCCCCGGCCGCCTTCCATGCCGGCGCGCAATTGGGCCAGGACAAGGCTTATCAGTTTGGAATGGCGGTTGGGAATAATATCGGCCTGACCGGCAGCTCGACCCCGAAAAAAGGGACATGGGAGGCGCGCGCCTATTGGCAGCATGTCGAGCAATTCGCGCTGGATCCCAATCTGCTGGATTCGGACTTCTTTGAAGGCCGCGGCAATATGGAAGGCCTTTATGCCGCCTTGGCCTACAGCATTTCCGACGCGATCATCGCCACGGTGCGCTATGGTTGGGCGGAGCGGATTGACAAGAACCTGGGCACCGGCGGCTACAACGCCGACTTGCCGCTGCCCAACCCGGTCAACAAATACCAGATCGTCCAAGTGGACGTGACGTGGAAATTCTAGCCTATGAGATCTGATGGGAGGGATGGGAAGTATGGGAGGGATGGGAAGTATGGCTTCCCATGCCGGGCGCCTCGCGCCGGGGATTGCGGGAGTGGGTGAGACTGTCACCCAATTGTCACAGTGGGTGCATTGACGAATAAGAAGCCGGCGGCCTATCTTGGCTACCAGCGGAAGAAACCAAAAATATTATGACTCATCAAGAAACTCTGGCTGCAATTCTGGGAATCGCGCTGCTGGCCGGCTGCGGTCAAAAAGGTCCCGAGCAATTGCTCATCAACGGGGCGGGCGCCACTTTTCCTTACCCGATTTATTCAAAATGGGCGGTCGAATACAGCAAAGTGGACCCGGCGGTTCGCATCAATTACCAGTCCATCGGCTCCGGCGGCGGGCAGAAATCCATTCAAGACGGCACGGTTGACTTCGGAGCGTCGGACGGGCCGATGAGCGACGAGAACCTGGCCAAGGCGCCCGGAAAGATCCTGCACATTCCGACGGTGGCCGGGGCGGACGTGGTAACTTACAATCTTCCCGGCAGTCCGGCGCTGCAATTGGATGGGCCGACGATTGCCGGCATTTTCCTGGGCAAGATCACCAAATGGAACGATGCGAAAATCGCGGAGCAGAATCCGGCGGCAAAATTGCCGGCCACGGACATCGTGGTGATGCACCGGTCGGATGGCAGCGGCACGACGTTCATCTTTGTGGATTACCTGAGCAGCATCAGCAAGGAATGGGAAACCAACGTAGGCCGCGGCACGTCGGTCAAATGGCCCGCCGGCCAGGGGGCCAAGGGGAACGAAGGGGTGACCGAACAGGTCAAACAGGTGCCCGGCGCCATCGGCTATGTGGAACTGGTCTATGCCGTCCAACAGAACCTGCCCTTCGCCAGCGTGAAGAACGCGGCGGGCAAGTATGTGGTTGCCTCCATTGAGTCGGTGACGGCGGCGCTGGCCACGGCCAAGATTCCCGATGATTTCCGTTTCTCGATGGTCAACCCGCCGGGGGAGAAGGCGTATCCGATCGCCGGGGCGACCTGGCTGCTGGTTTATCAGAAGCAGGCCAATGCGGAAAAGGGAAGGAAACTGGTGGAGTTTCTCAAGTGGGCCGAGACTCAGGGCCAGGCCTTCGCGCCGCCGTTGAATTACGCCCCGTTGCCGGACGATCTGTCCAAGCGGGTTCTTAAGGAGATTGATTCGATCACCTTTTGATGAATTCAGTGTGGAGTCCCTGAAATGACCAGACATGGCCTTTTATATAGTGGCAGAGGCGTCCCGCCGCCGTGGCTGGCGGTTGAGCAGGCAACCAGCGGCGAGACGCCGCTGCCACTTTTAAGTACAGCTATTTTGGAGACACTACATAGCTTCTGAATCATTGCCAACAGAAGCGCCTATTTATGAACGCTGCCGCTGTTTCAGGCAAGACCGGGCCGCCCGCGCGGCTGGCCCTGGCCCCGCCGGGCAAGGCGGGCGACAACTTGTTCCGGCTGCTGACCTGGCTGATGGCGATGATGGTGCTGGTGCTCCTGGCGCTGGTGGGATGGACCCTGTGCCACGGGTCGCGGCTGGCCCTCGCCAAGTTCGGCTGGAACTTCTTTGTCCATTCAAACTGGGACCCGGTCAACGGGGACTTTGGGGCGCTGCCGTTTATTCTTGGAACGTTTGTCTCCTCCTTCGCCGGCCTGCTGATCGCGCTGCCGCTGAGCCTGGCGACGGCGGTATATTTGACTGAGCTGGCGCCGGGCTGGGTGCGGCAACCGGCGATCTCCATGATCGAGATGCTGGCGGCGATACCGAGCGTGGTGTTCGGGGTTTGGGGCATGTTTGTCCTGGTGCCGTGGCTGCGGGAAAACCCGTATCCGCTGCTGATGAAGTATGGCGGTTTCCTGCCGTTCTTCCGTCCGCCGGCCACCGGATTCTGCATCCTCTCGGCGGCGGTGGTCATCGCCATCATGATCCTGCCCATCATCACCACCATTGCGCGGGAGGTTTTCCGCGCGGTGCCCGATTCGCAGCGGGAAGCGGCTTTTGCCCTGGGGGCGACCCGCTGGGAAGTCACGCGGCTGGCGGTCTTGCGGTATTCGACCCGCGGGATATTTGGAGCGGCGATGCTGGGACTGGGCCGGGCGCTGGGGGAAACGATGGCGGTGACGATGGTGATCGGCAACTCGGACCAATTCTCGATTTCCGTGTTGAAGCCCGGCAACACCCTGGCGAGCAAGATCGCCAATGAGTACGCCGAGACGTTCCAGGGCATTAACCTGAGCGCGCTTTTTGAACTGGGGCTGATGTTGTTGCTGGTCACCGTGGCCACCCACATTTTGGCCCGCGTTTTGATCGGGGTGATGGGAGCGCCCGAACACCGTGCCGCTTAAAGAGCCATGAATAATTGGTATCATCACTGGCGGAAGATCAAGAGTGCCTGCGTCTCGGGCCTCTGCCTGATTTGCGCCTTGGTGGTGATCGCGCCTCTGGCCCTGCTTCTCATTGATCTGATTGGAAAGGGGGCCGGTTCGCTGGATCTCAACTTCTTCACCCAGTTGCCCAACGCGGTCGGCGAAGCCGGCGGCGGCATGGCCAATGCCATCGTGGGCAGCATGACCCTGCTCGGATTGGCCGGGCTGGTCGGCATCCCGATTGGGGTGCTTGGAGGGGTCTATCTTTCCGAGTTCGGGTCGCCGCGGCTGAATTGGGCGGTTCGTTTCGCGGCGGATATCCTCAACGGCACGCCTTCCATCGTCTGGGGCATCGTGGTGTATGCGATGGTGGTGCTGCCGATCACCGGTTATTCGGCTTACGCGGCCGGACTGGCGCTGGGCTTCATGATGATCCCGCTGATCATCCGGACGACGGAGGAAATGCTGGCGCTGGTGCCCAACAGTTACCGCGAGGCGGCCTTTGCCCTGGGCATCCCGCATTGGAGAATTGTGCTCAACGTCGTCCTCAAAACGGCGGGCAAGGGGATTATTACCGGCATCCTGCTGGCGGCGGCGCGAGTGGCGGGCGAAACCGCGCCCCTGCTTTTCACGGCTCTGGGGAATTCATTCTGGAGCCACAAACTTTCCCAGCCGATTGCGGCCCTGCCGTTGCAGATATTCACCTATGCCATCTCGCCTTATGAGGATGCGCACCGGCAGGCCTGGGCGGGAGCGCTGGTCTTGATTATGTTCGTCCTGGCCCTTAATATCGTAGTCAGGCTGATGACCCGGGGCCGCGCCCCGCATCTGGCAAAATGAACTTTGCATGACCAAAGAAATCCAGTTGCCCGCTCTGAAAACCGCGCCCCCGGCGCCGGTTCCCAATGCGCCGGCCTCCGTGGCGCCGGCGGAGAGAACCGCCGCGACCTTTGACGTGCGGCAGCTCAACGTCTGGTTTGGCGCTCATCAGGTGTTGCGCGGCGTGTCGCTGGAAATTCCGCCCAAAGCTGTCACCGCGATCATCGGCCCGAGCGGCTGCGGCAAGTCCACCTTTCTTCGCGCCTTGAACCGCATGCACGACCTGGTGCCCGGCGCGCGGGTCGAAGGCCGCATCACCTTGTTTGGCGAGGACCTTTACGCGCGGGGTGTGGACGCCACCTTGGTGCGGCGGCGCGTCGGGATGGTCTTCCAAAAATCAAATCCGTTCCCCACCATGAGCGTCGCGGAGAATGTGACGGTGGGCCTGCGCCTCAACGGGATGCGACAAAAGAGCGTCATCCAGGAGCGGATGGAACGCGCGCTGCGGATGGCGGCGCTCTGGGATGAAGTCAAGGACCGGCTCCACGCCAACGCCCTGAGCCTTTCCGGCGGGCAGCAGCAACGCCTGTGCATCGCGCGGGCGCTGGCGATTGAGCCGGAGGTATTGCTCATGGACGAGCCGGCGTCGGCGCTGGACCCGCTGGCCACGGCCAAGATCGAGGAATTGATCCTGCAATTGAAACAGGACTACACGATTGTAATAGTCACTCACAACATGCAACAGGCCGCGCGCATTTCCAGCCAGACCGCCTTCTTCTACCTGGGCGAGCTGATCGAGTTTGACCAGACGAACCGGATTTTCACACAGCCCAGGCAAAAGCAAACCGAGGATTATGTGACCGGGCGTTTTGGTTGAGCCGCCGCCGGAGACGATTATGACAACACATTTCGAAGACGAACTGGCCAAGTTCAAGGAAATCCTGCTCACGATGGGCAGTTACGCGGAGAGCGCGGTCAGCCAGGCCGTCCAGGCGGTAACAGACCGCAACGACAAGCTGGCCGAACAGGTGCAGCACAATGACGACATCATGGATCATTTTGAAGTGGAGATAGACGAGATGGCGATCAACCTCCTGGCCAAGGCGCCGCTCGCCACCGACTTGCGCCTGATCACCGTGGCGATGAAGATTTCGCAAAACCTGGAGCGCATCGGCGACGAGGCGACCACCATCGCCCGGCGAGCGCTCGAGTTGAACACCGAGCCGCAACTCAAGAGCTTCATTGACATCCCGCGCATGGCCTCCATCACCCTGGGCATGCTCAAGGAATCCCTGGATGCCTTTGTCAACAAGGAACCTGAAAAGGCCCGCGCCGTCGTCCCCCGCGACAAGGAGGTGGACGCCCTGAACCACCAGCTTTACCGCGAACTGTCCAGCTTCATGGTGGAAAATCCCTCCACCATCAGCCGCTGCTTGAACCTGATGACCGTTTCCAAGAGTCTGGAACGCGTCGCCGACCACGCCACCAACATCGCCGAGGAAGTCGTTTATCTCTGCGAGGCGCGCGACATCCGCCACGAAGCCAAACTGCCCCAGCCATGAACCTCTTCTTTCTCCGCCACGCCAAAGCCTGTCCCCGCGGCCCCAAGTACCGCCCGGACAGCAAGCGCCCGCTGACCCGCGAAGGCGAAAAGACCATGCGCCAGGCCGCCGCCGGCATCCAAAGGCTTGACTTGTCGTTCGACTTGATTCTGGCCAGTCCCTATCTGCGGGCCTTGCGCACGGCGGAAATCCTGGCCGAAGCGTATGATTCCAAGAAGCTGTTCGTGACCGGCCATCTGGCGGCGGACGCCGACCCGCGGGAAGTCGTTGCGGAAATCATGGAGAATTTCGGCGCGCTGGAAAACATCGTGCTCGTCGGGCACGAGCCGTTCCTGAGCGGCTTGATTTCCATTCTATTGACAGGCCGGCCGGGAATGAAAATTGATTTCAAGAAGGCCGCGCTGTGCAAGTTGAGCGTGGAGGATCTGCGTTTTGGAGATTGCGCGACCCTCTGCTGGCTGCTGACCCCGCGCCAACTCGCCCGCCTTGCCAAACGCGGCAAATGATCACAAATCCAGGGCGGCTTCGCTAATGCGGGAAGTCATAAGTTCAGGCGCGCGCAAGACGTTTGCGCAGCCAATAGACCATCACCGGCGCGTAGGGATCAAGCTCTCCTGGCTGATCCCCACGCCACAAGGCAATCAGCTTTCCCAAAGCGGGCCTGGAAAGACGGCCTCTTTTGCTCAAACCCTTCGTGAACCCAGTTAGTGCTTTCACCCGATTGTTTCGCAGAAAAGGAATGTTCAGATTGAGCACGCCTTCCTCAAACTCGCCATCCTCTTTTCTGCGACCGAGTTCCTGCGCCAAGACCGGATCGTGTGAAGTAATCGCCCCATCGGGCAGAAAATGGATGAACTCCTCGATCCGATGGTCGGGGTTGGCCGGATTGCGGGAAAGAAGATCGTCGCCCTGGTGTGTGTCGCAGTGCTGCTTCGATCGAGGCTGGCCCTCGTTGCCCCGGCACGCTCCCAGAAGATTCCAGTAGTCCAGTTGAAATTGAGGGTAGGGAGTTTTTGGCATCCAGTGGGCAATTTTCATCCGATTAGCATCAGCAACGATGCGTCCGCCGCAGAAGCAACAGAGGCCGCGCTGTTCAAACACTAACTGGGCGCGGAGCGTGTCCTTGTCCGCGTAGTTATCATAATCCGCATGAGCCGTTGCGCGATGCTGCGCCAAGCTGGGCGGCTCGAGCTGCTTGGAGATGGCTCTCATTTGGTTTCCCGCAGAAAGCTGATTAGCGTCCGGTAATGAGTCACCTCCGGATCGGTTTCACCGAGAATATTCTCGACTTGATTAAGCAATTGTTCGGACTGTGAAAAGTCTTCCCGATCAATCGCCGCTGCCAGTTGGCTTAACTTTTCCTTTACCTGCAGGTTGCGCGAGGTGGCGTCCATCACTTCATCCAGCACACGGTCTGAATCCATGCCGAAAGTCCGCGTTGGTGTTGTCACTTCGCCGCGGTCCAGCAATCGCACCTCTTCCGGTCTCACTTCACCGATGACCTGCGGAGAATGGGACGTGCAGATAAACTGGATGCTGGGAAAGGTTTTCTTCAAATCCGTGGCCACCCGCCGTTGCCACTGCGGGTGCAGATGCACATCCAGTTCGTCAATCAACACAACCCCCGGCGACCGCTCCAAAATTTGCTTCGGGTCATTAGCGCCCGGTTGTCCCGGACCAAGGAGATAGGAATTTAACGTGACAGCCTTGATCGCAATGTCCGCCACCATCGCCAGCATCATTCGTTGACCCGCGCTCAGGTTGTAAAACGGCTGTTCGTTTTGATTGATGGAGAGTACGATTTGTTTTAACCCTGGATGGTAACGCAGACTGTCCGCGCCTGGGATACAATTGAGTATGGCCTGCATTGCCGCTTGAAAGCCAGGTCTGCCTTCGCTGTGGCCGTTCGCCGCTGCTGTTTCAAACAAAAACCACTCGTTTAGATCTTGGTCACGGATACGCGTGTCGAGACAATTGCGATAAGCGTCAAATTGTTGCGGCTTGCTGCTGTTGGTTGGCCCGGGCGGTCGCTTGTTGGTGGGCATCCACGCCCGTCCCGCGCCGTAATAGGCCAGCACGGGCAACAACTCCTGTTGCGCTTCAGCGCCCTTGACGAGTTCGACGATGGCTCTTTGCGCATCTTGCGCCTCTGCATTTGTTGTGCGCGTTCCGTCTTTGCGAATCATTCTCGTCCAACTCAATTCCCCGCTGCGTCCGATGATTCCTTTCACAGTGATTTTGGCGGGCAGGGCTGGCTTCCAGAACACTCGATCACCCGCATCTACGGCGTCAAGCCTGATTTCTTCTGCCAGAATATTCCGCCAACCGCTGCCCGGCGCAGCCTTGTGCCAGAGGCCAAGCGCCACAGCCAACGCGTCCAACACGCTCGTTTTGCCAGAGCCGTTGTCCCCCACAAGCAATGTGAAGTGACGATTGAAGTCAAAGTCCTGTGACACAAACCTCTTGAAGTTCTCGACATGGAGATGGTCAATTCTCATACGGTGCTCCAGTTCTAACAGATACCGGGCCAGTTGGCACGGCGATTTTTCCAATCATCGCGGCGGGAATGAGGGAGCCATCAAACTAACCGCTCCGCCGTCAGGCGGTAGCCGACGCCGGGTTCTGTCAATAGCAACTCGGGGCGGGCGGGGTCGGACTCGATCTTTTCCCGAAGGTGCGCCACATAGACGCGCAGGTAGTGGGTCTGTTCGCCGTAGGCGGGGCCCCAGACTTCCTTGAGTATCTGGCGGTGCGTTACCACTTTGCCGGCGTGGCGCGCGAGCAAGCGCAAAAACGAATACTCCGTCGGGGTCATCTTGATCTCGCGGCCCTTGACTCTTACCACGCGCGCGGCCAGGTCCATTTCCAATGGGCCGGAGCGGAAGACCGCGTTGTCCGCTTCCGGCTGGGCGCGGCGGCGCACCACGCGCAGGCGCGCCAGCAATTCCGCGGTGCTGAAAGGCTTAGTCATGTAATCGTCCGCCCCGTTGTCCAGGGCGGCGACTTTGTCCACGTCGCCCTCCTGAACGGAAAGGACCAGGACGGGCGCGCGGCTCCATTCGCGCAGCCGTTTCAACACGGTCAGCCCGTCCATGCCGGGCAGGCCGAGGTCCAGGATGATGACGTCGGGATTGCGCTGGGCCGCCTCGGCCAGACCGTCCTCGCCACAGGCGGCTTCGAGGACGCGGTAGCCGCCGGCCTCCAGGGTGACGCGCAGCAGGCGGCGGATTTGCACTTCGTCGTCAATAATCAGGACGGAATGGGTGGGAACGGGGTTTTCGCTCATGGGAGTGGCTCCAGGGTGGGGGCGGTGAATGGGACGTATAGGACGCATGGGACGTATAGGACGCATGGGACGTATGGGACGAATGGGTTTTCGCTCATTTGACTGGCTCCAGGCTGGGTTCGGGGGCGGGTTCGGGAGTGCTTTCCACCGGCAGGAAAATGGTGAACTGCGCGCCGCCGCCCTCCCGGTTGCGCGCTTCGACCCGGCCGCCGTGCGCTTCCACAAACCCCTTGACAATGGACAATCCCAGCCCGGTCCCGCCCGGCGGCGCGCCGGGAACGCGGTAGAACTTGTCGAAAACGTGCGGCAGGCTTTCCGGCGGCAGCCCCGGCCCGCGATCGGCGACCGTCAGGGACACCTCGCCCGGGCCGCCCGCCGCCGCGATGTCCACCGGCGTCCCCTCGGCGGTGTAAGCGGCGGCGTTGAGGAGGAGATTGTTCAGGGCCTGCTCAATCAGCACAAAATCCATGCGCACCAGCGGCAGCCCTTTGGGCAGGGACGCCTTGACCGGGTGCCGGGCCAGCACGGTTTCATTGCGCCGCAGGGCGACGTTGACCAGGTCCGCCACGTCGCACCATTCCAGGCGGGGCTTGACCTTGCCGGACTCCAGCCGGGTCATGTCCAGCAGATTGCCGACCAGGCGGTTGAGGCGCGCGGCGCTTTCCTGAATCTCGCCTGCCAGGGTTTTTTGCAGCGCGGCCTGCCCGCCCGGCTCGAACGCGGTCAACGCGCTGGCGGCGGCGGTGATGGCGGAAATGGGGGTGCGCAACTCGTGGGAAATGGAGTTGAGCAGCGCCTTGCTCAATTTCTCCGATTCCGCCAGCAACCGGGCCTGTTCCGACTCGGCGTCCAGGCGGAACCGGTCCAGCACCAGCGCCGTCTGCCGGGCAAAGGCGTCCAGCAGGTCGCGCTGTTCGAGCGTCGGCGGCTGCTCGCCCGGCAGCTTGACGGCGATCACGCCGGCCGCGCCGCGATTGCTGGCCAGCGGAATGTAGACGGCCGCGGCGGAGGGCAGATTGTCCGTGAAGCGGCCGGCCGCCTTGCCGAAGCGAAAGGCCCACGCCGCCACGCCCATTTCTTTTTCGGAAATGGGAAACATGCTCGCGGGATGGGCGGTTTGGGAAATGCCGCCGGCGGCGTCGCGCAGGAGAATCGCCACGTCGCACTTAAAGGCCTGGGCGACCTGGCGCACCAGCCGCCGCGCCATGTCATCCACGTCCGCCGCGTCGGTCAGGTCGCGCGTGAGCAGGTAGAGGGCGGTGGAGCGTTCCTCGCGGCGGCTCTCGGCCCGTTCCTGCCAGCGGATGCGCGAGACCAATTGCCCCATGACAATCGCCACCACGAAATACATCGCGAACATCATCACGTCCGCGAAGTCCGACATCTTCAGCGAGAACCGGGGTTCTGTAAAGAACAAATCCCACAGCAGCGCGCTCGCCGTCGCCGTGAACAAAGTGGGGCCGCGCCCGACGAAACTGGCCAGCACCACCACCCCCAGCAAATAGAACATGGCCAGCGCATGCGAATCCACATGGAGCACTTCTTGCAGGACCGCATTCAACACCGTGCAGCCGGCCACCATGGCCAGGGCGGCCAGATACTGCCCTGGCGGCGAATACTCCAGGCCGCGCGCCAGCCCGCGCCGGACGGTTTTGGCCGGCTCCGGCGCCTCGGGGCGCACCACATGCAGGTCAATATGGCCGCTGTCCCGCACCAGTCGGCGCAGCAGCCTGCTGCCGCGCCACCAATCCAGAAGCCCGCTCCCGCCCGGCTTGCCCACAATGATCTGCGTGACGTTTTGCTGTTCCGCGACGCGCAAAAGTCCGCGCGCGATGTCCCGGTCCGCCGTGGCGACCACTTCCGCTCCAAGTTCCCGCGCCAGCGCCAGATGCTTGGTCAGCCGGGCCTGGTCCTCCCCGGCCAGCAACTGCGGTTGCTCGACATAAACCGCCAGCCACGGGCAGTCGTAGTTGTCCGCCAGCCGCCGTGTCCAGCGAATCATCTGGGCCGCAAAAGGGCTGGCGCTGACGGCGACCAGGAGCCGGTGGCCGGACTTCCACGGCCCGGTGATTTGCATCGCCTGCAAATAATCATGCACCTCCTGCCCGACGTGGTCGGCGGCCAGGCGGAGCGCCATTTCGCGGAGGGCGTTCAAATTTCCCTCGCGGAAGAAGTTCATCATCGCCAGTTCCGCCCGCTCCGGCACATAGACTTTTCCCTCATCCAGGCGCTTGAGCAATTCGTCCGGCGGCAGGTCAATCAACTCGATCTCCGCCCCGTCCAGCACGCTGTCCGGGATGGTTTCATGCACGGTGGAGCCGGTGATTTGCCGGACGGTGTCCACGCGGCTTTCGGCGTGCTGGACATTGACGGTGGTGAAGACGTCAATGCCCGCGTCGAGCAATTCGATCACATCCTGGTAACGCTTGGCGTGGCGGGAGCCGGGGATGTTCGTGTGGGCCAGTTCATCCACCAGCGCCAGTTGCGGGCGCCGCGCCAGGAGGGCGTCCAGGTCCATATCTTCGAGCAGGACGCCGCGATACTCCGCCTTGCGGCGCGGGATGACGGACAGCCCGGCCACCAGGTCGTCGGTTTCCTTGCGCCCGTGCGTCTCGACATGCCCGACGACGACGTCGCGCCCTTCGCGCTGGGCGCGCTGGGCGGCGCGGAGCATGGCGTAAGTCTTGCCGACGCCGGCGGCCATGCCGAGGAAGACCTTGAGCTTGCCGCGTTTCTTGGCGGCCTCGGTTTTCTGGATTGCGGCCAGCAACGCGTCGGGATCAGGGCGATACTCGTCTGCCATAAGTCAAGTGTATCATGGCGGCCCGGGAATTGCGAGCGGATGGAACTCTAAATGTTGAAAGTTGGTAAGCTATTTTTGCACGGCTCCCACGGCTGGCACCGGCTCACTCCGGCCGCTGCCCAGCCTTGTCCCGCGGGTCAGAGGATCCAGCAACTGCCCGGCCAGCGTGGGCGGGACCTTCGCGTCAATGCCATAGACGGGCGGCCAGTATTTGGGCAGCCAGGAAGTTCCGAAAGCCCTGTCAATAAATGGGAATATCGCCGCGAAATTGTGGTCGCGATTCTCGTCGTTGGTGTGGTGCCAGTGGTGGAAAGCCGGAGTCGAAACCAGCCATTCCAACGGCCCCAGACGGAGGCGGATATTGGAATGGATGAAAAAGGTCCACATCGTGCCGATGATCATCACCAGCGCCACCACCGGATCCAGACGGCGCCCCGTTGTCTGAGCCAGCCCGAGCAGATAGACGGGAGCCAACCCCGACAGCTTGGTGAACACAAGGTCGAACGGATGGGCGCGGGTGTTCACCAGCCAATCGAGCTGTTCGGCGCTGTGGTGGATGGCGTGGAACCTCCATAGCAGTGGAAAGGTGTGCAACGCGCGGTGCGCCCAATACGCGCCGAAGTCACTGACCAGAAGCACCACCGGCAACTTGAGCCAAAGCGGCCAGACAGCCACCGCGGAATAAAGACCGCCCGGATCGTGCCTCTGCAACGTCCGCGCCAGCAATAACAGCGGCACTGAGATGATCGCCGCCGGCACCAGGCTGTTGATGAAATACCAGGCGAGATCAACTCCCACTTGCTTGCGCCAAATCCTGGCGGGATGCAGCGCGAACAATTGCTCCAGCGGCACGAAGATGCAGACTAGCAGAACCAGCCAAATCGCCAGCACACCCACTTGGGAGTGGAAGACATGACTGATGAGTTGCTCGCTCATGGCTTCAGCGTACCACGGTCACCCGGCAATGTCAATGCCGGTGCTGCTGCCCCCGCCGTCCGGCAAAGCCCACCACCACCACAGCAAAGCCTAAAAGCGCCGCGGTCGAGGCTGTGTCCGGCACACCGGGAGGGGTGCCCGGTGTCAGTGAAATACCCCCCAACAAGGCAAAGGGCGGCACAGTGCCGGAAGGTCCTCCCGAGGCCAGGAAGGAGAGCAATTCCGAACTGCTGGTTGCGGTATAACTGAATGTTTCCAAAGTCCAGGGGGAATAACCTTGGCTCAACACGTTGATGGTGGGAGTATTCTGGGTTGTCCCTCCCAAGCTGACCGCAAGTTGGTCGAACGTAGGCCCGGTCAAGCCGGCTTGCTGCGAACCCGCGAAGTAGAACGAAAGGGCGTAGGTGTTGCCTGACGTCAAGCCCGTGATCATTTGTGAAATGGCGCCGATTTCAAAAGCGCTGTCCAGCGCCACGAAGTTGCCCCCGGCGGGATCGGTTCCCGGCAGGCCGTTGGCGACGCCGTTGCCCGGGCCCCAAAGCTGCACATTTCCGAACTGGCCAAGCGCCCCGCCAACATCGGCCGTGCTGAGGGTCGGGCTGAGGGGCTGGAACAGGAAGTTGTACGTGTTCGGGGGTGTTTGCCAATACGTCAGCGAGGTGCTGAACCCGATTTGCCCGGTCCCCGGAGTCGCCAGGAAAGTGCCATCCTGGACCAGATTGGCAGCGCGGGCCTCCTGCGCCAGGCCAAAGGCGACCACAGCGCAAAACGCGGTTGCAAAGAGTCGGTTTCTTAACGGTGTCATAATTTTCGCTTTCATATTCGTTTGTGGTGTTGAGTTCATTTTTATTCTTGGCACTCACAGCCACGACGGGCGAACCGGGCCATCCACCGTTGGGGCCGGGGCGCTCATGGAGGGGCATCGCTTTCAGCAGGGGCAGGACGGCAATACTCCCAATACCAATCGGGAATGGCCCTTGCGGCGCGCGGCTGTTTGTGTGCGTATCTTCCATATTAATACTGCTAATGCTTATCTTAACACAAACTATTGACCTTTGCAAGCCGCTTTTTTTGTTGACGGTCAATCGGCGGACCAGTTGCCGATGAGATTGGTGCCTCCAAGCGCGTCCCTCCCCTTGGTGTAGAGATCGAAACCGGCCGGATTGTGTTTGCCCGGAATTTGATAAACGTAAGGCTGTTTCCAGGGGTCGAGCGGCACTTTGTCCTTTTGCAAATAGGGGCCTTTCCAGGTGCTCTGCGCGTCGCGCGGCCTTGCCATCAAGGACTGCAAACCGTCGGCCCCTTTGGGGAGATACCCGTTGTCCATTTCAAACATGGAGAGCGCGGTGACGAAAGCGGCAATGTCCGCTTTGGCCGCGATCTTCCGGGCCTCCTCGGCGCGCCCAATGAGGTTGGGGATCACGATGCCGGCGAGAATCGCCAGGATGGTCAGGACGAGCAGGAGTTCCACCAGAGTGAAGCCGCGCCGGCGCCCTGAGTTTGTCCGGCCTGTGGTTGATTTGATATTTTTGAGGTTCATAAAACGACCTTTCGGATGTGTATTTGACGTTGTTTTTTTTTGGCATGAGCCAATACTGGATAACGTTAAGGCATTAAGCGTGCCAATGGGGCAAAATGCGGTTTTCCCGGCAAAGGGCCGGCCTTTGTGGTTAACTGTTTGACGTGGAAGCGCAAACGTTGCGCGAAGTTGCGCAACAACTGCGCGGCAGTCCTTATCCTCTTTTCCGCCCCTCGATCCCGCATCCTAAAAGAACCGCTCCGGTTCCTGCCGCCAGTTAACGTTGCCGTAGATTCGGGCCTTGCGTGCCGCGGTCATGGGAGTGGCGGGGCCGGCCTGCAACAGCAGGGCTTCCAGTTCATCCACGTTGCGGAAGCTGGCTCCTTCGGGGCCATTGCCGTCTGTGACGGCATCCAGCAGCGCCAGCGCCTGGTGAACGACCTCGCTTTTGTTCGAGGCCCGGCCGGCGCGAATGTGCCGCCGGATGATGGATTCGTAGTAATCGGTGCGTGTGTAACCCATGTCGTCATCGTAATCTATCGGCAAATGTCGTCAAGGAAGAGCGGGTTGAGGCTGCAACTTCCAAACGAACGCGGATTGGTTATGTGGTTTCGTTCCGTCTATGGGGCTGCGGCCATGAGGCCGTTTTCGATCTGGACCGGTTTGGAATCCAGGCGCGCAACGCCGGATTGGAGGCCGGCGCGGGTGGCGGTGAGGGTGACGGCGCCGGGAGTCAGGGTCGAACGAATGGCCACGCGGTTGATGCCGCACTCGGTGCTGAGGTAAAGGTTGTTGACAGACTTCACAATGCCGCTGTTGTAGCCGCCGCGCCAGATCACCGGGCCGTCCACTTTGAAGTCCACGCGGGCTTCGTCGGTCGGACAGCGGCGGCCCTGGGCGTCCACAACCTCCACATCAAAGAACGCCACGTCGGAGCCGTTGGCCAGCAAACCGCCAGGCCCGGTGTACGGCGTCAGCTTGATCGCCGTGGCCGGGCCGGCGGTCTGAATCTCGTGCTGCGCGACCACCGTCCCCTCCGCCTTGGCGACGGCTTTGATGACGCCGGGTTCAAAGGCGACTTCCGGGAACGCATAGATGTAACCGTTGCTCGGCCTGGAGACGGCGCCATGCGATTTTCCATTCACGAACAGCTCCACCGACTGGCAATAATTGGCCGCCACATAAATAGTCTTGACAGTCTTGTCCGGATAGGTCCAGTGGCCGATGATGTGAATGTCCGGCGTGTCGCTTTGCATCACGCGATAGAGGTAGTAAGCCTCCTTGGGAAGGCGCACGGCGTCCACTTTGCCGCTGACGCGGCAGACTTCGCTGCTGTCCTGGCGTCCGTCGGCGTTCTCGTCGGACCAGTAAATGGAAGCGTACCCGGACCAGCGCGCATGGGCGGGGGCGGGGTTGGAAATGCGGTTGATCCAATAATCGTTGTAGCGCTGGGCCGCCTGGAGGCAGAAGGTCTCCTGATTGTAGTTCCAGGTGTCCTGCGGGCCTTTCTTGAAACCGAAATGCGGCGGCGAGAAATTGTCCCAGAACCGCCGGCCGACCTCATCGCGCAAATCCTCGAACTCCAGAATGGGCGCGCGGTCACGCCGATCCTGGCTATAGCCGCGGAAGATGGCCGAGGGACTGGCCAGTCTTTCAACTTGCGGGGCCTGCGGCATCATGACGCCGAAATACTCCGCGACCGGCGTGATCGCCGGGCTGTCCGCTGCGCCGTCGCGCGCGCCCATGGCCCGGCCGCCCTCCGGGTCCAACTCCTTGCGCATCGCGACCAATTGCTGCATTTGAGGGACGGAGACGGACGTGTTGCCCGCCTCCCAAAAAACAATGCTCGGATTGTTGCGGAAATAAATCATCGCGTCCCGCATCACTTCCACCCGCTGGTTCCATTGCGCGCCGGTCACGTCCCGCTCCTTGTCGCCGGCCGGACAAACCGTGACGATCCCGGCCTTGTCGGAAGCGCGGACATCCACCATCTGCGGCGAGATGTGCATCCAGCGCATGTAATTGGCGTGGCAGTCGCGCATCATCTGCGCGTTGAAGTCGTGCATCCAATCCGGGTATGCCTGGCCCAAGCCGGCCCACTCGTCCACCGCCCGTTCCGCGAAGCCCTTCAGATACTCAAAATGGCCGTTGAGCCAGAGGCCGCCCTTGCCCGCGCCGCCTTTCATTTCGGTCTGGCGGAACCCGGTGTGTGTTTTGCAAACGTCCACCACTTTCCCGTCCACAGTCAAAATGGAATAAACGTCGTAGAGATAAGGATCGGCCACATCCCAGAATCGCGCCCCCGCCAGCGCGCCGGTCGCCTTGATGACTTTTGTCTGGCCGGCCGCCAGCGGCAAAACTTCTCCCGCCATTTGTGGCCCCACCAGTTTCGCCCGCGCCACCCCGTCCGCATCCACCACTACCGCCGACAAGGTGACATTCTGCGATTCCGCAGACTCGTTGCGCACCTGGGCTTCGACCGTGACGTCGCAGGATTTTTGCGCGATGGCAAAATGGGAGGGATAAATATAGACGCCCGTCGTGTTGAGATTCTCCAACAGCGGCAGCGTTTGATAGACCTTGCCGGCCAAATGCAGCCAGGCGTCGTGGTTCAAGCCTCCGAAATTGGGATTGAAGTCGCGCCCCATCCATTCGTAACCCTCGCCCGTCGCTTCTTCCCGGTAACCGTTGCTATTGTCCACTTTGGCCGCGATGACATTGTCGCCGTCAAAATTCACCAGATCGGTCAGGTCCAGCCCGCACGCGCTGACGCCGTTCTCGAATTTGCCCGCGGCTTTGCCGTTGACCCAAAAGTGGCCCGCTTGCTTCATGCCTTCAAACTCCAGGAAGACCTTCCCGCCTTTGGCGCCCGCCGGCAACTTGAAATGCTTGCGATACCAGGTGATTCCAGTCCAGGCGCTCCTGTCCCCGCCGCTGTGGCTGATGATCGCCGTGAACGAGTCCACATCGTTGTAAGTGTGCGGCAGGCTGACCGTCGTCCATGCCGAGTCGTTGAAATCCGGGGTCTGCGCGCCGGGGACATCCTGGCGGATGAACTTCCAATTGGGATTGAAGCTGTAGGTGGCGCGCGGCGAAGGCGGCGGGGTGAAGGAGAGGCTGCCGGCGGCGGCGGCGTCAAGCGCCGCAGCGGCCAGGAACGCGACGGCAAGAGCGGTTGCGGTTTTCATATTGATGGTGTTGCTATTTGAGATTTCGCTGATCTTGGCAGGGCGCCGGAGGCTGGTCAACCCGATTTTTTGCCGGCGCCAAGAGGGGGCGGAGGACACATTTCTTCGCCTTCCCGGTAGAGCTGCTGCTCTGCCCTGAATTCTTGGGCGGCGCAGCAGCGCCGCCCTACCAAAGAGATGAAGAATTCTGTCCTGCGCCCCCAAAAGGGGCATGGCAATGGTTTGACTGAGTTTGACTGGGTTTGACTGGGCAAGATGCGGGAATTGCCGATGTTCTGTCTGCCGACTTGCCCGCCGTAGCGGCAAACCACAATGCTTTGCGCATTCTGGCAAGGTCGCCACCATATGTGGGATGGCCCCTCGAATCCCAGGCCCTTCGGCAGGTGTTGGTAAGAGGCATGACCGGGTTTGACCGGGTTTGACTGGGTTTGACTGGACACGCTTGGGGAATTGCGGATTGCGGATTGCGGATTGCGGATTGCGGATTTGAACCGCGGATTTCCCAGAGCGGCAAAGCCGCAACCAAAGATGGAATTGCCACAAAAGAACACAAAGATCACAAAGAAAAAGCTGCATAAGTCGTTGTCTCTGTGTTCTTTGCGTTCCTTTGCGGCAAAAATCTTGTCGGAAATGCGCGATTTTTTCAAATAGTGGTACGGATTTCACGGAAAGAAAAGACGTTTCAACGCAAAGGCGCAAAGAAGGAATCCCGATTCGGAATCGGGAGCGCCTTTGCAGTGCTATTCCCGAGAATTGCGCATTCTTGGCAAAATTTTCCGAACCGTCTTTATGAATGACAAATGGCAAATTTTCAATGGCAAATTTTCAATTCAAACTCAGCGCTTTGGTTGCGGGTCACTATTCAGGTAGGGACAGCGCGCCGCGCTGTCCGCGCCGCGTCCAGCGGCGCAACGGATCGCCCGTCCCGGACGCCTCGGCGAGGCGTCCCTACCTGAGTAGTTACGGTTGCGGCTTGCCGCGCTGCGCCTTCGCGCCTTTGCGTTTATCACCGCGTCTCCATAGGGCCTGGAATCTCCGCAGACCTGCGCGATTCGGAGGGATTGCATTATCAAGGAGGGATTTCCTTTCTGCGCTTTTTGCGCTTCTTGGCGGCTGAACTTCATTTCACGATTCATGCGGGCATTATGGCATGGATTGGGGAAAAGGGACTACCCACCGTGGGTACGATTTGCAAGTGGAAAAAAGGGGGGCCGACGGCGAAAAAAGCCTTGTAAAGTCCGGGTAAAATCGGCTTTGAACAAAAAAAGCAGATTTGCAAAAGTGAAAATAGTCTGGCGGGAAGGCGGGCGGGGAAGAATCTTGAGTTTTGAATTTTGAATTGGGAAATGGGGAGGTCTCTAATTGCGGATTGCGGATTGCGGATTGCGGATTGCGGATTGCGGATTGCGGATTTCAGCATTTCAGCATTTCAGCTTTTCCCCCATGGCTACGCGGTGTTTCGGATGAGTTCCAGTTGCTGATCCAGGCGCTTGGGGGAAACCGGGGCGGCGGCGACTGGCCGGATATTTCTTAGCCTGGTAGGGCGAAGCTGCTGCTTCGCCCTAATTCAGGGCGGCGCAGCAGCGCCGCCCTACCGAAGAAACGAAGGGCCTAATTCGCCGGGGTCAGGATTTCCGGGCGGAGCCAGCCGATCCGCTGGGCGGGCAGGTTCGTATCCAGCGAGCCGGGAACCATAAGCTCCGAGCCGAGATGGCCGTCCACAAAGACGGCGTTGGCGCGCTGTTGATGGCGGAACTGGCCGTTGCGCTTGGGTCTGGGCTGGCCGGCCTCGTTGTCAATATAATACCATTCCTCGAACATCGGATTATTCGTCGTGGCCGGCAATTGAAAGGTGTTGACCTGGGCCGAGTCGGCCAGAAATGCCAGGCTGGCGGGCGCGGCCAGTTTTCTCATGTTCAAGCGCGGCCCGTAGATGGAGGAATTATACCCGTAATCGCAAGTCGGCACAGATGCTTTCAACTTGAATTGCGGGGAAGAATAGTCGAAGGCGGGGCAGAAGTCCACACCGGTGCCAAGCCAGGGATAGAGGGGGCCGGTGGAGGGATCGAAGGAGCGCGATCCCTCAGGCACAAGCACGCCGTCCTTCTCTATCTCCAGCAAACCAAACCAGAAGGGTGTGCAGCCCGCGATGGTTGGCCCCGCATAGGCAAAGGAGTTGCCATCGTTGTCGTCCCAGTACATCTGCGCGGCCATAATAAACTGGCGCAAGTTATTGCCGCACTTGGCCGTTTTGGCGGAGCTTTTCCCGAGGTTCAACGCCGGCAGCAAAATGCCCGCAAGAATGACAATGACTGCCACGGTGACCAGAAGTTCGACCAGCGTAAACCCCTGCCGAGCGACC
>Ga0182027_10001204_pt1 | contig 43379 bp, 35 predicted proteins | sample 712E1DmetaG_FD_121300 | JGI IMG/M metagenome (GOLD analysis project Ga0182027, IMG submission 121300) | Permafrost microbial communities from Stordalen Mire, Sweden - 712E1D metaG (Illumina Assembly) | ecosystem: Environmental > Terrestrial > Soil > Wetlands > Permafrost | place: Sweden...
GCTGCAATGATTAAATCTACCGGTGCTACTCATGTTATCCTCGGACATTCTGAACGCAGGGCTTATTATGGTGAAACCAATAAGATACTAGCTTTAAAAGTTAAAATAGTACTTGAGAACGGATTAATACCTATTTTCTGCATCGGAGAAGTGCTTGAAGAAAGGGAAGCAGGAAAACATTTCGATATCGTAAAAACTCAATTGAACGAGGGTTTGTTCGATTTATCGGCTGACGATTTTAGTAAAATTATTATAGCATACGAACCCGTTTGGGCTATAGGAACTGGTAAAACAGCAACTCCTGATCAGGCGCAGGAAATACATAAAGTAATACGCGATCATATTGCTTCGAAATATGGCGGCAAAATTGCCGGTGATATTTCAATCCTATACGGTGGTAGCTGCAAAGCTTCAAATGCTGCCGAATTATTTGCCAACCCTGATGTAGATGGTGGATTAATCGGGGGCGCTGCGCTCAAAGCAGATGAATTCTTGGGCATTGTAAATGCTTTTTGAAAATAGAAAAAACGACTGCGAGGCATACTTGTTGTCGTTTTTTTAAAATTTTCCTGACCGAATGGAGTCTTTATTTTTAGTGTTTTATTATTCAAAATTCCGGATCATTACCGGCAAAGAATGAACATGGGATACAAAGCTGTGAGCTTTTCACTAAACCCTGCAGGTAGTGAATTCAGTGAAATTCTTATTGCATTGCTTGATGCCAATTGTTTTGAAGGCATTATTGAAGAAAATTCCACCATCATTGCGTATCTAAATTCTGCGAATTTTAATGAACATGTCATCCTGGAAATTGAATTATCAATGGCCAATCTGGGCTGCCAGACAGATTCTATAATTAAAGATATTGAAGATCAAAATTGGAACAGTGTTTGGGAAAGTAATTTTGAACCGGTTATTATTGGGGATAAATGTCTGATACGTGCACCTTTTCATACTGAATATCCTAATCTGAAATACCAGATTACAATTGAGCCCAAAATGTCATTCGGTACAGGTCATCATTACACAACCCGTTTAATGATTGAACAGATATTGGAATGTGAACTAAAGGGACTGAAAGTCCTCGATATGGGATGTGGTACAGGGATTCTGTCTATCCTGGCATCCATGTGTGGGGCAGAGTTTATAACTGCAATTGATATTGATACCTGGGCATTTGAAAATTCAATTGAAAATACAGCCAAAAACAATGTCCAAAATGTCAGGGTTTTATTGGGCGGAAAAGAGTCAATCCCGAACCTGAAATTTGATCTAGTTCTATCCAATATCAACCGCAATATTCTACTGGATCATTTACCCAAATACGCAAGTGTAACAAATGATGGAGGCCTTATCCTGTTGAGCGGATTCATATCTGAAGATATTCCTGTTATTAAAGAGGCCGCAATAAATTCAGGATTTGTCCCTGTTCTTGAAAAAAGCTTTGGGGATTGGGTATTAATAATGTTTAAGAAGATTTGACTATATTTAAAAATTAGTCTTTAATTCTTCTTATCAAGTCTTCATGATGAATCAAATAGCGTATACCAACTCCGAAGCCAGTTTCCTGAAAAAATTTTTTCTGGTTTTTCTGTTCATTCTTTCGGGACATGAGCTATTTTCCCAAAAAATACAGTTTTTTTCAGGTGATACTTCGAAATATACTGCCGAATTGACCCTTTTTATGCGCAATGTTACCGACCAACACGTTGTGTTATTAAAGGACTTTTATAATGCATGGGGACGGGATAGTTTGTTTAACATGGAAGACAAAAAACAAATCATACAGCTTAGCCGACTTATGATTGAGAAAAATGCAACCGCCTCTCCACATTTTATTAATTTTCTCTCAACTATGCTGGCCTTTAAAAAATTTAATATCGATCCATTGAATTACAGGAATTGGGTTGAAGGCTTGAAAGAATCTCTTGAAAAGAAAAAGATAACCACTACTCAGATCAATAATATACTCGAATTCACCGACAATCTTCTTCGTGAAAACCAAATATATCACTCGGGTTCTGCAATATGGAAGGCCAGCAACAAAAATTATAAAATTCAAAATCATACAGGTCTTCGGGTCGAATTTGAAAATGTCGATTTAATTTGTTATTCACAGCGGGATAGCATAACCATTTTTAACACAAAAGGGACTGTTTATCCAATGGATAACCTTTGGAATGGTGTCGGGGGAATGGTTACATGGGAGAGGGCCGGTTACAGTCGCGATTCTGTTAATGCAATCTTGAAGGATTATAAAATAGACCTTGCACACTCTGAATATTCTGCAGAACAAGTAACTTTTACTGATAAGTATTATTTTAATAAGCCCCTTACTGGTGTTCTGACAGATAAGGTAAAATTCATCAAAGAACCGGACGATGCTACCTATCCTAAATTTGATTCCTATACAAAGGAATTTAAAATCCCGAATTTATATAAAAACATCGACTATGAGGGGGGATTATCAATGCAGGGATCTAAAATGGTGGGAACAGGTACTCGAGAAAAAAATGCAAAACTAAAAATATTCCGGAACGACACGCTTGTGCTGATAGCATCATCTGAATATTTTGGGTTTAGGAGTGACCGTGTTGCCAGCCAACGCACTTCTGTAACCATTAAATTGGATAAAGATTCAATTTATCACCCCGATTTATTCCTGACGTATCGAACACATAATCGGGAACTTACACTAATCAAAACAAATAATTTTACATCACAGGGGCCCTACTTTAACTCATACCACAAAGTCGACATGAATTTTGACCAGCTTAACTGGCGGATGGATCAGAATTTCATGAAATTTTCCGGTTCTCGTGGCGCATCAACCGGAAACGCGTATTTTGAATCTATGAATTATTTTAATTATGATAAATTCATGGCTATGATGATGTTGGATGAATCTCATCCTCTCGTTTTGATGCGAAATTATGCAAGAAAATATGGCTATGATGAATTCCTGATCGAGGATTTTGCCAATTCCCTGAAAATGCCCTTCAATGAGGTTGAACAATTGGCCATGCGACTGGCAAATGGAGGGTTCATTTTATATGACATGAATTCGGGAATGATTAAAATTAAACAGCGTTTGTATGACTACCTCTCTGCCAGTGTTAACAAGATTGATTATGATGTGATAGGGTTTACTTCGCAGGTTGAAGCTCCTCTCGACAACGCCTATTTTGATTTGGGTACTTACGACCTTACAATTAACGGGATTCCAAGTATATTTGTGAGCGATTCACAAAATGTTGTATTTTTCCCCCGGAACAATAGCATCATTCTTAAAAAAAATCGAAATTTTCAATTTGATGGGGTTGTGGTAGCGGGTTTGCTCACCTTTTTCGGGAACAATTTTTTCTTTAATTACGATTCTTTTAAAGTGAATTTACAAAAAGTGGATTCGTTACGAATTAAATACCTCTCAACTAAACTGGATAATAATGGCTCTCCCATCCCCGAAAACGTGGAAAATATATTGAATGGCATTACCGGTGAAGTTTTGATCGATCATCCTGATAACAAATCCGGAAGGGTTAGTTATCCTGAATATCCTATTTTTAAAAGCAATGAAAATTCATATGTCTATTACGACAAGGGAAATCGTCAGAATAGCGTGTATGAATCGAACGATTTTTATTTTCAGGTATATCCTTTTGAAATGGATAGCCTTGATAATTTTAATTATAGAAATTTATTATTTAAAGGTAAATTTGTTTCAGCAGGAATATTTCCGGATTTTGAAAAGGAATTGTCCCTTCAGCCAGACCGCTCTCTTGGTTTCAGACAAATGGCGCCATCACTTGGCTACCCGGTCTATGGTGGAAAAGGAACTTACTTCAATGAAATATGGCTTTCAAATAAAGGGTTGAAAGGAGAAGGTAAGCTGGAGTATCTTACTTCAACTACTCTTTCGAAAGATTTTAATTTTTATCCCGATTCAATGAACACTGTGTGTACAAAATTCGATATAGCATTGCATCCGGCTGAAACCCAATATCCGTATACCAGATCAGTGAATGATCGGATCCACTGGTTACCCTATGGTAATGTTTTGTATGCTGATAAAATCAATACTGACTTTACAATGTTTAACGATTCTACCCGTCTGAACGGAAACTTGAAACTCCAGCCTGAAGGACTTTCAGGTAATGGCAGGATGGATCTCCGGAACTCTGACCTTTCTTCGTCTCTTTTTAACTATAAAGCCTATGATATATTTTCGGATTCAGCTGATTTTTTTCTTAAATCCTTATACAACAATAATTATACGGTACTGACTGAAAATGTGAATGCTCATATAAGCTATACACAATCGAAAGGTTGGTTTAAATCAAACGAAGGGTATAGCCTCGTCAGTTTTCCGGATAATAAATATATAAGCTACCTCGATAATTTTACCTGGGATATGAATGAAAAAATGCTTATCATGGGGTCAGGTAGAATGCAGGACACTACAGAATTCACCTCAGAGGATGTCGAGCCTGCGGGTGAAAGATTTATATCTGTACATCCAAATCAGGATTCACTGAGCTTTATTTCTCCTATGGCCTATTATGATTACAGAAAAAATTTTTTAAATGCTACGGGTGTCAAATTTATTGAAGTTGCCGATGCCCGCATTTATCCAAAGGCCGGGAAAGTCACTGTAGAGAGCAATGCGAGGATGCTGACACTTGAAGATTCTAAAGTTATCGCCAATAAATTTACAAAATACCACAGAATTCACACAGCCTCTATAAATATTCTGGGAAGGAAAAAGTATAATGGCATTGGTAATTATGATTATGTAGACGAAAACAAAACTGTTCAGCTTATTCATTTTAATCAAATCGGAGTTGATTCAACCTTCCGGACTATTGCCAGTGGTGCAATTTTTGAATCTGCAGATTTTCGGTTAAGTCCGGTATACAAATATCAAGGTAAGGTTTCTCTCCTGGCCGATGATTCATTACTCACATTTAACGGCGCTATTCTGGTAGACCAAAATTGTGAGAAATTTCAACCCGATTGGCTTTATTTTCAGGCAAGAATTGAACCTGACCGGATTTTAATTCCAATACCCGAACAGCCGATCAGCTATAACCGAAATAAAATTCAGGCTGGCATCTATCTTAATTATGATTCAATCCATATATATCCTTCTTTTTTTACTGCCAGAAAAAATTATAGCGACAGTGCCCTGATAAAATCACAGGGTTTTCTTTATTACGATAAGAATCAACAGCTGTTTAAAATTGGCTCACCGGAAAAGTTACAGGATTTCACGCTTTCACAGGATTATCTTAGCTTTCATCGCGAAGACTGTCGGCTAATCGGTGAAGGCAAAGTTAATTTAGGTCAGGAAATTGGGCAGGTCGGACTGCATGCTTATGGTTCAGTCCGACATGACATCCCAAATAATCAGACCACTCTTGATCTGGTAATGTCGATCGATTTTTATATGTCAGAACCAATGATAAACCTTATGGCAAATGAGATAGACAGCATACCCAATCTGGAGGCTATCGATTTTAACAGGCCACTGCTGAAAAAATCGGTTGACGCAGCAATAGGCATTGAAGCTGCTCAAAAATTACGGGATGAACTCGCACTTTTGGGGACAGTTAAAGAATTGCCTGCAGCACTTAAACATACCATAGTATTTAGTGAGTTGAATTTAAAATGGAACGATGAAACCAATTCATATCAATCTGTTGGCAAAATTGGAATAGGAAATATTAACGGAGTCCAAATTAATAAACGGGTTAACGGCTATTTTGAATTACAGCTCAAACGAAGCGGTGATATTATGGATTTCTATCTCGAGGTTGATAATAATACATATTATTATTTTGGCTATACCCGGGGAGTGATGCAAACTTTATCCAGTAACCGGAAATATAATGAAACTATAATGAATATGAAGGTCAGGGAAAGAAAACAAAATGTACCACACAATAAAACATCCTACCTTTATCTTATATCAACCGATCAGAAAAAGAATGCATTTTACAGACATTACCTCAATTCAAAGGAGGATAACAGTAAGGAATAATGCGAATCACACTCTCTTACCCAGTTCCACAACTTCCATATCCCGTATGTCTGATTTATCTATAGTAAATCTTACAAGGGTGCGTATTGTATGGAATCCATTTCTGCCTGCTGCTCCGGGATTAATATAAAGCAGATTATTCTGTTTATCGTTCATTATTTTTAGGATGTGAGAATGTCCTGCAATGAGCAATTTTGGCGGATCTGCCTTGAGAATAGGTAATATTGAAAAATCATAATGTCCCGGATAACCTGCAATATGTTTTATCATTATATCAACCTCTTCACAATTGAATCTCTGAATTAACGGCACGTTTGCTTTAATTGATTGTCCGTCAATGTTACCATATACTGCCCTGAATGTTTTTAATGTTTCAAATGTTTTGAGTAATTCTATAGTTCCAATATCTCCTGCATGCCAAATTTCATCGCATGTGCTAAGATGTTCGATAATCCGCTCATCAATGTGACCGTGCGTATCGGAAAGTAATCCTATGCGTTTCAATGTTTGTTTTCTTATATTTGAGGCAAAGATGAAAAAAATATGCAACTGTTCTATGTCACAAATGTGGATGATAATACCTGTTATTTGAGTGAAGAAGAATCAAAACATGGTGTACGCGTTTTAAGACTTAAAAATGGTGATTGCATCACAGTGACCGATGGAAAAGGTAATCTGTACGACGCAATTATCGAAATTTCCGATTTTAAATGTACAAGGATAAGAATTATCGATATACATCCGGATTATGAGAAAAGAAACTACCACATTCATATTGGAATCGCCCCAACAAAAAATATTGATCGTTTTGAATGGTTTCTGGAAAAATCAACCGAGATAGGAATTGATGAGATTACGCCTATCATTACTGAACATTCAGAAAGGAACACAGTCAAACCTGACCGGCTTGAACGTGTTATTATTTCAGCCATGAAGCAATCATTAAAAGCCTATAAACCAGAACTTCACCCCATACAATCCTTGAGTAACTTTTTTGAAGTCAATAATTTATCAAAAGGATTAAAATTTATAGCACATTGCAGTAATGGCTTCCGACCCCTGCTAAAAAATGTTTACATACAAGGTAAGGATACCACCATTATCATTGGTCCGGAAGGCGATTTTTCAGAGGTTGAGATTTCATCTGCTATTCATAATGGATACCAATCTGTCAGTTTGGGAAAAAGTCGTTTACGCACCGAAACTGCCGGCATAACTGCGTGTCATACAATTAATCTCTTAAACGAACTTTAATTGAATGAGCTGTTAAGAGCAAGCTCTTAATTCTTATTCTTAAAAAATCAATGAATAGTTTTCAAAAATTAGGAAACAGGAGAAAAAGACAAAAGTTGAATTTTTTAATAGCATCAAGGGTTCTCTCATAAAAATAATGACTTATAATGAATTAAGCCCTCAAAGGCATGTGACTACTGATTTGTCAGCTGGTAATATTATTAATTGGCTGGTGAATTGTACTTTTCTTTTGCATATGCTATTAAAAAATCCTTTGATTTTTGATTCGTATATAATATATTTGAGTTTTAAAAGAAACTTTTATTTAACCTTACACTAATTTCTATTTATTAACCCTAACTAATATTTCATTATGAGGAAACATTTTCTATTAGCTATCGTGCTACTCGTATTTAGTACAATTACCTTTGCTCAGCAAGGTGTTGTTACTGGTACTGTAAAAGCTGAAGATGGTTCACCGCTTCCTGGTGCAACCGTGCAGATTAAAGGAACAACCACTGGTACAGTTACCGATTTAGATGGTAATTATTCTCTTCCGATTAGCGGAGTTGAAAATCCTACATTGGTTTTTTCTTATGTTGGTTATTTAACGGATGAAATTGCAGTTGCCGGCCAGACAAAAATTGATATTAAGCTGGTAACCAATATTTCAACAGTTGATGAAGTTGTGGTTGTTGGTTATGGTACCCAGAAAAAGAGCCTGGTTACCGGATCGATTGCAAAAGTTAATGCTGAACAATTGGTTACAAGTGCCCCTGTGAACGTGCAACAAACGATGCAAGGTAAAACAGCCGGTGTAACTGTATCAGCAAATTCAGGACAACCTGGTGCTGCACCTTCCGTAAGGGTAAGGGGTATCAGTTCCAATGGTAATACAGCTCCAATTTATATTGTGGATGGAATTAAAGTCGGAGGTATCGAATACCTTGATCCAAATGATATTGAATCTCTTGAAGTTTTGAAAGATGCTGCATCATGCGCAATTTATGGTGCTCAGGGTGGTAACGGTGTTGTTTATATTACGACTAAAAAAGGTAAATCCGGTACTTCACAGGTGACTTATGATTTTTATTTTGGAACACAGCGTTATAGTTCAAAACTTAAACTTTTGTCAGGTCCGGAATATATAAAATATATACAGGATGGTCTGACTTATGAGGAGCAGGGAAAGAACCCTGGCGAGTCACCGGAAGATGTACAGACCGCAGTAAACAAACAATTGGACAAATTTTACGGTGATCCAGCTGGATCACAGGACCTTCCTCCATTAGGTTCTCAGGCAACAGACGTAAATACAAACTGGTTAAAAGAAATTACATCGCCTGCTCCAATGACAGAGCAAAGTATTAGATTTTCGGGTGGTACCGATAAATCAAATTATAGCGCTGGCGTTTCGTATTTTAACCAGGATGGTGTAACGGGTGGCAATAAAGCCAATTTCAATCGTTATACTATTATGTTAAGTGGTGAAAACAAAGCTACAAACTGGTTAACAGTTGGAGCAAACGCTACTTATAGCAGACGTTCAAGATCTGCTTTGAATGATAATAGTGAATTTGGTGGTATTTATGGTAATGCAATGTTACTTGACCCTCTTACACCTACTGTTTATGCAAATGATAGTCTGATTCCCGCAAACTTCATGCAGCACAGTGCAGACTTTACAAGAGATGGAAATGGTAATGCATACGGTATGTCCAGGATAGTTACCAATGAAATCATCAATCCTCTTGCAATGATGACAAATGCTCATGGAAAATTTACGGAAGATAAAATTTTGGCTGGGGCATATGCCCAGGTTAATCTTCTCAAAGGTTTAACTTTTAAAACATCATATGATGTGGACGTAGCGGATAATTCAAATATATATTGGTCTCCGGTTGCCTATTATGATGATCAAAATTGGGTTAAGCATTCAAGTACCACAGAAGATGATGAGAGATGGTATACCTGGCATTTTGATAATGTACTCACCTATAATAAATCATTTGGCAAGCATAATTTCACTTTAATGGGTGGAACCCATGCAGATGAACAAAAACATATCGTATTGCAAGGAACCGGCAATAACATGATTGTTGAAAGCGATGCATTTGCAAGCCCTGGTGCTGCTCCACTTGACACAGGCTTAAAAAATAATCAGGCCCTTGCCAATAGTCGTTTTGACGATCCTCAACGATTGTATTCAATATTCGGTCGTTTTCTATATAACTACAACGAAAAATACCTGTTTAATTTTACAATTCGTCAGGATGAATCGTCAATGTTGGCTCCCGGACATCAGAAAGGTCTCTTCCCTTCTGGATCTGTGGGTTGGGTGATTTCTAATGAAAAATTCTGGACTGTCCCTGTGGTAAATTACCTTAAGGCAAGAGTTAGTTATGGTACCAATGGTAATTTAAGCATCGTTACTCCTTTTAAGTATGTACCAACTATAAGTTTTGGCGGATATACATATACAGATGGTTCAGCTAATCAACAAGGTTTAAATGGCGCTGCACCGACAAATCTTGCAAATGCTAAGCTTTCCTGGGAAGAAATTAAAATGTGGGATGGGGCTATTGATATGGCTCTTTTAAACAACAAGGTTACATTTACTTTGGACTATTATAATAAAATTACGGATGGTCTGTTAACTGCGGGCGCCATTGCAAGTTATGTCGGAAACACACCGCCTCCTGCAAATAGCGGAACTGTTAAAAACACGGGTTGGGAAATTGAATTGGGATACCGTAAGGCAGAAGGTGATTTTCAGTGGAATGTTAACGGCAACGTAAGCTTTTTGAAAAATAAGGTTACGGCATTCGGAACTCCTAATGGAGAAGGTAGCGGAGCAAACCTTGGAATTAATGGAGAAGTAACCCACATTAAAGTTGGGGAACCAATTTATTATATGTATGGATATAAAGCAAATGGTGTTTGGCAAAGTCAGGCACAGATTGATGCGGAAAACTGGTCTAGCGTGACAGGTGTCAGGAAACAAATCCAGCAAGGTGCAATGCCTGGTGATATCCGGGTGGTTGATGTGAACGGTGATAGCACTATCAATCTAAGTGACCGGACTAAAATTGGTTCTGGAATTCCTAAAGCTACCATGGGTTTAAATTTGGGCGCCTCCTATAAAGGATTTGATATTAGTGCGAATTTTATTGGTTCTTTTGGCAACGATGTATACTTTGGAAGTTACAGAAGTGATCTAAAAGTGACTAACAAACCTACATTTATGCAAACCGACGCCTGGTCTCCAACTGATTCGACAGCTAGTTTCTTCAGGCCTACTGTTAGTCCTGCTGATCATTGGAACCTGGATCATAATTCAATGTATGTCAGAAATGGTTCGTATGTAAAATTAAAAACGTTAACGCTGGGATACACTATTCCTTCTGAACTTTCTAAGAAAATCAGCATCAGTAAATTCAAGGTATATATTTCATGCAATAACCTGCTTACAATTACCAAATACGAAGGTGCTGATCCTGAAATTGGAACTACAGGTGAATCTACCGGAACATGGAATAGTGTTGGCATAGATCGTGGATATTATCCGCAATCACGAAACTTTTTGATAGGTGCCAATATAACCTTTTAATTAACCAGATTTTATAACATTGAAATTTAAAATGCTATGATGAAAAAATCAATAATAATAACATCCTTATTAGCAATATTGTTATTTTTTGGATGTTCAAAAGATTGGCTCAAAAATGTAGAGCCTCAGGGAAAATTACTCGAAGCGAACTACTATGCAACACCGGATCAGGCATTGAAAGGACTTGTTGGTGTATATAACGCTGTTAAAAACGGTTATTTTAATGGAACCTGGTCATCATATTACCTTATGGCCAGCTTGCCATCGGATGATGCTGTTGCTGTGGGTGGCGGACCAGCCGACCGTCCTGAATTTCATTCTTATGATGAATACACATCAACACCAATTACTTCAGGTCTGTTACAGCAATGGCAGCGTTGCTATTACGCCATCTATCGTGCAAATGTATTGATTGAACGCACTTCAAAAATGACAGATGCTGGTGTTTTACAAATTCAAGCCGAGTGTAAAATGATCCGTGCATGGATGTATTTTGATCTTGTCCGTAATTTTGGTCAGGTTCCTTTGATTACTACCGAATTAACTCCGGATCAATATGGACAGGCCAAAGTACCTGAAGCAGATATTTTTGCACAAATTGTTCTGGACTTAAAAGATGCTGCTGGAATGAATCCTAGTGCTACAGGCTTACCTCCAACCAGAACAGGTGCTGACAGATACAGACTAACTTCCTGGGCAGCTAAGGCTTTGCTGGGCAAGGTTTATATGTTTATGGCATCGCCATTTTATAAAACCTCGGATGGAAATTACGAACTTGCTGCTGCAACATTGAAAGATGTTATTGATAACAGCGGAAAAAGCTTAATGACAGACTATGATAAAATCTGGTGGTATAACAACGAGTTTAATGAGGAAACCTTTTTCGAAATTTCGTATGGTTCATCGCCAGCTGCTGCCTTGTATTGGGGTAATGGTTCAGAAAGTCAAAGTGATGTGATACAACAATTGTGTGGCCCAAGAAGTATAAGTCTTAATGATACTATTTGGCCGGGATGGGGTTTTGATATGGTTACTCAAGACTTGGTAAATGCATATCAGGCCGAAGGTGATAGTGTTCGTCTTCATGGAACCGCATTGGCCGAATGGCAAATCAAACAATTTGTTATCTGCGATACATGCCATCCTAAAACATACGTCACGCACATTGAGAAAAATGCAGGATACACCGGTTATTTCACAAAGAAAAGAACCACTTGGAAAGCCGAAAATCCTGGAGGAGGTGTCTGGAGTTACTCAAATAACTTCCGTGTTTTGCGTTTGGGAGAAATCTATTTATTATATGCTGAAGCGCTCAACAGACAGGGTACTCCGGATGATGCTACTGCCCGTTCCTATGTTGATAAGATAAGAACCAGGGTTGGTTTATCACCAATTGACGTCAGTTTAGGTGGCGTTGATCTTTATAAAGCAATTAAGCTGGAGAGACGATTGGAACTTGCTCAGGAAGGTATGCGCTTTTACGACCTGGTTCGCTGGGAAGGCGACTTTACTGCTGGTAAAGGAGATGATGCAACCAATGTCTTAGTGCCTCTTGGTTTCGTTGTTGGAAAACATGAGCATTATCCACTTCCAAATCAGGAAATAAATAATTCAGAAGGAAAGCTAATTCAGAATCCGGCTTACTAACGATTTATTATCTTAATATTATAAAAAGGTGTCTCAATTTCTGAGACACCTTTTTTTGTGCACTATATATAATCTTAGTAAGAGGATCTCACTTAAAAAATTCAGCAATTTTTTCTATATTTGATGACTGAAGCTCTCAGGATTTACTAAAAAATGAATAAAATATTTAAAATATCAATAATCATTCGAATTGTGGTGGTGGCATTTTCACCTCCCCGGGAATGGTTATAAACTAATTTTAGCTTAAAACAAAAAGCCCCTGTGGAGACATCTACAGGGGCTTTTTGTTGGTTAAATAGTTCATGTTTGTAAAATAATTGATTATGCTAAATTCTGGCTACGAAATTCTAAATATAAAACAAATGAACAACAACAAAACTAGATTTCAGGAACTTGAACAAGGTATTTTTTCCGACAGGATCAATGATGTTCCTCGTTCTTTTATTCGTGAAATCTTAAAAATTGCGATAAGCAAGAATATAATTTCATTTGCCGGCGGACTTCCAAATCGTGGATTATTTCCTATAGAGGAATTGAAAATTGCCACCGCTAAAATATTTGATGAAGCCGGAATGGAAGCTTTACAATACAGCGACACTGAAGGTTATAAGCCTTTACGAGAATTTATTGCTGAGAGATACTTAATTAAACAAGGAATAAAAGTATCACCTGCGAACATTCTCATAACTTCGGGTTCCCAACAAGGACTCGACCTTTTGGGAAAAACTATATTGAATGAGGGAGATGAAGTAATCATTGAACAACCGGGATATTTGGGTGCTATCCAGGCATTTTCAGTTTATAGGGCCGAATTTCAACCTGTTCCAATGACAAAAGAAGGAATTGATACAACAGTCCTTTCAAAAGTACTGAAAAAAAGCAAGGCAAAATTAATGTATACTGTACCTGAATTTCAAAATCCTTCCGGAATTAGCTATTCCAATTTTACCAGGACAGAGGTAGCCAAAATTATTTCCGGAAAGAAATTGTTATTGATCGAAGACTGTCCTTATAGCGACCTCAGGTTTTCCGGCATATCAACCACAAGTTTTTACAATTTGGTTCCCGATCAAACTGTTATGCTGGGAACTTTCTCAAAGACAATTGTTCCGTCTTTCCGTTTAGGGTGGATAGTGGCTCAGGACCCTCTAATGGATAGGCTCATAACTGCAAAACAAGCTTCTGATTTACACACAAATTATTTTGTGCAACGAATAATATATCAATACCTCATGGATAATAATTGCGATCTCCATATTGCAAAAATATGTGAAGTTTATGGCCGGCAAAAAAATACCATGATAGAAAGTATCAAAAAATACTTTCCAAAAAATGTTACTTATACCGTTCCGGAAGGTGGAATGTTTTTATGGATAACTCTTCCCAAGGGAATTTCTTCCATGGATTTATTTGATTTAGCGATCAAACAAGATGTGGCATTTGTTCCGGGAAATCCGTTTTATACCGATGGCAAACAATCGTATAACACTTTAAGATTGAATTTCTCCTGTTCAGATGTGTTTGCGATTGAAGAAGGCATTCGTCGACTGGGACGTGCAATCCATGACCTGATTTCAAAAGTATCCTGAGAGTGAAATTTTTGGATTATTAAATTCATTTATCCTATTGAGTTGCTGTCTTTTGAGCAGAACAAGTGTATAATGCGAATTGTGAGTTGGAAATAGAGATAATAGTCAGAAATGGTTGGTTAAAACTTACTCTAAAGCATAATATAAAAGGGTTTCAAAGTATAAAATTGAAACCCTTTTCGAATTCAATTTTATTGTGCCGTCAGGCACATGATATAGGTAGAAAATTACAGGCATCTTACTATTCCGTCCCGTATGGGACGGAATCTTTATTCTTCATATGATTTTCTACCCATATATAATCCCTAAAGGGATTTATAAATCTTAGATACAATTATTATTTAAATAAGAAATCGAAACTACTGGTTTAAATAAATTAAAAAACACCAACCATTTTTGACCACATTGCCTGGAAATACCAACAATGAATTTGGTTATATATCTACATATTAATGTAATTCAGATATATTTTTAATTTTAAACAGATAACGGTAACATAAAACAAAATGTACTGCCTTTTTCATCTGAATTTGCAATCCAAATTTTACCCTTGTGCATTTCGACAAATTCTTTACAAACGATCAGTCCCAAACCGGTTCCTCTTTCATTATTTGTACCATATGTTGTATAATAAGAATCTTTTCTGAACAATTGCATGATACCCTCTTTAGGAATACCAATGCCGGTGTCTGCAATTGAAACAATAAAATTATCATTCGTAACATTTCCGGTTACTGTAATCTTTCCGGCAAAATTTGTATATTTTACTGCATTGGTCAGTAAATTGCGGATCACAGCATTTATAAGGTCGGTATCAATTTTAAGTATTAACTCTTCGAAAGGAATCTCCATTATAATTCTGATTTGTTTCTGATCTGCCTGATTTTGAATTAATTCGATATTTTCACGGATTAAACAGATTATATCTGCCATGGCAGCATTATAGATAATAGAACCTCTTTGTGCCCTCGACCAATTTAACAAATTTGTCAGCAATTCGAATAAATTTTTCGAGGAGTTAAGTAGGATTTCTATAATCGATTTTCTTTTTTCATCAGATAGGTTATCATACCGTTTCGATAAAAGCTCGGCAAAACCTAACAAAGAATTAAAAGGGTTTTTTAGATCGTGTGCTATAATCATAAATAATTTATCCTTTACTGCATTTACTTCAACAAGCTGATCGCGATGGGCCATAAGTTCTTCGGATTGCTCTTCTATCTGCTGGTGTCTTTCTATGAGCAAAGTGTTTGTTTTATTGAGTTCATCTGATTGTGCCTTAAGTAAAGTATTTTTGGCATTAAGTTCTTTGGTTCTGTTTTCAACCAGGTTCTCCAATAACAGATTATTCTTTCTAATAATGTTCATCCGTATCCTGAAATAACCTATGATGCTCAATATTAAAAAGATAATTCCGGAGACTTTAAACCAGATTGTATTCCAAAATGGAGGTTCTATAATAATAATTAATGAAATGCCTTCATTGTTCCAGACACCATCATTGTTGGAAGCCTTTACTCTGAATATATATTTACCGGCGTCCAGATTAGTATACGTTGCACTGTTTTTTAAGCCAACGTAATTCCACGCATTCTCTAAGCCCTCCAACATAAATGCATATTGATTATTCTCAGGATGGGTGAAATTTAATGCTACAAATTCTATAGTAAAGACCGATTGTTGATATGAGAGAGTTATTTCCTTTGTTTCACGGATGCTCTTTTTTAAAGGCGAATTATCACCAATTGTGACAGACTTATTGAAGATCTTGAAATCCTTTAAATAAATAACAGGAATAAAAGGGTTATCACGGATACTATCAGGGATAAAGAGATTAAATCCCTGCCGGCCTCCAAAGATCATTTCACCGTTTTTGCATTTATATGCTGCATTACGGATAAACTCATCACCCTGCAATCCGTCACTTATTCCGTAATTTCGGAAAGTTTTATTTTTAGTATTAAAACGCGAAATCCCCCTGCTTGTGCTGATCCATAAGAACCCTGAGTTATCCTCCAGTATTCCCGTAATATCGCTGCTGGGAAGTCCTTTATTTCTATTAAAGGATATAAATGAACCGTTATTTTGATCCATCAAATTGAGGCCGCCATTTGCGGTTCCAATCCAAAAATTCTTTTTGCTGTCTTCAAAAATAGTATTTACCCTGTTATCACTTAGCGAGTTCTTGATTTCCGGAATATGACGGTAATGAGTGAATCTGATTTTCCCGTTGCTCTCTTGTGTCATCCTGTCCATACCATCGTCATGAAATCCACACCAAAGATTATTTTTACTATCCAGATATACAGTTAATAATTCGTTCTCAGCAATACTGTTGCTGTCCATTTCATTATGAGTATAGTTTTTAAATTGACCGGTTTTTTTTTCGTAGATATTGAGACCGCCTCCAAAAGTGGCAATATACATGTCACCATTCGGACCCAATACTAAATTAAAAATGTGATCGGAATTCAGTTTTGTATTTTTACTGTTTAAATGGGTGAATGATTTTTTGTCCTTATTTAAAACATTGATTCCTCCAGCCCATGTGCCAATCCAAATATCATTCTCCGCATTTTTGCAAATTGTCAGAACAGCGTCGTTACTTAAACTTTTAGCATTATGCTTATCATGATTGTAATGAATGAAAATATTTGTTTTTTTTTCAAAATAATCAACACCTCCGCCATCAGAGCCAATCCAAAAGTTGCCATCCACATCTTCCAGAAAACTGGATACATTGTCATTACTTAAACTTGAATTATTTGACCCGGAGTGACAGTATGAAACAAATTTATCATGATATTTATCTACCACATTGAGACCCTGATCATAAGATCCAATCCATAACCTTCCAATATTGTCCTCAAAGATTGACCAGATTGAATTACTGCTTATACTGAATTTATCATTTTTGTCATGCATAAAATGAAAAAAACTACCACTTTCGTAATTAAATAAATTTAATCCTCCATTCTCAGTCCCAATCCATACATTGCCTGATTTATCTATCAATAATGATCGAACGATATCATTGCTTAAACTTTTTGGATCCTTTTCGTTATGAACATAGCGGATATAATTACTTTTTCCAGGTGAATCCGGATGCATTACAAGGAGTCCGTTTCCATAAGTACCAATCCAGAAATTACCTTGTTTATCTTCTTTTATTCCTGTAAGTATATCAATACCAAGGAGTCCAGGATCTCCTTGTGAAAAATGAATCGGAATTAATATATTTTTATTTCTATCGAGTTTATCCAATTCAGCACCTTTAAATGCGACCCACAGATTTCCTGATCTGTCTTCAAATACAAGATCAATATCACTAAAGGCATTATCGTCCAAATGATCTTTAATACGGGTAAATGTGCGATTTACAGGATCAAATAAATTTAAACCTCCCCCTTCGGTTCCAATCCATAGATGTCCTGATTTATCTTCTAAAATTTTTGTGATATGATCGCTGCTAATACTATATTTATTGTGTTTGTCATGATGAAACCGAATAAAATTGTCATGGTTACGGTCGTATAAGTTCAATCCGGCTCCTTCTGTACCTACCCAAATATTTTCTTTACTATCTTCATAAATATCGGCAATCAGGTTATGGCTCAGGCTTGTTGTATCATTTTCAATGTTTTCGTATACAATCATTTGAGTTCCATCATACTTGTTCAAACCATTGTATGTCCCAAACCACATATATCCTTCCTTATCCTGTAAAATACATGTAATAGTTCTTTGTGATAGCCCTTCATACAAGGGGACAAATTTGAAGTTCTTCTTTTGAGCAACTATTTCAGCTGTTACAAAGAAGAGATAAATAATAAAATGATATTTCGAAAGACTTATCTTCATTGTCGGTTAGTTAAAAAATTGAAGAGCGATCTTAGAACTATCTTATTTATTACAATAAAAATATTTATTAATTTCCAACTCATTCGCCTGTTATTAAAACGAATTATGCCAATCTCCCAGGTAAAATAATTTAAAATTGAAATGACACAAACTTCCTCTTCAAGATACAAACAATATCTCTTTTTCCAATAGGGATTTAACTCTTTCTTGATAAATAATTGGAGTCATTATTAGTTATTCACTAGTGTCCGGTTAAAAATAGCAATAAATCAATGAATCCTTTATTGTGTAACCTCTACGAGGTATTTTTAATGTGTGTTGATTTGATTTATCTACAATACTATATCTCCTACGGAGAATTTCAGCGTAGCTGATAAAGTATTGTAGTTTAAATGATTACGAATTATTAATTATTCCTCGTAGAGGATATACAATTTAAACCGGACACTAATAATTAGTTATTGATGAATGAATTGAATATTGTAAAAGGTGAATCTCGAAGAATTTTATTCCGGGATCTAAGTATTTTGTTCCCGCATAATCAGTAGGATGTTTGACGCTTCAATTGTATACAATACAAGGAATTAAATAAAATGAATATTACCGATGTACAAGGGGTTGTGATACTTCAAAATGGTGTAGAAATGCCCTATTTTGGGCTGGGTGTTTATCAGGCCCCCGAAGGTCCGGAATCTGTTAAAGTATTTGAATTTGCCCTTGAAAGTGGATATCGCCATATCGATACGGCAACACTTTATCAGAATGAGAAGAGTGTTGGCGAAGCAATTCGAAGAAGTGGAATTCCACGTGAGGATATTTTCGTTACAACTAAAGTCTGGAATTCAGATCAGGGGTATAATTCCACGTTGCGAGCTTTTCAAAAGAGCCTTGACAATTTGCAATTCAATTTCATCGATTTATATCTTATACACTGGCCCGTTTCAGGGAAATATATTGATACATGGAAAGCATTGGAAGAGTTATATAGAAAAAAAGTTGTAAGGGCTATAGGGGTGAGTAATTTTAATCAGCAACAGTTGGAGGATTTGTTATGTTATGCCGAAATTGTACCCATGGTGAATCAGGTTGAATATCATCCCTACCTCATGCAAACTCAATTACATCAATTTTGCCAAAGAAATGAAATACAATTCGAGGCATGGGCCCCCTTAATGCGTGGCCATATTCATGATATCCCCGAAATACAAAAAATATCTAAAAAGTATGGAAAAACTCCTGTACAAATAGTTCTTCGTTGGGATTTGCAGAATGGAGTGGTTACAATACCGAAATCAGCAAAAAGGGAAAGAATTCAATCGAACACTGAAATTTTTGACTTTACATTAACGGAAGAAGATATGGTTATTATTAACTCTTTGGAGAGGAACCATCGGATAGGTCCTGACCCGTATTATATAACGTTTTAATGAATCCGGAATTATGATAGAGCTAGACTTTTCAAAAATTCAGAGATTAAAATTGCCGTAAATTATTGTTGATATCCTTAATATTTAGCCAATAATCAACTTTTTCGATAAATTCAGAAATATTAATCGGTTTTTTTATAAAGTCATTAAAACCCTGGTCTTTATATTTCATTTCTTCATCTTCCATAGCAAAGGCAGTTTGAGCAATTATCGGGACGTCACTATTCATGCTCCTGATTTGTCTTGTAGCTTCGATACCGCCCAGACGTGGCATTTTAATGTCCATTAGGATCAGGTCGAAGTCGTATTTTTTAAAATACTCAACCGCTTGTAAACCATCAAGGGCCCAATAAATCTTGGAATTTGTATCACTGAGTAATTCCCCTAAAAAAATACGATTAAATTCTTCGTCTTCTGCTACCAGGATGTTTTTCATTATTCCAACTTCGTAAGGTCCGATTGATTGTGATTTATTGATATCTCTATGAACTGTATTTTTCTCGACAATATTCCAGTTTCTCCTGTTCTCCATCGCTCACACATTTTATAGTATTAATACGGCAAACAGGGAGTCTGGTGACATAAAACATTCTGATTTTGACTGTTTGTCCAAATAATTGGATGAATGATTGATTAATCGGGTTTTAAATACATGAGAGGGGAAAAACAAGGTGAAATACAATGATAAAATATTCAGATCTTTTTGTTCAGGTAGAATCTTTTAATTCTCATTCACCAATTCCCTAATTCCCTAATTCAATAAATCAATAAATCAATAAATGAACTACTGCTAAACTTATTTTTTTATCTAATGTTTTAAATAATGCTCATAAATGCAAAAACAGCTAATTTAGTTAGCGATTTCGCAGATAATTTGAAAGTGGTAATCCTATATGGATAAAGATTTGATAATTGAGGTGGAAGGTGTCCATAAATCCTTCAAAACAGTGCATGCTGTTAGGGGAATAGATCTTCATATCTCAAAAGGCCAATTTGTAGCCTTGCTAGGACCAAACGGCGCCGGCAAAACAACCCTCGTTGAAATGATTGAAGGCATACAAAAACCGGATAAAGGAGAAATTCGCATTTTAGGTAAGAAATGGAATGGTAATGAAGATGAACTGCACAGATCAATAGGACTATCATTGCAGGAAACTCAGTATATAGATAAACTCACAGTTTTTGAAACCCTGAGGCTATTTGCCAGTTTTTATGATCTGGAGGTCAACCGGGCAAATGAGGTTATTGAACTCGTCGGACTGGAAGAAAAGAGAAAGTCCTGGGTGGTTAATTTATCTGGCGGTCAGCGTCAACGCCTGGCATTAGGGATTTCATTGTTAAACAAGCCCAGGATTTTATTGCTCGACGAACCTACAACAGGGTTGGATCCTAATGCTAGAAGGGAAATTTGGTCCATACTCTTTAAATTGAAAAAGCAGTTGGATACATCGATGATACTTACAACGCATTATATGGAAGAAGCAGAACAGCTATGCGACTATATAATTATTATTGACAATGGTCAAATTCTTAAGGAAGGAACACTCAAACAGCTTCTATCCAGAGAAAACGATGGAAAAATTATTGAATTTACTTTGGAAGAACCATTATTATCTGGTGTTTCCTTTCCAGGTGATTCTCAATTTAATGTTTGCTGGGACTATACATCCAACAAAGGCATTGTATCTATGGAACGCATAGATAAGGAATTACCTGATTTTTTTAATTTCCTCGAAAAAAATGGTATGAGGCTAAAAAACTTAGGATTCAGAAAGAAAACATTGGACGATCTATTTACAAATTTAACCGGAAGACATCTGAATGAATAGTTTTTTTAAAAACCAATTTTTCCAATTGATATTGGCGCATATTAAGGAAATTATACGCGAGCCTGGCGTCTTGTTTTGGGGTATCCTTTTCCCCATACTAATGTCGGTGGGCCTCGGCCTTGCTTTTGCAAGAAAGACCGATATGGTGAGAAAGGTTGCTTATGTTGTTATGAATAGTGATGAAAATAACGAGTCTGACACGCTCATTCAGTCATTATTGAAAAATGGTGCTGACGTTTCTAAAGATTCTGACAAAATGTCCCAGGTGTATAAAATCACAGTTAAGGACGACAAACTTGGAAATACAACATTTTTAATACATCAAATGGATTGGCAAAGTGCCATCGTAGAGTTGAAAAGAGGAAGCCTGAATTTGATAATTACCGAAAAGAAAAACCATGTTGAATACCATTTTGACCCGGCAAATCCGGATGCGCAACTTACCCATCTTTTGCTCTCAAGGATTATTAACAAAAGAGGTATAATAAGTCGAAAGAATGATGAGTATATAGAAACTTTAACATTACAGGGTACCCGCTATATTGATTTTTTAATACCCGGACTTATTGCAATGGGTATCATGATGTCTTCTTTGTGGGGACTTAGTTATGGCATTATTGAAAAGCGTTCTAAGAAGCTGTTAAGACGTATGATTGCAACGCCTATGAAAAGATCAAATTTGCTTATTAGTTTGATTACTGTGCGCACTGCAATGAATTTTATTGAAGCATCTTTGCTGTTTATTTTTTCGTATTTTGTTTTCAATATTCGGATACAAGGCAGTATTGTTGCCCTGGCCGCAATATTTATTGCAAGTAATATAGCTTTCGCAGGTATTGCAGTCTTTATTTCTTCACGAACTGCAAAAACGGAAATCGGAAATGGATTGATAAATTTCGTTGTATTCCCAATGATGTTGCTATCTGGGATATTTTTTAGCTATCACAATTTCCCCGACTGGAGCATTCCTTATCTCCAGAAATTACCCTTAACGATGGTTGCCGACGGTATGAGAAGTATTTTCATAGAAGGAGCGGGCTTTGCACAAGTAACAATTCCCTTCGCAATCCTTTCGGCAGTGGGTATCTTCTTCTTTGCGCTGGGATTAAGGATCTTCCGGTGGTATTAATCATGCAGATTAACAAATTATAGCACTATATGTCCGAATGGCTTTAACATATTGATTTTTAATGGATTTTCAGGAGAAAGATAGATTTCCTGATCTTTTAACATAAATTATAAAATATTTCACGCAGAGCACGCAAAGCAGTCCGCAAAGGGCGCAGAGTCAATGTTTTGCGAGCTTGGCGTTTTTTGATTTTGCAGACTTTGCGAGAACAATTATAAGCAAATCGCGTAAATTATTGTTTTTGTTACCTCAAAATTTCCTTAAAACCAATAAAAACAGGGTACTAAATTAATTTATAATCATTCTTTCAGTTGCGAAACAATAGATATTTAATTGCTGAAGATCCCTCTTAATTAGAAAATTTCTATTGGATAAAATTCCAGGAAAATTAGAAATACTTATTTCTTTGTGAATTTATCAGAATAATTACAATTCGAAGAATTAACCTGTATTATATAGATTCCGGAAGCAAAATCTGAGATTGAAAGACTATTTAGCTCATTATCAATTTGATTCGATAATATTAACCTCCCGGTCATATCATAAATCATGGCAACATATTTTACGTCTGCTTTGAAAGGAATTTTTATAAAGAGAATATCTTCCGCCGGATTAGGATAGACGGAAATTGAAGCGCTATAGTTTTCAACACCATTTATAGCGCTGACACTGTCGGGCAACTGAAAAACACCAATGTTAACCCGGTAGTAATTTGAATCGGGTTCTCCGGCATTAAAACACGGCGAGCCAGTCATTAGCCTGAAATTTCCATTTGCCGGATCTGTCAACATAGGGTCATCCATTAAATTAGAATCGCCTGGTAATGTCTCTTTGTCAGAAAGCGAATATGAGATTGTAACGGATGAACTACTCTGTTTTGTTATGTCCTCTGTACTTTGAGAAAAAATTGTATTCTTTATAAAGGCAATTCCACCGGTTTGTTTGGTCTCTCCTTCCTCGCTGTGGTAACATTCAACTCCGGCTGTATTTGAATACAAGGTATTATTATGGCAATAAATGGTTGCTCCGGTATGTACCTGGATTCCTCCATCGTTATTGTAAGATGTAATGTTATCCAAATAAGCTATGGATGATTCGCCAACGGTAACGCCATAATTGCTGTTATGAACGATATTATCACTAATCAGGGCATATTTCGTATTTGTGCCAATATCGATGGCATCATCGCTAAAATTGAAAATTTGATTGTGCCTGATAAAACACGAATCCACGTTATCAAGATCAATTGCATCGTTTTTTATTCCTTCGGAAATTTTACCCCCGTTGCCTTTGAGAGTGATATATTCAATTGTAACCCGGCTGGCATCATGAACAGCAATACAGTCCATGCCATATCCCCTGGCTAAGCTGATTATATTACAATGCGTGATTTTAATATTATCGCCTCCACTGGCGCTCAAAAGCATGTTGGCTTCAGTGACTTTCACAAAAGAAATTTCGATGTTTGCATGGTCACTTGCAATAGTATTCCATACCTGTATATCACTAATTGATTGAAAATATATACTATCGACAGGATTTCCAATTGCAATAAGATTTCCATAGACTGTAATTGTAGCCAAATTTGCAATTTTTACAACAACTCCGGGTTCAATTGTTAATGTGACTCCGGGGTTAATTACCATATTGTAGACAACGAGGTATGGTGAACCTGTTTTAACCAGCGTAGTATTCGATACGATGGTGTCAGGAAGTGTTGTCTGACCGTGGATTAACTGGATCTGCAGCAAACCGACAAGTAACAATTGAACTATTTTCATCTTTTTAATATATATGGTCTGAATTAATCTATTTTATAAGTGTCACCTTTATAACCTGGGAAATTTCGGGGGTTTTAATGGATATAAAATAATTGCCTGTTTTTAAATCTGAGCTTTCCGACTGTTCGGCATTCCAATAAATTGATTCTTCACCTCCTAGTGTATGGCCCTTCTTAAGTTGTTTTACAAGCTGCCCGTTACTGTTAAAAATATTAATTTCATACGGAACAGATTCTTTTAGGGCGAATTTTATACAGGTCTGAGTTCTAAATGGATTTGGAAAGGCTTCCAGGTTTAGATTGTTACTGGAAATGCTATTTATTCCGTCTATACCCGGCTCAAAATATGCAGTAAAAGTATCATTTTCTGTGAGGTTTATTTTTTTTGTTTTTACAGGATTTGATTCAACCTGATTCCAACCGATAAATTTATTCCCGGCATTCGGCAAAGCCACTATATCAAAGGAATTATTTTCAAAGTAGTCTCCCTGCCATGGAAATTGTGTAATATGCGATGCATTAACCCTGATAGTTCCGCTGCCGTTAACACCCAGAGTTAAAGTATGTGTATTTGAAAGTGAAAAATATGCCTTAATCTGATTTTTTAAAATATCCGGCCGATTTCTTAAGAAATCCCGGACGACCTCAACATTTGCTTCCCATTTGTTATTGGATGGATTCCATCGGGCTAGTTCATTGGGCATCTCGGGTTTAATTATATGATATAAAGAATCAAATACGGGTAATGAATTTTCAGGCTTAAATGTAGTATTTAGTAAATCACAAATGCGATTAACGAGCCTCCGGTCAAATTCGGAATTTACCAAAAGTTTTTTTGGAAATATGTTACCCCAATGATAAGAACTAATATCCTGTGCATCATTAAACCCATTCCAGTTTACATTTGTGTAAGCACGGTCGGTATCCCAGATCGTCGATTTCCATTTATCAGCCGATGTATTGCTTCGGAACATCGAAATCCCCCAGCACCATGAGTAGTATTCGGAGCATTGAACAAACGCCATTAACGATATAAAATCATCCATATCCATCAAACCTTCAACATACTGGAAATTTTCCGGATTTGAAAAATCATTGGTATTGATGTAATTAAGAAGGTCATTCCAGGCATTTATAGTACCATATTGACATAAACCTCCTTCGTTCCGGAAACGTACTAAATCAAAATCTGTCAAATTAGTGTGGGCTTGTATGAAGTGTTCATCCACACTTTCGCGAATATTATAAATACCCCAGTATTGGTTGTTTAAATATAAAACCGTCCACGCGCTAAGATTGGATAATCCGCCAGTCCGTCCCCATAAATTGGCAGACAATGCATCGCGCAACAAAGTTCCGGTTGTGGTTGTAATGTCATCATCATATCCGGCTTTTAAGACCAGTCTTTTAAATGCCGACTGATTATTTATGCCGAAGAATGGATAGTCAAAATTTCCGCTGCCATAAGAATCCCTGAAAAACAAACGGAATGATTTTTTCGGCATTGTAACTGAAGAGGAACCCTGTATACGGATACCAGCATTAGTTTCCGTTTTCAATTGACCGTCAATCAGGAATTTAAGCTGACAAAATCTTTCCCAGCTTGAATCGGTCAGTGTAGGATTATCATATATTCCGGTACTTCCCCACAAATTGATTGAGTCAGTAATAACAGCCATGATTGGCAATGCGTATTGTACGTTCTCAAAATAAATCTCACTGACTATCGGACTGTTGATATAATCAGTTTTTTGCCCTATTGCTCTTATTATGCAGTTATTTGTAACTTGTACCGGCGCACTGTAAATGGATGAATTGCTTTTCGGATCTGAATAATTAAGAGTGTATCGAACATTATCTCCGGCATGGGAAGGGGACATAATAATTTGAATGGGAGAGGTGTATATAGCAGAAGCATAGTTGAATAATGGAATGCCGGCAACTCCGGTGTATGCTGTAGTATTGTTGGCTTTGTTGGGAGTTGGGACCGAATAATACTTCCACAATGAGCTGTTTGACTGATCTCGTCCTTCCGATATATCTGTATATTGAAGAGGATATGATAATGTGTCAAGAAATTGTAAGGTTGGTGAAAATAAACCTATTTGACCCGATTCACTTGAAAGCTTGAAACTTAAGTGATTGGATCCCTGCGAAATTTCTTTATCTGCCCACAAAATTATGGTTCCGCCAGATGGTACAACCAATTCGTCACCGTTTGAAATTAGCTTGGATTTTGATTTATCACTAAGATCATCTGTTAAATAGTATCCGTTTAAATTGATACTTTGTCCGGTTTTGTTAATAATTTCTATCCAATCGTCAAATTCACCGTAATTGTCAGAAATTGTGGAAGTATTCTTTGCTTCAAATTCATTAATCTGTAAAGTTTGTGCAGAGATTATGGATGGAATAATTACCAGGCTGAAAGAGAAAGTGTAAAGAAATAATTTCATAAAAATGGTTTTAAACTATTTTATAAGTGATATCATTATCTAAAAATAGCGAATTTGAAAATTATACTAAAGCTATAAATACTGGAGATCAAAATCAGATAAGTGATTTAAATTTAATAGAAATATTGTTCGAAACAAAAAGGAATAGTAAGATAACTTAATTTATTGCCAAGGAGTTCACTGGAATTTACAAAGAGAATTCACAGAGAATTATAATGAAATAATAGTCGTCTGTGTAGCTTATCTTTTACTTTATTTTGCCCTGCCTTCGCCGGAGTGGCTATGTTTAAACAGGACTGGTTTATATTAAAAAAAGAAAAAAGCCTGTCAGAATAACTAACAGGCTTTGATATTTTATTTGATAATAATATTATGCTTCAAAAGGATATTTTTTGAAACCACCTCTTTTCGAGAACATAATGGAACCAGTGATTATTGCAAGGCAAATTACCCCTGTTGTAATCAATCCCCATGAAAAGACTCCCGGTTTCTGATATGCAATTAAAACAGGAGCAGCCAATAGAGATACCAGGTTTATTACCTTGATCATTGGGTTCAATGCAGGACCGGCAGTATCCTTCAGCGGATCACCTACTGTATCACCAACAACTGCAGCATGATGGGCCTCTGAACCTTTACCACCATATAAGCCGTCTTCAATAGTTTTTTTAGCATTATCCCAGGCACCGCCTGCGCCAGCCATAAAAACAGCCAGTAATTGACCTGACAGGATCACGCCGCCAAGAAAACCGCCTAAAGCTTCTACACCCAATAAACTACCCACCAAAATTGGAGATAATACGGCTATTAAAGCAAGAGGTATTAATTCTTTCTGAGCTGCAACGGTACAGATGTCAACTGCTCTCTGATAATCAGGTTTTACAGTTCTTTCAATAATTCCGGGTATTCTGAATTGACGACGTACTTCCTCAACAATCATTGAAGCAGCACGGGTAACAGCGTTGATTGTCAAAGAAGAAAACAACCACGGAATTACACCTCCCAAAAGGAAGCCAATGAAGACCATAGGAACCGAGATTCTAATACCGGTTTCAATAAGTTGTTGCGCTTTTTCAAAGCCAAGTTGAACCTGAACTTTACTAACATCGGTGATGAAAGATCCGAATAATGATACAGCAGCAATAACAGCTGATCCGATTGCAACACCCTTGGTAATAGCTTTTGTCGTATTTCCGGTAGCATCCAATGAATCCATTATTTTACGTGCATCTTTATCAAGATGGGACAATTCACCAATACCGTTTGCATTATCAGCGATGGGACCAAAGGCATCCATAGCAACGTTATTACCTGTAAGGGTTAACATACCGATACCAGTCATTGCAACTCCGTAAAGTATATGAATAATGGGTTCTCCCCAGTAAATAAAGACTGCGGCTAAAATGGTAAGGGCAATAACAACTGTTTGCCATACTGCAACTTCGAAACCAAATGCCAAACCTTTTAATAACAAAGTAGCAGAACCGGTTTTTGAATTCTTTGCTATTTCTTTAACCGGACGATAATTACCGTCGGTAAAATACTTGGTAATTTCATCCAATACTATTGCAAGAATAATCCCTACAACAACGGAAAGGAATGAACGCCATTCGTGAAGGTAAAAATATGATACGATACCAAAAGCAGCAATACTTATAGCGGCTGAGGTATAAAAACCTTTATTAATAGCTTGAAGTGCATTGTTGGTTTTGGCGTCTTTCTTACCTTTTACCAGATAAGTACCGATAATGGATGAAAATACACCAATGCCCCTGACTAAAAGAGGAAAGATAATCCAGGAAAGTTGGTGAGTCTGTGTATAGAGAACTACTCCAAGAATCAAAGTTGAAACAATTGTAACTTCGTAAGATTCAAAAATATCGGCAGCCATACCGGCACAGTCTCCAACATTATCGCCAACAAGATCGGCAATTACAGCAGCATTTCGTTCATCATCTTCAGGTAAACCTGCTTCGACTTTACCAACCAGATCAGCACCTACGTCGGCTGCTTTGGTATAAATACCACCACCCACTCTCATGAAAAGTGCAAGTAATGTACCTCCAAATCCAAAACCCAACAATGTATCAGGTGATGCAACACCAAAAATGATAAAAATCAGGGTGCCACCCAATAATCCTAAACCATCTGTAAGCATACCGGTTATTGTTCCGGCACGATAAGCAATTTTTAATGCTTCGGCGAAGCTACGTCTTGACGCAGATGCTACACGTACATTGGCTTGTACTGCCATACGCATACCAAACTGTCCAACCAGCAATGAAAAACATGCTCCCAGGACGAATGCTATAGCACGACCAAAACCGATGATAAGTTTAAGTGATTCGTCTGAATATCCTACAAACCTCAGTTTTGATTCAGCAGTCGGCGGGACCACATAAACTGAAAGGAAAAGGACTACTGTAAATACGAAAATCAGAGGAATTATAGTCCTAAGTTGTCGTTTTAAATAAGCATCAGCACCTTCTCTAATCCCACCCCATACTTCTTGCATTTTTTCGGTGCCTTTATCACAGGCCATCACTTGTTTGCGAAGTAATAAGGCGTAACCCAATCCGAATAAAGCAATAACTAGTACGCTCCAGATAGCCGCAACCTCAAAATTACTTGCATCAGGTAAACTAAACATAATTTTTTAAGATTTATAAATTAATAAAAGAATTAAATTGCACGGAAGAATTCATAGTTGACATCTTCTAGTTCGGCCATGCTTGGATATCGGTAAAAAAGGATTTCATCTTTAGAGCCTACATAAAAACCAGACTCAATGGTCCTATAAAGTAAATTTCCTGAGAAAAAACGTTGAACTGTTTTCTTATGTTTTGTCTCGTCTTTCTTGAGAATTTCCAGACAGTCCCTAAGGTGTCCTACGGATGCATAAGGCAAGTGTTCAACAGAACCCATCAGAGGATTTTTAGCCAATTCACCCAATTTCAACTCCACGAACAATAAATTAGGAACAATGATTGGTGTTGAACCATCCGTCAATTCTTTTAGAAAATCAGAAGGGTTTAATTTGCTAGCAATTTGAGGTGTTACCGGACATAATTCCTGGTAGAGGTGCAACTCATTTTTAACTTCTTTGCTTTTATCGTAAGCAGATTGCGATAATTCCAGAACAATTCCATTGTCTGTGCAGAGATATAATTTCTTTAAAGCTTTTAATGGAACCGTTTCAAGAACTTTATAAACCGACAGATAAACTGTATGTTTTGGTCTGCCATCTGCCTTACTTACGCAACGACGGTTAAAATATTCCATGTCATACAGGCCATTGAGTTGATCAATGTCAACTTCAAAAAACATTGCCTGGCCTTTATTTCGCTTTTTGGTGCCCGTGGCCAGATAGGCTCCAAATTCCTGAGGTGGAAGCATTGAGCCAATCAAACCTTCAGGTGTAATTGATAGATAGATATATTTACTCATAAACTTACTATTTAGTTGATAGCTATTTAATTGATTTCAAAAACTGCACGATCTGGCAACCTTTCTTTAGTTTATTGATCGCTATAAAATCGTCGCAAATTTAAATTAGATTTTCTAACTTACACAAAGGAAAGTAAAAAATCTGCTAGTTTCCTATTCATAAAAAATCTCTTTTAAAATTCCAATCCTAAATGAAAAAGGATCACACTTTCTCAAAAAGTGTGAAAAAATCTATTAAGTATTTGAAAATGAGATGTTATCGCCGAATTACTTCATTCAAATAATTATGGGATCATATTTATCTAAATATCAAATATCCAGATATTTATAATAGCGATTCAACATTGCGATGGGTTAAATAATACAATTTATTCTTGCATTTCATTTGAATCTGATGGCCTCAGTACATAAATTACTTAAAATGTTTTTTAAAATAATTTAGCAACCGGGGGGTGTATTTATAATTAATCTAAATTGAAATTGAATAGTCCCATAAATATTATAGACCTATAAAATAAAAATATTATAATTTATTAACAACCCCTATTAATAATTGGGGCGATTAAAAAATAATTATACTTTTGCGATCAGTTCAATAATAATTATTATTATCAAATCAATCTAATTTCCCATTCTATGTTAGATACTGGATTAACTGCGTTTATGCTTTTAGCCACCAGTTTGGTGATGCTGATGACTCCCGGATTATCCTTCTTTTATGGCGGACTTGCTTGCAAGCGCAACATTCTCAATGTCATGATACAAAGTTTTGTATCCATGGGATTAACCACAATTCTTTGGTTTTTGTTCGGATACTCATTGTGCTTCAGTGGGGGAGTCGGCGGGATTATTGGGGATTTTCATAAGGCTTTCCTTAACAATGTGACGCCCGATTCAATATTTTCTCCAGATAAACGCTTTCCGGAAATAGTTTTTATTGCCTATCAGATGATGTTTGCTATTATCACTCCGGCGCTCATTACCGGAGCCTTTGCCAACAGGATTACTTTTAAGGCATATCTCATATTCCTTGTTTTATGGCAGATATTTGTGTACTATCCATTTGTACATATGGTATGGGGGAATGGACTTTTGGCAAAAATGGGCGTTTTGGATTTTGCTGGTGGCATTGTTGTACACGCAATTTCTGGTTTTGCAGCCCTGGCATCAGTTATATATGTCGGACCAAGGTTATTCAAACATGCAAGGCCTAATAATATTCCACTGGTAGCCATTGGAACAGCTTTGCTGTGGTTTGGCTGGTATGGATTTAATGCTGGCAGTGAACTGCAAATGAATGGTATTACTGCAATGGCATTTTTAAATACCGATATTGCTGCATCGGTAGCTGCAATAACCTGGTTGGTCCTCGACTGGACAATTAGTCCGAAACGACCAACATTCATAGGGTTACTTACCGGATCTGTGGCTGGATTAGCGACAATAACTCCTGCAGCAGGTTATGTAACAATGCCAACAGCTTTTTTTATCGGGATTGTTGCCTCACTGAGTTGTTATGTAGCAATTAAAATTAAAGACCGTCTTGGTTGGGATGATGCACTCGACGTTTGGGGTGTTCATGGTGTTGGCGGTGTAGTCGGTACTATTTTATTGGGAATTTTTGCTACAACATCAATCAACCCGAATGGGGCCAATGGTCTGATTTATGGAGGCACATCATTTTTCTTAAAGGAAGTGGGAGCCATTATTTTTGCTGCATCGTACGCGTTTATCTTTACATACCTAATGCTATATGTGATAAATAAAATTACCAGAGTTAAAGTTTCTCCTGCTGAGGAAGAAATAGGTCTTGATGCTGTGTATCATGGTGAAATTGCCAGAGCAGATTATTAAACATAAGCTTTACTATAATTTAATTAAAATATTTTAAATGAAATGCCGGTAGTTCCATGAGGACTTACCGGCATTTTTTATGTAACCAGAAAAAGAAGGTAATTTAATGCTTGACTTTATTAGTTATCATCTTAAAAAAACTCTAAACTATTCCGCTTATATTTTTTCTCCTGTATCTGTTTTGCTTTTTACAAATTTTTCAAACGATTTTTCTCCTTCTTCTTCCCAGAATTGATCATAATATTTCCATTTATCCGAATTACAACCGCAATCGCCATGTTTTTCTTCATGTGCATGACCGTGATCTTTACAACCGCAACCACCACCGTGATGTCTCCATCTTCCATGTCCCCAATGTCTCCTGCCCATATGGGAAACTCCAAACAGCAACCTGGCCAGAATAGCTAATCCAATTGCCTGCCAGAAAGTGATGATACCTAAATGAAATAGCTGAGGCATTAAGCAGTTCCAAAGACTCATTATTACAAATCCAATCAGGAGTGTAAAGGCTGCAAATCCAACAACACCTAACAAACCAAATCCAACACATTTCAAAAAGCTACCATGACACCGGCCTCTTCTCCAATTCATTTCTCTTGTTTCCATAATCTATTTTTTTATTTGTTTTTATATTCTCTTTTCCTGTCAAGATCTTATATAATTTCGAAAGTGCCCTGTGTTTTCTGGATAATAATGTTCCCACCGGGATTTGCCACTTCCGGGCCAATTCGTCAAAAGTTTTACCTTCAAACTCTGTCATCATTATTATGGCCTGCTCATCAGGTTTCAACTTACTTATTGCCTCATGCAATGAAACTGAATTGAAATTACTGAACTTGTTTTCTTCTGTCTCTCCTGCATCGGGAATATTATATGTCAATAGGTTTTCCGCCTGTCTCTCAGACATATTTTCAATTCGGACATTATTGTTTGTTTTCCTCTGTGTATCAATTATCTTGTTTTTTAATGAACGATAGATATATCCTCCCAGGTTTTCAATTTGTGCATTGACATCCAACTTTGCCATTAAGCTCAATGCCACATCCTGAATTATGTCTTCCGGAGAAGTATCTATAAAACGATCTTCCATGTTTTTCCTGACATAATGGACGAGTTTTTTATACTCTGCCTTAAAAAAGGCATCAATCGATAGTCTGTGTTTTTCTGTCATTACATAAATAGACGGAGCGTAATGAAATTATTGCAAATTTTACTCAACTTTTTTTCAGTTAGGCAATTTTACTACTAACATCTCCATTCCGGTTCTGTTTAAATACTAATCCGGATTTGTATCAGTCATTTTGTAAATATTTAACCCGGTCAGATTATCCCAATGCCTGACCTGTTTTGAAAAGCTCTTACTATCTCATCATGCCCAGCATAAGTCGGTCGAATAGCTTGTCAGATAATATTCTCCTTAAAAAAATTATAAGTTTGGCCCCACCGCCGGAAGCATACCTGGTTTTAGGTCTCTTTGCTGTGGCAGCTTTTACTATTGTTCTGGCAATCACAATTGGCTGAGAACCCATTTTATCTGCTCTTACCAGCATCTTGTAATGTTTTGAAACCAGATCTTTATACACGGTATTTCCTGAAACTTTCATTAAATTTTCCCTGGCAATTGTATTCCATTCTGTTATTATGGCTCCGGGTTGAATTATCACAACTTTAATTCCAAATTGTTTAAGTTCCATACGGAGGCTGTCACTCAATCCCTCTACGGCAAATTTTGTTGCATGGTACCACGATCCATGGGGCTCGCCAATTTTTCCGGCAATTGAAGAGATATTGATAATTCTCCCGGAATGTTGATTTCTCAAATATGGAAGTACCAGCTGGGTCAACCGGGCCAATCCGAAGACATTCACTTCAAACTGGTACCTGGCTTCTGCGATCGGCACATCTTCCAGAGCGCCAAAGGAACCATAACCTGCATTGTTTACCAGAACATCAATCCTGCTCTCTGTGTTTATTATTTTCTGAATCCCTTTAACCATAGAATCGTCATCCGTAACATCCATTTGCAATAAGCGAACTCCGAAAGTTTTTAAATCCTGCATTCTGTCGATCCTTCGGGCAGCTCCATATACAATAAAGCCTTTTTGTATCATCAGCCTGGCGGTTTCATTTCCAATGCCTGACGATGCTCCGGTAATAAGCACTACTTTTTTCATTTTATTTCAATTTTCATATTTCTTATCAGTAAGCAGCGTTTTACCTTTTATTAACCATGAAATACCAAAAGCAGTTAACGCAACTGATTCCAAAATTAAAATAATCTTCGATTTAAATAATTGATCATTAGAGAGAATAAAAGTGAATAGAGCATTGCTTGTTACGCAAATCAAAATAATGATTCCACATCCCCTGTATACAGAATTCCTGATTTTTTTACGTGATGTTGTGATTTCCTTGTTAGTTCGGGTAAACAGGAAAATAGAATTGATTGCCAATAAAATAAAGAATAAAGCAGCGCAGGTCAGATGAATTTTATCCGATGTATTTGTAATTAATTGAAAAATTCCCACTGTTTGGGTTTTAAATAGTTCATTATAACAAGGAAATATTGCCACACCGAGGCCCATTACTCCTGTTATTGTTGTAATTACAAAGTCAATAACATTATAACCTTTATAGGTAATCAGAAAAATGGATACAACAAACATCAAACCTGTAAAAAAGTCCCTCATATTCGTGTAATAATATGCACTTATAGTTTCCTGTACAGGTATGTTTGTTATTGACCATCCTCCCAAAATATTTATCAGGGGTAATAGAATTCCGCATATTCCAATCAATCGCCTCAGGGCTGAATAGGATAAAATGATACTTTCATTCTTTTTACCCAGGTATTTTATTATACTTTTAAAAGTCATCCGATATTTTTCAGTTGTTTTATTGCTTTTAAAAATATCAATCTTAGCGATTATTAATTACTGAAATTTCTGACGAATTCAAAATTACAAATTGTTGTATAGATTTTGAATTATTTGATAGCATGATCTCCCAACAGAGCCGAACCGTTTCCAAAGGGTCATTTCCCAAATACCTTTTTGAGTAAATCAGAAGTCTGTGCCTTTGGATTATTGCGTATATCCATTTCTTTCTTTGCAATCATTACAAATAGTCCGTCAATGGCCTTTTGTGTAACATATTCTGGAAGGTCAGGATTCTTTTTCTTTACAAAAGGGATTTGATTATAGGATATGATTAATTCTTCCCAGAGCTTGGTGGCATTTACTTTATCCAGTGATGCTTTTATAACAGGACGAAATTTGGTGGTTAGTTCCGGTGAAGTTGTTTTTTTCAGATACTGTGTTGCAGCATCGTTCTTCCCTCTGACAATATTTATTGCGTCCTGAATCGTCATGTTCTTAATGGCATTTAAGAATATAGTCTCTGCATCTTTGGCGGCATCTTCAGCGGCTCTGTTCATTGAGAGAATTACTTCATCTACCTTATTCCCAAGGCCAATAGACCGTAGTTTTGATTCTATGTCTTTGACATCCTGTGGGAAAGGAATTTTAATTTCTTTATTACCAAAATATCCATCTGTTTTGGATACCAGTTTTACCCCTTCGGATATTCCTTTTGAAAGGGCTTCCTTAATAGCATCAGCTGCATCCTTTTCAGTGAAAGTTCCGCTTTTTGAATCCACATAATTTTTAGCAGTATTCAATAATTGAGCTTTTGAATCAACTGCAAAAGTAATGCTGTAGAGCATTAACATTAGGAATATTAGTTTTTTCATTTTTTTAAGAATTCAGGTTTTATCCTCCCTGCAAATTTAACGCCATTTAAATTGAAGATTGCATATTCTAAGGTATTTTGATCCCGGTCACAATATATTTAAATTAAATGTGTGGCGTTTGCAAAGTTAATATCTGTTGAATTTGGCATTTTTAAGATTATTTCTAATGTCAAATTCACATATACATTCAATTTTTGAGAAGTAAAATTTTATTTTCGAATCCACCCTGTTTTAAAAACTGTTTAAAGACTTTCATGGAAGGAACATAAGTTTGTTCATTGAAATTTGAATCATTGATAGTCAAACGCTTTAAAATGGTAATATCGTCATTGCTTATCGTATTTATTGACAACTCTTTTTTATTAATGAAGGGAACCAACTGGCAACACACCCATTTTTTTATGGAGGAGTTATAGGAATTGAGGTAGTAATTGCCCTTAAACTGAATAATCACTCCTGAATCACTGATTGCAAATAGATTTGATTTTAATTGCAATTTAATAATATACGAGGTGGCATTCGAGTCAATCCGATATAAATAAGTTGGATTGGGAATATTATTAATTATGTCACTATCCAATTGTTGATTCAACAGCAGATCATTTTTATCTTTTAAGGACAGTGAATCTTTATTGATCACAATAAGACCTGTGATGGAATTATTCATTGAATCCTTAGAAATAGAAATATAATTTCTTAATTCAAAATATGAATCACTGGATTTTTCATTACCTATGGTTTGACTCTCTGATATTAGGATACGACTTGTATCGGATAAGCTATATGTACCAATGAGCTCTCTGCTAAATGCCGGAATTCTTTTTCCATTAACCGGAACCGGTACATTAAATCCATATTTTGATGCTTCACAGGAACAAAAAATGACAGATAGACAAATAAAAGAGTAAATTGATATTCGCATGGTGGTCGATTTTAGAAATTAATCATTGTAAATTATTTTATTTCAATGGGTTTCCCTATGAATTTAGGTTCATTATTATACAATAAATCCACAAAAACTTTTACGTGGGCAAATTTCTCTCTTAATTTTGTTTTAAAACCATTATAAAAATTCACATCTTCAGCATTATAACCTATTGCATTCAATGTTTCATGGTTGGCTATAAAGATAGCACGTCTGTTGTGAAAATCCTGCGATATTACTGTAAAGTTTGTCTGTCCGAATACCTTATGAATCCTGATTATTGAATCATAGGTTCTGAAACCCACATAATCCATGATATTTTTTTCATCCTGCACGCCTTGCTTCATCAATTCGTTTTTCATATAGCGGGGTTCATTATATTATATTTCACTGTTGTCGCCACTAATTAAAATGAAATCAACTTTTTTGGATTTATACAATTCTACAGTGGCCTTAATTCGATTAGCAAAATATTGATTGGGCAATCCTGAACGCAGATATTGTGATGTTCCCAAAAGTAGGCCAACTTTATTGTGTGGAATTTTATTCACGTCGGTGTAAACCAATAAATCTGTCGTTTTTTCAATTCGGTTATTTGCGAGCAGGATAACCTACAGGAGAAAGAAAATGGATATTAAAGCAATCTTATTAATTAATCTTAGTATAAAGTTGATTTCATTGATGCAAAACTGCCTTTATCGATATTTTTGACAATACTTAATTATCAATTGCGATAATCATATCGATTAATTTGTTTATCTGAACTAAGCTTATCTTATTTTCCGATATATCCACATATTCGATTTTACAAAGTTCGAATAGGAGAGGAGATGTAATCAAGACAATTGTCCGATAAATTTATCTTTTTCAGATTTTTTAAATATCGTAATGCTTTACTATGCTCAAAAAGATTTAATTCTTCCAGATGAGTAAGTCCATTAAGCCGCATCAGATCAGTTATATGATTGCCGGACATATCAATATTTTTTGCATGTTTCCAGAATTGCACTCCGTCAAGATCATTAATAAAAAAAAAATTCAGGAAATAACAATGGGCAGCTCCTGCTGCCCATTGTTATTGCTATATTTTATGAATTACTTTGACAGATTGAGTTATAGAATATTTATTGTAAAATAATCTTTTTAACATCCAGTTTAGTGTTGGTATCATCAAATATTTCCAGAAAATAAATTCCTTTTGAATAACCGCTTAGGTTTATGGAAAATTTTTCGTCTGTTACAATCGTTGACCATAAAACTGTAGAGGAAATATTAGTAAGATTTAAATGATAATTACTCATCTTGATGTAATCTCCACAATCTATCCATAAATAATCTTTTGTAGGATTAGGATATACCTTCATTTCTGTAATATTATCAGGAGCTGAAATCCCTGACAAAGTAATATTGAACTTTAATGTATCTTCAACCGAAGTATATGTAGTATCTGTATAATGACTGGGTTTGAAAATAAATTTAGAATAATGTATTATTAAACTGTCACAACCTCCCGCACTATTAAAACTGTCTGTTTTATCCTGATAAACTTTAGGAGATATTTGTTGAAAGTCAGAGCTTGAAACATAATATGTTGTTGTGTCTAGTTTTAATGTTGCACTATTACAGTTCTCATGATATATCGAAGATATTTCAGAATCAGTTAAAGACCGGTTATAAAATCGAATATCATCAATTTTACCATGAAAATACTGGTTATCCTCAGACCTGCTTGCTCCTATGATCGATGCTTGTATGCCATTTACCGAATGAACATAATTTACAAACGATTTGCTACGTATAAAATGCCCGTTATAATAATATCGAACTACTTTATCTGAGTCAAGCGTAATGGCAATATTGTTCCACGAATTTAATTTTAAATTTACTGTATCACTTGTACCTGAAATTGTAAGCAACAATTTTTTCTGGCCATCAAGATCTTTAATAGCGACTCCCGTATTACCATATTTCAATACTGTGTTGTCTGACTGAAAAATGGCTCCATAACTATAACTATAATCTGCGTCAAATGCATAAAACCACAAGTCCAATGTTCTCGACAATGAATCAAAATTGTTTGGGAATTCAATATATGAACTGTATCCATTGAATAAGTAAGCTCCATCTGAGTTTCCAAGTTTGTCTGTTGTTGGTGTAGCCTCAACAACAACTCCGTCTTGTCCATTTCCGCTCGAATCTATTGCATTTCCATTAAAAGGATAGAATGCAAAAAGACCATTTGTAGTAATTTGTCCAAAGGAACTAACTCCTGCAATTGCAAGAAGTATGCTTAACGTATATATTTTTTTCATGATAACGGCATTTAATAAACTAATGTGAATAATATATATTTTTAATGAATTTTAGTTACAAATCAGTTCTTGTTCCTAGCGTATTTTGAAACAATTATACGGTGATGAACCCTTAAGGTTTCGGGATCAATTTATAAATAAAAATCGAATTCGCAAAATTCAAGACGTTTTTCTTAAATCGATCTGGCAAAATGAACAATGGTAAATATTTTGGGTCAACAAGCTTGCATTTTCGTTTGATAGAACAAATTAATATGATGCCCGTCTGTTTATATTGTGTTTTTCAAATAGAATTTCAATCCGGAACCGGAGATCTTGGGTTATCCAGACAATCAAAAATGTCATGGAATTCAGATTCGAGCTTTCTGGCTGTAAGGGTGCGGTTTATAGATCCAAAAGGTAAAGCTTCAGCAGGTCGGATGGATGGTTAGGACGATTACCTGTTTCCTTTGATCTGACATGTTTAAAATCTAGCTTTAAAAGATTCAGGGCATCAACAAATGCTTCGATTATCCGAACAGGGTTATCTGCATCGATAAAATCATCCAAACTGGGAGGAAGAAGCAGGAGTTGGCTACGTTCAGTTCCAGTTTTGTGGGCCATGGTTTGTATTGTTTTGAAGGCAATACAAATTAGCTCAATTTAATTTTCAATGCGATTTTTAAAACGGAAAGTTATAAGCAATTTGATAGTTTTTGCACAGTGTGATGCTTACGCATATGGCGTCGTTGCCGAATTAAAAGTATTTACATATCCGGGTACAATTTAAATAAAAAAACAAGATAAACTTTCGAACCTCTGCAACCCAGGCAATGACTTATATACGGCTATGTGGCGTATTATTTATTAATTATTTTAGTAGTAAAAGTACCATCGGTTATCGCGACAATCCCATTTCTTCTTGTCTCACCAGCTAGCTTACCATTGAAATTACCCGATATAACATTTTTTATTGTGTCCTATACAGTTATATTTAGATTAAAATCCCTGTAAACTGAATCCATAACATTAAAATCTGAATTTGGAATATTATCACAAACATATGTATACCCTGTATTAGTGTTTTGATCTATAGTATCCTTATCAATAAGCTCTATCATGATTTGATCCTTTTGAGCATTAAAGTTTCCAAAATTATGCCCTTTAAACTCTAAAATTACTGTATTTGCTGGTTGTGGATCCATTCCACAATATATCACAGTATAATTAGTATATGATTTTGTATCCGCATATCCATCACTTATATTAATCAATTTACCATCAATTTTGAATGAGCAAGCGTAAGTTTGGTCATTAGTTTTTTTGCAATTGAACATAAGCAAAATGCAACATATAAGTCCAAAAAATTTAAATGTTCTTATTATTTAATTATATAGTTTATAAAATAATATTTAACGTTTATGGCTATGCCACATATGCCTTTGTATACCTGCTAACCTGAAATGGTTGCGTGGGTTCGAAGAGCCGTGTGATGGGAGACTATCAAGCACGGTTCTGTGAGAGGTTTAGGGGTAAAACTCCCCTTTACCTACTCGACTGCATATTATTCTAAATCAAGTGTAATAGCAATATTTTCTTTAACTTTTTGAATTAAGTCAGATGGTAAATCCCCGACTTTTTTAACCATACGTTTATTTTCAATTGCGCGTATTTGATCAATCATTATATCACAGTTCTCATGCATATCGGCCATTCCCTTTTTAAGATGAACTCTCAAAATATCGGCTTCTTTCTCAACATTTGTTGTAATTGGACAAATAATAGTGGATGGATGCGGAATCTTATTCAATAAATCTGTCTGCATCACTAAGACCGGTCTTGTTTTACCTGGTTCTGTCCCGATTTGCAGGTTTAAATCTGCAATCCAGATTTCGTACTGTTTAATCGACATAATCAATCCTTTCGAAATCTTTGAGTGCGCTTAATGAATCTTTTTTTACTAATGCAGACTCACTCTTAAGTCGTTTTTCGAGAATTTGCCGCTTTTGGATTCGATTATAATATTCAATCGCTTCATTAATATATCTGTTTCTCGGTATTTTAATCCGGGTAAGTATCTTCTCAGTCTCACCGAAAATCGAATCGTCAATTTTTAAGGATACAGTTTTCATGATATATCATTTATATATCACAAAGGCATATCTTATTTGTATATATTACAAGTAAATTAAAATATAAAAGTTTATTACCGCCAACCCGGCAATAAACTATACTGCGTGTTGGCAATAGTTGCATTTATTTTATTTTCAAATTATCAGGATTTTGTCAAGAATCCCAAAGAGTATGAATAATTATCATATCCTCAGTTTCTTTATAAAATAGTATATATTCTTCTATGATTAATCCTCTAACAGATTCAATCTCAGTTTTTATCAATCCGGATGTTTATGAAGTAAACTTAACTCCTTATTGAATTTTTGATAAAGTTTTGAAGAATATTTATTGTTTTTATTTCTATCCGAGAAATAATGTAAAATCTCAAAGAGTTTTATCCTGGCTCGATGTGACCAAACTATTTTGCGCCTAGCCATTCTTTTACTTCTTTATCAAGGACTTGATGGTCAATGAACAATCCTTGTTCAATCTCCTTTTTTGAAGCAATAATTTCATCCCTTTGCTTTTCTGTTAAGGAAAGCACTTCATTATCAGTCTTTGAGTCAAGAATAGTCTTTATAGCTTTAGGAAATGAAACATCGTCAATTTCTGCTTTCCTGTGAATCAGTATATTCCTTAGCTCTATTGCATTCATGAAAAATAATTTTATCCAAAAATACGAAAATCTTTCAAGAAACTAATCCTATATGTACACCCGTCGTCTGCTTACACTTAACGTTTTACAATATGCGCAGTTGCCGTATTCTAAGTGATTACTTATCAGGTTACAAATACAATTTATAAATGAAGAAAACTTTCGCGCACCTGCAAGCAGGCAATTGCGTATGACTGCGCGTTGTGCACAGTTTTTTATTTATTCTTATTTATAATATCCATCACAACAATATTGTCAGCATAAACCTGCCATTGCTTTATTTGATTATCTTTCACGATTGCTGTCCATGCTGCTGGAATTCTCCAGTGATTACTATTATTCTCATTTGTCAAGTTCCTATATGTCCCACTTGCGTATCCAAGAATACAACTTAAGGGATCCTTTTCAAAAATTTCATTTGTCTCGATCTTATAATCTGGAAACAAACTAAAATATCCAATCCATGCTAGTCTCATATTATCTCTCCCAACTGTCCTGTTATCTTGGGAATCTATAAATATGTGATCAATTGTCATCAAATCATACAGTCTATCCACATTGGCAGAATTAATCGCGTCTATAAAATCCAAAACAATCTTTGTTCCCATTGTTATGTTTTGTTTATCTATCTATTTACAATTATTGGCGATAAAATCAGAATGACAAATCTAAGCATTAAATATTTGTTGTTTAGAAACCACCGATTTTGTGCCTTAAAAATTGTACACAACAGTTGACAATATGGACCGTAGCGGCTTTCAGAGCGCCATTCTTATCAGGGTACAAGTTACATTAATTTGTAAAACGTACAATCGAAATCCTGCAACCCGGCAATGCGCTATATGCGTTATGCACTGGCAGCTATCTTTATCTATCACGATTATCATATTTGTCAATGTACTTATGAAATTCATCTTCCATTTGAGCTGTTGGAAAGAATTTACCCATTTCATCATCGTACTCGATCCATTTTTCGAGTTTGAATTCCTTTGCAAATGAGAAAATATATTGTTCAAATTTATCAGTCTCTCTATAAACTTTGTCTTCACTGGTCTTGTAACAATTTAAAACCCACTCTCCACAATACAATAACTTTAATAAAGTCTTGTATTGATCACTTGTTAATTCTATATTCATAATACTAATCAAATGGTTCTTTAGGAAGTTTATTCAAATTTTTAATGTATCTATCCTCGTCAAAAGGCTTTCCGTGCTTAAATATATTAAATAATTCAACTGCAACACACTGTCCAATGAGTTGTTTTGCTTCATTATCGGTGAATCCCGATTTAAGCAGCCTTTTATATGTCAATTTTGTCTGCGGTGGATCATTATCTCGAAGTTGATTCTTAACAACCTCAATAATCTGTTCTTTTAAAAGTTCATTGTTCTCCATTGGATGGGTTTTTTTGCTGCTTGTGCACAACGGTTGCGCATAGAAACCATTGGTGATTTAAATGAGCCTCGTTATCGAGGTACAATTTACATTTATTTTTAGATTCTGCAATTGCACTTCACCAACACACCAATGGTTTTTGTGCGCTGTTGTATGCAGTGGCATATTTCATTCATTAATATCTTTTGTCCTCAAGCCGGACGGGCTTGTACTTTTTCCAGTCGATGAAAAAGTACACAAAAAATCTTGAAAAACCCAGTCCCCCCACTCCGATTTTCTCAAATCTACGATTTGTTAGAAAATCGTGAGTCCTCGAAATTGTAAGTTCAACAAGTTGAACACAA